>Ga0209712_10000068_pt1 | contig 86227 bp, 76 predicted proteins | sample ArcOceMetagenome_FD_187443 | JGI IMG/M metagenome (GOLD analysis project Ga0209712, IMG submission 187443) | Marine eukaryotic phytoplankton communities from Arctic Ocean - Arctic Ocean - Greenland ARC118M Metagenome (SPAdes) (version 2) | ecosystem: Environmental > Aquatic > Marine > Oceanic...
ACCAATAACGAATAAGCCGAGCGCTAATATTGTACTTTCTACTTAATGCTTCAGAGTTTTCCTGCTCAGCAAGTTGTGCGAGCTTTAACTTAAATATTCTTTTGTGCTTGGACATAAAAAGACCCCCAGTAATTGGATTGTCCAACTATTGGGGGTCACTTCACATAGAGCGGTCTTTTTAATGCATTTAAGATTATGGCATTGCCATCGGATCTTGATCTGCACCTTCTTTTTCTATCACTTCTGGTATTAAATCTTCTTTACTTACTCCCATTGCAAGTGCAACCGAGCTTGCAACATATACAGAAGAATATGTACCAATAAATACACCAAACAATAATGCAGTAGCAAAACCATGAATGGTTTGTCCACCCCATACAAACAATGCAATCAATACCAAAATTGTGGTGATTGATGTAACAAGTGTACGGTTAAGTGTTTGCGTAAGTGAAATATCAATAATTTCAACGGTATCGTCGATGCGTACTTTTCGGAAGTTTTCACGAATACGGTCAGATACAACAATAGTATCGTTGAGTGAGTAACCGATTACCGCCAATATTGCCGCTAATATAGTTAAATCAAACTCTAAACCCAGTACTGAAAACAAACCTAACGTAATAATTACATCGTGTAATAGTGCGCCTACAGCACCCACAGCAAAACGCCATTCAAAACGAAATGCAACGTAAATTAAGATACAAATAAGTGCAGTTAACATGGCTAGGCCACCCTGCTCTTTCAAGTCTTCACCGACACTTGGGCCGACAAACTCAATACGACGCATGACCACGCTGTCGTCCGCTTTTTTCAGGGCATCAATTACTTGGTTACCAATCACTTCAGCTTTAACATCGCTTCCACGTGGAGCTAAGCGCACTAATATATCTTGGCTCGAACCAAATAACTGCACTGATGCATCAGCAAAGCCATTTTCACCAAGTACATTACGCACTTTTTTAAGATCAGCCGGTTGAGAAAAACCCACTTCTACCGCGGTGCCGCCGGTAAAATCAAGACCAAAATTTAAGCCCTTCGTAAACATTGATACTATCGACGCTACAATTAATAGCGTAGAAAAGCCCATTGCCACTTTTCGAAGAGACATGAAACGAAGGGTTCTGCTACCCAAACTTAAAATTTGCATGTCTGCTCCTTAAATAGAAAGTTTATCAATGCGTTTACCACCAATAAATAAGTTGATCACCGCTCGGGTACCAACAATGGCTGTAAACATTGAAGTTAAAATACCAATAGCTAATGTAACGGCAAAGCCTGCAATTGGGCCCGTGCCCACAGCAAACAATATAACTGCCGCAATTAACGTAGTGATATTGGCATCAAATATAGTGCTGAATGCGCTATCGTAACCAAAATGAACGGCTTGTTGCGGGCTACGACCATCGGCCAGCTCTTCACGAATACGTTCAAAAATAAGTACATTGGCATCAACCGCCATACCAACTGTCAGTACAATACCTGCAATACCCGGCAAGGTTAACGTAGCGCCTGGAATAAGTGACATTATGCCAACAATAAGCACCAAGTTTGCCGCAAGCGCTAAGTTAGCCACTAAGCCAAACCCTTTGTAATAAATAAGCATAAAGGCAAGTACAAACGCAAAACCAAGTGCAACCGCAGTCATACCTGCTTCAATGTTTTCTTGGCCTAAGCTTGGCCCCACTGTACGCTCTTCAACAATTTGAATTGGCGCAACAAGTGCACCTGCGCGAAGCAGTAAACTTAAGTTATGTGCTTCAGCTGGGTTATCAATACCTGTAATACGAAAAGAGCGGTCTAAACGAGCTTGAATTGTTGCCACGTTAATAACCTCTTCTACCTTAATAGGTGGAAGTGCTTTACCGTTTTCGTCTTTTTTACCTGATGGTTTGTATTCAATAAATACCGTTGCCATACGCTTGCCAATAGCACGCTTAGTAAAGGCATTCATTTTTGAACCGCCTTTGCTGTCGAGTGAAATGCTTACTTGTGGGCGTTGGTATTCATCTGCGCCAGATTGCGCGCCAGTGATATGGCTACCTTCAAGAATGATGCGTTTTTTAAGTACCACAGGGTAACCGTCGCGGCTCATGATCATTTCAGTGCCGGCAGGGATACGGCCTTGAGCGGCAGCGCTTGGATCGGCGTTTTCGTCTACTTCACGAAATTCAAGCGTTGCTGTCGCACCTAAAATTTCTTTAGCACGAGCGGTATCTTGCACACCGGGTAATTGCACAATAATACGTTCAGCACCCTGGCGCTGTACGTTTGGCTCTGCAACACCAATTTGGTTGATACGATTACGAATGATTGTTTCGTTTTGCTTGATGGCGTAGTCACGAATCTCTTTCAGCTTTTGCTCACTCATAGTGGCAAAAAATGCATTATCGTTACTGCTGTCATCAATGTATACGTTAAGTGGGTAACGAGATTCTAAAAAGCGCTCTGCAGCATTTTTATCTTCTTCATTACGCATTTCAACACGCATACGGTCAGAGCCAGCCACGCGACGAACGCTGCGATAACGAAGTTTTTCTTCGCGTAGATCGCTACGGAAATCTTGCTCCATTTGCTCAAGCTGGTTATCAACCGCTGTTGCCATGTCGATTTCCATGGTGAAATGTACGCCACCACTTAAATCTAGACCTAACTTCATTGGATTTCCGCCAAGGGATTTTAACCAAAGAGGTTGAGCCGGCGCCATATTAATGGCTGAAATGTAATCGTCACTTAGCGAGTCACGCAGTAAATCTTGTGCTTTTAATTGCTCTTCAACATTTTTAAAACGAACAAGTATTTGACCGCCTTCAAGCTTGGTTGATTTAACTGCTACGTTATGTTTTTTAAGGGTTGCGTTTACTTTGTCTACTACACTGAGATCAACATCAGCACCTTTAGCGCCCGAAACTTGTATAGCCGGGTCACGGCCATACAAGTTTGGAGAGGCATATAAAAGGCCAATGGCAACCACAGCTAAAACAAGTAAATACTTCCACACTGGAAACTTGTTTAACACGGGGTCGTCCTTATTATTTTTATAGCGACTTCATTGTGCCTTTTGGCAATACAGCAGATACAGACGCTTTTTGAACTGTAACTTCTGCTTGCTCATTTAAAGAGATAACGATGAAATCTTTATCTTCTGCAATTTTAACAATTTTACCTACTAAGCCACCTTGGGTTAGTACTTCATCGCCTTTAGCCATCGCATTCATTAAGCCTTTATGCTCTTTAACACGCTTAGCTTGTGGGCGGTAAATTAAAAAGTAAAAAACTAAACCGAAAATAGCTAACATGATTAGCATTTCCATGCCGCCACCGGCTGCAGGTGCGCCAGCTGATGCGTGTGCGTTTGAAATAAATAAACTCATAATACTTCCTCTTTAAATTTAAAGTTTAATTTTTTATATCTGCAAGCTCTGGCACTTCTTGGCCGCGGCGAGCGTAAAAATCTTTTACAAATTCTTCTAGTTTACCTTCGCTAATTGCATTGCGCAGGCCTTCCATAACACGCTGATAGTAACGTAAGTTATGTATTGTGTTTAGTCGTGCACCTAAAATTTCGTTACATTTATCAAGGTGATGTAAATAAGCACGCGAGTAATTTTTACACGTATGGCAATCACAATCAGGGTCGAGTGGACCGGTATCTGTTTTATGCACTGCGTTACGTATTTTAATAATACCGGTGGTAATAAATAAGTGACCATTACGTGCATTACGCGTTGGCATAACACAGTCAAACATATCTATGCCACGGCGTACCGATTCAACCAAATCTTCTGGCTTGCCAACACCCATTAAGTAACGCGGCTTATTTTCAGGCATTTTGTACGCACAATGATCAAGAATATTCATCATTTCGTTTTTAGGTTCACCAACTGATAAACCACCCAATGCATAGCCGTCAAAGCCAATTTCTTCTAAACCGGCTTGTGATTGTGCACGTAATTCTGGGTACATACCACCTTGAATAATACCAAATAACGCAGAAGGGTTATCGCCGTGACCTTCTTTTGAGCGTTTAGCCCAACGAAGAGACAACTCCATAGAGTCTTTAGCTTCTTTTTCAGTAGCAGGGTATGGTGTACATTCGTCAAATATCATTACAATATCTGACCCTAAATCACGTTGCACTTCCATTGATTTTTCTGGCGACATCATTATTTGGTCACCGTTTACAGGTGACTGAAACAAAACACCTTCTTCGGTAATTTTACGCATTGCGCCAAGACTAAATACTTGGAAGCCGCCTGAGTCAGTTAAAATTGGGAAGTCCCAATTCATAAAGTCGTGCAAATCACCGTGCTGTTTAATAATTTCTGTACCAGGGCGAAGCATTAAGTGAAAGGTATTACCTAAACAAATTTGCGCACCTGTTGCTTTAACTTCATCAGGTGTCATGCCTTTAACAGTACCGTAAGTACCTACTGGCATAAATGCAGGTGTTTCTATTACACCACGGTCAAAAATCAAGCGGCCACGGCGCGCTTTACCGTCGGTGCGGTCTAATTCAAATTTCATATCATCCTCAATGTCGGAAAAACAGTCCAACAAGCTATAATTTAACCGCTCGATTCTACCCTTTTTGCACTGCTAATACTATTAGCTGCGGTAAATTCGCTCGTTATAATCATATGCAACTAAAAACCCCAGCAAGTATGCTGGGGTTGAGTGTTAGTTATATTTGATAATAAATAAAACAGCGCTATTTACGTGTTAAAAACATAGCATCGCCATAACTAAAAAAGCGATATTTTTGTTCTATTGCTGTGTTGTAAGCACCCATTATGTTGTCTTGTCCGCTAAACGCACTCACCAACATAATTAACGTTGACTCAGGTAAATGAAAATTAGTGATCATGGCATCGACGACATTAAATTGGTAACCCGGAAAAATAAAAATATCGGTATCGCCAAAGTAAGTATCTAATTTACCGCCATGTATTTTTGCAGCTGATTCAAGCGAACGCATTGATGTAGTACCAACAGCAATCACTCGCCCACCATTTGCTTTAGTCTGTGCTACAGCGTCCACAACATCTTGTGGTACTTCAATATATTCTGAGTGCATTACATGTTCGTCAATGGTCTCTACACGTACCGGCTGAAATGTACCTGCGCCTACGTGTAACGTGACAAAGGCCATGTTTACACCTTTATTTTTTAGCGCAGCCATAAGCGGCTCGTCAAAATGTAAACCCGCTGTAGGTGCTGCCACAGCCCCTGGTTTTTCACCATATACTGTTTGATAACGTTCGCGGTCAGCTTCGTCATCTGGTCGGTCAATATAAGGCGGTAACGGCATATGACCAATATCGTTAAGTGTGTCGAGTACATTTTTGCTGTGATCAAATTCCAGCTCAAATAAGGTGTCGTGACGGGCAATCATAGTGGCTTTAGCTTTGCCTTCTAAGATAACCTCATTGCCTGGTTTTAATGATTTACTTGCACGAACATGAGCAAGCACTCGGTGTTCATCCAATACTCGCTCTACAAGTACCTCAACCTTACCGCCCGATGCTTTTTGGCCAAACATACGTGCTGGTATTACTCGCGTATTATTAAAAATGAGTAAGTCGTTTTCGTTAACTAGCTCAAGAATATCACTAAATACTTTATGGCTTATCTCCCCTGTTAGACCATCGAGGCTTAATAAGCGGCTACTCGTACGATCTTTTTTTGGAAAGCGAGCAATTAATTCATCGGGTAAGTCAAAACTAAAGTCAGCTACGCGCATAGTTGGTAATCCACATCATTAAAAATCGCGCCAAGTGTATATCTATCGTCAATTAAGCTCAAGAAGCCAATCCAACTACTGTAAACCTGAGCATCCTTCTATTCGGGGGGATTATTCAAATCTACTTGTTCTTACTAACAAAACTTATTACCCTTAGTAATGGTAGTAAATTACGATTTTTAGGATCTCCTGCGTGGCAGAACAATTAAATTTGCTGATTTTAAATGCAAGCCGTGCTGAGCGCAGGGTGATTAAAGATACTTTAAAAAAGCTTAACGTATTTAGCTTTATCGAAGCAAATGATAGCCAGGAAGCTCTTAAAACTCTTAAGCAACAACCGGTTGATATTATTATCACTGGATTAAATGTGGGTAAAATAGACGGTTGGCGTTTTTCTCGTATGATTCGCTCAGGGCTATTAAAAACCCCTAAAAACACCCCTATTTTGTTGATGCCCCCGACTTACTGCGAACGAATTGCAGAAACAACCGCCCGTAGTTACGGAATCGATGCTGTTTTGCCTTTTGAAAACCAAGATATGCTACCGCAAGTTCTGGCTAATGTTTTATCTACACATTTAGAAAAAAGCAGTCGACTAAACCTACTTTTGTTAGAGCCCCAGACAAATAAAGCGGAGTCTATAACTGAAGAACTAAAACTAAATTTTGCTATTACACATGTCACAACGTGTAAAGCCGCACTGAACCAGTACAACCAACAACAGTTCTCAATCGTACTGCTTGATACCACTCAAGAAAAAACCGATGAATCTAGCTTGCTTGTCGAAAATATTTTACAACATAACCCAAAGCAAGCCATTGTTACTATTATAGATAGCGCTGATGCAGATTATGCCGAACAGCTTTTGTTATCGGGCGTAACCGATTTTATTCGCGCCCCTTACGAACCTTCATTTTTAAATAAAGTATGTGATCATGCCGCTCGTCGAGAAGACTTTATGGTGAGCTACGCTGAATTTGCTCAAAAAGTAGAGCAGTTAAGCGTAAGCGAAGTGAGGTATAAAGAACTATTCTCAGCTCATCAGCGCATATTATTGCACCTTAATACTGTTGTTCTTGAGCTCGACCAGTTAGGAAAAATTCGCTTTATAAATCCAGCCTGGGAAACCTTAAGTGGTTTTGGCGTTAAAACAAGCCTGCAAAAAAGCCTAACGCAATTTTATACTGGTGAATGTCAGATAAAGCTCAAAGCAACCATCGACGATATACTCGGTGGTGGGAACGATCATCAGCAAATAGAAATAAAACTCCAACATAAAAACGGTGGCCAAATTTGGGTTGAATGTAGGTTGCAGCTAATTAAAAACAGACGCAATAATGCAACGATCACTGTCACTATTGATAACATTCACGAGCGTAAGCAAGCCGAACTTCAATTACGCCACCTTGCGCTGCATGATCCATTAACTGGCCTACACAACCGATACCACTTTGACCAAGAGCTAAGTCGTATTTGTAAACCCAAACATACTCACAGCGATGTTGAGCATGCCTTGATTTACATTGACCTTGATCATTTTAAAATTATTAATGATAGCCAAGGTCATCATCAAGGCGACTTGGTGTTAAAAGATGTGGCTCAGCTGTTTAAAGACAACATTGAAAAAGAACACTTAGTATGTCGCATTGGTGGCGATGAATTTGCCGTCATTCTAAAAAATATGAACCTACTCGATGCGCACCTTATTGCAGAAGGTGTCTGTAGTGCCATAGAGCAGCATACCTTTAAGTCAAACGAGCAAAGCTACACAATAAGCTGCTCTATCGGCTTAACGCAAATTACAGTAAACAATAACGACCCTAATGAGTGTTTAAAACAAGCCGACATTGCTTTGTATATTGCAAAAAACTTAGGCCGTAACTTAGTACATTGCTATTCAAAAGAAGATGCGCACAACAATACACTTCAAACAGGTCTTGAGTGGGGACACGAAATCCGCCAAGCACTTCAACAGAATAATATTGAATTGCATTACCAGCCTATATGGGATTTTAAAGCAGAAAAAGTTGCTTACTTTGAGGCACTATTGCGCTTAAAGCATGAAGGCACTCTTATTTACCCTAATCAGTTTATTCCGTCTCTAGAAATGCTTAACGACACCTTTTTAATGGATCAGTGCGTAATTAGAAATGCAATTGCCAGTGTTGCAAAATACCCTCAACTTAGCCAAGTTGCTATTAATCTATCTGCACAATCATTCTTAGATGAACGGCTGCTACCACTCATTGAATCGAACCTTGAAAAGTGCAATGTTCCCGCCACACGGATTATTTTTGAGATCACCGAATCCGCAAGCATAAATAACATACAAGCTACACGTAAGATGATTGATAAACTTAACTCTTTAGGGTGTCACTTCTCAATAGACGATTTTGGGACTGGCTTTAGTACCTTTAGTTACCTAAAACAGCTGCCTGCTCAACATGTGAAAATAGATGGCTCGTTTGTTCGCGACATGCTTAATGACCCAATAGACCTTGCTTTAGTAAAGGCTATTAACGATATCAGCCGCTCACTTAATAAATATTCTGTTGCGGAATACGTTGAAAATAAAGAATTATTTACTACTTTAAGAGACATTGGTGTCGACTACGGACAAGGCTACTTTATTGCTCGCCCCGTTCCTGTTGAAAAAATAAATGATGAGCTTGAAAAAATTTATCAAAATAAAAGTATTTACCAACAGTAGCCTAAGGTAAAACTAACAAATTCGAACAATTTAACGTCACTTTTTTCTTCCATTATTTTCTTTCTTGCCTATACTTTCCTTATCAGATAAAGAGGATGTCATGTAATTTAAAGGATTACGCTGTATAAACATGACATCAACCCCCAGTCAATACATGGTTGATTACAAGCTACAAGGGTTTTAGGGAGGAAGGTATGGCGCAACTAGTTATATTATTACTGATAATTCACCTTATTATTGCGTACCAATGTTACAGGTATTCAAGTCTAAAAGGTTACCCCGTCAAAGTATTCACCGTATTAGGATGCGTGCCCTACTTTAATGTAGTGGTATGGATTTACTTACTTTTTTTACCTGAACTGGAGCCATTTGAAAGCCATGTTCAACGTCAAAAGCAGCCATTGTAGGCTGCTTTAATTTTTTAATAGCGGTTAACTTTAATTGCTTGGCTCATTAAAGTTTAAACTACATTGGCGTTGTAAAAACACCTCAAGCTGCTGGCTAAACAATTTAAAATCGCGAATACGTCCAGTAGTTTTTCGCCAAAGAATACCAATATCTCTGTAAGCATCGCTTTGCGACGGTGTGGCTACCATCTGTTTATTTTCTAAAATACCGGCATTAATGGCCATTTGTGGTAAAAAGGTCACCCCGAGCTGGTGTTCAACCATACTGAGTAATGTATGTAAGCTGGCCGCTTCAAATGGGTTAATACAGCTTGAGCGGTTTAAATGGCACGCACTCAGCGCGTGCCCTGTCATACAGTGCTCTCGCTCTAACAAAAACACACTGGCATCAGGTAATAGATTAAAGTCTTCTACGCCCTTTGCAGGCATATAATCTTTATGGTGCACTAAGCTAAAATGATCTTTTGCTAAAATTTGGGTATGAAACTTGTCGGTTGCATACGGTAATGCCAGTAACGCTAAATCAATGTGTCCATGCTCTAGCTTATCCAGTAATTTGTCGCTGGTATCCTCAATTAGTACCAACTCTAATTCACAAAAAGTTTGCTGACAAAAGTGATACAAAGGCGCTGCAATAAAGCTTGCAATAGTAGGGATTACGCCAACGGTTAACTTACCGCTGAGCGGCGTTAAAAAGCTTTTTGTAAGCTCTTTTAAACTGATAGTGTCGTTAATTATTTTTCGTGAACGCTCAACAACCTCTTCACCTATGCTTGTAAACATAAGACTTCGGTTTTCACGCTCAATAAGTTGGCAACCTAGCGTTTCTTCAAGGTTTTGAATGGCACTGCTTAGTGTCGACTGGCCAATAAAGCAGGCACTGGCTGCACGGCCAAAATGCTGATGCTGATGAACAGCGAGTAAATACTGAAGCTGTTTAATACTTGGAAGATTGGTCATTTTTTCTTTCCACAAATAAAAAGACCCCAATACCTAGGGCATTGAGATCTTTTCAAGCTAAAAGTCTTTTAGTACTTTTTTGTTAAACCCCAAATGCGGTTCTCAGTACGTAGAAGATAACAATAGCAAGGGCAGCACCAACTGGCAACGTTATTACCCAAGAAACTACAATGTTTCTGATAACGCTCATGTTAAGTGCACCAATACCACGTGCCATACCTACACCTAGTACCGCACCCACTAAGGTTTGAGTAGTAGAGATTGGCATACCAGTTCCTGATGCAATAACAACAGTAGAAGCAGCGGCTAGTTCTGCAGCAAAACCACGGCTAGGCGTTAAATGTGTAATGCCTTCACCAATTGTTTTAATTACTTTTTTACCTAAAATGGCAAGACCTGCAACAATACCAAAGCCACCTAGTGGAAGAATCCACCATGCAATTGCTGCCTTCTTAGCAATTTCACCGTTGTTTTCAACAATATTTACAACAGCAGCTAGTGGACCAATTGCATTAGCAACATCGTTAGAACCGTGAGCAAATGCCATACAACAAGCGGTTAACACCATTAATACCGCAAACACTTTTTCTACGTTATTAAATTGCATTTGCTTATCAGCTTTAGGATCGATGTTTAAGCGAGAAATAGCAATTTTACCAATGATGGCAACAACCACTGCAACACCAATTGAAAGCGCATAGCCTTCAACAGAACCTAGGTTAATACCAACGTGCTTTAAACCTTTTTTGATTGTAACTAAAGCCATGATAAAACCCGCTAAACCCATGTAGATTGGTACGTAGCGTTTAGCGTTCTTTAATGGTGCATCTGTATCAAATATAAGCTTTTGCGCGCTCATGAATATTAGATACGCAATAAAGCCGGATATAGCTGGTGTAATGATCCAGCTTCCTACAATGCCGCCTACTTTATTCCACTGGATTGCTTCTGTACCCACTGCAACTAGCGCAAAACCAATGATTGCACCAATAATAGAGTGAGTTGTTGATACTGGCCAACCTAAAAATGAAGCGATTAGTAGCCATGAACCCGCGGCAAATAGCGCGGCAATCATACCTAAAACCATCAGTTCAGGAATATTCGCAAACGGTGCAGCATCAATTATTCCTTTACGAATAGTTGATGTAACTTCACCACCTGCCAAATAAGCACCTGCAAACTCAAAAATCATAGCTATTAAAATAGCTTGTTTGATTGTTAATGCTTTTGAACCTACAGATGTACCCATGGCGTTCGCAACGTCGTTCGCGCCAATACCATAAGCCATGAAAAAACCAACAGCTGCGGCAATTAAAACTAATACCGTGCCGTAAGATGCAATGATATCCATTGTATAACCTTAATCTTTCGTGTTTGAACTGATTTTAAATTAACGAGCTAACATCAGCTCAAGACGTGATCCTACGCGCTCTGCAATATCTGCAAGCTCACCAACCCATTCAATAATGCTGTATAAAAACATTACATCTACTGGGTTAAGCTCACTTTCTACTTCACGTAGTTGTCGGCGTACTTTAATTTGCATGTCATCCGTGTCTTGTTCTATTGCATCCAATTCAACGAGCATTTTTTCTACTAAGGTCACTTCGCGACCTTTAAAGCCTGTTTCTAATAGCTCTTCTAACTCGTTTATTGCTTTAGATGCTTGTTTTGTCGCATCCACACAACGAGTTAAGTAAGCCAAGAAATCAGCTTGCATTACTGCTGGTATGGTCATTTCACGACCGATTACGCGCCCAGCAATGTCTTTTGCTTTATTAGCAATTTTGTCTTGTTGGGTTACTAACTCAAGCAGATCCGTACGTTCTACCGGCATAAATAAACCGCGTGGTAACTGTAAACGTATGTCTCTTTTCATGTCATCGGCTTCACGCTCTAAATTACGAATAGTGATACGAAGCTCTTCTGCTTGTGTCCACTCTTCTTTAAAAACGTGATTAAAAAAAGGTATCAAAGCTTTACTAGCTTGATGAACTTTTTTGATGTGATCTTCCATTGGTTTGAAAGGAGATTTTGCAAAAACTCCTAAAAACGCGTTTGTAGGCATAACTGACCCTTTAATCAAATTACATGCGTGCAACATGCGATTTTACAGTATTCACAACAATTGTGAACGGTTTTTATTATTTAACTTATAGCTAAATAAACAAAGCGGCTTATAGCCGCTTTGTTAAAATGCGCTAATGAACTTTAAAGCGATTTTTCAATATCTTCCTGTGATATATGGCGAATATCTTTACCATTTACAAAGTAGATAATGTACTCAGCAATATTCTGACAACGGTCGCCAATTCGCTCTAATGAACGCACTGACCAAACTAAATCCATGATTTTTGGAATAGAACGTGGATCTTCCATCATGTACGTCATAATTTGACGTGTTATGGCTTCATATTCACGATCAACTTTAGCATCTTCTTTGTGTACTTCAAATGCGCGTTGCACATCCATACGTGCAAACGCATCAAGTACATCGTGTAACATTTTTAAAACCTGACGACCCATATTTTCAATATTCACTAACAAATCTTGTTGATCTTTAGTGAAAGAATCGAGAGCCACTTTTGCAATACGCTCAGCTTCATCGCCAATACGCTCTAAATCAGCAATAGTTTTTGCAATCGCAATCACCAAACGTAAATCGCTGGCAGCGGGCTGACGACGCGCAATAATACGAGTACATTCTTCATCAATGCTCACTTCCATAGCATTAACTTTGTAGTCGTTTTTACGCACTTTTTCTGCAAGTTCTGCATCGTTTGTGCTTACCGCATCAAGCGCACTACTTAGTTGTTGCTCAACTAACCCACCCATGCTTAGTACATGGTTACGAACATTTTCAAGCTCTTGATTAAAGCGACCAGAAATATGCTTATTAATATTATGTTCCATAATTACCTTCTCTCTAAATCTTGTACAACACGATACTGTTAATTATTTAGCCGTAACGACCTGTAATATAATCTTCAGTCTTTTTCTTTGTTGGTGTTGTAAATAAGGTATTTGTATCTGAATATTCAATCAGCTCACCCATGTACATAAAGGCTGTTTGGTCAGACACTCGCGCTGCTTGTTGCATGTTATGCGTAACAATAACCACGGTAAATTTATTCTTTAAATCGTTAATTAGTTCTTCAATAACTAGAGTAGAAATTGGATCAAGTGCAGACGTTGGTTCATCTAGTAATAAAACCTCAGGCTCTATCGCAATAGAACGAGCAATAACTAAACGCTGTTGCTGACCGCCTGATAAACCAAATGCACTGTCATGTAGTCTATCTTTTACTTCATCCCATAAAGCAGCGCCACGTAATGACTGCTCTACTACTTCGTCTAACTTACGCTTTTCTTTAATGCCTTGTAAGCGTAGACCATAGACTACATTTTCATAAATCGATTTTGGAAATGGATTAGGACGCTGAAACACCATCCCAACGTTACGGCGAAGCGCCGCAACATCTACATTTTTATCGTAAATATTTTGTCCATGAAGGAGTATTTCACCTTCAATTCGACAAATATCAACCAAATCATTCATTCGGTTAATACAACGTAATAGCGTTGATTTACCACAACCTGATGGGCCGATAAACGCCGTTACTTGGCCTTTTGGAATATTCATATTCACTTTACTAAGCGCTTGTTTATCACCGTAGTAAAGATCGAGATCTTTAATCTCTAACGCTTTTTGCTCGTCTGTTAAATTGTCTAAATCTAACTTCATGCCCAAATTGGCTTGGTTTACTTTTGGAGCGACTGTAATCATGTTTGTTACCTATTAAATCTTTACTAATTAGTGTTCAAGCGATCTGAATTTTTCACGTAAATGGTTACGTATACCAATGGCCGTTATGTTGAGTGTGATAATTACCGACACAAGTAAAAATGCCGTTGCATATACTAGCGGGCGTGCCGCTTCAACATTCGGGCTCTGGAAGCCAACATCGTAAATATGAAAGCCTAAGTGCATGAACTTTCTGTCTAAGTGAAAATACGGAAAGTTGCCGTCTAATGGTAACGTCGGTGCCATTTTAACAACACCTACCAACATCAGGGGCGCAACTTCGCCTGCTGCACGTGCAACAGCCAGTATTAACCCCGTCATAATTGCAGGGCTTGCCATTGGAATTACAATACGCCATAGGGTTTCAACTTTAGTTGCACCCAATGCTAATGAACCGTCACGTACAGTGCTTGGAATACGTGATAAACCCTCTTCCGTAGATACAATAACCACGGGTAACGTTAGTATTGCCAATGTTAGTGCAGACCACATTACACCTGGCGTACCAAATACTGGTGTTGGTGAAGACTCTGGGTAAAATAATTGGTCGATACTGCCACCAAGCATATATACAAAAAAGCCTAAGCCGAATACACCATAAACAATAGAAGGTACACCCGCTAAGTTAATTACCGCGATACGAATCATTTTAGTGACCGCATTTTTAGCCGCGTATTCGTGCAAGTAAATAGCAGCAACAACACCAAACGGCGTTACTATCACAGCCATCAACATAACCATAAATACAGTACCAAATATAGCAGGGAATACACCGCCTTCTGTATTTGCTTCGCGAGGATCGTCAGATACAAACTTGCCTAGTTGACCAAAGTAATGGCCTAGCTTTGCAAAAAAGCCCATATCGTTCGGAAACCACACATCAAGTACTTGATACATAGGGATCGTAACTATTTCCCCGCGCATATCTTTTACCGTAACATGGTCACGTTTTGCCTGTTTACGCAGTGCAAATAACTCTTTTTCAAGTTCGCCGTACTCTGCACGTAATTCGGCACGCGCTTTTGCGAGCTCTGCAACACGTTCATCTGTTAACTGGTTATCAAGTAAGTAGCTTTTCTCTTTTAAGCGTAAGCGCTCAAGTTCATAGTTGATATGACCTATATCACCATTTTGTAAATCCAGTGCTTCATCATTTAAATCTACAGCACGCTCAACAAGTTCATATAAAGCCTCTACTTTATCGCCCTCTACTGGCTTGCCGTCTTTAAATACACCTTCTACATACCCGTAAAAATTACCATTTTTACTACGTTCAAATACTGCAAGCGTAGCGGGTGTAGACTTTGCTTTTATGTCGGTTTCAAGTATCCAACGAAAATCTAGAGCTACGTATTCACGGTTACCTGTTTTTATAAGTAAACGTTCAAATTCTTCTTTATCAAATGCTGAAACATCAACACCTGTCGCTGCCAAACGTTCTTTTGGTACGAGTTCACGGTCGTAAACTTCACCAATAACGGTTTGCTTGGCAATCGAGCCTTCAAGCTCAAACTGTACAACTTGAGAAGGCCAGAAAAAACTCAATCCCTTCCAGGCTATCATCGCTAATATACCTAAAACCGAAATTAAGCTGATGCTCACTGCACCGCCGGTCATCCAAATCCAAGGAGAACCAGACTTAAACCACTGCTTTACCATGTCGTGTCTCTCCACTTACATTGAGCTGTATTTTTCACGTAACTGCTGACGAACAAACTCAGCTAACGTGTTAAATACAAAGGTGAATATGAATAGTACAAAGGCGGCTAAAAACAATATTCTGTAATGCGAGCTACCTACTTCTGATTCAGGCATTTCTACCGCAATATTAGCTGCCAGCGTTCTCATGCCTTGGAAAATACTCCAGTCCATAATCGGTGTGTTACCTGTTGCCATGAGTACAATCATGGTTTCGCCCACGGCACGTCCTAGGCCCATCATTACCGCAGAGAATATACCTGGGCTTGCAGTTAATAGCACAACACGTACGAGTGTTTGCCATTGAGTAGCCCCTAGTGCTAATGAACCATTTGATAAGTGCTTAGGTACACTAAATACGGCATCTTCCGCAATAGAGAAAATAGTTGGAACCACTGCAAAACCCATTGCTATACCGACTACCAATGAATTACGTTGGTCGAATGTCATGCCCAACTCGTTTGTTAGATACTGGCGTACATTACCGTCAAACATCCACAGCTCTACTGTTTCGCTCATTGCGAACGAAAACCAACCAACAACTAAGACAACAGGAATCAAAATAATTGAATGAGACCCTTCAGGTATTTTATGGCGAATACTTGCTGGTAACTTCGTCCACGCAAGTGCTGAACCTAAAATACCAATAGGTAATAAAATGAGTAAGCCAACAATTGCAGGTAAGTGCTCTTCAATTAAAGGCGCTAACCAAAGGCCCGCTAAAAAGCCTAAAATAACCGTAGGAAGTGCTTCCATTATTTCAACGGTTGGCTTTACAACCTTTCGTAATCCACTCGACATAAAGTACGCAGTGTAAATTGCCGACGAAATCGCAATGGGTACTGCAAATAACATAGCGTAAAAAGCCGCTTTAATTGTACCGAACGAAATAGGCACTAGCGAAAATTTAGATTCAAAGTCATCACTTGCAGATGTTGACTGCCAAATGTATGCAGGCTCTGGGTAACCTTCGTACCACACTTCTTGCCATAACGCAGACCATGTTACTTCAGGGTGTTCGTTGTGAACCTCTAATACCGTTAATTTGCCATCCGCTAAAATTAACGCAGCATTTGAACGTGGAGCAATTGCAAAGTGTTTAATTTCGCCTTCACTTACTTTACCCTGCCACAACTTAGCTTCGCTTGTTGTGTAGTAAACACCAAGCTCACCGTTGCTGCTGGTAGTAAAGAAAGTACGACGATAAAATTCTGTAAAAATATTTAATTTGCTTTGTTTGGTTGTTTCAAACGCACGAATTTTTTGGAACTGACGACCAGCGTCTGTGTTTACTTCAAACCACTGCGATACTTCACCGTTATCGTTAGCAAGCATTAATGAGTTTGCACCCGCAAGTAACTGAGCAGACACTATATTAGCGTTTTCTTCATTAGCCGATAATAACTGGATTTGCTCTACTTCACTCGGGTAGCGCGTATCATAAACGTAAATTTGATTAGCTGAACGAATAAACGTACGTGTTGTATCTGGCGAAATTAAAAGCTCATCTACACGACCTTCAACATCAAGCTCTGTTCGCTCAACAACCCACTCTACTTCACCTGTAAACATGTTTTCTTCAGCAACAAAGCTGCTAAACAAAACGCGCTTATCTGCGGTTAATGCAACAACCGCCGTTTTATCTTCATAGTGAGTAAACGCAAAACGCTTAATAGCAGCGCCTTGAGCATCAACTTCTAACGCCATTTCACCAAGCGGGTAATCAACGCGTGGCGTTAATTTACGTTCGTTATTTGGAAAGGTAACTAAAAATTTAGGTACAACCACCATTACAGTGCCGTTTTCTAAACCATAGGCGTATTGGCCCTGAAACGGTGCACTCGTTGCAAAGCTTGTTACTTCGCTTGGAAGAGCAACATTAAGCGTCTTGAGTTTTTTACCAAAACTTGCTTTTTCTACATTGTAAAAATCAACTTGGCCTTGTTGGCTCAGTAAATAAGCAACTTCGGTTTGCTCTTCAACACCTAAGCCAACTATTTGATCTGCGTTACTTACTGTGAAGCTGTCACGCTTTTCAACTTTAGCTGACTCAAAAATTGGCTGTACTACATAAAGAAGGTAGAAAAATATTAACAACAGCGCTATTAATACCATTACTCCACCGGCGGTTATGCCAAATTTGGCAAACCTGTCTTTAAATAGACGGCTTCGATCCGTATTAAAAGACGGTTTATTCGGATTGGAAGTCATCAAAACACCTTTAAATCTTAACGTTCTATAAATTATATTTCATCAAGATGACAGTAATGTTACAACGGTCATAATAAGCACTCTAATTAAAGGTATATCTAAGGTGGCATAAGTTATTGTATTAATTAAGCGTTAGATTAGTCATTTAGAAGGGAACTAAATAACAAAAATAATTGGACAAAGCATTTAACGAGGTTAATACTCAAATGGTAAATTAAGGGATGCGCTTACCTTTCTTTCATTCACGTTAAATTAATTATTAACATAATAAAATCATTAACCTATAAAAGCGCGTCAGCATCAAACATATTTTATTTAATGCCTACGCATTTACATTCTTCGGGCTTAAAAAGAGGCACAATTTATGAAACAGTTGGTAATAACTATTTTAGGAAAGGATCGTCCAGGCTTAGTAGAAGATATTTCATCGGTAGTTTTAAAAAATCACGGCAACTGGTTATGTAGTAACCTTAGCCATTTATTAGGTCATTTTGCAGGGATTATTCAGTTAGAAGTTGCTGAAGAGCATTTTCAGGAACTGCAAAACGCGCTTACCGCTTTACCAAAACTTGAAGTGCGTATTGAAGCTGGCAATACTGAAATTGAACCTTCACCACGTGAACAAATCAATTTAGTGATCACAGGAAACGATCGCCCTGGTATTGTCCAAGAGCTCGCGAGCGTAATACGACACAAAGGAGCAAGTATTACTCATTTAAATTCTAGACAACAAAGCGCACCTAATTGGGGAGTCCCTATTTTTAGCGCTGTTGCAACCGTTACCTTACCTAACGGAATGGATAAAGACGAAGTAATTGATGCGCTCGAGTCAATAACCAGCGACTTAATAGTAGACACAGAAGAAGCATAATTTTTTATTGCGTGTCATACAAGTGACACGCATGTCATTTTAATGTCATTAAATTGTTCTATATTTAACTCAGCGTTAGATAATGGAATATAATATGAATGCCCACATAGAACATACTCAAACCGTTGAATACTTTGCCAAAGAGCTTAGTTGGCTGTCATTCAACGAGCGCGTTCTACAAGAGGCTAAAGACAAAAATAATCCAATAATTGAACGCATGCGGTTTTTGGGGATTTTTTCTAATAACCTTGATGAATTTTTTAGGGTGCGTGTTGCCGACGTTAAACGCCGTATTTTATTAAACAAACTTCCCGATGCTAATTTTGAAGAAGACGAAGCTTTATTAAGTCAAATTCAACAAAAAGTTTTGCAGCTAGGCAAAAAATTTAACCTAATACACCAACAAATTTTAAACGATTTAACCACTCATAATATCCATGTAGATCGCCCCGAAAAATTAACAGACTTTCATCTTAATTGGCTTAAAGCGTATTTCCATGACAAGGTTTTACAGCATATATCACCCATTTTACTTAATGAAAATAAAGATTACTCAGACTATATAAACGACACAATGACTTACTTGTTTATTGAAATGAGTGACGAAAAAAGCCACTACGCTATGCTTGAAGTCCCCACAGATCGAGTGCCTCGTTTTATTATATTACCGCCTGAAAAGACACGTCGTCGTAAAACCATTGTTATGCTTGATGACGTTATTTCTTACTTTTTAAATGATGTTTTTAGTAACTTTTTTCACTTTGATAAAATTCAAGGTCATGCAATAAAACTCACACGAGACGCAGAATACAACTTAGACGATGAGCTAGAAGAAGGTCTGCTCGATAAAATGTCTAAGGGCCTTAAACAACGTATTTATGCAGAGCCTGTGCGCCTTGTTTACGACGAGAGCATGCCAGAAAGTATGTTAAAAGTGATGAAAAAACGTTTAAACGTGAGTCATCATGATGCGCTGATACCCGCGGGTCGATACCGTAACTTTAGAGATTTTATTGCTTTTCCTAATGTCGGTCGCCAGTACCTTGAAAACAAACCACTTCCAGCCATACAAAGCACAGCTTTTAACAAACACAGCAGCGTATTTGACGCAATAAGCGAGCAAGACATACTGCTCTACTACCCATATCACACATTTAATCATTTACTGGAGTATGTTCGCCAAGCCGCATTTGATCCTATGGTGACGCAGATTAAAGTAAATATTTATCGAGTGGCGAGTAAGTCTCGGCTTATTTCTTTACTCATCAATGCCGCTAAAAATGGCAAAAGTGTCACGGTAATGGTTGAGCTTAAAGCACGCTTTGATGAGCAGAACAATATTGAATGGGCTAAAGTTCTTAGCAGTGCTGGAATAAAAGTTATTTTTGGTATTCCAGCCTTAAAAGTGCACAGCAAACTATGTGTTATTCACCGTAAAGAAAAAAACAAAATAGTTAAATACGCCCATATCGGTACCGGAAACTTTCACGAAAAAACAGCTAAAATCTACACTGACTTTAGCCTTTTCACAAAACATAACGGTATTTGTGAAGAATGCGATAGCGTATTTAAGTTTATAGAAAGCAGCTACAAGCCCTTTAATTTTGAATATTTAATGCTCTCCCCTATTAATGCTCGCGACACTTTATTGGATTTAATTGATAAAGAGATTCAGCATGTTGAAGATGGTTTCACAGGAAAAATTACAATTAAAGTAAATAATTTAGTTGATAAACAACTTGTAGATAAACTTTATTATGCCGGTCGTCGTGGAGTAAAAATCCGAATTATTGTACGTGGTATGTGCTCATTAATACCGGGGGTGGCTCACTTTAGCGAAAACATAAAAGTGATCAGTATTGTTGATCGCTTTTTAGAGCATCCTCGCGTAATGGTATTTGGCAATAATGGCAATGATAAGGTGTATATTTCTTCCGCTGATTGGATGACTCGCAATCTTGATCAACGCGTTGAAGTGGGAGTGCCTATTTTAAATAATAAATTAAAACAGCTCATTATGGATATTTTAGAGCTACAATTTAAAGACCGCACAAAAGCTCGGCTAATCGATAGCGAGCAAAAAAACACCTATGTTAGGCGCGGTAACAGAAAAAAAATTCGCTCACAAATAGCAATATACGATCACTTAAAAAAATGGGAGGGTAATTATAATAATGAATGATCACCCATCAATAGCGGCCGTCGATCTAGGTTCGAATAGCTTTCACTTGGTCGTTGCGCGCGAAGTGGATGGCACATTACAAATTCTGCATAAAGAGAAACAGCGTGTTTATTTAGCCGATGGCTTAGACGATAAATTAAGACTAAACCAAGCAGCCATAGACCGTGCACTACTTGTACTTAAGCAGTTTGCAAACACCCTTGAAGACTTTCCTCCTGGTAATGTAAAAGTAGCTGCTACATACACTTTTAGGCGCGCCAAAAATATTCATGCCTTTTTAACTCAGGCGAGTAAGGTATTTCCATTTCATATTGATGTGATCCCAGGGCAAGAAGAAGCTCGGCTTATTTATCAAGGTGTGGCTCATTATGTACATAACGAAGAGAACCGCCTTATTATCGATATTGGCGGAGGCAGTACCGAACTAATTATTGGTAAGCACTTCAAACATAAGCTTCTTACCAGCCGTAATATGGGCTGTGTTAGCTACACAAAACAGTTTTTTAGTGGTGGAGCTGTTACGGCTAAGCGTTTTAATCGAGCTGAAATAAAAGCGGAACAAGAAATCGAAGTTATTTTTGCCAACTACATTAACGAAGGTTGGCAAGATGTAATTGGTACATCTGGCACCATAAAATCAATTTTAACCATGGTGTGCGCACAAAACCCGCAACAAACATGTGTAAGTATTGACGATTTACTGGCTCTTAAGCAGCAATGCATTGCCGCTGAACACATCAATAATATAAGTATAGAAGGATTAACGCCTGAGCGTCAGCAGAGTCTATGTGGAGGACTTGCCATTCTTATTGCTGTTTTTAAAGAGTTCTCAATCAATCAGCTCTCTTATAGTGACTTCTCTTTAAGAGAGGGGCTACTTCATGAAATGCAGCAGAAACTCGCCGATAAAGACATTCGCAGCAATACAATCAATAACCTGAGTGAACGATACACCGTAGATAAAGCCCATGCCTCACGCGTTGCTAATACAGCTACTTGGATATACGAACGCCTTAGCAAAGCGTGGCAACTAAATGATAATAACGACATAGCGCTTCTTAATTGGGCTGCTAAGCTACACGAAATTGGCTTGTCTATTAACTCTTCAGGTATTAATAAACACAGCGCTTACATTGTGGCAAATAGCCAGCTTCCTGGCTTTACTCAGCAAGAACAACTCATTTTAAGCTCGCTAATTCGCTTTTACCGAAAAAAAATTAAACGTGATGAATTACCAGAGTTCACAATAATCGCGCAGCAACATGTAATTAAGCTTGTTACTATTTTACGCTTAGCTGTTTTATTTAATCAAAAACGCCAAATTAGCCAGCAACCTAATATGAATATTAGCGCTAATGCCACAGGGCTTTTTATTAAATTTTACGATAATTATTTACAAACACACACGTTACTTAATGCAGATTTAGAACTAGAACAGCGTTATTTGAAAAAGGTAGGAATAAGTCTTAACTGCTCATAATATTTTGAAGAGTAAATAATTAAGCAGGGTGCTATTACACCCTACTTTTAGCTGTGTATACTTTAGCTAATTACATATCCAAATGGCGATTTGTACTTTGCATCATTTGTTTAAGCCCTTGCTTTTCAAGCTCTAGTAGCTGCGCTAACTTCTCTTGCGCATTTTGCGTTTCTGCACGCTCAAAAAGGTAATCGTAAAGCGCGATAACTTTTTGATGCTGACTCGATAAGTAATCTTGAATTGCTTTTTCATCTAACTGCTTATCTTTGCTGATATCGTTAAACGTAATAAGTTCGGGGTTACTGGCAAAGTACTCATAACAAAATGTGTCGAGCGTGTTAATTTCGGTAATCGCTTTAAAACCCACTAAATCTTCAGCGAGTTTTTTTTCGTAATTAAGGTAATAATCCACCAGCATGGCATTACGCTCATCAAGTATTGGTTTAACGCTATGAAAGTTAGCCGCCATTTGCGTATGAAATAATACTGTCCAATCGTATACCTCTTTAATTGTTTTAACTTGCATGTGCATTCCTTACTTAGTTAACTTATGAGTTACTAGTTGCTTGAATCATGCCAATAAAAACCACAATTAAAAACAACGGGTTACACTTTATAGATAAATTAAAGTACACATTAATAGAATAACTTACAGACAATAGGTAATTTTTATAGGGCAATGATAAGTCATTACCCTATCACTGTTACTTAATGGCCTTTGTTCTCCACAACAGGTAAACCGCAGGAATAACTAATAAGGTCAACATTATTGCACTTATCATACCACCCACCATAGGCGCTGCAATTCGGCTCATTACTTCACTACCGGTACCCGTTCCATAAAGCACAGGTAATAAACCAATAACAATAGTAGCCACCGTCATCATGACAGGACGCACACGTAACCCGGCACCTTCAATAATTGCTTGCTGTAACTGAGCTAACGAAAGTGGTTTATCAGCTCGCTTAGCAGTTAAGCACATGTTTTTATATGCCTGATTTAAGTAAACCAGCATAATCACCCCAATCTCCACGGCAACACCGGCCAGTGCAATAAAACCAACCCCTACGGCGACTGAAAAGTTGAAACCTTGAAGGTACATGAGCCAAACACCACCTATCATAGCCAATGGCAGTGTGCACATAATAATAGTTACTTCAGCAAAGCTTTTAAAATTAAGATAGAGCAGCACAACAATAATGGCCAAGGTGAGAGGCACTACGTAGGTGAGCTTATCTTTTGCACGTTGCATATATTCATACTGCCCAGCCCATGTAATAGAATATCCCGATGGCAGTATCAAACGCTCATCGAGCACGGCTCTCGCGCTTTCAACATAGCTACCAATGTCTACGCCATCTATATCAATATAAACCCAACCATTTAAACGTGCATTTTCACTTTTAATGCCAGACGGGCCGTTTTCAATAAATACATCAGCGACATCTCCAAGCGCAATATGCTGTCCTTGTGGCGTCACAATGGGCATTAACATAAGGGCGTCAGGAGAATCCCTAAAAACTTGCGGATAACGCACGTTAACCGAATAACGAGCCTGCCCTTCTATTGTTTGTGTTACATTTTTACCACCAACTGCCGTTGCTATAACTTGCTGTATATCGCTTATGTTTAAATTATAACGCGCTGCTTTTTCACGGTTTATATCAATTTTTACGTAGCGCCCACCAGCCACCCGTTCAGAGTAAACAGATACAGTGCCTTGAATATCAGCAAGTAGCGTTTCTATTTGCTCACCAATTTTTTGAATTTCACTTAACTGTGGACCTGCCACTTTAATACCTATTGGGGTTTTAATACCGGTTGCCAGCATGTCTATGCGTGTTTTAATTGGCATAACCCACGCATTAGTTAAACCAGGAAACGTGACTAATGCATCAAGTTCTGCTTTGAGTTTTTCAAGAGTCATTCCCTCTCGCCACTCGTCTTTGGGCTTTAATTGAATAAACGTTTCAATCATTGTCAATGGAGCGGGATCGGTGGCTGTTTCAGCTCGCCCGACTTTACCAAAAACTGTTTTAACCTCCGGCACGGTTGCGATTAATTTATCTGTTTGCTGCAAAATCTCTCGTGCTTTAGCTATTGATATACTTGGATATGTAGAGGGCATATACATTAAATCACCCTCATCAAGTGGCGGAATAAACTCGCTACCTATTTTGTTAAGTGGGTAAAAACCTACCAAGGTCATAACTAAGGCAAATATTAAGGTCGTTTTTGGAAAGTTAAGCACCCATCTGAGCAAAGGCCGATAAGCCGCTACAAGCAATCTATTTACGGGATTTTTATTTTCAGGTATTACCTTACCTCTTATAAAATAACCCATCAATACAGGCACTAGAGTGATCGCTAACCCTGCTGAGGCCGCCATTGCATATGTTTTAGTGTAAGCAAGAGGTGAGAACATTCGCCCTTCTTGCGCCTCTAAAATAAATACAGGCAAAAAACTCACGGTAATAATTAATAAACTAAAAAACAGCGCAGGACCTACTTCGCTTGTCGCTTTAATAACGACTTCCCAACGGTTTTGATCAGTCAGAGGCGTTTTTTCCATATGCTTATGCATATTTTCAATCATTACGATAGCGCCATCGGTCATTGCCCCTATGGCAATCGCAATCCCGCCTAAAGACATAATATTAGCGTTAATTCCTTGCCAATACATCACTATAAACGCCGTTAAAATACCCAGCGGTAAGGTAACAATAGCCACCAAAGATGAGCGCACATGAAACAAAAACACAACACACACAAGCGCTACAACAATCAGCTCTTCAACAAGTTTGCTTGTCAGATTACTTATTGCGTTGTTAATTAAGTTTGAGCGATCGTAAACAGGAATAATCTCAACGCCCTCTGGTAATCCTTTTTTAAGCGATTCGAGTTTAACCTTAACCAGTTCAATGGTTTTTTGTGCATTTTCGCCGTAGCGCATAACAACAATACCACCGGTAGCTTCGCCTTCACCGTTAAGATCACTCACGCCACGGCGCATTTGTGGGCCTAGGCGAATATTTGCGACATCACGTAACTGCAAAGCAGTGCCATTTGCATTAGTACCTAATGGAATAGCCTCTAAATCGGCAACACTTTTTATGTACCCTGTGCTGGTAACCATGTATTCCGCTTCGGCCATTTCAATAACAGAGGCGCCTGTTTCTTGGTTTCCTTGCTGTATTGCAGTTTGAATAAGACTCAACGGAATGCCGTAAGCACGCAGCTTATTAGGATCTACATTTACTTGATACTGCTTAACCATTCCCCCTACAGAGGCTACTTCAGAAACACCCGGAACAGTTTGTAATTCAAACTTTAAAAACCAATCTTGTAAGTCTCGCAATTGGCTAATATCAAGCGTATTTGTTTTATCAATAAGGGCATATAGGTAAACCCAACCAACACCCGTTGCATCAGGTCCAAGCTCTGGCGTTGCACCTTCAGGCAGACGGTTTGCAGCTTGGGTTAGGTATTCTTGCACTCGGCTACGCGCCCAGTACAAATCAGTGCTGTCATCAAAAATAATATAAACATACGAGTCGCCAAAAAATGAAAAGCCTCTTACGGTTTTTGCCCCTGGCACCGATAACATAGCAGTAGTAAGCACATAAGTAACTTGGTCTTGAACCACTTGTGGTGCTTGCCCTGGATACGATGTTTTTACAATAACTTGCACATCAGATAAATCGGGCAAGGCATCTACGGGCGTATTTTTAACGGCAAACACACCACCGCCCACTAAAATTAATGTAAGCAACAATACCAATAACCGGTTATGAACAGACCAGCGGATAACAGCAGTAATCATTTTACTTCCTCGCCCATCGTATGTTGCATTGAGGAGTGATCTATTGCGTCTATATTATTTAAAGCGGTGATCACAAAATCATCATTAATAATACTAAACGTGAAATCAATGGTTTGACCTTTAATAAGAGAGTTAACCTCTATATGCGGTGCCAGAACAAAATTCATTGTTGCTGGACCTCGGTTCCACTTTGGAATAGCTTCACGACTAATATTTACAACTCGAGTTGCTGCATCAATTGTATTTATAACGCCATTTACGGTTGCACTTTGAGAGTTGTCATCGTTACTACTATCAGCAGCTGGCATCTCCATTCGCTTAAAGTCTGAAAGTTTACTCGACTCAGAATCTATTAAAAATTGTGCAGAGGTAACCACGCTATCGTTTACCACCACACCTGATAAAATAATCGTTTCATCAACGCTTGTTTGTCCTACTTGCACTTCAACAGATTTAAAGCGCCCTTCGCCTAATGCTACAACTACGCGGTTTTGATGTTGCGTACGAATTACAGCTTCTTTTGGTACTACAAGCTGAGGTTCACTCGCATTTGTATGAATAGTCACCTGAGCAAACATATTCGCTTTTAGCTTAAGGTCTTTATTTGTAAATCGGAGCCTAACCCGAAGTGTTCTATTTTGAGCATCCAGCGCCGGATAAATATAATCGACCTGTCCTTGCCATATTTTTCCCTTAAAATAATCAAGGGTCATGGTTACCGGTAGGCCAACACTAATAAGCGACGATTGACGTTCAAATATCTCCGCCTCCACCCATACTTCATCAAGTTGAGCAATACTCATCATAGATGTACCCGGCTTTACATAAAAACCTTCTCGCACATTCAGCTCATCAACAATCCCACTTTGACGCGCATAAAAGGTAATATTTTGCATTATTTGCTTATTTTTTTGTAAGCGCTCAATAAATTCAGCAGATACATTTAACGACTCTAAACGTGCCTTTGCAGCACGAATTAGTACATTGTTATTTCTATTTACTGCCAATAAAAACTCTTCTTGTGCATTAACTAGCTGCGGTGAATATAAGGTATACAAAGGTTCGCCGGCGTTTACCTTATCGCCTTGCGCTTTTACATATAAATCCTCAAGCCACCCTTCTACACGAGGGTGGATATGAGTAATTTCATCTTGGTTATATTGCACATAACCCACTGTATTGATGTTACTTTGCAGTGTTTTTAACTGCACCTTAGTGGTTTTCACTCCTAAATTATTAATTACCACTGGCGAAATAGTAATCGCTCCTTTTTCACTTTCACTATTACCAACTTCGTCGTAAACGGGCACTAAATCCATCCCCATAGGAGAGAGGCCAGGAGCGTCACGTCTATAATTGCTGTCCATGGGCGCCACCCAATATAAGGGTTGTTTTACGGCCGGTTTTTCATCAACTATAATTTGCGTAAAACCAGCCCATAAACCAGCCCCTACAATAGCGGCAATGAATAGTTTCAAATTAGTGTTCATCAGGCTGCTCCTCACGTAGTTCGCCCATAACTTGGGAGTCTAAGCTACTCATATAATAATTTAAGCGTGCAATAATAATGTGTTGATCGACTTGGATATTAAGCGCGTCAATTTTGGCATTTAACTCACTAATACGTGCTTGCATAACATCAGAAAAGTCACCGGCATCACGCGTATAAGCATTTAAAGTTGCTTGTGATTGCTCAGCCATTTGTACTAATAAAATATTTTGATATAGCGTATTTCGTTTTTGTAACTGGGATAGCTGACTATATTCTTTAAAATACATACCTTTTAGCTTTTGCAAAGCGACCCTTTTTTGTGTTTTAGTCGCTTCCGTAATAGATATAGCCGATTTAACGTGTTGGTCTTGCCTGTTATCCGTAAATAAAGGGAGATCAATGCTAACTCCCACAGAAAGTAAATCGGCTCTTGATTGGCCCATTGGGGTGTCTGCTCGATAGCCATACCCCACATTAACCCCTATCTGTGGCTTATAACTTTGTTTCGCTAAGCTCACTTGTGTTTGCTTTGCCAACACACTTTGCTCTATAGCAACAATAGCTGGATGAGCCATAAGTAATTGCATAAGTTGACTAAATTCAAGGGTATTAAAATCAGTAAGCGCCACAGGAGGTATAAATTTATCGTCTAAAGATTTTACTAACATTGTTATGGGTAACCATTGCGCTAGCCGGTTTTTAGCACTGTGAAGTTGCTGTTCAAGTATGAGTAGCTTATCTTCTAAGCGGGTAAACTCTAACTGAGCACGAATAATATCTTGCTGGCGTGTTTTACCCTGCGTACTTGCATAGCTGGCCTCAGTTATTTCAATAAGCTGAGTAAATAACTCTTTGTCTTTCTCAATCAAATTAATACTGTACTGAGCCCTATAAGCATTTAACCAAAACTCAGTAACCATCGCTTTGACTTGAGCCAACCTATCAGCTCGCTGCCATGGATATTGCTTAGACGACTGAAAAAGCGACTTTTGTTTCAGTGATAGACTATCACCGCGGCTAAATTTTTGGCTTAGACTCACTTTAAATTGAGTCATCCCTTCTTGGTCAAACGCATAACCATTTGTTGGTAAGTTCATAAGACCAAGCGTTAGTGTTGGGTCGGGTAAAGTACCCGCCATAATACTTTGCGCCATAATGGCTTGCTCTTGGTGGCGGCTTGCCGATAACCACGGATCATTTGCAAGTGCATAGGTAAGGGCGTGAGATAAGTTTAGCGTACGTACAGAGCTATAATCATCTATTGCGCCAGTCGTTTTTTCTTCTTGGGTATTTGCCGCACTACTGAACAAAGTCAAACAACATAGCACTGCATTTATTTTCAAAGCGTAATTCATCACTTGCTCCATTTAAAAATTAATAAAAAATTTAAATTGGCAAGAAAGGTGTTTATATCAGCCGCACCTAATACGAAAACTAATCACGTTTTCAAAAGATAAAAATCAGCTTGAGGTTCCATAAAATTTAGACACACCTATCCTGCTATTTAAGCAAACATAGGAGGTCGGTAAAGTGATTTGGGAGAGGTTGTTTGAGCACGCGATTCGCATGTATTAACTTTTTCAGTACTCATAACTGCAATAATCATTAGAATATCAACATTGAGCATTGAGTTAGCGGTACAGCCATTAACGGGACAACTGCATTCATTTTGAGCAGTCGCTTCCTCATCGCAGCAATCCATTTGCATCATGGAATGGTGAGCGCTGTTATTCTCTGCACTACTTTTGTCTAAATGCATGTTAACGTGAACGTTAGACTGATGAGGCATTTCACATTCACTTGCTACAGACGCAAACGACTGACCCACAAACGTGAGCAGTAAAGTAAGCGTAAGTAAAATAGTGTACAAGCGTTGCAAAATAGTACCTCAATCAAAAAAGGGGATTTTAAAGTAACTTATAAACGACTACAAATAATTTAGGGCGTGTTTTGTAGTTTGGTTTGGGGTTTAATTAAATAACTGGCAATTACTGTAAATATACAATAGCCACTAAAATACCAAAACCCTTCACCAAATTGTGCATTCATAACAAGTAATTCACCACTTTTACCGTGTGCATTGCCCGCTAAATACGTAACAATTAATGCTATTACAAATACATCAACCATACTCCATTTGCTGAGTGCACAAACAATATTGCCACATACTTGCTTAAGTCTATTCACTGGTAAGCAGCAATACAGTAGCTGTAATAATAGCTTTAAGCTTGGCACCACAACTGAAAAAAGACCAACCAAGGCAGCCACAAGCAAATTATTATTATTTGCTAGGTCTGTGATAGTGCCGTAAATACTTTGCGTTTTGCTATAAGCGCTAATCTCACCGTCTAACTTATCCAGGCCCAACATGTTTGAAAACATCATTAGCATGCTGCGCGTTCGGCCATCGCCCTCTTCAGCTAACATTTCAATCCCCGCTTGAGCAAGTTTTGATTTATCAATATTCCCTTCAATTGTTAGCACGGGTTTTGTAATACCCGGAAATAACAAACATAAAGCAATAACTACACTTACAACAGATAAAAAATTACGCATACTTATTCGCTCATAACTTCTATTACATCATCACTATAAAGCATTGACTCTAATATAAAGCTGTATATTTTTTCTATTTCCATCTCTGGGTTAACCAACTTAAGTTGTGTTTCAACCACTGCCCAGTTTTTAGTTTCAATCGCTTTTGCCAGTAATAAGCAATCGCCTAGCAAACCGGTTTGCAGTAGCAAAGCATCTGTTATGCTTTTATCTAGCGTAAACTCTTTTACAATAGTTGCTAGCTCAATATCTAATATCGCATCAAGCATCGAAAACAAACCCACTAAGTAACCTTGCTGAGATAAATTTTTGTTTGTTTCAGCTAATATAAGCTCTATTAACCGAGCGCGTACAAGAGCAAATTTAGTCAACTCTGTTGGTTTATCTATTCCTAAATCGCTAACAGCTAATACACGCACAAATTGACGAATTACGTCCTCACCTAAATAAACAACAGCTTGCGATATGGACGTAATAACTAAATTACTATTATTAGAACGTGCATTTGCCAAACGTAAAATTCGCGCCGTTATTCCTACATCTTTAGCTACACGCTGATGAATTTCTTCAAAGCATAACGATTCTTTTGCTATTGCTTTAAGGAGTTCGAAAACGGTAACTTTTGAAGGATCGACCCCACTGTAAGTTAGCATTTCTGGGCGGGCAAAAAAGAATCCCTGAAAATAATCACAACCTGCATCACGTAAGTTTATAAACTGATCGTAAGTTTCTATTCGCTCTACTATTATTTTGCAATGAGGGTAACTTCGTTTCAGCTTTTTAACCCGCATATTAGTTTTAATAATAGGCTCTTCAGCCTCAATTTTTATATAACTAACAAGGGCGAGTAACGGCTCCCATTTTTCATCGCCGTCATAATCGTCCAGTGCAAATACATACCCCTGACCTTTCAGCGCTTTAATACGACTAGCAACCGCTGCAATATTTACCGTACGCTCCACAATTTCTATTACAGTATGTTCAGGGTTTAATAGTTTAGGGAATTCATCCAGCAAAGCGTCTGTAGAAAGATTTACAAAAGCAAGTTGGTGAGCTGTAAGCTTTTCTGCGCCAACTAGCATTAAGGTATTAAAAAACAAACGGCTGGTCGCGTGCTCATCGCTAGTGCCTACAGGAAACGCATTATTTGCGGAGTTTCGGTAAAGCAACTCATAAGCAAACACAGCTTTGTCAGCATCAAATATTGGTTGCCTAGCAACATATTGTGTCAACGTAGGTGTTAACGACGGGGTGTCAGACACGTTCAATAGAATTCACCTATAAGTTTGTGCAAAATTAAAGCTAATCTTTTCAGTCTAATCTATGTTAAAGATTAAAAGTATAGTAAATGCATCTTAATCGTTGCAAAATTTTGCAAAGTAAATAAAACTAATAAAAAAGTTCGTAGTACAGGAGCGGGTTTGCTTATTTTAAAGTGGTTATTGATATTATGTTTAGCATTGAGCTCGCTTCCTAATATTGCAGCACAAAGCAACAATACCCTAAAGTACAACATTAGCTCATCTGGAAGTCATTACCCTTTCTACACCAACAATCCTAAACGCCCGGGAGTGTTACCAGAAATCATTGAAAAAGTACTGATTGACGCTAATATCTCTGCTTCTCATGAATCGCTACCTGCAAAGCGAATCACTAAATACCTTAATGAAGGGATTATTGACTTTGATGTGATCTCGCTTGATTGGCTACCTCAAAGTGAAAGAACCAACACCAAATATGTATTTTCTGACCCATTAATTACAGTAACAGAAATGCTTGTAACGCTGCCCGAAAACACAAAAAAATGGCAACATGTGTCCAACATGAAGGGTAAAAATGTAGGCACAGTATTAGGTTATTATTATCACAATGCTGATACATTTAAACGCGTTGATTTTCCTTCGGAAAAAGAACTCATAGAGGCGCTAGTTCGAAAAAGAGTAGATGTTGCCATAATAGGTGAGTTGCCAACCTTATATTGGTCACAAAAACTTAATATCAACATTGGTTTTGGTGCTCAATATTCTCATGGTTTTTTGAGAATTCGCCTACTTAGCAAACATAAGCACTTAATGCCTATCATTAATAAAGTAATAAAAAACCTCCACAGCATTGGCTATATAAACAACATAGCTGAAAAATACATGAAAGAAATACCCATACAAAATTAAGGGATTTATAACACACACCCAGTGCGCTGAGTTATACTATGCAAAAATATTAACCCGACCAAAAAAGTAGTCCTATGAGTATTGAAAAAGCCTTAATTGAACGCAGCAACAACCAGTGTGAATTGTGTGCAGCTACCAACGACTTATCTGTTTATGAAGTACCACCTGTAACCGAAACACATTCAGACAAATGCATTTACACTTGCAAAACATGCAAAGAACAAATTGAAAACACCGTAGATGTAACGCCGACGCATTGGCATTGTTTAAATGACAGCATGTGGAGCCAAACACCTGCGGTTCAGGTTGTTGCCTATAGAATGCTATCGCGCTTAGCACCTGATAACGGTTGGGCACAAGATGCGCTAGACATGGTATATCTAGAAGAAGAGACTCTGGCTTGGGCTAATAAAGCACTTGCTGAAGATGACGATGTTAAACATGTCGATAGTAATGGCGTGGTTCTTCAAGCTGGCGATACCGTGACACTCATAAAAGATTTAGATGTAAAAGGCAGTAGCCTTACAGCAAAACGTGGTACTGCGGTGCGCAACATTGGTTTAACCAGTAACCCTGAGCACATTGAAGGGCGTGTTGATGGCCAGCGCATTGTCATTTTAACTAAGTTTGTTAAAAAGTAGGCAGTCAATAACTCACACTATCTTCGCTTTTAACTGTGAGTAATAAGTTAGAACAAAAATGCCCAGCAGTGCTGGGCATTTTCGTAAGTAGTGGTTATTCGTCAACCAGTTGCTCACACCTATAAAAGCCAGTAGGTTCACTTAACAATGACACTAGCTCAGGCAATACATTATCCATAGTTTGTTTAAGCTTCCATGGCGGATTAATCACTATCATACCTGATGCAGTCATGCCATGAACGTCAGTATCGGCCTCGGTTCCCAGCTCAAATAACTGAATATTTCGCATACCGGAATCAATTAAACCCTGCTCCATATTGTTAATGCGCTCCCGATCAACAACTGGATACCAAATCATATAAGTACCCGTTGCAAATCGTTGATGTGCTTTAATTAATGTTTTTACAACGCGTTCATAATCATCTTTAATTTCGTATGGTGGGTCGATTAATACGCACGCTCTTCGAGACGCAGGTGGCAGTAGCCCTACCAAACCAGTGAACCCGTCTTCACCGCGCACTCGAATAGAGCGCTTACCCTGCATATTACTTTCTAGCAAGACTAAGTCTCTTGGGTGCAATTCAAAAAACCAACCTTTATCTTGACGACGTAAATAATGTTCAGCAATTTTTGGTGAACCCGGATAAAAATCGAGGTCACTCGTATTATTGAACGATTTAATTAGGTCAATGTATTCGTTAAGTGCCTCATGCTCACTTGTGTGCGCCCACAACTTTTCAATACCGTCTTGGTATTCTTGCGTTTTTTGAGCATCAGCTGCTGCGAGTTCAAAAAAGCCTGCGCCAGAGTGCGTATCAATGTAATCTAGCGGCTTATCCTTAACTGTTTGATATTTAAGCACCTCAGCCAATACAAGATGTTTTAGAACATCGGCCGGATTACCCGCATGAAATGAGTGTCTGTAACTAAGCATTATTTATTTTCGCCATACGCAATTTAATATCGCAAGTGAACCATAAGCACTGGGCTTTAGCAACTTGCACTAGGGTCTGTTAACCGTTCAAGGTTAAAGTTTAAGCGGCCTGTTTAATATTTAGGCAAAGTAGAGCCTACTACATAGTGCGGTTATACTTACATGAATTTAAGCCGGTAGAATAACGCGGGAGCAGTTACCGAGTCCACTGAGTTACAAACCTCGCGCCACGATTAAATACCCCCTAGTTTGAACAAACTTTAATCCGCAAAATTCAACAACCTCTTGGATAAAGGGTGTTTAAATGAACCATATATGAACAAAAAAGCACGTTGTATGAATTATCCCTTAACAAAGAAGAAAAATCAGCTAAAACTCGCGTAAATGCTAGTAAATTAATGTACTTTGCTTTACATTTGCAAGACATTAATTACAGTTATATGAGCGCCTTATGGACAACAATACTCTTCAACAACTCGAACAACTGATCGATTCACTTATTGAACGCAATAATCAATTACAAACTGACGTTGCTAGCTTAAAAGAACAAAACAGCAAACTTGCTGATGATAATGAGCTTTTACAACTAGAAGCGCTTGAAAACGAAGAAAAGCAAAAAGATGCCAGCACAACATTAACTGGCTTGCTTGATAAATTACAAAGCGCACAACAGGCTAGCTAATGTCTGAGCTGCAAAACCAGCGGGTCACTGTTGAGTTGCTAGGTAAAGAGCAGCAATTTGCTTGTCCGCAAGGGCAAGAAGAGGCATTGATAGCAGCAGCTAAAAATCTAAACGACTTAGTTGAACAAATGAAACAGCGTTCAACCGTTCGAAACGATCAAAAAGCATTGCTTATGGCAGCACTTAATTTAAGCCACGATTTGCTTGAAGCAAAAACACAAGCAACTGTTGAGCAGCAACACCAAGACCAACTTGTTGATAAACTCAGCCAACATTTGGCAAGTGACCCCAAACAAAAAAAATAAAAAGCGCAACCTGCGCTTTTTGTTTATCATAAGGTAATAAATGGCCTGCAAGAGATAGCAAATGAAGTACTCCTTACTCACTATTCACTCATCGTTAAAATATACACTTCTGATGATAGGTTTACTTTTTGCCACAGCCAATTCAAATGCAGCTATTAGCTGGCAAACCATTAATAACAATATCCAATTTTTAAAACAACAGGACGATTTACGCTTTTACGACTCAAACCAAGTTTTGATTGAAGGCGCTGAATGCGCCCTACTTGTTGATACCAGCGGGAATTTTGCCGGTGTTGAACAACTTGTCGCTGAACTAAAAAAACGCCTTAAAACGCCTCTTTGTTATTTAGTTGCAACTCATTATCACGACGACCACTTACTGGGCATGGCGGTGGTTCAACACTACTATCCAAACGCTAAACTCATTACCCACCAGCAAGTGAGCGCTGATTTTAAAACCTATCAAAAAGCCTACATCGATAAACTCGACAGCTATGAAAAAAGCATTGAACTGAGTTATCAGCGTTTAGCTTCAATTCCCAAAGAAGAACAAACAGCATGGCGAGAAAAGCTAGAACTGGCTAAAGCACGACTTTTTCGCTGGCGCGAATATAAGCTTAATCCACCAAAAATAGCATTAGCAGTAAGTAAAACGCTTAATTTAGGGAACTTTGAGATAAATATCACACCACACAAAGCGCATACTACGGGTGATTTAACCATTACTACAAACAATGGGAGCACGTTAATTGGTGGTGATATTGTTGATTGGCTGCCTTACCCAGGCCACGGTGAACTTAAAAGCTGGCAAACGTTGCTTAAACAATACATAAGTAATGAAAAGCTATCACTCATTATACCAGGCCATGGTGATACTCTAAATAAACAACAACTTAAGCAACCACTGGCATTCTTAAATGCCCTAACTGAGCACGTCAAAAGTAATCAAAACCTAACAACTGAAGCACTCATCGAATCTTTTCCACAAAATGTGCTTGCTCCTTATCAACAAAACACATTAAACCAAAAGTCGAGCCAGTTTTTTTTACAAGCAGGACTCAATCGCGCTAAAAGCTCACAATAACCCAACACAACGGATTGTGTTAAAATAATAAAAGGAATTTATTCAAGTGATCACTATGCGCAGTTTGATATTATGCTTTTTAGTACTTTTTTTGTTTGGTTGTGAATCAACTGAGCAAAAGCAGGCAGAGGCACCTCAAATATTTACACATTTTGAGCCTGATTACGCTAATCACCAAAACATAGATGAACCGATCCCCCAAAAGCAACAAGCACTTCTTATTGAAGAACAAAGCACGCCACTAAAGGTTAAAAATAGAGTCGTAAAAAAGCGCCCACCAAAAACGACTGATTTATGGGTGCACATTGCTAACAACTTACACTTTACGGTTTATCAAAATCGGGCTTTAAAAAAACGCATTAAGTGGTATCTAAAACAGCCTAAATACCTAACCACGGTAAGTAAGCGTGCAGCCCCCTACTTATACCACATTGTAAAAAAAATAGAGCAAAGAAACCTCCCTATGGAAATAGCGTTACTGCCTTTTGTGGAAAGTGACTTTAGACCTACCGCTGCCTCATCGCAGCAAGCTGTTGGCGTATGGCAACTTGTCGGTGCGACTGCGTATCACTTTGGTATAAAGTCAGATCAATGGTACGACGGACGCCAAGATGTACTTGCTTCAACCGATGCCGCGCTGGATTATCTGAGTTATTTACATAAACGCTTTAATGGTAACTGGCTACATGCATTAGCCGCCTACAATAGCGGTGAAGGACGCGTAAAGCGGGCCATAGAGAAAAACTCTAAACGAGGAAAAAGCACTGACTTTTGGTCGCTCAGCTTGCCAAAAGAAACTGCTGATTACGTACCCAAATTACTCGCTTTAAGTTATTTAGTTAAGCATCCACAAAAAGGCATGAAGCAACCAAAACTTGCCTATAAACCACTCACCACACAAATGAATATAGGCCAGCAATTCGATTTTTCGGTTATTGCTAAGCTGTCTGGAATTGGCTCAAAGCAGTTACATGCAATTAACCAAGGGTATTTAAAAAATCAAAGTTCGCCAAACGGACCACACACCTTACTACTGCCAATAGGCCAAGAGGCACTTTTAAAAAGTCAGTTTTTTAAATCTAACTTTGCTGGTGAATACATAGTAAAGCAAAACGATACACTTTATGGCATTGCAAAGCGTTATAGTATGTCGGTCAAAGCGCTTAAACAGCTTAATAACAAAGCCAATAACTTTATTGGTATAGGCGAAAAGTTATTGGTTGGGCAACCCAAAACCTTACCAAGCTCTTTAACCATAGATTACAAAATAAGCCCTTATCTAGAACCTCAAGAAGATATTGTCATCCCAACAATAGAAATAGACTACACCGTAAAAACCGGAGATAGCCTGTGGAGCATTAGCCAACTTTACGACGTACCACATAGCGATTTAGCTAAGTGGAATAAATTATCAGCCTCAAGTATTTTAAAGCCCGGCAGTCAGCTAGTACTTTTTATTCCTCAAGCTGAAAAACCTAAAGCCAAGCCAATCAAAAAAGACCTACTCCTTGATCTGCAAAAAACACTAAATCAACCACGTTAAGTTTATAAACCAATCTATTTCGCGTAAAATCACGCCCTAACATAGTTATTATTGAAAGAGATCAGCATGCAAATTAGTAAAAATTCGGCAGTAGAGTTTCACTACACACTCAGTGAAGCAGGTGAGCAAATTGAAAGTAGTGTAAATGATGCACCACTTAGCTACATCCATGGTAGCGAAGGCATGCTTGCGGGTTTAGAAAAAGCCCTTGAAGATAAAAGTGCCGGCGATAAATTTAGTGTAACACTTGAACCAAGTGAATCTTATGGTGAGCGAGTTGATGACTTAATTCAACGCATTCCACTAAAGCATTTACAAGGCGATGTTAAAGTATGGAAACCAGGTATGACCGCAATGGTTCAATCTAACCAAGGCCGTCATCAAGTGACTATTGTTAAAGTTGGCCGTTTTAATGCCGATTGCGACCTAAATCACCCATTTGCAGGTAAAACTCTGACATTTGATGTTGAAGTTGTATCGGTACGCGAAGCAACCAGCGAAGAGATTTCGCATGGCCATGTTCACGCTGAAGGCGGTTGTGGCCACGCTCACTAATTAGCGAAAAAGGAACAAGTATGTCAAAAGTTGCAATTGTAACAGGTGGTACAAAAGGGATTGGCCTAGCGGTAGTAAAACGCTTACTAACCAGTGGCTATGAGGTCCATAACCTTGATATCACACCAAGTGATGTAGGTGTTTTTCATCATTGCGATGTAAGTGATGTAGAGGCTGTCCACCGCTCGATAAACACGATACATGAACAATCTCAACGTATTGACGTACTGGTTTCTAATGCTGGAAAACACTTAAGCGCAAATATAGAAAGCACTGATGAGCAAACGCTCGATACGCTATTTGCGCTTAATGTAAAAGGCGCCTATGCGGCAGTACAAAGCGTACTCCCAACGATGAAGGCAAATAATGCGGGTTCTATTATATTAATAGCATCCGACCAAGCATTAATTGCCAAGCAAAATTCATTTGCCTACAACCTCACTAAACATGCCCTCGCCTCAATGGCAAAAACTACGGCACTTGATTATGCACGCTTTAATATTCGTGCTAATGCAGTGTGTCCAGGCACCATTGAAACCCCTTTATTTCATAACGCAATAGACGCTTACTGCGATAAAAGCGGTGCAAACAAAGCCGATATAGTGGCAGAGGAAGCCAGTCTTCAACCGCTAAACCGATTAGGTCAAGCCGATGAAGTAGCCGCTCTTGTGAGTTTTTTAGCAAGTGACGATGCAAGCTTTATTACTGGCAGCTTACAAAGTATTGATGGCGGCTATACAGCCCAATGAGTACAAATATAATTGACCCGCATGTTCATTTTTTTAATTTACTCGATGGTCAATACACTTGGCTACAAGGAAGCAATCCTCCTGCGTGGCCCAATTTAGAAAAAATAAAACGGCCTATTAGCGCACAACAACTTGCGAACAGTACCGACTTTAAATTAAAAGGCCTTGTTCACATAGAAGCAGGCTTTGATAACTCAGCCCCAATTAAGGAGCTAAATTGGCTAAGTAAGCATTTAAGTGAAATGCCATTTAAAGCCATTAGCTTTAACCAAATAGATGCCCCTGCTGAGCAATTTAGTAATGCACTAAATGCGCTTGCTCATTCAAGCTTATGTGGTATTAGAGATATAACCGAAGGGGATGACGCAGTAAGGCTAAAAAGCCCTCGTTGTATTCATAATCTTGACTTATTAGCAGCAAACAAATTGCATTTTGAAGCGCAATTTGAGTTACACAATATTAGTGTGGCCAATCATATTGCTCACTGTGCAAAACAATTACCTCACCTACAAATTATTCTTAACCATGCAGGGTTGCCTGATGATTTGCTCTCTTGGCAAAAAGGCGTTGAACTACTTGCCCAATATAGCAACATTGCCATTAAGTTTTCTGGCTTTGAATTATTAGACCTGACACAATCACAACAAGAAGCCTGCTTTAAGTGGCTTTTAAAGCATTTTGGCGAACAGCGTATTATGTTTGCTAGTAACTTTCCGGTATGCCAAATAAACACGTATTACAATGCCCTATGGCATCAGCATTATGCGCTATGTAATAGCCATAGCCTTTGGCTTAAGCTCAGCTACGCAAATGCAAAGCATTACTACCAAGTGTAAGTAAAAGTCGTTATATTTAAATTTTATTATGCTTAAAATGGCGTAGGTTTTATGAAAAACACATTATTCATTTCGAGCTTAGCTTTGTGCACTTTATTAAGTGGCTGTGTATCGCAACACGCTGAACCCACTCCAAAATTACAACATGCATTACTTTTAGTGCCTAATCAAAGCGCAGTTAACAAAGTAATCAATACCCTTATGAATATGCAAAATATAACGTTAGATGACGATGTATTTACAATAAACAGTGTGGTTACGCTGAATAATTTAAACGAAAATAACATAATAAAAAGTCATCAGCTAAATCCACCCGACCAATTTGAACTGATGATAAAGAACGAACAATGCTTTATACGCCACGTAGATAGCAAAGCAACTCAAGAGCTCAAAGGTGTTGAGTGCGTAATTAACGAATGACCTTAATTCTGCTAATAAAAAGCCGGTAAGTGAATAGTCACTTACCGGCTGTTATAATAACAAGCTTAGTTATTATTTTATTTCTACACGTTGCGACCGCATTACAATCTCATCGTTTAGCTCAATACCCAAACCTGGCTCTTCAGATACTTCAAAGAAACCATTTTTAGGTTGTGGGTCTTGTAAACACAACTCGCGGTTCCACTTTTTAATTGCGTACGTGTGATGCTCATGAATTAAAAAGTTAGGAATAGCTGTTTCCAGATGCAGTGATGCAGCCGTTGCAACTGGCCCACCACATACGTGCGCCTGAATGCGTACATCAAAAATATCAGCGTAATCGCATACTTTTTTAGTTTCAGTAAAACCACCACATAAACCGATATCGGGCTGAAGTACGTCAATACTCTGATCTTCTAAATAAGGACGAACCCCCCAGCGGTTATACAAGCGCTCACCACCTGCAATTGGCACATTAACTTTATCTGCTACTTTGGCATGCAATGAGTGATTTAAGTAGTTCACAGGCTCTTCAAAGTACATACAATCAAATTCTTCGGCTATTTCACCAATTTGAATTGCAGATGTAGCACCCGGTAAACTATGGCATTCAAAAATAATATCCACTTCATCACCCACGGCTTCACGAATAGCTTGCATACGCGCGCGGTATAACTTCATTTCTGGGCGTGAAATAATATTAGTTCGGTCGTAATAGGTATTACCGTCTTTATCATATTGAATTGGATCTACCTTAACCGCATCGTAACCCTCAGCTATGGCTTTTAATGCTGCCTCTGCGTATTCTTGTGGCTGAACGAGTGCTTTAAATTCGCTATCCCAGTCAAACTGCAGTTGCGATGCATAAGTACGAAGCTTGTCGTTAACCTTACCACCAAGTAATTGATATACCGGTAACCCAAGCGCCTTACCTTTAATATCCCAAAGCGCAGTATCAATAGCACTCATTGCAGCGTACACAACGGGTCCACCACCTAAGCCCCAAAAGCTTTCTCGTAACATGCGAGACCATAGCTTTTCTGTCTGAAACGGGTCGTGCCCAATTAAAAAAGCATCTGCCATTTCTTTGATCATGGCAGCGGCTGCGCTATGACCTAAATCATAAGCAAGACCCGCCTCACCCACACCACTAATGCCCTCATCAGTATGAATGCGAACGAATACAGGTGTCCATGCTGGGCGCTCTGGACAATGAATATCAAATACTTCTACGCGATTTACCTTCATAAAAATTCCTTATTAACCTGTTAAGGTTATTTTGCAAAACTGGGATCAAGCCGATACGCTTTACGTAGCATAGCAGGCCAAGCAAGCTGGCCTCCGGTGCTGCCGCTATGAACCACATTGGCTTGATTATAAATATTGTCGATAATTGGTTGAGGCACGGGAATTACCTCTTGCGAACTAGCTTGCAGCGCTAATTGTATTTCGCAGGCGCGCTGTAAGTCGTAAAAACGCATAAACGCATCGCCTACAGTAGGGCCTACAGTTAACCCTCCATGGTTAACTAATAACATGTGATTAGTTGAGCCTAGATCATCCTGGAGGACTTTGCGCTCATCGTCATTAACTGCAAGGCCTTCGTAACCGTGATATGAAAGCGACGGCAATGAAAACATAGAATACTGGCTCAATGGTAATAAGCCCTTTTTTTGCGTAGCCACAGCAATGGTTTCTTTGGTGTGCAGGTGAATAACGCAATGCGCATCTTCTCTTACTTCGTGTATTGCACTATGAATAGTAAAACCAGCAGGATTAATGCTAAAAGGAGTGTCGTCGATTATATTCCCGTTTAAGTCTACCTTAACCAAGTTTGACGCGGTTACTTCGTCAAATGTTAATCCAAAAGCATTAACAAGATAATGGTCAGTGCCCGGCAAACGCGCTGATAAATGCGTATAAATTAAATCTCCCCAGCGAAAGTGATCCACTAGCCGGTAACAGGCAGCAAGGTCGACACGAAGTTGCCACTCTTGAGCAGATACTTTATTTTTTAAATCGAGTTGGGGTAAATCAAACATAGTAAGCCTTTTAAAATACACACATAACAAGTGCGAATAGATGTTTAGAAGTCTAAAACACTCTGTTCTTTATAGCAATCAACAAACAAAAACAGCCACACGTGTGCGGCTGTTTTTTAAAGGGTGAATAACTGCTTTGAGTTATTTTACTTTAGATAAGTAGTCTGCAATAGCTTCAAACTCTTCGTCTGTTACTGTAGCAACCATTGCTTTCATCGCCATAGACATACCATTATTACGCGCACCCGACTTAATGTCTTTCATTTGTGCAACTAAATAATCTTTGTTTTGGCCATTAAGTTTAGGGTACATACCCATTATTGGTGCTTTACCATCTGCACCATGGCAGGTTTGACAATTTTTTGCAGTGTAAAGAGCGGCGCCATCGGCAGCAGCTGCATTAAACGAGAAACTTGCGGCTAAACTAATGCCCGCGCCTAGTATTAGTGTTTTCATCTTGCTCATTGTATTTACTCTTCTTTTTTGACGGTTAGAAAAAACTGTTCAATTGATTGTAGTCAACAATCAAATAAAAAGCATACGTTAGAAACGATGCTAGACGATCAACTTAATCCTACACTGCTAGCTCGTTTTATGCTCATAATTAGTTTAGCAAATAAATATGAGCAGACGCTTAACTGATTGTTACCATACTAAATCGTCTGGCACTTCAAAATCTGCGTACGGATCGTCTTCATCTTTTGGTTTATTTTCAGCTTCAACATGAAAAACAATGTATTTTTCGTCAACTTCAGCCACCTTGCGAGCGGGTTCGTCTTCTAATACATAAAACTGCCCTTCTAGGACACAAATTGCTAAACGACCACCCGACAATGCTTTTTGAGTGTTTTCATTCACTTCAATACTTTTAACTTTTTTGTCGTAAGTAAAATTAAAGGTTCGCTCACCACGAATAGCATCTTGGTTGTTGTGCTCTAAAATTTGTTTAACGCGCGCTTCTTGCTCACGCTGTTTAAGGCTAACTTGGCGAACTTGGTTAAGCTCTTCTGCTTTTTTCTGCTGCTCAAGTTTAGTTTGTTGAATATGCTTTTGCAGATCACTAGGGTTACTTGTCGCCCCCTTTTTTTGTTTTTTTTGTTGCTTACGTTTTTCTGATTTAGCAACTTTAGCTTTATGCGATGTTGTTAATCCTGCTTGAAGCAATTGGTCTTGTAATGAACCCATGGCATTGTTCCAGTAAAAACTAATATTACGCTCATTTTAATCATCAACGCGTTTAAATGACAGTGCTATTGGTATTAATCTAACAAACTCCTTCATACTAAGCATGATATAAAACAATAATCGTACTTTTAATTATCAATTATAGTTATCTTTCAATACAATTAAGTAGCCAACTAGCTAACTCATAAGCCAAATAATGCGCTTAATTCATCTACTTGCTTGCTCCATTGTTATATTTTTTGTGCTTTACGCACCTCAACCTTTACTGAACTTATTTGCGAGTGAATTTAATGTATCGCCTGCCGTTGCTGGTAGTCTTATGACGGCAACCATGCTGCCACTCGCTATTGCACCATTAGTATACGGCTTGTTTTTAGCTAAACAGAATCCTTTAAAAATACTTCGCATTGCAATGATAGTACTGAGCTATAGCTGCTTGCTATTTATATGGGTGCCTAGTTTTGAGCTCTTACTGTTAGTAAGGTTTTTACAAGGCCTTACTCTTCCCGCAGCATTAACCGCCATGACCAGTTTCATAGGGATAAGCTTTAGCGCTGATACACTTCAAAAAAATATGACACTTTATATAGGCAGCAGTATTGCAGGTGGTTACTTTGGAAGAGTACTTGCTGCACTGTTTAGTGACTTATGGCATTGGCAAAGCTTTTATTACTTAATTGCTTTTATGCTTGTTTTTTTAGCTATGCTAATTAAGCCCCATAAATTCAACAACATTGCTACTCACGCTCAAAAATCACCTCTAGATTACATCAAACAACTTAAGGAAGGCCCTCTTTTAAAAGTTTACAGCGCTGTGTTTTGTATGTTTTTTTGTTTTGCTGCTTTATTTAATTATTTGCCTTTTATACTGCAAAAAACATTTTTAATTACCAACACTCGTGATATCGGATTAGTTTATAGCGGCTATTTAATTGGTGCTTTGGCATCTATTGCGACGCCTTGGTTACTAAAAAAAGCACCTTCAGCTTGGCACGTATTAGCGGCGACTTTCATTTTTTATAGCCTTAGTATTGTTGCGCTAATAAGCCATCAGCTAAGCGTATTTTTAACTGCATTCACGCTATTTTGTGCGGCTATGTTTATTATTCATTCAACCGCAGCTCCACTGGTCAATCAAATAAGTAAAGCACCACCAAGCGTGACAAACGGAGGGTATGTCTCGTTTTATTACAGTGGCGGGGCTTGTGGCTCGCTATTACCGGGTTTAGTTTATCAACAGTACGGACAAACAGCATTTATGTTTACCTTACTTGTTGTTTGTTTGTGCGGCTTTTTTCTTATTACCTGGGCTTATCTTGACGGTAAAAACATGACACGCGGTTGATGACCCGTATGCTTAAAAAAGGTTTCTAGGTCTGATTTACTCAAAATCCATGTCAGCGTATTTTCAAAGGGGTGGCAGTGAAATAACTCACCAAACCAAATATCTTGATCTAACCATACTGTTACCGCATTTTGTTTATCGTTTAGTAGCGCAAGCATTGATACACATCCTGGTGCAACTTTTAAATAGGTTGCTAAACGTTCGCTTGAAGCGAACCCTAAACGCGACAAACCTTGCTGTTTAGAGAGCGCTTTTAGGTCCAACTGCTTATTGTGAGCTGTAATTACTAAAAAGTGACGTTTACCTTCGTTATCACGCAAAAATAAATTTTTTAAACGGGTACCTGGGCGTTCAAGCAGTAATTCATCCGCTGCTAAGCTAGTATGTAAAGGTGGGTGTTCGATAACGTCGTAATTAATATTTAAATGCGCTAAACACGCCTCTAATTTTGTTTTGTCCGCTAACATAGTTACAAACAACGCCCTCTTAATTGCACGCTTAGATCTCGCCACAGAACGTCTGTTATTTCATGATTATTAGCGCAGTATTCACGCGTTGTAAGCTCTTGCTTTAATAATTCAACGGCCTGGTCTTCTAATTTTAGCTTTAACACACTCGACTCTTCAAAGTGTTCTTGCTCAATATATTCCTTAACTTCACTGCGAGAAGGTCTGTTATTACGTCCACGATCGAGATTAAAGTTTTCACGGTGCTTAGCTTTAACCGATACAACATAAGCAAATACATTATTTCCTTGCTCATCTTGTTTTTCAAAAAACTGTTTGTTGTTTATTTCAAAAGGCGGCTCTTCATTTGATGCACAACCCGAAAGTAAAACCATCAGTACCAAAACGCTTTTTTTCATTATTTTCTGTCGTTTTAATGAGTAATTAAGCCGAGTCTATCAAAAATTCATCTAAACTGTGAAAATTAGCGAAAAAATACTTGACCAAATTTATAAAAAAACTTAAAGTTCGTCCCGCTTGGAACTCAGCAGCCAAGCGTTTATGTTATGCATAAACTAGGAATGTGGGGCTATAGCTCAGCTGGGAGAGCGCCTGCCTTGCACGCAGGAGGTCAGCAGTTCGATCCTGCTTAGCTCCACCACTTTCCTACTCTTTCCTTAAATATATTCTTTACTTCAAAAACACCCTAATTCATTCATTTTATTTTGTTTTTCATTTGTCTCTATCAGCTTGAGTGTTTATCAATTATTAGCTATACATACTTGTATATCTATTAATGCCTTAGGTAAATCATGGACTCTCCAAAACGCTCAACACTTAAAAAACTTGCAGCTATAGGCTTAACTGCAGGCGCTATAACCCATGTTCCTTATGTTTTTGCTCGTAACAAGGTCACAATAAGAGTGCTTGGCACACATGTAACCTTACAGGACGCAATTCGTAAGCAAGCCATGAGTGATTTAGGCATTAATATTGAATTTACGCCCGCTGGTAGTGCCGCTGTTTTGCAAAGAGCCTCAATGGACCCCAGCTCATTTGATTTATACGAGCAGTGGTCAAACAGTATTAATGTGTTGTGGAATGCAGGCTCAATACAACCCATAGAAAAAAAACGCCTTACTTATTTTAACGAAATAAATAGCCTTACAAAAACAGGAAAGTTATCAGAAGATGCCAATATTGGTGTAGGTGACGCTCCCTTTAAAATATTAAATGTACAGCCCGATGGCACACTCAGTGAGCAAGAAAGCGACTTAATAAGCTTTTTACCCTACGTGCACAATGTAGACTCCTTTGGTTATAACACTAAATTTATTAAACCCGGAATTGCCTATGAAACTGAAAGTTGGGGATGGTTACTGGATGAGCAACACAGAGGAAAAGTAGGTATTGTAAATGCGCCTACTATTGGTTTATTTGACTTAGCGCTTGCTGCTAAAGCTAAAGGGCTTGTGAAAATTAACAATATAGGGGCAATGACTCGTATTGAATTGGATAACTTATTTAAGGTATTGCTCGACTATAAACGCCAAGGCCACTTTAGCGGTTATTGGAACTCAGTGCCTGAATCTGTTCAGTATATGAAAGATGAACGCGTTCATATTGAAAGTATGTTTTCTCCTGCGGTATCTGCGCTAAATGGCCAAGGCATAAATGTGCGCTTTGCAGCACCTAAAGAAGGCTACAGAGGCTGGCATGGTGTAATGTGCTTGTCGTCACAAACGAATGATAGTGTAAAAGATGCTTCTTACGATTATATGAATTGGTGGTTATCTGGCTGGCCAGGTGCGTTTATTGCTCGCCAAGGTTATTACATAAGCAATCCGCAGCGTTCTAAACCATTACTTTCACAGAATGAATGGGACTATTGGTATGACGGCAAAATCGCAAACACTGATTTACTAGAAACAAATGGTAATATTGCGGTTAGAAAAGGCGAACAAAGAAATGGTGGAAGTTACACTAAACGCTTCAGTAATGTTGCAGTATGGAATACCGTTATGCCAACCTACGACTACAGTTTACAAAAGTGGTATGAGTTGATAAGTCGATAATGCGTTCTATTAAATCAAAAATAATTGCGACCTTAGCGGTACTAGCTGGACTGCTTCTTTTACAAAGTTATTTATTTAACCACTTGCAAGAGTCGTTAACCAGCCTGCAAAACATTCAAAACAATGCTATTAGTAAAAGTGAGGCTGTAGTAAAACTAGAAAGAGATGTCATCGCCTTACAAAGTCATGCCGTTGCATTTATTGATGACGCTAATAAAAATAATATTGCAAAGTTTAAAACATATTTAGACCAAGCAAATATTCATTTAGGGCAATTAACATTAAACACGCTAGACAAAACCCCTGAATATAAAAATATGCTTACTCGCCTCAGCGAGCACCTAAAAAACTATGAAACAACATTTGAAAAAGTAGTTATTAACAGACAAAAGCGCGAGCAAATATACTCATCTGGATTTAAACAGCCCATTGAAGAGCTGCAAAAAAAGGTAATGGCACTTGAGTCAGTATCAAATAATGATAAAAAAATTCTCTACAATGATATTTTACTAACCATTAGTAACCTTAAGCATGCAGCTGTCAGCTACCTTTATAAACCTAATTTTGATGAAGCTCAAAATGTGAAGCAAAATCTAGCGTTTTTGCACACAAAAATTAACCGTATGTCAGCTATTAATGACTCCTTGCTTGATAAAACAATTAATCTTAAAAAAACACATAACCAACTAATACTGCTAACACGTAGTTACACCTACTCTGTGAATGTTGTGCTAACAGGGATCGAAAACGAACTTTTATACCTAACTAATAAAATTAAAAGCGCTGAAGAAGAAAAATTAAATTTGGTTAAGTCGCAATTTAATAGTGAATTAACGAAAAAAACCAAGCAAAGCAGCCTATTTACCTTTCTAATTCTGATTATTATTTTGCTGCTTTGTTATTTTATTGTTGCTTTTGTTATTAAACCACTATCACAGCTTACCTTGTTACTTAATAGTATGAATGAAGGTGAGCCAATTACACTAAAAAATAAGCATACAAAGCTAACCGAAATTGCATCTGTGTTAAAAGCGGCTAATACACTTTATTTAAAAAGTGAGGAAACGAAGCAATTACTTGATGAAACACGCGCTTTAAATGTAAAAATGGAAGCCATGAATACAGAGCTTACTCAAGCAATAGAGGAAACAAACAAGGCTAATAAAACAAAAATCGACTTTGTGGCAAATATGAGCCATGAACTTCGCACACCAATGAACGGCATATTGGGTATGCTTCAGCTGCTACAAACAAGCAATATGCCAGTAAAGCAGGAACAATATGCTAAAAAAGCATTTTCTAGTGCGCAGAGCCTGCTGCAAGTTTTAAACAATATTTTAGACTTTTCAAAACTCGATTCTGATAACGTCAAACTTGAGAAAATTCCTTTTACACTCGACACGATCGTATCTAACGTTGAAGATTTATTTTCGATTAATGCACAACAAAAAGGACTAGCTCTAAATTGTGTTGTGCATGCCGACAGACACCTGACTCTGTTGGGCGATCCTATACAGCTAAATCAAATAATTAATAATTGCATTGGTAATGCCATTAAGTTTACCGATAAGGGTGAGGTGTCATTAACCATAGAAGTCATTTTTCAAAAAGAAAACAAAGTACAGTTGCGCTTTAGCATTAGTGATACCGGAATTGGTATGACGCAAGCCCAATCTGATAGGGTGTTTGAATCATTTGCTCAAGGCGACTCAAGTACAACAAGAAAGTACGGAGGCACAGGGCTTGGCCTAACGATTAGCAAACAGCTAACCAAATTATTAGGTGGTGACATACAAGTAAAAAGCGAACTTGGCAAAGGAAGTGAGTTTTTATTTACTCTTCCATTCACCATTGCAGAACAGCAATTAATTAATAACACTGCTAGCAAAAAGAACCCTTTACCTGCAAAGGTAGACCTGCCAAAACTAACTGATTTTAAAGCACTTGTTGTGGACGATAACAAACTTAACCAAGAAATAACCTCTGCAATGCTAGGTAAATTTGACCTTAATACAACAATTGCAAACGATGGGCTAGACGCTATAGATAAAGTATCGGCTCAACATTTTGATATTGTATTTATGGATATACAAATGCCCCATATGGACGGCCTTGAAGCCACTAAACAACTAAGAGCTAAAGGCTACAATATGCCTATTATTGCTTTAAGTGCTGCTGTAGAGCCCAGAGATAGAAAAGCAGCCGCTGATGCAGGTATGGATGACTTTTTGGTTAAACCCATTGTATTTGACGCACTTTACGAAAACTTAGATAAACACCTAAAAAGTAGAGATAATTTGCAAACAATAAATTTAGTAAAAGCAAAGCAAAACGTTGATAACAATGAAACCTTACTCATGACATTGCTTACTCGGTTTATAGATGGTAATAATGATTTTTCAGCGAAGACTGATTTATTAATAAACAATAATGATGTTGCTACTTTAAAGCGAACGGTGCATACACTGAAGGGGTTAGCGGGTACATTAGGGCTAGAAAAGCTGCAAAAATGTGCATTAGAGACTGAAAAAGCAATCATTGAGAAAAAATCGCTTAATATAGATTTATTAAAAGAAAATTTGGCAGCAACGCTTTTTTCTATTAAAGAATTATTAGCGACACTCAATTTGGAAAAAATAGAGCCGAAACAATATAATATTGAAGATGAGCTGGTAGTGATAAATGAGATTCACTCACTAGCATTAGCGTCTCGTCCTATCCCAAACGACCTAAAAAGGCATTTAGAAGCGAATAGTTATGATACTGAACACGGTTTATCTAAATTAATAGAGGCGATTAATAATTTCGACTACCCGTCTGTAATTTCGATTATTGAAACATATAAAGCAGACACAAAGCATTAATGATTGAGCGATACAGAGCTTAAATACTATGTAAAAAGGATTAATAGTGCATTTAACTTATTCAACCACAAATAAAAGCGAACAAAAAGCGCTGCGACAAAAACCTTTAATTCTAATTGTTGATGACGAACCAAGTAACTTACATGTTTTGGTAGAAGGACTTTCAACCGACTACGATGTTCGAATATCGACAAGTGGAGAGCAAGCACTAACGTTTATTGAGTCTACCCGCCCAGATCTAATTTTACTCGACATAATGATGCCGGGAATGAATGGTTATGAAGTGTGTAATATTTTAAAGGGCAAACCAAGCACCAAAGGGATCCCCATTATATTTGTTACCGCACTGACAGAAGAAGAGTCAGAAGAAAAAGGCTTTGCTATGGGCGCCATAGACTATATTCACAAGCCTTATAAATTAGCCTTGGTAAGAGCTCGTATTCGTACACATATAACAGCACAAGGTATGCTAGACCGATTAATAGAGAAAAACTTTGACCTACATGAAAAGCTGCTTGAAATAGAATCTTTAGCGATGGAGCTGGATGTTAGAGAAAAAGAATTAAAGCAGTTATCATCTAAACATCAACTCTTTTTTCACGCACTAACGAGTACAGCTGACGGTGTTGTGATAACTAACAGTACAGGCAAAATAATCGCGGTTAATCCTTCTTTTTGCCGCATCACGGGTTACGATGAAGCTGATTCGTTGAATATGCATATTCACGATATCAAACAAAATAACCAGCCAAATATAAACTTTGAACAAGTATGGCAACACGCAAGTGAAGCCGGCTACTGGAGTGGTGAGTTAGTTACCCGACGCAAAAGTGGAGAGTTATATCCTGAGCTGCTAACGTTAAGCCTTGTAAAAAATGAACACGATACCAACGATCACTACATCGGTGTGTTTAGCGATATATCAAGCCTAAAAGTGACTCAGGAGCGAATAGATTACTTAACTTGGCATGACGAATTAACCGCCCTACCTAACCGTAATAGCTTTTTAAAGCAGTTAGAGCAGCAATTACAAGGCTGTTCCACTGACAAAAATTTTGCCTATATTTTTATTATCGATGTAGATGGGTTTCACTCGTTTAATGATGGAATGGGCCTGCTGGCCGGTGACCATGTCCTAAAAGAACTAACGAAGCGTATCCATGAAAATACTGATAATAGTGACATTATTGCTCGCTTGGGAAGCGATGCCTTTGCAACGTTGTCAGTCCTAGATAAAGGCATTGGCAGAGCAAGGGCTCAAATTATTGCAGAGAAAAAAGCACAAGAAATTCTCACATCCGTAAGGCTACCTTTTTTTGTTGATTTGCAAGAGGTTAGCCTAACAGTAAGTATTGGTATGTATATATTCCCGCAACATGGGCAATGGGAAAGCGCTATTGAGACTATCAGAAACTGTGAAGCTGCCTGCTATAAAGCAAAAGAGAAAGGGGGTAACCGAGTTACATTTTTTGACACCTCATTTGGTGAACAAGCAAAAAGACGTTTTGAAATTGAGCAAGACCTACGTAAAGCAATCGCTTATAACGAGTTATCACTTCATTTACAGTCCCAATATGATAGTAATCAAATTTTAAAAGGAGCTGAGGTTTTACTTCGTTGGAAACACACAGCGAAAGGCTTTATTAGCCCCAGTGAGTTTATTTCTATTGCAGAAGAGTCTGACGTTATTTATGACTTAGACTGCTGGGTATGTGAAAATGCCTTAAAAACATTAGCTAAGATTAATCAAACGCACCCTCACTTAAGTTTATCAATAAACATAAGTGGTCGACATTTCCATGAGCCACGCTTTTTAGTCTTTTTAGTTGAACAGCTAACAATTAATAATGTTATTGCGTCGCAACTCACTATAGAAATTATTGAAGGTACGCTACTAAATAATATGGACTCTGCTATTGAAGCTGTGCATAACCTCAAAAAGTTGGGTGTAAAAGTATCAATTGATGATTTTGGAACTGGTTATTCAAGCCTCACATATTTAAAGCAATTACCAATTCAAGAACTTAAAATAGACCGTTCTTTTGTGCTCGAAGCGCCAACAAATAAAAATGACAAACTAATAATAGATATGATTGTGAGTTTGGGACGTTTATTTGAATTAGATGTTGTTGCAGAGGGTGTCGAAAACCAATCGCACTTCGATTTACTACAGGAATATCCGGAGGTGATACTACAGGGTTATCACTTGCATAAACCTGAGCCGGTAAACGATTGGCTAGCTAATTTAAAATGATTTTTATCATTAAAATAAAAAGCCGAGCTATGCTCGGCATTTTGCTAAATTAATATAAAATTTATTCGCGAACTTGACCTTCGCCATTCACTAAATACTTTTCTGTAGTAAGTGATTCAAGTCCCATGGGACCGTACGCATGAAGCTTAGACGTTGCAATGCCAATTTCTGCGCCTAATCCTAACTGCGAACCATCAGAAAAACGAGATGAAGCATTTACCATTACGACTGACGCATCTACGCTGCGCTGAAACAACTCAGCTGCGGCTTGGTTCTTAGTACAAATAACTTCTGTGTGGTTTGAGCCAAATTGAGCAATATGCTCAACAGCGGCTGAAAATGTAGGTACTACGCGTATCGCAATCTCTAAATCTAGGTATTCTTCACCAAACTCATCATCAGCTAAAACAGTTGCATCATCAAAGTATTTAGCCGCAAAGCTATCTGCATTGATCTTTACACCTTCTTGACGAAGTACTACCGCACATAAGTTTAGGAACTCATCTGCGATATCTTCGTGTACAACCAAACCTTCAAGTGCATTACATACACCCGTTCGTTGTGTTTTACCATTAAGTAATAAATTAATCGCAACCTCTAGGTCTGCGTCTTTATCGACATACAAATGACATACACCTTTGTAATGCTGAATAACAGGAATGGTACTGTTCTCGGTAACAAAGTTAATCAACCCTTCACCGCCGCGAGGAATGATTAAATCGATGCTATCACGTTGCTGCATCAACTCCATAAGAAGTGCACGATCGGGATCTGGAATAACCGAGATTAATGAAACGGGTAAGTTGTGCTTTTCAAGTACACTGTGCATTACACTGGCAATCGCTTGTGAGCTTTTAAGCGCCTCTTTACCACCGCGTAAAATAACGCCATTACCCGATTTAAAACACAAAGCACCAGCGTCTGCGGTCACATTAGGGCGTGCTTCATAAATCATACAAACAACACCAAGTGGTACGCGCATTTTACGAATTTTAATACCATTAGGTCGTTCGGTGATTTCACGAAGCTGACCCACTGGATCATCAAGGCTTACTATAACTTCTATCCCTTCAGCCATCGATTCTATGCGCTCATCGTTCAGAGTTAGACGATCAACCATTGCCGCAGGCAAATTGTTGTCGCGCGCAGCGCTTAAATCACTTTCGTTTTCTTGAATTATAAATGCTTTTTGCTCTCTTAATGCCGCAGCCATTTCTGTTAACACTTGGTTTTTTGTCTCGGTGTCGAGTAAAGCAAGTGTATTTGCAGCTTTAGCTGCCTGACGCGAAATATCCGTAATTAAACTCATGACTTCTCCAATAATGCGATATCTTTTTCTGAAATAACAGGTCCAATAGAATCCTGCATTTTTTCACTAAATTCACTTTGTTCGTTGTCTGCAATGAAATTCAACAAACAACTACTGTAATTTGCGGTCGCTTTAGCTAAACGCGTACCATCTTCACTTCTAACGAGTATGGTGTCGCCAATTGCAAACTCACCATGTACTTCAACAATTTCATCACCGCGAATTATGCCTGTTTCACCTTCGATTGATTCATCAAATGTTCCATCTACCACAACTTCACCTTGCTCATTCGCAGTGTGTGTCATCCAATGCACAGAATCTTGCATTGGTTTTTCGTATGGTAAAAATATTGTTCCAGGGTTGTCACCCTCTAATAAACGATTAAATGTCTCTTCTTTAAAACCATTAATTATATATGTTGCGATTCCGTGTGATGTTGCTTTTTCTGCCGCTTCTATTTTAGTTTTCATACCGCCAGTACCTACCGCGCTAGTAGCACATCCTGCCATGGCGTAAATAGAATCATCAATTGATTTTATTTCAGGTAACAAAACAGCATCGTCATGAAGATTTGGGTTTTTATCGTATAAACCATCTACGTCTGAAAAAATGAGTAAAGCGTCTGCATCAGCGGCTGCTGCAACCATTGCTGATAAATTATCGTTGTCACCTACTTTAAGGTCATCGGTAGTCACCGCATCATTTTCGTTAATAATAGGTAAAACACCATGCTCTAATAATGTAAATACGGTTTCACGAATACTTTGATAACGCTCTCGGTCGCGCAAATCACCATGAGTGAGCAAAAGCTGAGCAGATGGAAAGTCAAAAAAGCGGTCCCACATAGCAATCATTTCAGTTTGGCCAGCAGCGGCCATTGCTTTTTTTAGTACAACTGAACGAGGTTGATCTGATGGAAATAGATGCGAACCAGCTGCAACAGAACCTGATGAAACTAAAATCACTTCAATGCCGCGAGCACGACAACGAACAATAAACTGTGCGATAGTAAGTATGTAACGAGAACGACAACCGTCTTGATCCGGTGCAATGAGTGCACTACCCACTTTTAATACAATGCGTCGCCAATTTAACTTTTGCATAAGTCTTCTACTTTCCATTTTATCTGTGCTCAGTGTTAATGAGCTAAACTAAATAGCTACCAATATATGTAGCTTCGAATTTGTGTTTTTTGGCAACACTTTTAAACACACACAAGAAAGCCAAAATCTAAAAGCAAGGCTTTAAATTTAAGCTCAGATATAAAAAGCAGATACCTTACAATGAAAGTAATGCCTATAAGAAAGTTTAAAAAGTGTTGTTTATGCATCGCTGTAAAAAGCCTTGGTGACTTTTTTATTAACAACATACATAGAGCCTCTAAAGTCTGGTACACCAACAGATAGGGTGAAGACTAAAGGACCGAGATTTAACCGCCACGATGGGGGTTAAACATTGAAAGATATCAATTCAACTCAAACTTTAAATGCTTGAGATAAACCGTATCAAGTAATCAAATAAATTATATTTTAGACGTTCAAATACTGAACTAGCTTCTAAATAACGATTATACCTAGCAAATATGACCGTAACATTAACGACGAATTTATTTCCCAGATAATTTAATTAGATACCTAATTATTCGAACTCGAAGTATAATACACTAAATTAGGTCGTAAGATCAAGGCTAAAATTCAAACGACCATATTAAAAAGCGTTTAGTAACAAACTTTTTTACTTTAAAATCATGATGATAGAAGGTGCTATTGATAATTTATAAAATATTTAGCAACGCTAACCATAATTAATACGTACTAATATTTTGTTAGCGGCTAAAATTAAATAGTAATAGTTGATTTTCCCGTGTATACCCCTTTAATAACAACTAAAATCGTTATACTTTAAATAAAATCATAATAAGGAATTCTTAATCTATGTCAGCAATTTACATAGCCGGTATCGCACTCTGCTCAGTGCTTGCCCAATGGGTAGCGTGGGCATTTAGAGTACCCGCTATTCTTTTTTTATTGCTCACTGGCCTGTTACTTGGGCCATTTAGTGGTGTTTTAGACCCTGATGCACTTTTAGGCGACTTACTCTTCCCTGTTGTATCATTAAGTGTGGCTGTTATTTTATTTGAAGGCGCCCTTACCCTTCACTTTAGGGAGTTAAAGGGAATTGGTAAAGTAGTCAGAAACCTATGCTCCATTGGTATGATTGCAACTTGTGTTGTAATTAGTTTAAGTGCCTATTGGTTACTTGAACTCAATTGGCGGGTTGCTGCTGTGCTCGGCGCAGTGCTTGTGGTAACAGGCCCGACAGTAATAGCGCCTTTACTAAACTCCATGCGCCCCACACAAGACATAGACCGCATTCTACGCTGGGAAGGGATTGTTATTGACCCTATCGGGGCATTGTTTGCTGTACTGGTATTTGAAGCAGTAATGTTAGTAGGCCAAGGCGAGGTACTAAGCCATACTATTGTTGCTTTAGTTAAAACTGTTGGAGTTGGTCTAACAATAGGGGTAGCAGCAGGCTGGGTTACAACTCAATTAATGCGCCGAGAATGGTTGCCATTTGAATTACATAAGTTTGGTATTTTAGCGCTGGTATTAATTAGCTTTTCTGTATCAAACTACTTAAGCCATGAGTCAGGCTTATTGGCCGTAACGGTATTTGGTATTTGGCTTGCGAATCAAGATGACCTAGAAATAGACTCTGTTTTAGAGTTTAAAGAAGACTTGTCGATGATTCTTATATCAACGCTTTTCATCTTACTCGCAGCCCGTTTGCAGCTTTCCGACTTAATGATGTTAGACAGTGATGTATTTATTTTTTTAGCGATTGTGTTATTTGTAGCCCGCCCTTTATGTATTGCTATCTCTACCTTTGGTACCGACTTACCAATTAAATCTCGCTTAGTACTCGCCTGGATTGCGCCAAGGGGTATTGTAGCAGCCGCTGTTGGTTCAGTGTTTGCACTTAGTATGATGGAAGCGGGTGTGGCTGATGCAGAAAAAATGGTTCCACTTATTTTTACAGTTATTATTATAACTGTTGTACTACAAAGCTTAACCGCAATCCCCGTGGCAAAGTTACTAGGTGTACGTCAACCATCACCTAATACTATTTTAATTATTGGGGCTAACCATGTGTCACGTGCAATAGGGCGAGGTTTAAAAGAGCAAAATATTCCTGTCCACCTTTCAGATCCTGCTTGGGAAAACTGCAAAATGGCACGTATGGATGGCTTGCCTTGCTATTATGGTAATCCGCAATCAGAGCATGCTGAACGATACTTACCGCTTACAACTATCCGAAGTGTTTTAGCGCTTTCACCAAACAGGCATCACAATGCATTAGGTGTGCAGTATTTTTCGCATTTACTCAATGAAAAAAACGTGTTTTCGCTACGCTCATCAACAACACACGCTAAAGCTAATAAAGACAGTGCGACCTTTTTATCGCGTCAAATATTATTTGGGGATGAAGGTTCGTACGCTCGCTTAAGCAGTGTCATTGCTAAAGGCGGAAAAGTAAGTGCTACACGTATTTCAGATGAGTTTAGCTGGGAGCAATACTTAGAAATGAACCCTGAGGCTATCCCTTTATTTATTCTCAAAGGAGATAAAGACAACGATGACGATACACCAGCTAAAGTAACACCATTCGCACTTAATATGGACAAACCACCTCAAGAAGGTGAGCGTATTGTGGCACTGCACCCCCCAAAAATGTCGTTATTAAAAGACCCACAACTTAAAGACAAAGAATAAAGTTAATTAAAATAACGCTCACAAAAAAGCCCTAATTTTATTAGGGCTTTTTTCTAAATTTACAGCAACTCGCTTAGTTAAAGTTTATTCTTGATTAGTATTACATAGGTAACCGAGCGCGCTCTACGACACTATCAGGCATTTTTTGCGCAAGCTTAGTTAGGGCGTTTTCAATTTTTTTATGCGTTGCTTTATCTGCTACCATTGCATTAAACAACCAACGATATGCATCTTCAAAATCCCGTGGGCTACCGTAGCCATCATTGAACAACTTCACTAAACGTAACTGCGCTTTTAAGTTACCTTGTGCAGAAGCTTCACGTAAATACGTAATAGCCATGGCTTTATCTTGTTGAACTAGCCTTCCGGTATCGTAATAGCGACCTAACTGCTCAAGCGCTGCCGCTAAGCCTTGCTCAGCAGACTTTCTCATATAATACACGCCTAGCTCTACATTTCGCTCAACACACACATTATAAGCAAGCATATCGCCATATAAAAATTGATAGGATGGCAATGCCATTTTATTGGCTCGCGCTTCAATATCTTGAACTAGCTGGCAATCATCTGCCTTTACACGCTGCAAATGCACATTTTTATTTATTAACGCGATAAGCTCTGATTCAGTGTATAGCGGTACTGCAGCAGGTGATTCATCTGCTAACGTATTGGAAGATATAAATAAAGACACTGACACTAAGGGCACAGCTAATAACGAACTTTTTAAAAATAGGCGCATGTTCACCACGTACAAAAATTATCTTACTAAATAATATACAAAGATCGTTCCAAGGTGAATTTTAGACACAAAAAAAGCTGCATTTAGCAGCTTTTTTTATATTTATGGTAATTAAGCAAATGGATTGCGAAGTACCATTGTTTCTACACGGTCTGGACCTGTAGAAATAATATCAATTGGAACACCAGTGATTTCTTCAATACGCTTGATGTAATCAATTGCAGCTTTTGGTAAGCCTTCAAGTGAAGTTACACCCACGGTATTTTCAGACCAACCCGGCATCTCTTCATATACTGGTGTTACTTTCTCGTAACCTTCAGCAGCTAATGGTGTTACGTTTGTAACAGTGCCATCTTCAAGCTGGTAGCCAGTACAGATTTTCAATGTTTCTAAGCCATCTAAAACATCAAGCTTAGTTAAACAAAAACCTGAAATACTGTTGATTTGAACTGCACGGCGCATTGCCACTGCATCTAACCAACCAGTACGACGAAGACGACCTGTTGTAGCACCAAACTCATGACCTTTGTCACCTAAGTGCTTACCAACTGGGTCTTGCTTATCAAGACCATCGTAAAGCTCTGTAGGGAAAGGGCCTGAACCAACACGTGTTGTGTACGCTTTGATAATACCTAACACGTAGTCAAGGTTTAGTGGACCAAAACCAGCACCAGTTGCAACGCCACCAGCGGTCGTGTTTGACGAAGTTACATAAGGATAAGTACCGTGATCAATATCAAGTAATGTACCTTGCGCACCTTCAAATAAAATGTGCTCACCTGCTAAACGTGTTTGGTCTAAAAGCTCAGTTACATCTACAACCATTGCTTTTAAGATATCTGCAACAGCCATCGCATCATCAAACGTTTTTTGGAAATCTACAGCGTCTACTTTGTAGTAGTTAACTAGCGTGAAGTTATGGTACTCAAGAACTTCCTTTAGTTTAGCTGCAAATAATTCAGGATTAAATAAGTCGCCTACGCGTAAACCCCGACGTGCTACTTTATCTTCGTACGCAGGACCAATGCCACGGCCAGTTGTGCCAATTGGCTTGTCGCCACGGGCTGTTTCGCGGGCTACATCTAATGCAACATGGAAAGGCAAAATTAGCGGACATGCTTCACTTATTAAAAGACGTTCGCGTACTGGTACGCCTCGCTCTTCAAGCATGCCAATTTCTTTCATTAGCGCTTCTGGTGATAAAACAACACCATTACCAATCACACATTTAACATTGTCACGTAATACACCCGATGGAATAAGGTGTAGAACCGTCTTTTTACCTTCGATAACTAAAGTATGACCTGCATTGTGGCCACCTTGATAACGAACTACTAAAGATGCTTTGTCCGTAAGGAGGTCAACTACCTTACCCTTACCTTCGTCACCCCATTGGGTGCCTAATACAACAACGTTTTTACCCATTGTAAATTCACTTAGAGAAAATTAGGACGAGATTTTACCAGAAAACCCAAGTAAAGATCACCCCTGTTCAGCTTATTTTTTCTGCGAAGAATTATTAAATTAAAATATGAGTAAATAACCACATATATAACAGTGATTTAAAGTTGTAGGTTGTATTCAACAAAAAGCCCCGCAAGTGCGGGGCTTTAAATTTTAAAAGTACAAATATAGTCTACTGCGCTTTAGCGCCTTTCATATATTGGAAGAAGTCACTGTCTGGTGAAAGCACCATCACATCTTGCTTACCTTTAAATGTTTTCTTATACGCTTCTAAAGAACGTACAAAGCTGAAAAACTCTGGATCTTTATTATATGCATTTGCATAAATAGCGGCAGCATCTGCATCACCTTGACCACGCACTGAGCGTGAGTTACGTTCAGCGTCTGCAAGCATAACTGTCACTCGACGGTCAACGCTAGCACGAATAGTTTCCGCTTTTTCCTGACCTTCAGAGCGGTGCTCTTTAGCAACGGCAGTACGCTCAGCACGCATACGTTGATAAATCGAACTACTTACTTCTTGAGGCAAATTAATTTGCTTAACACGTACGTCTAGCACTTCAATACCTAACTCGCGGGCACTTTCAGATGCTTGAACTAATGCTTCTTCCATAAGCTCACTACGCTCACCCGATACAATTTCACGAATTGTGCGTGTACCAAAGTTAGTACGAAGTCCGTTATTAACCTTTTGCTCAAGTAACGTTTCAGCATATTGCTTGTCGCCACGTGCACGTAAGTAAAAAGCACTAAAGTCGTTAACACGCCATTTAACAAACGAATCAACAATTAAGTCTTTCTTCTCACTTGTCACAAAACGATCTGGCGTTCCATCTAGCGTTTGAATACGTGCATCAATACGACGCACTTGGCTAAAAAATGGGACTTTCAAATGCAAACCTGGGCCATAAACAACCGCTTGATCATCGTCATCTTTTTGTACTTTACTGAACAATAGCACAATTGCTTTTTGCCCTTCAGGTACAACAAATACCGATGAGAAAGACATCACAATGGCAACTAGTAGTATTACTAAACTAAAATTTTTCATTATGCTTATCTCCCCTAGTTAAAGCGATCGTTGTTAAAGCGGTCGTTGCTGCTATTAACGGTGCTGTTACGTGATGTATTTACTTTGTTTCTTAAGTCTTGAATGTCACTTGAGCTTGGTAACGCAACACGTGTTGCAGTGCCTTGCTTTTCCATGATTTTATCAAGAGGTAAGTACATCATGTTATTACCACCCTTCACATCAACCAACACCTTAGAACTGCTACCTAGCACTTCTTCCATTGCATCAATGTATAAGCGTTCACGCGTTACTTCTTTAGCCGCTAAATACTCAGGTAATAGCTTTTCAAAACGAGCAACCTCACCTTGTGCCTCTAATGTAATGCGCTCTTGGTAACCTTCAGCTTCTTGTGTCATACGTGTTACTTGACCACGTGCACGCGGTTCAATTTCACGCGCATACGCTTCTGCTTCACGGATGAAACGCTCTTCATCTTCTTGTGCTGCAATCGCATCATCAAACGCATCTTTAACTTCAGTAGGTGGGCGAGAATCTTTAAAGTTAACATCAGTAACAATTAAACCAAGATTGTATGGTTCGATTACCTTGTTAAGCTCATCCCATGTGTTTTGACGCACTTCTTCACGGCCGTTCGTTAAAACTTGGTCCATTTTTGCATGACCCACAACATAACGCAGTGCACTGTCTAGCGCTTCTTCTAAACTGCTATCAGCATTCGTTACGCTAAACTTGTAAAGGTATGGGTCAATAACACGGTATTGCACCTGGAACTCAACACTTACCACGTTTTCATCTTCAGTAAGCATAAAGCCAGACGCCGACAGTGAACGAACGGCTTCGATATCAACTGGGATAACCGTTTCAATAAACGTCATTTTCCAACGCAGGCCTGGTTCAGCAATTCGGTCATATTTACCAAACTGCAAAACAACACCACGTTCGGCTTCTTTAACCGTATAAATACCACTTAACGCCCACACAATAGCGGCGATAATGAGGATAAATGAAATACCGGCTCCGCCAAGTCCGCCACCGCTTCCATTGCCGGATTTTTTACCGCCAAATAAGCCGCCGAACTTGTTACTAAACTTACGGAACACCTCGTCTAAATCAGGTGGGCCTTGATCACGTCCGCCTTTATTGTTCCACGGATCTTTGTCATTGCCATTATTACCCGGTTCATTCCAGGCCATAGCTATACTCCATTGTTATCTAAATAAATTAGGAAATTGTGTTAAATCTATCAAATCTACTGCGTTTCTCATACAAAAACCGACATTTAAACGTCAATTTTTAATCTTGGTTGATAAAACCAACAATTTCAGGACCAAATTCTTTAATTAAGCGATTCCATTCAACCATTGGCATTCTAACATCTAACAGCCAATTGCCTTGTTCATCAAATCGCTCTTCATGCACCGCATTTAAGCTAAAAAGTGAAGCCCTTAGACGCCCGTATAAAGGGGTTAATAAAAGCGTTTCACTAAACATTTTTTTAGCAAGCAACTCGCTAATGGCTTCGCTTAGTAATTCACACCCTTCACCCGTTTGTGCAGACAACCATACTCTTATAGGTTGACCTTCACTATCTCGATCAATACGCGGAGCAACATTATCAAGCGCATCAATTTTATTATAAATTAATAGCTGTGGAACGTCATCGGCTTCAATTTCTTTAAGCACCGATTGCACTTGTTCAATATTTTCTTTAATTCGCGAATCAGCAGCATCTATTACGTGTAACTGTAAATCGGCTTCACGTGTTTCGGTCAATGTTGCTTTAAATGCAGCCACTAAATCGTGAGGCAAATGACGGATAAAACCCACGGTATCGGCTAAAATTACTTGGCCAACATCACCCAACTCCAGTTTACGCAGTGTTGGGTCGAGCGTCGCAAAAAGCTGATCGGCAGCATAAACCTCAGAATCTGTAATACGATTAAATAATGTAGATTTACCCGCATTAGTGTAACCCACTAACGACACCGTTGGAATTTCATTACGGTTACGCGCGCGTCTACCCTGCTCACGCTGGACAGCCACTTTTTGTAGTCGTGCACGAATACTTTGAATACGTACGCGCAGTAAACGCCTATCGGTCTCTAATTGAGTTTCACCAGGTCCACGAAGACCAATACCACCCTTTTGACGCTCAAGGTGAGTCCAACCTCGGATCAGCCGAGTAGACATATGACGAAGTTGTGCCAATTCAACCTGCAATTTACCCTCATGGGTGCGTGCACGTTGGGCAAAAATATCAAGAATAAGGGTCGTTCTATCAAGCACACGACACTGACAAACGCGCTCTAAGTTGCGTTCTTGTGACGGTCTGAGTTGATGATTAAAAATAACGACATCTGCATTGTGGATTTTGACAATCTCAGCTATTTCTTCTGCTTTACCGGTACCGACGAATAGTTTCGGATGTGGTGCTTGACGGCTGCCTTGCACAACCGCCAAACTACTAACACCAGCAGAAGATACCAACATTTCTAATTCATGAAGATCTTCACGATCCCCTTCTTTAGGTAAGTCGATATGAACTAAAATTGCCTGTTCGCCGGATTCATAGCGGTCAAACAAGCATTACGCTCCTAATTAAAAGTTTCCAGCTTCTGGTTCTTCAGTGTCATCGCTCCCTTGAACACCTTGGAAGTTGACTGCGCGAGCAGGTACAACTGTTGAAATTGCGTGTTTGTAAACCATTTGGTTTACCGTGTTTTCAAGTAAAATAACAAATTGATCAAATGACTGGATTTTACCTTGTAATTTTATGCCATTAACCAAAAAGATTGATACTGGAATGCGCTCACGACGTAGTGCATTCAAAAATGGGTCTTGTAACGATTGGCCTTTTGCCATGTTATTCTTCCTTCGTTCTAGGTGTTATTATAATTAAGTGGCTGAACTCATTTAATAAAGCTAAATCATATCCAACTACTACTAGCTTAGCGAACTTACTACATGATGCAAGTTTTCTTCATCGCCGGTTGTTAACCAAGTAACATCAGGCCAACTTCTCAACCAAGTTAATTGACGTTTAGCCAATTGCCGGGTTGCTGCAATACCTCGAAATACCATTTCATCATGACTTACTTCACCCGCAAGGTAATCCCACATCTGTCTATAGCCCACACAACGAATAGAAGGCATATTGTGATGTAAATCTTTACGTAGATATAAGGCCGAAACTTCATTTTCAAACCCCTGATCTATCATTATTTTAAACCTTTCTTCAATTCGTTGATGTAATTCACTTCGCTCTTGCGGCGCGATGGCAAATTGATGAAAAGTATACGGTAAAGGTGGCTGCTTTTGCTTTTGCAGTTCAGTCATTGTTTTACCGGTTAATCGATATACCTCCAGCGCACGGTTAATTCTTTGCGAGTCGTTTTCACTCATTTTTTGTGCCGCTTGTGGATCTATTTTTACGAGTTCTTGATACAAGTGTGGCCAGCCAAACTCACTAGCCTCTGCTTCAAGTTGAGCCCTTATAGCTGGGTCTGCCTCAGGCAGAGGCGATAAACCGTCAATAAGTGCCTTGAAGTACAGCATTGTACCTCCAACTAATACAGGTACTTTACCTTGTTGATGAAATTCATCAATTTTTTTTATTGCATCACGTCTAAAATCTGCAACAGAATACGTTTCGCTCGGGTCAAGCAGATCAATAAGATGATGTGGAGCGCGAGCCAATTCTTCTGAATCAGGTTTTGCAGTGCCAATGTCCATACCTTTATACACTAATGCTGAATCGACGCTGATTATCTCTGTATTTAAATGCTCGCACAAAGAAATAGCCAATGCTGTTTTACCTGCAGCAGTGGGACCCATTAAAAATATAACTGGTAATTGACTCAACACGAACACCCTAATTTAATTGCGCTAAATACTGACTTAGCTCTATTTTAACTGCTTTTTCACGCAAGCGTTCAATAGTTTGCGGATTATTTTGTAAGCGCATTTGTTGAGTTATAAATACGTTGCTAGCATAAAAGCGCGGCGGTATACATTCGGCCTGCCATTTTAACCAATCTTCTATGTTCTCAAACTGCCTTTTACACGCGCTTAGTAACTCGTTAACAGCATTACTTACATCAAGTAAATACAAACATGAAGGCAGCTTTTTAACCATGACAAACTGCTTCTCTATCACCAATTCAAAGCCAAGCAGCGTGAACCACGATTGCTGCCCTTCGATTAGCAAACAGTCTTCTTTTGATAAATTAACCCTGACAGGTAATAACAATGCTTTACCTTCAAGGCTACCTTGCTCTTTAATTTGCTCATGCCAATCATCAACTATGGCGTATTTAAAATGTGAACAAAATAGCTGCTGCTGCGCACTAAAGACACAGTTTCCATTATGCAAACTAATAATAGATACCATACTCACAGCACTTTGTTCCGGTACTGATGAATCTTGCTGAGTGGTTTGCGCCACGACATCAAAGTGAGCAGCATGTTGTTCACTCACTCCCTGATAAAACGCATTCACGTCTTGATGGTTTGCACTTGATGATGCTCTGTATTCACCACCACTACTTTTTGCACCAGTTGAACTTGAACTACCTGAGTAATTTGGTTGTAACTGAGATTTAGGATAATCGTAACCGCCGCTAGTCTCATTTTTAGATGTTGACGGATGCATGGCATGAGTAAATGCAGGTAAATGATCATCAGCTGTCGTTACCGCTTCATTGTTAAACTCACCCTGTAATGGCACCACAACCTGCTTGATAGCTTGTAAAATAAAGTCATGTACTAAGCGACCTTGATGAAAACGTACTTCATGCTTTGCTGGGTGTACATTTACATCAACTTGGCGTGGGTCAATATCAATATAAATTACAAACCCTGGTAGCTCTTGTACCCCACTAACTTCTTCAAATGCCTGACGAATAGCGTGTAAAATGAGCTTATCGCGCATCATACGATTATTTACATACGTGTACTGCGTTGTATTTACAGAGCCTACCGGTAAAACCCAGCCATGTAGTTCAAGCCCTGCTTCCCCTGATTGAATATGAAGTCCTTGCTCTGCAAACGCCTTACCTGCAACTTGTGCAACGCGAGTTATGGCGTGAGCGGGATCTGTTTTGGCGCGGTATTGTCTAACTACTTTTTCGTTATGAGTCAGCGTAATCGATACATCAAACCGGCTAAGCGCTATACGCTTAATGAGCTCATCAATATGGGTAAACTCTGTTTTTTCGGTACGTAAAAATTTGCGCCGTGCAGGGGTATTAAAAAATAGATCTTTAACCTCAATGGTGGTGCCATCAGGGTGAGCAACCGGCTTAACTTGCACAGCCATATCACGGCCTTCTGCAAATGCTTGCCAAGCAGCGTCTTGAGTCTTTGGTTTGGAGCTGAGGGTTAATCGCGATACGGAGCTAATTGAAGCTAATGCCTCACCCCTAAAACCTAGTGAACAAATATTTTCTAAATCATCAAGCGACTTTAACTTACTTGTCGCATGGCGAGAAAGCGCAAGTGTGAGCTCTTCTTTACCTATACCCGAGCCATTATCACGAATACGAATAAGCTTATGGCCACCACGCTCTATCTCTATTTGAATACGAGTAGCGCCAGCATCTAGGCTATTTTCAACAAGCTCTTTTACTACCGACGCTGGACGCTCAACCACTTCACCTGCGGCAATCTGGTTGGCTAAACGGGCAGGTAGTATTTCAATATTCATGATATTTCCTAGCAAACTGCGTGCAGATTTATGTAATTAACTCTGTGGTATGTCGAGCTCTTGACCAATAAAAAGCGTGTTTGAATTTAGTTTATTTACTTTTTTTATTTTACTTATGCTGATCCCATAACGGCTTGCCAACATACTTAAAGATTCACCCGGACGTACTTTATGTTTTGTAGGATATTGCGACTTTAATTTTGCAAACAACGAATCATCTGGTGGGTTTTTCAAATAGTAATTTTTAATTGAAGTGAACATAGCCTTGGCTAAACGCTCTTGATGATTTGCACTTTTCAATAATTTTTCTTCTCGCGGGTTAGATATAAACCCCGTTTCGACCAAAATAGAGGGAATATCTGGCGACTTAAGAACCGCAAGGCTAGCATGTTGCGGGTCTTTTTTATGAAGCTTTGCAACTTTTCGTAGCTCTTTAACTACTTCTTCAGCAACGTTTAAGCCGGTTTTCATTGAATGATCCATCGACATATCAAGCAATGCTTGCGCTAAGTATTTTTCGTTAGCCGCATCTTTCATTACATCGGCTGCACCACCGAGCAACTCGGAATGCTTTTCTTTATCTTCTATCCATTTACCGATTTCAGAATTAGCTCTTCGTAATGACAACACCCATACCGATGCACCATTGGGACCAGGGCTTGTAAATGCATCTGCATGAATAGAAACAAAAAAGTCGGCTTTTTTCTCTCGTGCTCTGTTTGTTCTCGTATTAAGTTTTACAAAGTAATCGCCACTTCGTACCATACGCGAAATCATGCCCCGCTCAGCGTCTATCATTCGCTCAAGACGCTTAGCTATTTGCAACGTGACCGTTTTTTCATACGTGCCTGATGGCCCTATTGAGCCAGGGTCCTCTCCGCCATGCCCCGCATCGATAGCAATTACAATATCGCGTTCTTGGCTAAGTTGACGTTTTTTTGCCGCTTTTTGCGCAGGTGAAGCCACTGGTTCTGGTTCGCTTTTATTATATAAATCGACCACAAGCCTATTTTTGTATGGCCCAGTAGGCGCGAGCGCAAATAGCACTGGTTTTACGGGTGCGCTTAGCTCAAATACTAAACGAACGCTTTGCTTATTTTTGGGCTTTGAGTAACGTAATTTGCTAACAATTTGATGCTTAGGTGGCACACCGGGTAGTACTTTAAGCTCTTTGGTGTCTTCTAGGTCAACTACTAAGCGGCTTGGGTTTTTTAGCATAAAATAACTAAAATCGGGTTTATCGTCTAAATCAAATACAACGCGTGTACTATCTGGAGATGGCCACACACGCACACTATTTATCGTGTTTTGTGCCCACAAAGAAAAGCTCATGATGAAAATCATAAGAGAAACTGAGAGTTTAATTGCGCCTCGATTCATTTGATAATTACTGCCTTCACTATTTTATTATTTGTTTTTTAGTTTATCGACAATTGCTGCACCACGTTCACTGGTACTTTTGAACACAATTTTACGCTCGTCACCTACATAGCTTAGCGTTATATCTAAATCGGGTACAGGGATAAACTCTCCACCCTTTTCTGGCCATTCAACAACACAAATAGCCTGCGGTGAAAAATAATCGCGTATACCCATAAATTCAAGTTCTTCTGGATCACCTAAACGATACAAGTCAAAGTGATAAACGTTTGCACGGTCAAGCTCATAGGGTTCAACCAGTGTATATGTTGGACTCTTAACTTTACCTGTATGACCAAAGCCTTGCACCACACCACGTGTAAACGTTGTTTTACCAGCGCCTAAATCACCATGTAAATAAATCACAGCACCTTGCTCAATAATTGCTGCTACTTGCTTACCCATTGCAACAGTTGCAAGTTCATCATTTAAGTGAGATTCAAAACTACGGGTCATTATTACCTCAAAATTAACTTAAAAGCGCATATTAGCTAATCATACCAGATTATTTATTTATGGCGATAAATTGAAGTTTCAGGCATAAAAAAACCGGCCTAAGCCGGTTTTTTTAATTTAGGAAGATTACAACCCTAACTTTTTCTCAAGGTAGTGGATATTAGTTCCACCATTTTGGAAATTCTCATCTGCAAGAATACGCTTATGCAAAGGCGTGTTTGTTTTAATCCCATCGATTACTAATTCGTTTAGTGCATTGCGTGCACGGGCAATAGCCACATCACGGTTTTCGCCGTAAGTAATTAGCTTGCCAATCATCGAATCATAGTGCGGTGGTACTGTGTAGTCAGCATAAATATGGCTGTCCCAACGAATACCTAACCCACCAGCTGGATGAAAACGCGTAATTTTACCCGGTGACGGGATAAACGTTTCAGGGTCTTCAGCATTAATTCGACACTCAATGGCATGGCCACGAATAACGACGTCGTCTTGCGTGAATGATAATGGCTGACCCGCTGCTATTTTTAGCTGCTCTTTAATTAAGTCAATACCCGTAACCATTTCTGTTACTGGGTGCTCAACCTGAATACGGGTATTCATTTCAATGAAGTAAAACTCGCCGTTTTCGTATAAAAACTCAAACGTCCCCGCGCCACGGTAACCAATTTCAATACACGCACGTGTACAACGCTCACCAATAAACTTACGTGTTTCAGCTGTTATGCCTGGAGCAGGAGCCTCTTCAACTACCTTTTGATGACGGCGCTGCATTGAACAATCGCGTTCACCTAAGTGAACTGCATTACCTTGTCCGTCGGCTAATACTTGTACTTCGATATGACGCGGGTTTTCAAGGTATTTCTCCATGTAAACCATACCATTACCAAAAAACTGTTTAGCTTCTTGCTGCGTTAACGAAATTGAATTTACTAATTCAGCTTCATTACGCACTACACGCATACCACGGCCACCACCGCCACCAGCGGCTTTAATAATAACCGGATAACCAATGCGCTTAGCAATTTGCATGTTGCGTTCGTTATCGTCTGTTACAGGACCATCAGAACCCGGTACACATGGAACGCCAGCTTTACGCATTGCGGCAATAGCAGATACTTTATCGCCCATTAGGCGAATTGTGTCGCCTTTTGGCCCAATAAATACAAAACCACTTTGCTCAACTTGATCTGCAAAATCTGCGTTTTCTGCAAGAAAACCATAACCTGGGTGAATCGCTACCGCATCAGTTATTTCGGCCGCAGCAATAATGCGCGGTATATCTAAATAACTTTCTGTTGCTGATGGCTTACCAATACAGATGGTTTCATCTGCAAGCAATACATGCTTAAGATCGCGATCCGCCGTTGAATGAACAGCAACCGTTTTGATCCCAAGCTCTTTGCAGGCGCGCAATATACGAAGTGCTATTTCACCTCGGTTTGCTATGACTACTTTATCTAACATTAGAGTTGGCCTTTTACGTTATGCTATTAGTCAATGATGAATAGAGGTTGGTCAAATTCAATTGGCTCGCCATTTTCAGCTAAAATTGCGCGTACAGTACCCGCTTTATCAGCTTCAATTTGGTTCATCATTTTCATGGCTTCAATGATACACAGTGTATCGCCTACATTAACTTTAGAGCCTACTTCTACGTAAGCAGGTGCCTCTGGAGAAGATGCTGAGTAAAATGAACCAACCATAGGTGATTTAACTTGATGACCCGTTGGTGCAGCAGGCGCAGCTTCTGCTTCAACTGCTACAGGGGCAGCAGGGGCTGGCGCTTGCTGTGCAGGAGCTGGCGCATATTGTTGTGGTGCAAATTGTGGGTAAGCTGGACCCGCACTCATATTGTTACGGTTTATGCGTACCGACTCTTCACCTTCAGTGATTTCTAGTTCCGCAATGCCCGATTCTTCTACTAATTCGATAAGTTTTTTTATCTTGCGAATATCCATTACACGACCCGCCTGTTAGTTTGTTAGTGTGTTAATTTTTAAATTAAATTGCGTTTTGCGACCGGTTAACCGCTGCATTTAATGCTGCGTGGTAACCCATTGCACCTAATCCACATATAACGCCTTGTGCCACATCTGAAAAATAAGAATGATGGCGAAAAGCTTCACGTGCGTGCACATTGCTCAAGTGCACCTCATAAAACGGAATATCAACACTTAACAATGCATCACGTAATGCAACGCTTGTATGCGTAAATGCTGCGGGGTTAATAATGATACAATCAACCGCTTGCCAAGCATTATGAATTCGTTCTATGAGCGCTTGCTCACCATTACTTTGAAAGTGCGTAAGTTCAACATTCAGACTATTAGCGGTATTTGTTAGTTCGCTCATAATCTCGCTAAGTGTTTGCGTACCGTATTTTTCTGGCTCGCGCTTTCCTAGCATGTTTAAATTTGGACCATTAACAACTAAAATCTTTAATTTTGCAGCCATAATACGCGATATACCCTCTAAGTAATGAGTTAAGCCATTGCTAGCTATTTTTTAACTTTAAACTAAGCATAAAAAAGCTAAATTGCAACATTTTCTCACGTTAGCTGGGTATTATAGTGATTTCGACGTAAATAACAGCAAAATACTGGTCCAATCACTATTTAAGGTACATTTTGAAAGGTATAAATAACAAAGCCACTTAGTAAACTTAAGTGGCTTTATTGCACTATTATTGTGCGCTGGCACGCACTGTAGCAAGGTGTTTAGCAAAATCCTCAGCATTTAAAAAGCCTGTCACTCGCAACGTGCTTAGCTCTTGCCCTTGAGTATTAAAAAACAAAATACTCGGTAACCCGAACACGTCATACTCTTCCATTAGCTCAATAGTTTTACTATCACTTTCAGTTAAATCGATTTGAATTAACTGATAATGACTAAACTCCTTTTGCACATTTTCATCAGGAAAGGTGTAATGTTCAAACTCTTTACACGCAACACACCAATCGGCGTATAAATCGACCATAACGAGTCGACCTTGTTTATTGGCATCATCGACCGCGACTTTTAGTTCGGCTAAATTGGCAACGTGTTTAAACTCGTTTTTTTGTGAGTTTACTTGGACTTGTACAGGCCAAAAATAGTCTTTAGCTAAACTAAATCCAGTAAATACCAATAACATGGCTGCAAACCATAAAGCTGTTTTTAATTTACTTTGCTGCTGATTACTTTGCCAATGGTGTAAGTACAAAGCAGCAGCTAACGCCAATATACCTGCCATAAGTAATATAATGTTGGCGCTGATCAAACGTTCTAACAATATTAGTGGAACGACCAACATTACAAAGCCAAATAAGGTTTTAACTTGCTCCATCCAGCCGCCTGCTTTAGGTAGCAATTTACCACCCGATGTACCAAGCAATAATAAAGGTAACCCCATACCTAAACTTAATACATACAACGTTAGCCCGCCCACTAAGTAATCACCACTTTGCGCAACGTATAATAAAGCGGCTGATAGCGGCGCCGTAGTACAAGGTGATGCAATTAAACCGGATAATACCCCCATCAAAAATACACCAACATAGTTGCCACCTTTTTGATTGTTACTTACCTGCGTGAGTTTATTCATCATACTGCTAGGGAGTTTTATTTCGTACCAACCAAACATCGACATAGCCAGTAATACAAATAATAAGCTAAAGCTAATAAGTACATAAGGGTGCTGTAAATACCCTTGTACTTGTCCACCTAATGCTGCAACAACTAGCCCTAATGCCGCATAAGTTACCGCCATACCTTGTATGTATACGAACGAAAGTGCAAAGGCTTTTTTAGTTGATAAATTTTGTTGCCCAGCAATTAAGCTCGACAAAATAGGAAACATCGGGAACACACATGGTGTAAAAGCAAGCCCCACACCCACTGCAAAAAATACTAATAAGTTAATAGCTAAACTTTGACTTGCCAGTTGCTCAGTAAAAGAAAGATCTTTTTTAGTTATAGCAGCATCCGGTTGCGATGTTGATTCGGTTAATGCGCTTGCAGCATTAGACGGTGTTGCATTTTGCGATTGCTCGCCTGCAATCACACTCAATGGAATAGTGATAACTTCAGGCGGGTAACAGAGTCCAGCCTCAGCACAGCCTTGATAACGCACTTTGACTACGGCGCCTTCATTTACGTCACTCAGCTTACTGATGATACTACCGCTTTGAAAAAACACCTCTGTTTTACCAAAAAATTCATCTTCGATAATCTCGCCATCACCTAAGCTTCCTACATCAATGCTGGCATCTTTAGCGAGTATCTCTATTTTTTGCTTATATAAATAGTAACCTGGTGCAATATCCCACCCTATAAACAAGGTGCGACCTTGCTGATCAAAGTCAAACTCAAACGCTTGTGTTACGGGTAAAAAGGTTTGCTGCGTGGGCGCTAATAAATCATTAAGCACATTATTTGATGTAGCCTTTGCAGGGGCTATTAATAATGTCACTAATAGCAAAAACAAAAAGCGCATTAATGTAATACCTCATCCATCCAGTTAAAATAAGCCAAGTTCCCGGTTGTTATGTCAATAACTTGTATCTCGGGTACTTCGTAGCTATGCATCGCTTTTATCGTTAAAAACACATCGTTCATTTTCTCTGTTTTGGTTTTAACTAGCATTTTAACTTCTGTCATTTCTTTTACCTCACCCTCCCACATATAAATAGAAGACATTGCTGGTAAAATATTGACACACGCGGCCAGCTTTTTTTCTACCAAAGCTTTACCAAGCATGCGTGCTTCAGCCTCGTTTTTACAGGTAGTAAAAATTAATTTAAATTGTGTATTCATTATGAACCTTTACTTGTTGAACGATGTCTAGCTTCATAGTATCTGATAGGTAAGCCAATGTGTAGAAATCCAGTTAAATGACACTACCTACGCATTAACCTTGAAAAGAGACCTATTAACCCTCACTTATATTTCATCAACTCTTACGAGTACCTTATTTAGAGAGCATTATGTTTAGATTTTTATTTGTGTTGTTTATTATCATTCCTATTATCGAAATCGCCTTGTTAATTCAAGTAAGCGATGTAATAGGGGGTGTAGCGACTATTGCACTAGTGGTTATTACCGCAATTTTAGGCGCTAAGATGGTGAAACAACAAGGTATGGGCGCACTTCAAAATGCGCAAACGCAAATGGCGCAAGGCCAGATGCCTGCTAAAGAATTATTCACGGGAATATGCGTAATTATTGCCGGTGTACTATTGTTAACGCCAGGCATCATGACTGACGTTTTTGGTTTACTTTTATTAACCCCTGCAATTCGTAATAAATTAGCTGCAGGCCTTGCAAGTCAGGCAACTGTGAGAATGAGTGCAGGTATGCAACAAGGTCCTTCCCCATACGCGCAACAACCGCACTCAATGCGTGACCAGCAACAAACCGAACAACCAACAACCATTGATGGTGAGTTTGAACGAAAAGATTAAAAATTTATCATTTTTTCTCTTGGAATTTTTTACTCTACCCCCATTAATGAATGCAAATTAGAAAAGCTTTTTTCTGTACTGTTCAGAAACTGTTAGGAGAACTAAAAAACATGAACATTCGTCCTTTACAAGATCGCGTAATCGTTAAACGTCTAGAAGAAGAAACAAAATCTGCTGGCGGTATTGTATTAACTGGCTCTGCAGCTGAAAAATCAACTCGCGGAGAAGTAGTAGCCGTAGGTAATGGTCGTATTTTAGATAACGGTGACGTTAGAGCTTTAGAAGTAAAAGCCGGTGACACTGTGTTATTTGGCTCATATGTTGAGAAAACTGAAAAGATCGAAGGTCAAGAGTACCTGATCATGCGTGAAGACAACATTTTAGGCATTGTAGGCTAAGCCTACTTTTCGTTTAACAAACATTTAAGAATTTAGAGGAATTTAAAACATGGCAGCTAAAGAAGTACTTTTTGCAGGTGACGCACGCGCTAAAATGCTAACTGGCGTAAACATCCTAGCAAACGCAGTTAAAGTTACATTAGGCCCTAAAGGCCGTAACGTTGTACTAGACAAATCGTTTGGCTCTCCAGTGATCACTAAAGATGGTGTATCTGTAGCAAAAGAAATCGAACTTGAAGATAAGTTTGAAAACATGGGCGCGCAAATGGTTAAAGAAGTTGCATCTAAAGCAAATGATGCAGCCGGCGATGGTACAACTACCGCTACAGTACTTGCACAGTCTATTGTTAATGAAGGCCTTAAAGCGGTTGCTGCAGGCATGAACCCAATGGACCTTAAACGTGGTATTGATAAAGCAATCATTGCTGCTGTTGCAGAGCTTAAGGCGCTTTCTGTTCCTTGTGCTGATACTAAAGCTATTGCTCAAGTAGGTACTATTTCAGCTAACTCTGATAAAGAAATTGGCGACATCATTGCAGAAGCAATGGAAAAAGTAGGCCGTAATACAGGTGTTATTACTGTTGAAGAAGGTCAATCACTAGAGAACGAACTAGATGTTGTAGAAGGCATGCAGTTTGACCGTGGTTACCTATCTCCTTACTTCATTAACAACGCTGAAAAAGGCGCGGTTGAATTAGATAACCCATTTATTCTACTTGTAGATAAAAAAGTATCTAACATTCGTGAGCTACTACCTACATTAGAAGCCGTTGCTAAAGCAAGCAAGCCACTATTAATCATTGCTGAAGACCTTGAAGGCGAAGCACTTGCAACGCTTGTAGTTAACAACATGCGCGGCATTGTTAAGGTATCAGCGGTTAAAGCTCCTGGTTTTGGCGACCGTCGTAAAGCGATGTTACAAGATATCGCCGTATTAACTGGCGGTACTGTTATTTCTGAAGAAATTGGCCTTGAGCTTGAAAAAGCAACAGTTGAAGACCTAGGCACAGCTAAGCGCGTTGTTATCACTAAAGACGATACAACTATCATCGATGGTGCTGGCGAAGAAGAAGGCATTACCGGTCGTGTTTCTCAAATTAAAGCACAAATTGAAGAAGCAACATCAGACTACGATAAAGAAAAACTACAAGAGCGTATGGCTAAACTTGCCGGCGGTGTTGCAGTAATTAAAGTAGGCGCAGCAACTGAAATTGAAATGAAAGAGAAAAAAGACCGTGTTGAAGATGCATTACATGCAACTCGTGCAGCGGTTGAAGAAGGCGTAGTACCGGGTGGCGGTGTTGCTCTAGTACGTGCAGCTAGCAAGCTAGTTGAACTACTTGGCGATAACGAAGATCAAAACCACGGTGTTAAAGTTGCCCTTCGTGCGATGGAAGCACCTCTTCGTCAAATCGTAACTAACGCAGGTGACGAAGCATCTGTTGTTATTAACGCAGTTAAAGGCGGCGAAGGTAACTACGGTTACAACGCAGCAACTGGCGAATACAATGATATGATTGAAATGGGTATCCTAGATCCAACTAAAGTAACGCGCTCTGCACTACAATTTGCAGGGTCTATTGCGGGTCTAATGATCACTACTGAAGCAATGGTTGCTGAAATCCCTAAAGAAGAAGCTGCTGGTGCCCCTGATATGGGTGGCATGGGCGGAATGGGTGGCATGGGCGGCATGATGTAATCATCAAAACCCATATTAACCATTGATTTATAAGGGTTTATCCACTCTACGTAGAGACATATGTAGAGACATGGATAAACCCTTTTGTATACTTAGGTATACACCTGCCCTACTTTCCTTTTCTAACTAGCAAATAAAACTAGTGCTTCAGACTCTATTTTAAATTAGCTCACTACATATATTAAGTCGTAGGGGGGAGTGTTGGGGATGCTAAAGCGCCTTTGCGATTGCGTCGTACCATGCTGCTAAAAAAAAACGTTCTGATCGTTTGTTCATTTTTTTCGACACACTCTGTTAACAAGCATTAGGGGCTATTTGAGGTTCATACGAGTTAATGATCTTTCGTTCTTTTTAGTAGTAATAGTGGTCCTCATGACCAAAGTCAGAGCATTTATAGAAGCCTCCGTGACTTCTGAGATTTAATAGACAATCAGGTGAAGACTACATTCATTTTTTATATGTGCTCTTTACTAGCCCACCAGCATCTTAAAAGACAACTGAAGGCTATCAGTGCTTTACCCTAGCAAGAAGTCTATCGATATCTTAGTGAATGACGGTGACGATATACAGTTAAGCTATGATGGAGTTACTGAGGTATGGACCTCAGGTGATGGGATGAGCTTCCTAGTAAAAGCTAAATAGTGTACTAAATAAATAATCAGTACTCTTTAGCAGAAAAGCTTTAGACTGCCAGTATTTAATTGTTGGAGTAAACTTAGGATTGGCAGTCGTATTTCTTCGTGTAAAAACTTAAAATATCAAATCATTTATAGGCATTCCTATCTGCGAACTGCTTTAAATATTCCTCGTACTTTTCAATATACACATCGTAATCGCTACCAGAAAACTGCGCTTGAAGCTCTTCCTTACTTACGTTTAGCTGTGAGCTTACTAACCCCCAATCACACCTTTTAATAGGCTCATGCTTTGTTAAATTTGAATAACCAAAAGTAACTGATTTTATTGGAGTTTCGCTTGTTTGAATGCTTAAGCTTGCAAAGTAGTCTTTTGCTGCATTTGGATAGCTAGTTAGGAAGTCAGCAACTGCAAATTTTATTTTATCTATAACTTCAAGGAAAGATTCATTCTCATACAACATTTTCCATAATTCTCTAGGGTCCATTTCTAATTTTATATTTTGGTAGCCTAACCCTTCAGAGTTTTCTCTAAAAAGTTTATCAGCATGTTGGCTATTTCTTTTCTTAGCTTCAATCATGCTCATTACTGTCTTAGTGTTTATGATAAGTATTCTAATTTTTGAGTAACTAATGAAACCAATGGGGTGATTCTTGCTGACACTCTTATTAAATCTATGTACAAAGCTTATTTCTGTTGGTTTTACTGTTTGTTCGAGACTTGTATGGGTATAGAATCGTGTAAGAAAAAGCCTATCGATAGGATTTGTATTATTACCTACAGCTTTTTTATACCTACTTTGCATTATTTCTAACTCTTTATAAAGCTCAATAAACTCTAATACCATGATGTTCGATCTTTGTATTTGCTTCTCAATTACATCATGCTTTTTACTTAATAAAAGCATTTTTTGAGCTTGTCTACTGCCAAGGAAATACGCAATAAAAGTACTTACAATGGGAATGACCATCTTAAGTATATCAACGTAAGTGCTACCATTGCCTTTTGAGGCTTCTTTTGACAAGTAGTCTTGTAAGATATTTATAAAGTCCATTTCGTTCATCTACAGCCCGCTTTAATTTTCTAAAGTTTACTAATCATTATACGACCCCCAACTGGAGATCATTTAGGTACTAAAAGCAATCATTCAAAACTGCATATTTAGTTATTTATTATTATATCTAAGAGCTTTAGCTTTAACGTTGATTATTTACAAGGAAACTTAGATCTAAACCAAACTCCATTGCATCCATTATTTCCGTTTCGAAATCCTCGAAGAGCATTGGTGAAACAACATCAGCAAATTCAACTCGCGAAATTAGCATCTTTTGAATATCTTGTTTTGTTAGTTCTAATAGTTCGAAGAAATAATAGGTTACAAACTCTGTAACCGCCTTCAACACCGTTAATGAATTATCTTCAAACCAAAACAATCCTTTTTTAGGAATACCCAATGCTTTCCATTCTTCACCAGTTAGCTCCATTGGAATACTATAATATTGACCATCGTCATTACTAGGCTGACCTATTTCAGTTTTTATATTAGTTACTTTGGGATGCACGAACTCATTACGTAGCTTTATAAGCTCAACTATTTTTTCTACTTTATTATTACCACGGTCAAAAGTGGACTTGCCATTTAGCCTTAGAAAAGTCTCAAATTTGGCAATAACAGGGAGTTTATCCAATTCATCCTTTAACTTTAATGAGATATCCAAAGTTTTTATCAGACAATTTGCGCAACTTTCAATAATTAAAGCAGAAGAGATTATCGACGCTCTCGAGTGCCTATTTTTATGATAGTTTTTAGTTGCAAGGGAAGCTAATTTATATTGGTATATAGCATCACAAAATAAGTCATAAACGCCAGAATATTTATATTCAGCTTGTATTTTCATTACTACTCTATCAGTTTGTTGGGGAGCACCTGTCACATGTTACGAGATATAGACCGTATTTTATATGCTTCTAACTGAGTAAACTCAAATAATATGAATTTCTATACCTGTAAGGGGGACTAGGGTAGGTCTAGGTAGCCCTAGCGATTGCATCGCCCCGTACTGCTAAAAAGCGTTCTGATCGTTTGCTCATTTTTTTCGACATACTCTATTAACAAGCATTAGGGGCTATTTGAGGTCCATACGAGTTGATGATCTTTCGTTTCTTTTAGTGGTAATAGTGGTACACCTAAGAGACCTCAAGTGTACACACATCGTTAACCCTGCTTTTTAAATAGGGTCAATTTCATCAAGGCTATTAACGATCACATCAGTGATAAGGCTACCAAAGCAATCATTACAGCGTGTCCACAAATCAACTTCAGAATAGTGGTCCTCATGACCACAGTCAGAGCATTTATAGAAGCCTCCGTGACTTCTGACAGTTAATAGACAAGCAGGTGAAGCTACTACATTCATTTTCTTGTCTGTACTCTTTACTAGCCCATCAGCGTTATCAATTTTCATATCTATTTTATTCAATAGGTTACACCACCTTACCTGCTGAAACTGCCATCGCTTTGACCTCTGCGCTTGCTGGGTGGTCTCCCTCATTCGTTATGAGTTCCCATGAAGGCTTAAACTCTTCATTCCACTTATCGAGCTCCTGCCACAGCTCAGCATTCTTAACTGGCTTTTTATTCGCGCCTTTCCAATTCTTAGCCTTCCACCCTGCTAACCATGTGCTGATTCCTTGATTGATATAATTGCTAGAGGTATATACAGCAATAGGTCTATCAGCTAATTGCCTTTCATTGATACGCCTAAAAGCCTCTATAATCGCAGTGAGTTCCATCGCTTGCTGGGTTGTTTCCTTAGCGCTTCCTTTTAACCTTGAGCGCTGTAGGTTTCCCTCGCTGTCTTTACGTGTCATCAGGAAAGCCCATCCGCCTTTTTTCGTCTGTGAGACCCACGAACTGTGAAAATATACGCGTAGTGCGTTGTCTCTTGGTTGTGTCATTGCTACTCCTTATCATATAGAGATAAATACGCTCTGAGAGGTTCAGAGCACCTAAAAATTGATTATTATATAGTTATTGCTTTTGCTGCTTTGATTTGGCGTATAAGCGCTTTACAGTGGCTTCTGATACACCTAATTGTTTAGCTGTGACTGATATTGATAAACCACTTTCACGTAACTCTGCGACCTTCTCAGGGCTTGCCTTAGCTGGTCTTCCTATTGTCTTACCTTCTGCTCTGGCTCTGGCTTGACCCTCTATGGTGCGCTCTCTTATACGATCCTTTTCGAAGGCTGAGAAGGCTGAGAATATTGCTAACATCAACTTATCTTCAGAGGTCATTACACTATTAAAAGGTAAGTCTAGGCTATGGACTTTGATACCTTTCTTAACTAACAAGCCAATAGTTTGCTGAATGTCTATATTATCACGGCCTAAGCGGTCTAGTTTAAGGACCACAAGAGTATCTCCAGCCATCAGTTTATGTTCAACCATAGCTTTAAAGCCTTTGCGCTCCATGGCACAAACTGCGCCTGATATAGTTTCCTCAACAACAAAGTCCTCTTTTACCTCATAACCTTTATCTTTGAATGATTGCACTTGATTAGCAGTGGTTTGCTCTGTAGTTGATACACGGCAATAGAAGTATGTTCGTTGGCTCACTATATTTCTCTATGGGTAAAAAGTAGGGGTATTTTATGAGCCTAGCTAAAAAGTTTCAACACCCCACTTTTAACACCCCATATAACTAGCTCATTTCTCCCAGCTCATATATGAATGTTTTTGAGCCACTCTTGTACCCCTCATTTCCAATGGCTTGATTTAAAATCAACGGCGCAGTAACATTTATTGAATTCGAGACTCATAAAGGAACACTTCATAGAATAGTGGTCTCTCCGTACGTAAAACATCAGCTAAACATAATATTGCTGTAAGTTCAGTAAGTCGCATAGTGAAAGAATCGAAGCAAGAAAAGTAATATACCTTCCCAAAACACCAGAGCCCCCGCACGAGCGACACGGCACTTAGATTCGTTCGCTAATTATTTAGTGCAAAAATATAAAGAGAATTAAGGAGCCCCTTCAATGGCAAAACAACGCCCTGTGACCTGTAGAGAGTGCGGTAAGCGTAGAGTAAAAGCATTAACAACTAATCCAATTACAGGTAAGCAGCGTCGCTCTACGATAAGCATATGCCAAGACTGCCACATTAAGACCATTGATTATAAGTTCTTTAGTAGCTCATTTGGTCAATGGTTACGTAGGGCCTTCCAACGTCAGTGTACAAATTCAATACCTGCTGATACCAATGAGTTAAGAGGTCTAATTCACCTGTGGAAGTTCTATCGTAAAGCGTGTGGATTTCAAAGCGATGGTGAAACAGTTACCAAAACTTATGAATACCACTTATGTCATATAGACCCACTTAAGGGTGAAGGAGACCTAGTAGGTAAGCTTACGCCCTCTAATCTTATGATTGCACCAGCGTCAATTAATAGAGAACATTCAAACACCCCCTTCCCTTACAACGCTCAACAGTCAGTGCAAAGAGGCGATGAGATAACTGATGACAACTTTAAGCAGATATGTCGAGAAAGGTACAATCTGCCATTACTAGCAGCAGAGTTCTGTTTAATACCTCAGAAAAAAGACAAAGCATTGCCAGTTTTTGAGTCAAGAGGTGTAGATATACCAACTACTTTATCTAAAGAATTAAAACGTCTTGGCTTCCCTGTAGAGCATTTTATTAAAGAAAGCTTTTTTGATGGATACGACGAAACGGATGAAGCCCTTGCGATTGATGTCTTTGATACGTTTTTTAAAGTTGGCGGGACCCTTGCTTTGGCACACTTAAAACAATACAAAGAAGAAAATCCAGAAGATGAACTTTTAAGTAGCGATATCATGGATAAAATTAAATATGACTTCACATTGCCTTCAGAGAAAATAAGGGTATCGAGAGAAAAGAAAAAACAAAGAAACCTATGGGAAGATATTGGCTTTTAAGCCTATCCTATAGTTATCCTATGCAATTCCCTTGAGGGTCTTTATATATAAGGCCTACAGGGGAATTAGCACCATGCAGTAAACCACTATATACCTCATGTTGTATGCTATAAGTTTAACGTCATGAGCCTGTATAGTGTGTTATACGAGAGCTCTTTGGGTGGAAACTACTAATAAGAATATACATTAAGTACCTAGGGTTCACTTTTAGATTCATTATGTAATTCTATTGACGTTTTGATAAACACTGAACTGGTTTAATTGATACGCCCACTTTAAGTTTAAAATATTAGGCAGGGCCTTAACAGCCCTGTGAGTTTTTTAGAGATCTCTCTATTTTTCTTTGTATCGTTTCACTTATAACCTCATCAAGTTCTTGCCTGAGTTTATGTGCATACTCTTGATAAGATCTTGCTGATTTTCTCAACACTTCAACCCTATTTTTACAATAGCCATGGTTTAACCCTGCTTCAACCACAGCATAAGCGATTTCGTCTTCCCCTTGAGCTACTGTAAGATATGAGGGGACTTTAACAATCTCATCTATGCCTTCAATTTTAAACCCAATGTGGCCTCTTAAAGTAGCATCGTAAGTAATCCAAGAGGCTGATGTACCAGCTAGTCTAAAAACTATTTCTTTTGCCTTTTCTTCTTTAGTCATTATATTGTACTCTATTAGTCTCGAGCAAAGAATAAACCTAACCAATTGAAAAGTAAATGAAAGTACAACTTGTTAGACGATTAAGGCTGTTGAACTAATTTACTTCTACACATGCGTTATTTTAAAGCCAATCTCTTACTATTACTGCCGCAGCCCTTTCTGCATAGTCACACAAGTCCTTTAGCTCTTCACCTTTAGAGTAATAACCATAAGTCATTGTCTTACCACCTTTATGACCTACAGCAAATGCTGCACTAGTCTCATCTATTCCAGCCCTTTGATAAGCCGTACTCATATGCACCCTAAATGAATGAAATGTTCGACTTTTATCCTTCGTCACATTAGCAGATTTATAGTTACTAAAGACTCTTGAGGCTTGTTTACCATCCATTCCAATGATGCTTTGACCTACTTCAGAAACCTCCAAACGCCTCCTTACGATGTCATGAACCCTCTTAGGAAGTGGAACAGTTCTAGTCGCTGATGCTGTCTTACCCTTTCTTATATATAACGCCATTAGCTCACCCTCCATATACACATCATCTTTAGTTACAGCACAAATTTCAGATATGCGACATCCAGTGAATAAGCCTAAATAAACGAGAGCTTTGATGCCTTCATCTTCAGAGTTAGCCCAGCTAATTATTTCGCGAATTTCCTCACGACTAAATAGCTGCTTCTTTTCAATAGTCTTATCTGCTTCGTAATGAGTAAGTATGTGAGAGTCGAAGGGGTTCTCGCGTTTATCAATTTCTGCAATTCTCCAAGCATGCTCGTAGATACTTTTCAATCTACTCAAATGACCCTTAACTGTACTTACTGCTACCTCCTGAATGAGTTCGTCTATAAAGCTAATCACCTGCTTTCTTTCAATACCCATTAGCGGCATATCGTGTACGTTTAGGTGCCTCAAGAAACGACTAGCGGTAGACTTCATTTTGACTATAGTATCTTGGTTTCTCTGTTTGTTTTTACGCAGCCAATCATTAAGAGCTTCTCTCATGGAATAGGTATATTTTACAGGTATTGTCCCTGTCCTAACTGCTTTAGCTGCTTCTTGTCGTATCTCTGGGTGTTCTTCTGTTCCAACCAAAATAGAGTCTTCAAGCTGATAATATGGTTCATACCTATCACCCCTAGCATCGCGCTTTGCTTGCTCCAAGTTATTATAGAAGCTCATAAAGGTACTACGCCCACCATCAATAGCTTGTTCCTTTTGAACAGCTAACTGCCCTAACAAACTGTCTCTACGTAACCTAGCAGTCTTAATACAGCTCGTTTGAAGTGACTTTACGTAAATCTCTTTACCGTCATATAAGTGTCTAACTTCCTTAGGTATTCTTATTTGAAACATCCAGACATCACGATTCTTACGTTTTTTAAGGTATTTGTTATTACTAGCTTCTGCCATTGTTGAATATACCCAATAGTGGAGACCAATGTAGAGACAAATAATACCACAACCCTTTATTTACAGTACATACAGAGGCTTAAGGCAGATTTGGAAGGCATGATGTAATCATCACCGTTTAAGCACCTCGCTTATATAAAACCCAGCCTCGGCTGGGTTTTACTTTTTAGTACTTTTTTATTGTTATTGTTCAATTTACCCCTAAATAGTAATAACGTATAAATTAAAAAACCACACCATGGACATACTTAACAGTAATGGAATTACTTTCATCGCAGTGCTTGTAACCCTAATATCTGCATTGCTGCTTTTAATAGTTTGCCTTTTGTTAAAAATGATTACTTGGGGTAAAAGTATGTCGACAGGGGCATATTTGTTTTTAGCGTTTTTTCCGCTTATTTCCCTGATGCCTATTCCGCCACCTACCTACGAAAATGTTCAAAAGGCGAAGCAAGAGCAAAGAAAACGTAAGGAAGACTCAGGCGACCCGCCGGATGAAGAAATGGAATAAATGATTACGTTTATTAGCTAACAATAGACAAGTGCTTGCGAAACGCTGTACATTTATTATTAATAATTTATGAAATTAATTACTAAATGCAGCAACGTAAAAAATTTAAGAACCCTTACATAGGGCTAAGAAAAGAGGATTTTGTTGAGTTAGTTGGTAGTGAAAAAGAATTACTTACGGCCGAAATTGAACTGGCCGACAGTAAAGGTGAGTCACTCGCTTACTTTAGAATCGATGGCGATTTTTTCTATGATGATATTTACTATTCGGCTGATATATTAGTTCCGAAAACACACTGGTTAAGCTCTCACGATATAAATCAAAAAAAACTCTGGATTGCTGTTATTTACAACGTACCTTACGGTGAGTATTTAGATGCAGAGTTTGATTTTAACAAAGTTGATGACCCTAACTTTGGGGTAGTAAAACCTGTATTGGTTAGTGAGCTCAATGAAAGCGAGCTCGCCTATGAAAAAGTAAAGCGCCTAGAGATGTTTGCTAATACCGAAAAAGCAGCGACTGAAGATAAACTCCTTCAAACAGAAAAAGATCTCATTCTGACCAAGCTTTTAAGCAAAGTGACTAAACACTAATCTAATGAAAGTCAGTTTAACAGCTGTCTCACTATGCTAAATAAATCGGAGGGTAGCATACCTCGCTGCCCGTCTCGCTCACTGGCGATATCACCGGCTTTAGCGTGCAGTGTTACGCCATATCGCGCTGCTTCATCAATATTTAACCCTTGAGCCAGTAAGGCGCCAATAATACCAGTGAGTACATCGCCACTACCACCAACGGCCAGTGCTGCGTTACCGTCTTCACACACCAACGTATTCTCAGCATTATCAATTAATGTTCCGGCTCCTTTTAATACGCAAGTAGCGTTATAGCGCTTAGCACACAGTCGAGCATTCTCAAACCTATTTGACTCAACATCCACAATAGTTTTACTTAATAGCCTGGATGCTTCTCCTGGGTGCGGTGTAAGTACACATTGCTTTAATGTGTACGATGAGGCTTGCTTGGCTAATAAATTTAGCGCATCAGCATCAATAACCAGTGGCATGTTATTAGTTTGGCAGTAATATATAACCTCCTCAAAGGTTTTTTGTGCCCATTCATCCAGCCCCAGACCTGGCCCTATTACTACGCAGCTAGCCCACTCAAGCGCTTCTTTTAGATTAGTACTGGTTACCATTAATTCTGGCCTACCAATGCTTACAGGCACTACAGAACTTGAATGTGTATACACTTTTACCATACTCGCACCTGCTCTAAGTGCGGCCTCGCTGGATAATCTAATTGCGCCAGCCGTCCCCTCATTACCACCTACACAGAGGAGTTTACCATGAGTTCCTTTATGGCTATTTAGGTTACGCGCACCAAGCTTTTTAAAGCTCTTAATATTTATAAGTGTGCCGCTTGAAGTAGCGAGCTCAAAAAATGCAGGTCCAATATTTAGATCGTCAAATATTAACTCCCCGCAATGTTGTTTACCTATAGCCGTTGTTAGCCCCTGCTTAATACCAACAAAGGTTATTGTTTTACTTGCTTGTATAGCAATACCTAAAGGTTGGCCAGTATCTGCGCTGATACCTGAGGGTACATCTATACTCAATACAGGTTTATTACTGGCGTTAATTTCATTAATAATTTTAGCAAAATTATCGCGAACCGAGCTTGTGATCCCTGTACCTAGCATTGCATCTATAATTAAATCACTTCGGTTTAATAACTCACTCGTATAAGCATTAACTTCACCGCCTTCATCACGCCATAACTTAAACGCTTTTGCAGCATCTCCTGTTAATGCTTTTTTAGGATTAACGGCACACAAAGTTACTCGCTTACCCGCTTGCTTAATTAGGCTCGCGCTAATATAACCGTCCCCAGCGTTATTACCATGCCCTACAACAACTAACGTATGCTCTGTGCCAAGCGCTGAATGCAGCGTGCCCAGCGCGCTGCATGAGGGTAAATAACTCACAATGGCTATTTTTAGCAGCTAGTGCCTCGTTATCCCTAACTTCTTTTGCAGTAAATATTAGTTTATTTAGCATGAAGACCCCTCTAATAAGTGACACCCTACCTTATCAAATACACATATCGAGCGGCTAGTTTTGTGAGCTTTTAATCGAGGTAAGTTCGTTTATTCAAACGTACTAAAGATCACATATTTATCCGGGTCAGATAACTGAAAACTAATCACTTTTATTCAGGTATTAAAAACTTAAACGCTAAATATTACTCATTGAACGTTGCTACAAAGCACCTACGCCTGAGGTAAATGCGCCACCTTCACGTGAGGCAAATTGCAGGCATTAAAAAACCCGAGACTAAGCTCGGGTTTTTTTAGCATTAATTAACTTATACGTTAACTATTACTCGTTGAGCGTTGCTACAAAGCACCTACGCCTAAGGTAAGAGCGCCACCTTCACGTGACGTAAATTGCAGGCATTAAAAAACCCGGGACTAAGCTCGGGTTTTTTTAGTATTAATTAACTAAAACGTTAATTATTACTCTACGATAGTTGCTA
>Ga0209712_10000070_pt1 | contig 83316 bp, 70 predicted proteins | sample ArcOceMetagenome_FD_187443 | JGI IMG/M metagenome (GOLD analysis project Ga0209712, IMG submission 187443) | Marine eukaryotic phytoplankton communities from Arctic Ocean - Arctic Ocean - Greenland ARC118M Metagenome (SPAdes) (version 2) | ecosystem: Environmental > Aquatic > Marine > Oceanic...
TCGATTACGTCTTTAAACGTGGAGAACGTATTGGTATTATTGGTAAAAACGGAACAGGTAAATCTTCTTTCTTAAATATTATAACAGAAACGGCTGAATTAGATTCTGGTAAAGTTATTTTAGGTGAGACTGTAAAATACGGTTATTACACTCAGGCCGGAATTAATATAAAAGAAGGTCAGAAAGTAATTGATGTTGTTAAAGAATTTGGAGAATTTATTCCTTTAACTAAAGGAAGAAAAATTTCTGCTTCACAGTTATTAGAGCGTTTTTTATTCGATAAAAAGAAACAATATGATTTTGTAGAAAGATTATCTGGAGGAGAACAAAAACGATTGTATTTATGTGCCGTTTTAATTCAGAATCCTAACTTTCTAATTTTAGATGAGCCTACAAACGATTTAGATGTAGTAACGCTAAATGTATTAGAAAGCTTTCTATTAGATTTCCCAGGAAACCTTTTGGTTGTGTCGCATGATCGCTATTTTATGGATAAAATTGTAGATGCGCTTTTTGTTTTTAGAGGTGAAGGAATTGTAGAAAATTTTCCAGGAAATTATTCTGATTTTAGAGCCTATGATAGTTCTGCTACAAAAGAGATTTCAGAAAAATATGTAATCAAAAAGGAAGAGAAAAAACCGACGAAAAAAGAAAATAAGAACACATTAAGTTTTAATGAAAAAAGAGAATTTGGTGCTTTAGAAGGAGATATTGAAAGACTTCAAAGAAAAAAAGCTACGATTGAAGCTCAGTTTTTAAATGTAGAAATTAAAGCTGATGACATTGCGAAAAAATCTGAAGAACTACAAGAAACAATCGCTAGTTTAGAACAAAAAGAGGAACGTTGGCTAGAGCTTTCTATGAAATTAGAAGGTTAATTTACACTTACAATATCTTTATCTTTTAACAATTCTTGATTGTTAAAACGCAATAAAATTTGTGCGACAGCTATTGTGTCTTTTTCGCAATAGCTTACAATTCTTTGTATGTTTTTTTCCTTATAATAAACAGCTGCAACTTCACTGCCGTCAATATCATCTTTTGGCGACGGAACTCCTAAAATAGAAGTTAACAAACTAAGTGACGTGTAATGTTTAAAATCACCAAATTTCCATAATTCTAGAGTATCTAAGTGCGGCACTTCCCATGGTTTTTTACCAAATAAATTTAGATGTTTAGGCAATGTTATTTGATGAACAATCATTCTTCTGGCCATAAATGGAAAATCGAACTCTTTGCCATTGTGCGCGCATAAAACATTACTCTTTTTTGTAAAATGTGTATCTAATAATACTTTAAAGTCGGTTAGAATTTTATGTTCATCATCACCAAAAAAAGAAGTTAACCGAAATTGTTTGTGCTGCGCTACATCCACAAAATAACCTACAGAAATACAGATTATTTTACCGAATTCTGCCCAAATTCCTGCACGGTCATAAAAATCTTCAGCAGAAAATTCTTCTTTGCGCTGATATTGTGTTTTTTTCTCGAAAAGCACCTGAACTTCTTTAGACAATTGATTCCAGTTTTCTTTTTCTGGCACAGTTTCTATATCTAAAAAAAGGATATCATTTAATTTAACTAATAAATTCATAGCAATGGATTTTTCTTTTTCGAAAATAAAGATAGTGAAAATAAAAAAGCTCCGAAATAAATTCGGAGCTTTTAAGTATTAGAAATAATTAGAAACTTATCTAATCACTAATTTCTTAGTAGCCGTTTTACCTGCTTCAGTTACTTTTAAAATGTAAATTCCAGTAGAAATAGTAGACACATCAATATTTGATTTTACACCAGAAAAACTTGATGAAAGTACTTGTTTACCTAAAACATTAAAAATAGCAAACTCTTTTTTACTACTACTGTTGCTAGTAATTGTAAATGTATTGTTTGTAATTGGGTTTGGATACGTTGCAAATCCTTCAATAGCGTTGTTTTTTAAAGAAGCTGTTGCTGCTTCAAAAACTAATACATCATTAAAAGTTTTACCGATCATTAAATTATCAATAGTATGTAAAAAATCTGGAGTAGCACTAGACTGTCTGAAAACGAAGGCACCTATATCATCGACTGTTGAAAGAGTTGTAGTAGTTATCGATGTACTTGATTCATCTGTAGCGTCAACCCATAATTCAGCATCTCCAACTGTCGTTGAATACCTCACAACAACCCTGTAAGTGCCACTATAGCCAAGCTCAGTACCCAATAGAAGCTCAGCTGTACTTGTTCCAGAACTAATACCTAATTTAAAACCTGTTTCAGTAAATTCAGCTACGTCTAATCTTGCTTTAAAACTGAAACTACCTACAGGTCTTAAATGCGCAAAATATTCAAAGTCTGTTCCTGTAACAACTGCAGGTTTCGTTACAGTAATGTCAAAAGAAAAATAGACATCACCTGTTACTGGACCTCCTGGAAAAACATATTCTAAATCTTCAGAGTTACTATCCATTAATTGTATAGCGCCAGAATTTACTAAAACCTGATCTGCAGTCCCACTAAATTGAGACCAATTATCTGTTGAATTTAGAGCTGTTCCGTCTGCATAAGTAAAATCTTCAGAAATAAGAACTTGCCCAAAAGACACAGCCGTAATTAATGTCATTAATAAAGTTAAAATGTAATTTTTTTTCATGTTCTATATTTTATTTGGTTGAGTTGCAAACATAAGAAAAATTTATTTTTACTCCTATTGAAACAAATGTTAATTAATGATTAACCACACAATAAGCCATATTATATATCTGTTCTTCAGACTTATAGGTAATGTTAATAAAAAGTAAAGGAAAACTTACAACATTAAATGATTGTTAAGAACTTGTTATTCTAATAGAATTAGCTGTATTTTTGATATCTATCTTTTAAATAAGTTATGAATAAAAACGATATTAAAATTTTATTGGTTGATGATGAGCCTGACATTCTAGAAATTGTTGGATACAATTTAAAAAATGAAGGTTATCAAGTATTTACAGCTGCAAATGGGCAAGAAGCCATTAAGTCTGCTAAAAAAAATGTGCCACATTTAATTTTATTAGATATAATGATGCCAGAAATGGATGGCATAGAAGCTTGCGAAAAAATTAGAAAAATAAAATCGCTAGAAAATGTTATCATCTCTTTCTTAAGTGCCAGAGGCGAGGACTATTCTCAAGTTGCCGGCTTTGAAGCAGGTGCAGATGATTATATTACAAAACCTATTAAACCCAAAGTTTTAGTTAGTAAAGTAAAATCTTTGTTAAGAAGGCTGAAAAACGAAGAAGAAAACGAAGAAACTTATAAGATTGGTGATATCGTTATAGACAGAGATGAATATGTAGTCTATAAAGCAGGTACTAAAATCACCCTTCCAAGAAAAGAATTTGAATTATTTTCTTTATTAACTTCTAAACCAGGAAAAGTATTTAAAAGAGAAGTTATTTTAGATACTGTTTGGGGAAATGAAGTAGTAGTGGGCGGTAGAACTATAGATGTACACATTAGAAAATTGCGCGAAAAAATAGGTGATGACCATTTTAAAACTGTAAAAGGAGTTGGCTATAAATTTGTATTAGAAGAAGCCGAGTGATAGATTTACTTTTATGAAATTTAAAAAAACATATTCTTATGCACTTTGGTCGTCAACGTATTTAACGCTTCTTTCTGCTATAATTGCAACTATTACCTACTTCTTTACTAGCAAGCACTTAGGGGTAAGCAGTATTTTAATTGCTATAATTGTGCTTTTTTTAATTTCATTCTTTATAATCCAATATAGAGCTGAACACTTTATTTACAGACGATTAAGAAAAATATATGAAGATGTTTCTATTTTAAATGTAAATGATCTGAAAAGAGAATCTGCAACCACAGATATAGAAAAAATTTCTAAAAGCATGCAGAAATTTGTAGAAGGTCAACGTTTAGAAATTAAAAACTTAACGGAAAGAGATTCTTTTAGGCGCGATTTTTTAGGAAATGTTGCTCATGAATTAAAAACACCTCTTTTTACAGTACAAGGATACATTCTAACCTTAATGGAAGGTGCTGTAAATGATAAGCAAATACGCATGAAGTATTTAGAAAGAGCAAATAAAGGTGCAGAAAGGCTGGTTGCTGTTATAAAAGATTTAGACATGATCTCTAAATTAGAAAATGATGGCATGACACTAAATATTGATGTATTTAATATTCTTGAACTTATTCAAAATGTATTCGATTTGCTCGAAATGAAAGCAAAGAAAAGAAACATTACCCTGCAGTTTGATAAGGTTTATGAGTTTCCTGTTTTCGTAAAAGGTGATATTGAAAAAATTGAACAAGTACTGATTAACCTAATTGTAAACTCTATTAAATACGGAAACCCGAATGGCAGGACCATGCTTGGAGTTGAAAGTTACAATGACACAAAATTTATTATTAAAATTATTGATAATGGAGAAGGTATCAAAAAAGAACACATTTCACGTTTATTTGAACGATTCTATAGAGTAGATCAAAGTAGGTCTCGCGAACAAGGAGGCTCTGGCTTAGGACTTTCTATAGTGAAGCATATCATAGAAGCACACAATGAAAATATCTTATTAAAAAGCACGTATGGAGAAGGATCTGAATTTTCTTTTACTCTTGAAAACGCGAGATAAGTTATAAGACTATACTAAATCAAAACCAATATCTTTTCTATAGTTCATTTTATCAAAATGAATGGCATCAATACTTCTATAAGATTTTCTTAAAGCCTCTTCGATGGTATCTCCAAAAGAAGTAACTGCCATAACTCTACCTCCGTTAGAAACTACTTTATTCTCTTTAATTGTTGTTCCTGCATGAAAAACAATAGATTCTTCTACAGCATCAAAACCAGTAATTTCTTTGTTTTTTTCATATGCTTCAGGGTATCCTCCAGAAACTAACATAACGGTTGCAGCCGTATTTTCTATTACTGAAAACGATTTTTCATCTAAAGTTTGATTGGCAACACCTTCGAATAAATCAAATAAATCTGATGCTATTCTTGGTAAAACAACTTCTGTTTCTGGATCTCCCATTCGAACATTATATTCTACCACAGAAGGGTTTCCGTTGTCATTCATCAATCCAATAAAAATAAAGCCTCTGTAATCAATTCCATCTTTTTGCAAGCCAGCAATTGTCGGTTTTACGACCAACTCTTCTACCTTATTTAAAAAAGCTTCATCTGCAAATGGTACAGGAGAGATTGCTCCCATTCCGCCAGTATTTAAACCTGCATCTCCTTCACCAATTCTTTTATAATCTTTTGCTGAAGGTAAAATTTTATAGTTTTTACCATCTGTTAAAACAAAAACTGATAATTCTATTCCTTTTAAAAACTCTTCAATAACTACTGTCGAGGAAGCCTCTCCAAACTTTTGATTGGCAACCATTTCCTCTAGTTCCATTTTAGCTTCTTCTAAAGAATTTAAAATTAAAACCCCTTTTCCTGCTGCTAAACCATCTGCTTTTAAAACAAATGGAGGCTCTAACGTTTCTAAAAAAGCAAAACCTTCCTCTAAATTTTCTTTTGTAAATGACTGGTATCTGGCCGTAGGCACGCCATGTTTTTGCATGAATTGTTTAGAAAAATCTTTACTTCCTTCTAATAAAGCTCCGTCTTTTTTAGGGCCAATAACTGGTATATTCTTCAATGCACCATCTGCTAAGAAGAAATCATGAACTCCTTCAACTAAAGGTGCCTCTGGACCAACCACAACCATTTGAATATCATTTTCTAAAACAGTATTTTTTACGGCTTGAAAGTCTGTTGGGTTTATGTTGATATTTTTTGCAATTCTATGCGTTCCTGCGTTTCCAGGAGCGACAAAAAGCTGATTGATTTTATTGCTTTCTAATAATTTTAAAGTGAAAGCATGCTCTCTACCTCCAGAACCTAAAATAAGTACATTCATATTTGTTGTGCTATTGTGCTGTTGTGGATGCAAATATATTTTAAATTCTTTGGATTCTCAATTTCTTAAGAATGACAATTCATTGAAATGTTCATTTATATGAAAAAAACCACCATTTAATCTAGAATCACCATTTTAAAAAATATTTAACTGCGGATACGGAGTGAATAAAAAATAATTTCATGCTTTTTGAGGATCCTTTCTTTAGTACATGTACTATTTCTTCTTTAGGATAATATATTTTATTTTTACCTAAGTCATCTATTTTTTTACAAATATCTACGTCTTCCATGTATAAAAAATAACGTTCATCGAAACCTTTTAATTCTAAAAAATCATCGGTTTTATACAAATGAAAACAGCCAGTAATAAATTCTGCAAAGAAAGAATTATTTAAATCTATATCTTTATACTGTCCTTTAAAAACTGTTGATTTAAATATTGGTCTCAGAAAGGTGAATCTTCTAGCAAATAACTCTGAAACAAGAGGGTACCTTCTACATGAATCTTGATGCCTTCCGTCAGGAAACAATACTTTAGGAGCAATCATAGCAACATTTTCATGTTTCTTTAATTCTGATATTAAATTTGGTATCACTGCTTCTTTAAAATTAACATCCGGATTTAATAATAAATGAAAATTAGAATTAGAATTAATTCTATCTATAACTACGTTATGACCCGCTCCAAAACCAATATTCTTGCCAACAGCTATATACTCTATCTCTTGTTGGTTAAAAATATTTTGAAAAAGTTTCCCGTCGGTATTATCGATTAAATAAAGTCTCTTTTTTAAAGGTACTCTTAAAAAACAATTTATTGTTTTTGTAAGCTCTTCTAAATCTTCATTGTAAAGAACGATCGATGCTGTGATGTCTAATTTTTCTCTCATTCTAATTAATATGCCTTTTCTTCTCCTTTAAATATATTTAAAACAGTCTGTATGATAATCTTAATATCTAATAAAAAAGACCAGTTTTCTATATAAAAAATATCTAGACGCACTCTATTTTTAATATCTGCTTTCGTTTTTACTTCTCCTCTATAACCACTTATTTGGGCTAAACCTGTAATACCTGGTTTTACAATATGTCTTTTCAGGTAATCATCTACATCTTTTTGATACTCTAATGATAGACTTCCTAAATGAGGTCTTGGACCTACAACACTCATATTTCCTTGCAACACATTAAAAAACTGAGGTAACTCATCCATACTCGTTTTTCTTAAAAAAGCACCTATTGTAGTCACTCGAACATCATTTTCGACAGCATGAACTTTGTCTGATAAGACATTAACTTCCATAGACCTAAACTTATAACAAACAAAGCTTTCACTCTTAATACCTTCTCTTTCTTGTTTAAAAACTAAAGGCCCTTTTGATTCTAATTTCACTAAAATCCATAAAATAGGCATTAACCAAGAAAGAATAAAAGCGCAAACAAATAGAGAGAAAATGACATCAAAAATTCGTTTAGTATAAAAATTTTCAGAAAATTCAAATGGAAGTTTATTAACGTTTAAAACCATTAAAGCATCCTCATAATACTCTACACTATTGTTTTTACTATATAATTCCGTCGAATTTGGAATTAACTTCAAAACAATTCCTTTATTGATTGCAAACTTGTTTATCTTTTTTATTTCGTCTTTACTTAAGGAGGATAATGAACAATAAATTTCATCCACCATATTATTTGTAGCATACTCGAAAACATCTTCTGGGTTCCCTAAATATTCCTTATTCTTGTAGGCTTTACCAGAAAAAAAACCTAGGTATTTATACCCTAGATTAGATTTACTTTTAAAGAGATTAATGATATTTTTTGAAGAGTTATCAAAGCCAACAACAACTGCAGTTCGCAAATTCATACCGAGTGCTCTATACTTGTTTAACAATAAAAGCCACAACAACTTTACGATAGAAATACTTAAAATAATGGCCGTTAAACTTAAAAACTGCTTGTCTATCACAGCTCCTTCTCTAAAAATGCCGAAGTAAGCAAAATACCCAAGCATGAATATTAAAAATTGTTTTACTAAAAGGCTAAAAATCCGAAGCACCCTTGTATATCTATATACATTATAGAATCCAAAAAAATAGCTTTCAAAAAGCCAAAATAAAGTGATGTATACTAAGAAATACGTATCTAAATGTACTGTATCATATACTAAATAACCAATAAAATTAATAATAAAAACATCCAAAAAAATCTGTAATGGCTTTATTAAATATGAGTATCTTTTCTTCAAGCTTGGTTTTGTTTTTTAATACAAATATATTGTATTAACGTAGAAGTTTAAGAATCATTTCATCAATTGTAAATATTTTTTTTGCAACTGCTTTTTGGTGCTCCGCATCAATTTGCTTGTTTATTAAAAATACCAATCTTTCAACTAAAAAATCGACATCCCAATTCGTAACAATTAAATCTAACTTATTTTTAATAAATAGCTTTTCGATTTCGCTGTTGACATCTGTTATTACTAAAACCTTGCACCCTGACGCCAAAAGATTAGGTAATTTTGAAGGCAAAGAACCTTTTGATGTATTTTCTTTTTGAGGAATTATTTGTACGTCACTTTTACTATATAATTCTTCTAGATTTTCTTTATTAACTAAACTGTGAAAAATAATTTTCCCATTTTCGTTCAACTGATTTAGATCTCTGAATGTTTCTCCTTCAGAAAAAAAATGAAATACTGCATTCTCAATTTTTTTGGAAGCTTTAGAAAAAAATTGATACAACTTTAATGGGTTTTGCTTTTCACCAAGAGCTCCAGAGTAAACAATATTAATCTTCTGGTTATCAAAAATAGACTCTAAATCATTAGTGATTTTATCCTTTATGGTAATGAAAGGATATTGAACTTCTAATTTTTCATCCGTTAAATTGTATAACTTTTTAGCTTCCTTTTTCATTTCATACGAGAGAAATAATAGTTTATTACAATTTTGATAACACTTTTTTTCTACTTTATGAATAAAGAAACGCACCAGCTTACTTACAAAACCCTCTTTATCGACAGAATAAACCTCCTGTAAATCATGAACCATTCCGACTTTTTTTATTTTTCTACTTAAGAATGGTAAAACTAAATAAAAAGCAAGGCTCGGTGGAAAAACAGGTATGATAATCTGTTTGTTTTTTTGATGTTTTCTGATTTTTCTTAAAACAAAAAGCGCAAAACTAAACTCTAAAACAAATCTTCTAATAATTGTTTTTTTTCCAAAGAGTAAGTGCTTTCCACCTCTAATTATTTTAATTCCTTTTAATTTTTCTTGACTTTCCTTTATTTTCCAATCCGGATAAAATGGATGATAACATAACATTGTTACGTTATGCCCATCATTTCTTAAAGCAATCGCAAAATCAGTATTAAACTTCCCTGTGGAAATTGGTTCTGGGAAAAAAAATGGGGAAATTATTAAAATGTTTTTTTTGCTATTCACTTATTCTAATTCTTTTAGAGGATTTACAACACAAACTTTGTTTTAAAGAAAATCTTTATAAAAACTGATTAAAGAACTGCGAACAGTCTCTTCACTATGCGCTTTAAAGAGTATAACAAAATATTTGCTTATTTAATTTTAAAAAGGTTAATCTACTTCTTTATCATTTAATCTACTTCCTAAGCAATAATAGTACAAAAATATCAATATTTTAATTAAAGCACACCTAATTCACCTAAAACCTATGTATTTCTTGTAAGAGAAAAAACTAAAAAGGTTTATAAAAAAAGAAAATAAAATAACCCCCGACTGTCTTTCTAAAATATTTTCTACAAACATTATTATTGAATAAAATAACAAAACAGAAAGGAAAAAATAATGTTTTTCTGATGTAAAAATCTTATAATTAAAATATAACAGAAGAAAAGTAGTGAATAATCCAAATACTCCACAACCCAATAATATACTTAAATATTGATTATGTGAATTAAATTTACCGTCAACAAGATATTTTGAAACATGGCTATAGCATTTAAGTAACTGTTCATTGACATCGCCAAAACCATAACCAAAAACCCAATTACTTTTTAATAAATTTAAAGAACAATTATAAATTTCTTTTCGAGTTTGTGTTGAACTTAATTCACCTTCATAAGAAGACAAACTTAAAGATGAATTAAACAGATTCACTCTTTTTGATAAAGAAGGGGAAAATTTAAGACTAAAGAATAATAACCCTAAAATTGAAATTACGATTATTAATTGATCTCTTTTTTTATTAATAACAGAAAGACAATATACAAAAATGGAGACAACAGACGCTAACAAAACGCCTTTTGAAGCTAATGAGATAAGCAATAAAAGAATAAAAGAAGCTTCTAAAACTAAAGCCACCTGATATATTTTATTTTTTGTTAATGTTAACAAATAGATAAAACACAATAAACCCAATCCTAAATAAATTGATGCATATATTGAATGCTGGCCAATAAAAGGCAGGTATTCTGTAAAATGACGAATAAAACTTGGTTCACTTAAATGAGAAAAAACTCCTACATAAATGAGATATGAAAAAACTATTCCAGAAAAGACAACTACCGAATGAAAGAAAACGAATATTATTTTTTTTAAAAGAACTTTATAATCTAATACTTCTTTAAAACGCCATATCAATGAAAAAATTAATGGAAAAACCAATAAAGAAAGGCTAATTTCTAGCTTTTTCATTGCATAGCTAATATTTGACGTATATAATAGACTAAAAAGATATACTAAAAAGATACTTGAATTTATAAGAAATAATTTCCAATTAAATTGTTTCCTTTTTTCATTAAAAAATAAAAAAATTGAAAACAGTAAAAGAAGTATAACTGGTAACCCTTTAATTCTATTTGGTATTAAAGGAAATAAGGCCAAAGAAATAAAGCTAAATTTTAGTAAGGTTAGCGCATTAATTCTTTTCATTTAAAATTTATTTAATTGAAGTTAATGTTTTTATATTATTAGAAACTAAAGGAATTAATGATACCAAAACTATAAAAGGAATTGTTTCTATAGATTGATAAACTATTGTAGAGCATAAAAATGAGAACAACACAAAGAAAAGGAAAACTTGATTTTTCTTAATTCGACTAAAAATATTAAATAAAATAAAGTAGAAAGATAGAAAACCAATTACCCCAAAGTTTAAAAGCATTTGTAGAGTGCCAGATTCTACTACAAAAGATTTAGTATTTGTAACCGTTCTAGTTGCGTTTGTAACTACGCCTGTATACTGCCCTAATAATACATTATTTGAGGTCAACATCATATCTATACCTCTAAACCAAGCTTTTACTCTTTCTCCATTTCCTGCAGATTTTGTGTCGATAGAACTTAACATTCTATCAAAGAAAAATTGTAGATCAAAAGATATAAGGACAAAAACTAACCCAAAAATTCCACCAATTACAAGATAGAATAATACTATTGTTTTAATTTTTATTAAATGTTTAATATAGAATTTATAACAGAGGTATGGAAAAAATGCCAAAAAAAGTATCATTGCTCCAGATCTGGTTAAAGATAAAAATACGCCAATTACACCTAAAAAGAAACCGATTAAATATATATATTTTCTTAAAATTAACCAATACTGAAAAAGGTATAAAGTTAATATGGATAAAACAATTGCATAATGCTGTTTACTACCTGTTAAAGACGATGGCCTAACAGTCGTTCCATGCCACCAAGCACCAGGCATTAAAGTATTAGAAACTTGTTCATAAATTGCAACTCCAAATAATATTAAAACCAATAGAACAATCATTTTTCCAATATCAATTTTCCAATCTTTATTCATATTAAAAGAACTAATAAAGATTGAGACAAATGCTAAAAAACACATAATTCCACTATAAAAAAAAGGAGCACCTCCATTTTTAAGATAGATAGTTATTATTGATGAAAAAATAGCACTGAAAACAAATACTACAAATATTAAGGCTTGAATAGATAAATATTTAGCTGATAATTTCACAGTAAAAAAGAGTAGGCTAACAATTATAAAAAAAGTAATAACTATCACTTGAACTAAAAAAGCTGTTTTCTTTTCAAGAAACAGTTCAAAAAACCCCCTACTTACCACCGTAAATAAAAAAATAAAGAGAATTATTTTATATATAGTATATAGTTTTAGTTTAACCATTTTTTATTTCGTTATTCACTAAATCAATAATATTTTTCGTAACATTATTTGGTGGGTTTCTCATTAGATAATCAAAATGTTGATGATTTATATATTTAGATTGTTTGGCATTATTCTTTAAGTTATCTAAAAGTTGATTCCAACTTTTATTTATATTATTATTCGAAATTTCCACAATATCGTCATAAAAACCTCTATTATTTGAGTATTCATTTAAATCTGTAATAAAATAAAAAATGGGTTTTTTTAAAATTCCAAAATCAAAAATCAAACTAGAAAAATCTGTAATTAGAATATCTATAAAATGATAAGACTCATTTATATCAAAGCCATCTATAAAAATAATTCTTTTAGTTTCTATTATTCCCCAATCTTTAATTTCTTGTTTTGTTGTTAAAGGATGTCTTTTAATAAATAAATAACTATTTTCTGTTTCTAAATAGTTGGTCAATTTTTGTGGATCTTCCAAAGTTTGATTTACATTCCAGCCATTTTCTCGCCAAGTTGGAGCGTACATAATATTTTTACCTTGGGTTGTATTGTGTTTATGAAAAATATCTGAAACCTCGGAACCTTTGCTTTTTTGTTTTTCAATAACATCAAATCTTGGTGTCCCGGAAATTCTAAATTTATCTTTACTAACATTAAATGCGCAAGACATTCTGTCTAAATCATACTTACTTGACACTGAATAAAAATCAATTTTATTGTGAAGAAACTGTAAAGATTTTTTACTGAAATATGTTAACGTTTTATTCAACTTTCCAAATGAATAAATAGTAAATTCTAATTCTGCATCGAAAGCAAGTTTTTTAATTGGAAAACCATGCCATAAATTTACAATATAAGAATTAATAGTTGCTAGTTTATTTAAATCTGAATATCCATTTGCAAAGAAAGATACTCCAGCTCTTAAGCTTTTCCAAATCGCTATTGAAGAATAATAATATAAAACACTTTTGTTTTCAGATTTTAACTTTTCATAAAGTGCTTTATCTTTAGTTATCCAATATATTTCTAATATGCTTTCTTTATCATAACTAAGATATTCATAAATATATCTTGTATTGTCTATATAACCTTTATAATTTCCAAAAACCCAAATATTTTTATCCCTAGGAATAATCTGTAATAAAAAAATAAACGGATAAATAAAAAGTAATAAAATCCTTGTTAAGTTTCTTTTTTCAGTTTTTAACATTCTTTTTATTAAGATTTTTTTGAGTAAACAGTAATATTAGTAAACAAAATAAGATAGCCACACTTAAATGTGAAAAATTGTCTTTTGAAATAAAAAACAATGCAAAAGTATAACCGGAAAGTAACAAAATTATTTTTGAAGAAACTAATTTCACAAAGTTTATCTCTTTAAAACTAAAATAAAAATATACAATAGTTAGCAACACATTTGTAACTAAAAATGACATAAACGCACCTTCAAGACCATAAAGAGGTACTAAAAATAAATTCAATATTATACTTAATAACAATAAGAACATTGCAGCTCTAGCTCTTATTTTCTGGAGTCCCAAACTTGTTAAAATCACACCTGGAACTATACCAATTGCTCTGCATATTATAATTAAAATTATATATATATTATAGTTTTCAATTAGCTGAAAATCACTTGAAAACAAAATATTTATTATAGTATTAAAGTATGTGTAAAGAGTTAATGATAATAAAAAATAAAAAACACCTAAGAAGGCAAACAAGCTTAACATTTTATCTGTTACAAACTTTTTATCGTTTTGTTTTTTAGATATTTCTGGCACAAAACCATCAGTAATTATTGCTCCAAAAAGTGAAGCTGCCATTATTAGTCTTAAACCCGCTTGGTAATAACCAACAGTTCCCATATCTGAAAAATATGACAAAAAAAGTGTTTCTACATACAATATTAAAGTTCCAAAGATTAAATGAACTGCATAGTTATATGATTTGACATATGAGCGCAAAGCATTTGTTATACTTAATCTAAATTGTATACTAAATTTATTTTTAAATTGAAAAAAAGAATAAACAAAATATATAATTTTTGTAATTAAAACAATAATAGATATCGTAATAATATTTTTATTTCCTATAACATGATTTATCGTGAGTATAAGAATTAATAAAAGTCCTTGCAATAAAAAGCCTGTTGTTTCAACTTTATAATTATTTTGTGCTTTAAATAGTGAAAAATAAAAATTTCCAAATGAATTTGGAATTGCAGAAAGTGATAAAATAAAAATTACTTTTTTAGAAGTTTCATCTAGTGGAATAAAATATAAAATTGGAAGTGATATAAGTATTAATAGTATTGAAATAAAAAATTTTCCTGAAATAATTGAGGAAATATTTTTAGAAATTTCTTCTTTGTTATTATAATCTAAAACAAGAGAGTGCAAATTATAACCATAATCTATTAACAAAACACCAATTGTCATTACCACAAAAGATAAAGTAAAACTTCCAAATTCTGAAACACCTACAACTTTTGCTACATAAAATAGCAATAAAAAATTTATAATAGTTTTAAAAAAAAGAGTTAACAATAAAAAATGAAATTTCTTTTTAGTATCAGAACTATTTTTACTAAAAAATGCTTTAATCATTCTTTTCGATTATACTTTTTAATTTCGTGGTAGAAATACCAATTGTCCTAGGTAAATAAACTACTTCACAATATTTTTTCAAAAAATCAAATTCCCCTATCCAATCATCTCCCATAACAAAAATATCTGCATTGGTATTCTTTACATCTTCTACTTTTTGCTCCCAATTTGATTCTGGAATTACTAAATCTATATATTCTATTGCCTCTAAAAACTCTTTTCTTTTAGCATACTGTATTTTACAGTCTTTTCCTTTAACTTTATTAAATTCATCTGTAGATAAACCTACTATCAATTTATCTCCTAATTTACTGGCTCTTTTTAAAATTTCTATATGCCCATAATGTAAAAGATCGAAAGTTCCATACGTTAAAACTATTTTAGTTGTTTTTTCAATATTTTCAGAAAACTCTTTAAATGTTTTTAACCTAGAGTCTTTTTCAACTAAAACGATCTCTTGCTCGTTTAATTTCCAATTAATATTTAAGTCCTTATCATTATATACAATTCCAGATTCTGCTTCTTTGTTATAATAATTATCACATTTATAAGCAAAAATAGTATTATCCTCAAGAACTGAAAACCCATGTGCAAAACCTCTCGGAATAAATAATTGTTTATTATTATCACTTGTTAATTCTATTGAAAAATACTCTCCAAAAGTTTTAGAGTCTTCTCTTAAATCAACAACAACATCTAAAACCTTGCCTTTAATAACTCTTATCAATTTTGCTTGCGCGAACTTTCCTTTTTGCAGGTGTAAACCTCTTAATACGCCTCGCTGAGAAATTGATTGATTGTCCTGCACAAAATTAACTTTTAGACCAATTTTCTCTTCAAATACTTTTTGATTAAAGCTTTCAAAAAAATTTCCTCTTTCATCACTATGAACTGTGGGCTCAATTATAAAACACCCTTCTAAATTAGTTTCTGTAACGTTCATTATAATTTCATCAAATTTTCTCCATAGCCACTTTTTAATAAAGGAGCTGCTAATTTATATACTTGTTCTTTTGTAATAAAGCCACTTCTGTATGCCGCTTCTTCTATAGAACCTATTTTTAATCCCTGTCTCTCTTCTATCACTTGCACAAATTGAGATGCTTGCATTAAAGACGCAAAAGTTCCTGTATCTAACCAAGCGGTACCTCTATCTAATACTCTTACAGATAAATTTCCTTTCTCTAAATATGTTTTATTTATGTCTGTAATCTCTAACTCACCTCGTTTGCTAGGAATTATATTTTTTGCAATTTCTATAACAGAATTATCATAAAAATAAATACCTGGAACGGCATAATTAGATTTTGGTTTTTCTGGTTTTTCTTCAATAGAAATTGCATTTCTATTCTTATCAAATTCTACAACTCCATATCTTTCTGGATCATTTACGTGATAAGCATAAACAATTCCTCCTACAGGATTTCTATTTGCTTTTAATAATTTTGGCAGCCCAGATCCATAAAAAATATTGTCTCCTAAAATTAAAGCTACTTTATCTTTTCCAATAAAACTTTCTCCAATAATAAAGGCTTGTGCCAATCCATTTGGGGTTTCTTGTACAGCATACTGAAAATCACATCCATACTTTTTCCCATCACCTAATAACCTTTTAAATAATGGTAAATCTTGAGGCGTAGAAATTATTAATATTTCATGTATTCCTGCCAATATTAAAACGGAAATAGGATAATAAATCATAGGTTTATCGTACACTGGCAGTAACTGTTTACTAATAGCCAATGTAAGCGGATGCAACCTTGTACCTGAACCTCCTGCTAAAACTATTCCTTTCATTTTATTGATATTTTTTTAAATACCACTCAATTGTTTTTTTTATTCCCGTTTCAAAATTTTCATCAGCTTGCCAACCTAGCGCATTCTCTAATTTAGCCGCATCAATTGCATATCTAAAATCATGTCCCGGTCGATCTTTTACAAAGCTAATTTGCTCTCTAAAAGATATTTCTTTTGGAAAAATGTCATCTAAAATATCACAAATTGTTTGAACAATATACAAATTATCTCGTTCGTTTCTTCCTCCAATATTGTAGGTTTCTCCAATTTTTCCGGATTTAAAAACCAATTCAATTCCTTTACAATGATCTAAAACATACAACCAATCTCTAATATTTCTACCATCTCCATAAATGGGAATCTTCTCACCAGAAATCGCTTTTCTAATAATTGTAGGAATCAACTTCTCATCATGTTGTTTTGGCCCATAATTATTAGAACAATTCGTAGTAATAACGTTCATCCCATAGGTATGAAAATAACTTCTTACCATAAAATCAGAAGAAGCTTTTGATGCACTGTAAGGACTATTTGGTGCATAGGGTGTTTCTTCTGTAAACAATCCTGTTTCCTTAAGAGTTCCATACACCTCATCAGTAGAAATATGATGAAATCTACAATTCTCAAAACCTTTTCTGCACACATTTGGAGCTTCCATCCAATAATTCTTTGCAACGTCTAATAAATTAAACGTCCCAAAAACATTTGTTCTTACAAAGGCATCTGGGTTTAGAATAGCGTTATCTACGTGAGATTCTGCTGCAAAATGAATAACTCCTTTAAAATTATATTTTTGAAATAGTTTTTTGACGAATTCTATATCACAAATATCGCCTTGAATGAAGGTATATCTTGGATTATCTTGGATTTCAGATAAGTTAGAAAGATCTCCAGCATAAGTCAGTACATCTAAGTTTACAACGTTATATTCTATATTTTCTTTTAAAAAATATGGAATAAAATTAGATCCTATAAAACCTGCTCCTCCTGTGATAAGAATTGCTTGCATTCTTATTTTTTATAATTATTTAAATAAATATTTAATTGTCTTAGAAGTAAAAACAAAACCATTAGTCCTGCGGCTAAAACCGTTAATAAAAACGCATAATTTTTTGTTATCTCTTTTATTTCAGTACCTATTGGTTGAAAACTTGAAAGCACATTAATCACTTCATACCTTGTAGACTTTTGGGATGCTATCTTTTTTAAATCTGCATTTATTTTTCTATTGGTTTCGAACAACTCTAACTCTTTCGTAGTACTTTTTTCTCCTCCCAAATCTATATTTGTGCCGGCTGTTTGCTTTTTCGCTTCTGCAACCATTACTTCTACATACACTTTTCTTAAAGAGTCTACCTGAGTTAAATTTTGACGGTATAAAGAATCTGTTCGATTTAAGCTTTCATTGGTTAATGATTTTAACCTTTTAAAATAATTATTATTAACTACTGAAGAAATAATAACATCACCTAAATTCTCAAAAACATCGTTCTCCTGAGCTGTAACAGTCAATTTATGAACCTTATAATCGAACTCCGTAAATGAATCTTTAAAATCTTGATATTCATAACTTTTTATGGTCAATGTATCTACAGATGAAATTAAATTATCATAAGAATTTATAATATCTCTATCTATAATTAAGGGCTCTATTTTAAATTTTTGAAGCGACGCTGCTCCAGTTTTATCTAAATTAAATATTTTTTGAAGGGAAGTAGTATCTTTCTGTTTCACCAAATCATTGTAATAATTTACATTATTATATAATTGTCTTGCACTTTCAAAATTAGGTTGTAATAACATTTCAGATCCGAATTTCTTAGGTGTTATTACTTCTAGAAAGATCCCTGCGATTAATCCTATGAAACCGGCAATAGAAATTTTAATAATATTCTCTTTTAGAAAAATTAAAACCGAAATTAGAATATGAAAGATTCCTTTAAAAATATTTGTAATAAAATTAAATAAGTTAGAAAAACCTTTCCCTATAATTACAAATAGAGATCCTAAATCTACTTCTTCTTCTTCGTTGTTCTTTTGATTTGTTGGCATTATTTTAGTTTGGTTATAAAATTAATCTTTGACTATTAAAAAATTTGTTCTAATATTTTTTGAGTAATGGCGTATGTTGGCGTAACACCTGTCATCCCTAAACCTCCAGAAGCTAACGTTGCTCCTGTTTCTAAGGGATTATCTGAAGCATAATAGGCATATCTAACTTTTACATTTTCAGAAATGTTTCCTCTAATTTTTGATGCCGATTGAATGGCTTTTTGATAATGTGCTCCTTCCATTTCTAAACCAATAACATTCCAGGTAGAGTCGTGAAAAAACTTTAACAAGTCCTTATTTTGTAATGATGTCCCTAAAACCGAAATCATAGAACCATCAAAAACTTGCACTCCAAAACCTTCCAAATCTTCTTTAGATAACTCATTTTTAAAAGGATAATTGTCTGCAGTTCCTTCAAAAATATGTGCATCAGGTATCATAACATCTCCTTTTCCTCCTTCTAAAATCCCTGCTTTCCCCATGATTGAGACAGACTTTACATCTAAATGAATCTTATTTTTTTTATTTCCATAAGGCTTTAACAACTCATCCATAGTTTCAAAAGCTTGTTCTCCAAAAGCATAATCCATTACAATAATGACAGCATTCTCTTCTATAGAATTTTCTTTGCTAAACGGTGAAACATCAAAGTTTATTTTATCGGTATCAATTATTTGTACATTAATATTGGTTCCTGATGTGTCTTTTACATAAATCAATCCATTTTCTGAGGCATAGTCTTTCACTTTTTTCTGCAAAGGCTTACTATCAGAATTACTTAGCAATTGATATAACTCAAATCCTTTATACTTTTCTGATTCTTCTGGCAAAGCTCCTTTTGCATAAATTGAGTTTAAAACACTGTGCATGTTTGCGCTAATAATATGCACTGGTCTTTGTAAAAGTGTATTTTCTTTTAGTACTTTTTTAATATTATTGGCCCAAATTTCACCGTAAATATGATGACCAATTTCCTCAATTAAAACAGAGCTAAAAGTAACTGTTCGCTTTTTATTCTCATATACTTCATTAATTGCTAATTTACCTAACCAATAAATTAGATTGAAAAATTTAAGTGGATTTTTCTCTGATGAAAACACTTGATAAAGTTCTGAAACTTCGTCATAGGTTCTTCCTAAAATACTTCCTAAATGAGCAATTAAAACCTCTTTCTGTTTTTCTAAAATTGGCTTTTTATGTAAAACAACATCTTCCAAATATTTCCATTCTCTAATAAAATCTTCTCCATCATTAAGAGAAACCCTTTCTTGAATCTTATGAGATTCCACGAATAAAAAAGTTAAATGAGTAAGAATATCATAGATTTCAGATCTTCCTCTTGTAATCTCAATATTCATTTGATCTTTATCAATTCTATAACAATTCCTTCTCCTTTTTGCCGGAATAATCGCTTCAAAATGAGAGTTTTTATACCCTTCATCTGCAGTTAAATTAATAAATTGACATTCTTCAATTCCTTCTGGAAGTCTTTCTATAACGTAAACTAAACCATCTAGCTCCGTTCTCTCTTCTGCGATAGAGCCATAAATTTCTGGCCGTAAAAGCAACAATGATTTACGCAGAGTTTCTCCCGAAATTCCCATTGGCTTGTAAAAACCTCTACTGAATAAATGACGCATAGAAATATATAATTTTTCTATGGCATTTGTAGACTCTTGCGCTCTTGTTCTATCTATGTTTTTAGTTTTTGACATTTTATTTTTTGTAAGGCAAAGATAAAATTATTTCCCTGATAAAATTTGTTTATAAGAGTCTTCATTTTTAAGCAATTTAACAGCTTCAGAAATGGTTTTATCATTTTTTAAATGATGTAGATAAACCCCTTCCTTGTAATAATATTTTTCTAAAACTTCTTCTTCTATTAAAACCTTTATTATATCCTGATTTTTACTTATTTCATTAATTTTATCTTCTAATAATTTTTCTTCTATTTTTTTATATTCTTTATAAATATTGCTGTTTTCTGAAGCCAAATATGCTTCTTTAAACAAACGCTCTTGCTTTGTTACAAAAACTGTATCCGTTTCTAAAAACGCAGTAAAACTCTTAAAATCAGTATTTGAAAACTTGTAATTTTCAGCATCAGCAATTTTTGGGTTTTTAAAATAAAATTCAGAAGCAAAATTAAAAATAACTTTAGATTTTAATAGTTTTTTAGTGACATCCGTTCTTTTAGATGTTTTAATTTCAACGTCAGGCATCACGCCTCCTCCATCAAAAACAGTTCTTCCATTTTCTGTTTTAAATTCATTAATTTGATTGTCAGAAAATTTAGGAACCTTACCGGTTTTAGCATCTCTATTCGCATAATCTAATTCTTGAATACATCTTCCACTTGGCGTATAATATTTGGAAATTGTCAATTTTAATTGAGTTCCATAGGTTAAAGTTCTATAACGCTGCACTAAACCTTTTCCAAAAGAACGTTCTCCCATAATTACAGCTCTGTCATAATCTTGCAAAGAACCGCTGACTATTTCTGATGCAGATGCAGAGCGTCCATTAATCAAAACTACAATAGGGATTTGTAAATCTAAAGGTTCATTTGAGCTTTTATACGTATTACTCCATTTTTTAATTTTAGCTTTTGTAGTAACAATTAATTTCCCTTTTGGAATAAAAAAGTTTGAAATATTAATAGCTTCTAAAAGTGATCCTCCAGGGTTAGATCTTAAATCAAATACCAATTTTTTCATCCCTTTCTTCTTTAGAAATCTGTAAGCTTTTTTAACCTCTGAAGATGCCTTATTGTTAAAACGAGTTAAAATAATATAACCTGTTTCATCATCAATCATTTGATAAAAAGGGACAGGATTCACAATAATTTTTTCCCTGACTAATTCTTTTTTAATGATCTTTCCTTGACGCTCAATCTCTACAGATACTTTACTCTTAGGAGCCCCTTTTAAAAGCATAGAAAGTTGATCTCTTTCCATATCTTCAAGTGGCTGACCATCAATAGATATAATTATATCTCCTGCTTTTAAGCCTGCTTTATCTGCAGAAAACCCTTTGTAAATCTCATTTATTTGAATTCCTTTTTTTGTATAATAAACAGCAGTACCAATTCCAGAATATTCACCTTCTCTGCGCATTTTGGCATCTTCTACATCTTGTTCATTGTAAAAATTTGTATACGGATCTAAATTTTTTAGGGTGTTTTTTATGGATTTATTTGTAAGTTCTGCAGGATTTATTTCATCTATATAATACATATTTAATTCCTTAAAAAGTGTATTGTAGATTTCTATCTGTTTTGCAACTTCAAAAAATTTAGATTTAAATGAAAACGTTAAAAAAAGCGTTCCAACTAATAAAAATAATATCGTATTCTTCTTTAACTTAATTTTTTTCATTTGATTTATTTTTTACTTCTTCCACGAATAAATTCAACAATTTGTCCATTTTAGAAAAAAGTTCTTCGTAAGGTTTTTCTTCCTTCCCAATATACGAAATCATAAAAATATGGGGTTTCTCAACATTATTGTACACAATTTCTTTTTGCAAACGATATGTTTCACGCATCAATCTTTTTAATCGATTTCTATCGGGAGCCTTTTTAAAGTTTCTTTTAGCCACAGATACACCAACTTGCACAGGAAAACCTGATGTATGTTCTGTTTGTAAATACACCATTCTTAGTGGAAAAGCTTTTACAGAGTTACCCTCTGCATAAAGTCTTCCAATTAATTTTCTGCTTTTTAATCGCTCTTTCTTTCCTAAAGTAAACTTCATCTTTACAAACTTAAACGAAATCAATAACTTTTTAAAGGTTTGGCAGCATGAACTTCAAAAATTATGTATTTTTATTTAAATTTTACATCATCATTTTTAATTAAAATTGTTATAAAATTAAACAATATTTAATATTTTTGTTGGAAATTACACATTTATAAAAATTGAAGCTTTTATTAAAGCTACATTTAAATAGACGAACTATATGAAACCTGATTTATTTCAAGCACCAGATTATTATAATTTAGACGATTTACTTACCGAAGAACACAAATTGATTCGCGAAGCAGCGCGTGATTGGGTAAAACGTGATGTCTCTCCAATTATTGAAGAATACGCTCAAAAAGCAGAATTTCCAGCACAAATAATTACAGGTTTGGCAGAAATTGGTGCTTTCGGACCTTACATTCCTGAAGAATACGGAGGTGCGGGTTTAGATCAAATTTCTTATGGCTTGATTATGCAAGAAATTGAACGTGGAGATTCTGGCGTGCGTTCTACAGCTTCTGTGCAATCTTCATTAGTAATGTACCCTATTTATACCTATGGAAATGAAAAACAACGTAAAAAATATTTACCCAAATTAGCTTCCGGTGAATGGATGGGCTGCTTTGGTTTAACAGAACCTAATCACGGTTCTAATCCTTCAGGAATGGAAACAAAATTTAAAGATATGGGAGATCATTATCTTTTAAATGGCGCAAAAATGTGGATTTCCAATGCTCCTTTTGCACAAGTTGCAGTTGTTTGGGCAAAAAATGAAGAAGGAAGAATTCATGGGTTAATTGTAGAGCGCGGAATGGAAGGTTTTTCTACGCCTGAAACTCATAATAAATGGTCTTTAAGAGCATCAGCAACTGGTGAACTTATTTTTGATAATGTAAAAGTGCCAAAAGAAAACTTATTACCAAACAAATCTGGACTTGGAGCTCCTTTAGGATGCTTAGACTCTGCACGTTTTGGAATTGCTTGGGGTGCAATTGGTGCTGCCATGGATTGTTACGATACTGCTTTACGCTATTGTAAAGAACGAGAGCAATTTGGTAAGCCAATTGGACAATTTCAACTGCAACAAAAAAAATTAGCCGAAATGATTACCGAAATTACCAAAGCTCAATTATTAGCCTGGAGGTTAGGAACTTTAAAAAATGACGGAAAAGCTACTTCTGCTCAAATTTCTATGGCGAAAAGAAATAATGTAGATATGGCTATAAAAATTGCCAGAGAAGCAAGACAGATGCTAGGTGGAATGGGAATTACTGGTGAGTATTCGATTATGCGTCATATGATGAATTTAGAAAGTGTCATTACTTATGAAGGAACCCATGATATACATTTATTAATTACTGGTTTAGATGTAACTGGTTTAAGTGCGTTTAAATAACTCGAATAGACTACTTTTAAGATCAATTTTCAGAAGGTTTAAGAAGCAAAATTTTAATGAAATATTAGGGCATCATTTTCAATTGATGCCTTTTTTTATTTTTTAAAATTCAGGCAATTAGCTGAACAAATACCTATACAGACTGACTTACACAAAGATATGTACTAAAGTTTTTTTTGAATAATAAAATAATATTCTTGAACAGCTTTCCTAAATCGTATTCGTTAAAATTTACTTGAAATATGATATTTAACAGTTTTTATAAATAATTCTTGTTTTAGTTTTGCTGCAGAAATTATACTAATAATATCAAGTGAAACACCATGCAAGAAACTAGAAAAGACATTGTTCAGTTTATTAACTTACAATTAGCTTCATTAGGACAACCAACCTTCAAAGACAAAACAGATAGTTCTGACACCTTTTTAGATCCTAAATTTGAAGAATTAACAATCGGACTGATAAAAAGCTTACAAGAAAAATCGAGATTATTATCTAATCACCATTCTCCCGTAGATAAAAGAATTCAACATTTTATAGATGATTACTTAAAGGAAGTATCTATAAATAAACCTATTATTTTACCAAATAACACCCTAATTTTATCAAAAAAAGGACATGCAAGAGAAGTAAGTTTGCCCCCAGATAGAGATTATTTTAAAAGTGATTTAGTTACTTCTAGCAGAGTAAAACAAGGAATTTTGAACAACCCTTTACACGATAAAAGAACCACAAAAGGTACGTTTCATATTGTTGAAGGAGATTTACCTGTTCCTTTAGATAAGAAAGAAGTGCCAAAAGTAGTATTTGCTCATTTTTTAAATGCTGCTTTTAATCCTTCGGAAGATTTAAAAACATTACCATTTACATCAAGTCAAGATGAGCAAGCTAAAGTAATGGTCTCAATGCTACTAAGACCAAAAGTTTGTCCAGAGGTAAAAGGTGTTATTACAGAAAAATCTTTAGAAATTCGATTTTTTGTCCCAGGAAACTTAGTGAGTAATTTAGATTTTGTAGAATCTATTTTCGGAAATGCAGGAGATCCTAATTTAGCTCAAAATGATGCTGCTTTAGACACAGAACATTGGACAGGCCATACAGGGTGTGTCATTTTAGCACCTCAATTAAAAGAGTTAAAAAAGAAAGATGTTGGCTTACCTCATTTTAAGGATGCTACAGATCGTCAGAAAAAAGACGGAATGTGTTGGAAAGATGAAAATGAAATTTATAACGAAGGTGGTGCTTTTAAAATTACTTGTAGAGATGATAGAGGTGTTGTAATTACTTTAATTGCAGATAATTACTATGGATATTCTAAAAAAGAAATTAAAACTCAAATTAGCTACTCTGCAAACTTATTTGGTTTAGCAGAAGAAGAACATGCTGGAGGTGCAATTGCATTTGCAAGAAGAGTTATGGGAGATACTTTAGATGGTAAAGACTATTCTGAATTCCATAATTTCGAGCATACTTTTGAAGGTGTTAAACAACTTCTAGGAGATACAATTGAAGTAAAACCAGAAAATTACGCTGTGGATAAAAAATATCCAAACATCATCTATATTCCTGAGTTTTCTTACGTAAATATCAACACCAATAGTATTACTTGGATGCACAATAGTAGAGAGCAAAAACTTACATTGTCTCCTTATAAAATCTATGTTCACCCAACGGGAAATAAGTTTAAATTGGAAAAACATGAGTCTGTTGATTTATGGAGAATTGTAGATACGTTTGCTGAAGGAATATTCTGTCATAAACCTTGTACAGTTTCTGGAGGCGGAAAATCTGAGATTTCTAAATCGATGCAAAATGCGATTACATATAGTAATTTCAACATTCAAAATATAGAAGAAGATTTTAAAAAAGCAGACGAAATTATAGAATTTGAATATTCAACTCGTTGGAAAATTAAAGACCCTGAAAGACCAAAGTCTAGAACGTTTTTAAGTGAAAAAAGAACATTAAGTTCTGCCGTTAAATTGTTAATTCCTTCCGAAGAAAATTCAGAGGAATTTAATGATCTCTTAAAAGGTATTCCCGTTCATATTCGTTCTTTAGTTTTATTTGTAAAACGTTTATACAGACAAGCACATGGCGAGTTAAACTGGAAAGATTATATGTCTGTAGAAATTATAAACGGACAAAAAGGTACTGGTTTATTGCATAACAACACGCCTGTTGTTGGTAGTTACGTTCGTGTTGGTTTCAATGAAAAAGGAAACTGGATGTTGAACAAATTACGTTCTGACTTTTATCCTTGTGAAAAGATTCAAACAGAAGATGATATTACAGCATCTATTACTTTGCCTAGAGAACAGCTATCAAATTTAAATCCAGAATTTACCAATAAAAGTTTAAAATTATTAACCAATTGTGAAGCTCATTTATTTCAAAGACCAGATGAAGCTGTAGTAAGGGGGTATGATAAAAATGCAGAAAAAGATTTAGTAGCTGACGGTCGTTTCTTAACCAATTATGAGTTGCTTAAAAAAGAAGACGCTATTGCTTTGTATGAGGACACTATCAACTTTGATAAATACACACAACCTGTAAAAGATTTTATAGAAAGTATTGTTAAGAGTAATAAAAAAGAACAGTATTTTGTAGTACCATCTCATACAAGAATTGTAGATGGAGAGCCAACAAAAAATCCTCGTTATTTAGAACCAAGTTTAAATGTCGTAGAAACTAAAGAAACTTACTTAGCCGATATTGGAGTACGTTTGGTAAGAAAAATTAGCTTAGATAAACCCGTATATCATATAGTCAATGCGGTTTTACCAGGAAGAAGAAATAACCCTATAGACAAAGCTGCTGGTATTAGACCATTAGCAGTTTACAATCCTATTCATTACCAAGAAGCTCCAGAATTATTTATGGATTTCATTTGTAGTTTAACAGGTAAATCTCCTTCAACTACAGGAGCAGGTTCTGAAGGAGCTTTAACAAAAGCACCTTTTAATATGCTAACACCAACAACAGATTTAAACAATGCTTTGTTATCGCATATTTTAACCGAATCTAATGGATTTAGCACTGCTGCAGGTTATGTCGGTGCAGAAAACAAAATTGATCATGATGTAAGTTTATTAATTCCTGAAATTTGGGCAAGATTAGAACCGATTGATAGAGATCCTAAAGCCTTAATTGCGAATGGTTCTTTAGAAAAAATTGAAGACTTTGAATATGAGGGAGAAACTATTTTAGCAAGTAGATTGGGATATAGAATCACTAAAACCTTCTCTTACAGATGTATGAATCGAATTTTTGATGAACCTACTGCTGTCTTTAGTGACAGAATGCTAAAACCTGAATTACAAGGATTAGAAGATTATGCAGATGGCATTAAAAACATAACTGAAGCTCAGCAGAAAGTTGCTTTAAACTATTTTAAAGATGGAAGTATTGAGGCTGCGATACCTCCTTTAAAAATTCTATTACACATAATGGCTTATGGCAATTATGAAGGAAAAGATATTAGTGATTTAGAATTACGTAAATATTTCAGTAGAGATTATGTTGTAAATAGTGATTGGTACAAAGAAAGATTGAAAATAAAACAACAAAGAGACATTACTTTTTATGGAGGTCAAATAAAATACTTAAAAGATTTTATAGCTAATACTAGCAACCAATTTTTAGTTTCTGAAATGGATATAACGAGTCGTTTAGAAAAAGTAAAACAATTATTTAAGACGGTAAAATCTGAAACTTATTTAGAAACTTTAAACGGTACAATTGGTGCTGATCCTTTATGCAGAAAAGTTTAGTATTGTAGAATTAAGAAGCTGCTTTTAGCAGAATAATAGGGTATCTCTTATAGTGGATACCCTATTTTTACCTACCGTAAAACTTAGTTTTTAGCATTAGACAATCTACAGAGCAAATACAATCAAGAATAACCTCGTTTGAAGTACTAATTTCACGCATAGTTTCTGCATAACAAACAATCATTTTACTAAAAATTAACTCAGAGATTATAAAGAAAATCTGGACAAAATATAGGTAGTACAAAAAAGATTAATATCATTAATAAAAAAACCCATAGTAATGACATTATAAGGGGATATATAATGGTATAATTTTTTCGTTTTGGATTAATTGAATGTGCTAATAACCCATAAAGACCTCCGCTAAAAAGAAAAAAGATAAACCCCAAAGTTATTGATAAAAAAAGCACAGAATGAGTGCCTTTTATTGTAAAAAGATACCCACCTAACACTAATGAAATAACAATTAATATTCTATATATTCTTCTTTCCATTTTTTTAAACCTTATAGTTCTCTCAAAACATTATTATAATCGACTTTTATTAAAACTGATTAATGGAACATTGCCCAAGGTTTCCATTTTTTTTACTAAATCTGTATAGAAAAGTATATGCATTATTCCTTTTGAACTTCTTTCTAACATTGCAACCATGTCTGCATTTTTTTCATATAGATACGTTTTTAATGCATCAAAAATATTTTCAGAATAGATGATTTCTATATCGATTTTATCATATTTAACTTTTTTACGTAATAGCTCAGTAAACCGATCCATTTTATTTCTGACTGTATCTTTTTCTTTTAATGAGATATGAACTATTTTTATAGTAGCATTAAATGGTTTGACTAAATTGACTAAATTATAAATTGCACCTATATCATTTTCTTCAAAATCTGAAGCATAAACAATAGTATCAATCTTATTAGCATTTTGTTCTTTAGGAATTGTTAATATAGGACAAGGTGCTTTTTCAATAAGTTGTTTAGCTGTATTTCCTAGAATTAATTCTTTCAATACTTTTTCACTTTTAGTACCCGTAATTATCAAATCTGCACTTAAGCTATTTGCTTTTTTTATAATTCCTTTTACAATGGATTTATCCTCAATTGCATCAAAACTTAGATCCATTTTATCTATATCACCTTCGTAATTTTTTGTACAAAAATCAACTAGTTTCTTATAATGTATTTCATATGATTTTTCTTCAAGATTTTGATAAGGCTCTTTAAGCTCTTTGCTAAAAACTGTGGGGTAATCGAAAACATGAATTACAAACAAACTTGCATTTAATTTTTTACTTAAACTAAAAGCATATTTTAAAGCAGGTATTGCATTTTCTGAATAATCTGTAGCATGTAATATTCTTTTCATCTTGTAAAAATTCATACATTAATGAATCAAATTTAAGAATCTTAAACAAACCTTAAAATGATAAATATCAACTTATTACATATTTTATTTACTCAATTAAGAAAGTGTTCTGAATAAAGTTTATTAGCTGAAAAATTACTTTTTAACTCCTAATTTCATCAAAATCGTTTCTAACAAACACCATTTAGTAAAGGCCGATTGAATTAAATTAATTCCAATAAAAACACCAAACCACATCCAATTCTGATGCACATAGTATGTTAGCACAACACTTAATAAAACCATTACACCTACAACAACTCTAAAATATTTATTTAACATTGTTTAATTAATTTTTTAATTATATAAATTTTTCTACCGGAACAACAATCGCTTTTATTGGGTTTTTTGTTTCTACATTCTTATTGGATTCTTCTATGATATTGAACAAATCATCAATTTTTTCTTTATTGGTAAAAGAAAAAAACATGATTGATTCATTTATACTTTTTCCTGCTGAAAACCAGTTAATAGCCATTAATAACGAAGGTGCATCTTTATAAACATCCATATCTCCACTACTAAAGTTTTCAATATTTGCTTTTTTGAATATTTTTAAAACATCCTTTTGAAATTCTTTTACCGCTGTAACTAATACTAATTTCATTATTTATAGTTTTTACGTTCAATCATATAATATACTAATGGAACAACCAACAATGTCAATACAGTAGAAACAATAGTTCCTCCCATTAAAGAGATTGCTAATCCTTGAAAAATTGGATCAAATAATATTACAAATGCACCAATTACAACGGTACCTGCAGTCAATAAAATAGGGGTAGTTCTAACTGCTCCAGCTTCAATTGCAGCTTGTTTTAAAGGAACTCCATCCATTAATCTTAAGTTGATAAAATCAATCAATAAGACAGAGTTTCTTACCATAATTCCAGCCAAAGCAATCATTCCAATAAATGATGTCGCTGTAAAAAATGCACCCATAATCCAGTGACCTAAAATAATTCCTATAAGTGATAACGGTATTGCAACCATCATAACTATCGGAGCTTTAAAGTTTTGAAACCAACCAACAATTAAAATATAAATTAAGATAATAGCTCCTAAAAATGCGATTCCTAAATCTCTAAAAACCTCTAATGTAATTTGCCATTCTCCATCCCATTTTACGGTATAATCGTCTTCAAAATCTGGCTGACCCAAATACATTTCTTTTAAAGCATACCCTTCTTGAAGTTTTATTTTACTCAACTTTTCTTCCATTCCTAAAATGGCATAGGCAGGACTTTCTAACTCTCCAGCCATATCTGCCATTACATAAACTACACGCTTTTGGTTTTTACGATAAATACTTTTAGCAGCAATCGTTTCTTTAATTTCAACTAAATCTGCAATAGGAATCATGTTTCCTTGTTTAGATTGGACTTTCAATTGAGAAATATCAGAAATTGTAGATTTTTCTTTTTCATCTAAACTCAAAACTAAACCAACTTGATTTACAGCATTTTCATCATATAAATTTGTAATTGGGCTATTAGATAAAGCCCTATGCATTGTATATACAATTTGCTGAGGAACAACACCATACAACATTGCCTTTTCTTTATTTATTTCAAATTGATATTCTTTTTGATTCGCCTCAACCATCCAATCTACATCTACTACATCCTCTGTATTTCTTAATATACCCTGAACACTATTTGCAATTTTAATTTGCTCATTGTAATCAGGCCCATAAATTTCAGCAACAATCGTTGACATTACAGGTGGACCAGGAGGAACTTCAACCAACTTTACATTTGCATTATATTTAGAAGCTATTTTTTGAATTTCTGGTCTTAATAATTTCACAATTCCATGACTTTGAATCTTTCGTTCACCTTTATCAACTAAATTCACTTGAATATCGGCCATATTACTTCCACCACGTAAATCGTAATGGCGCACCAGACCATTAAAAGTAATGGGTGCAGAAGTACCAATATAATTTTGGTAATTCACCACTTCTGGTCTTGTCGATAAATATTGAGCAATTTCTTGGGTCACAACTCCTGTTCTTTCTAAAGTTGTGCCTTCTGGCATATCTATTACAATCTGAAATTCGTTTTTATTATCAAAAGGCAACATTTTCACAGCAACAGATTTTGTAAAAAACAATACCATCGTTCCTATTAAAATAATAAAAGTTCCTCCTAAAAATATCCAACGTTTTGATCTACTCTCTAATAAAGGTCTTTCAAATTTGTTATAAATTTTATAAATGAAAGTTTCCTCTAATGGTTTTTGCACCTGGTCTATTCCACCTTTTTTATCTTTTTCTCTTAAGAAAATATATCCTAAATAAGGTGTAATTGTCAAAGCCACAAATAATGACAAGATCATTGCAATTGAGGCTCCAATAGGCATTGGCGCCATATAAGGCCCCATTAGCCCAGATACAAAAGCCATTGGCAAAACAGAGGCTATTACAGTAAACGTGGCTAAAATTGTTGGGTTTCCAACTTCGTTAATTGCATATAAAGCAGCTTGCTTAAAAGGCAATCGTTTCATCTTAAAATGCCTATGCATATTTTCAGCAATAATAATTGAATCATCAACTACGATACCTGTAACAAACACCAATGCAAAAAGCGTAATTCTATTTAATGTATAATCTAACATGTAATAACTCAAGAGCGTCAAAGCAAACGTAATTGGCACTGATAAAAACACAACCAATCCACCACGCCAGCCCATTGCTAGCATTACGACCAAGGTAACAGCAAAAATAGAACCTATAAGGTGTAATAATAATTCTGATACTTTGTGAGAAGCTGTTTCACCATAATTTCTAGTGATTTCTAAATGTACATCGTCAGGAATTAAAGTTGTTCTTAAATGATTTACTTTATCTAATATTACTTCTGCAATTTTCATTGCATCTGCTCCTTTTCTTTTTGCAATAGAAATAGTTACTGCAGGATATTCAGATTTATAAGTTTGAGATTTCTCACTCGCTTGTCCAAAACCTAAAGACACATAATTTTTTGGCACTTCTGGGCCATCAACAATCGTAGCAATCTGTTTTAAATAAATAGGTTGATTCTGTTGCACGCCAACAACTAAATTTTCTACATCTTTTGCTGATGCTAAAAAATTACCAGTATTGACAATAAATTCAGTGTCATTTTTATCAAAGCTCCCTGATCTTAATTGTGTGTTATTGGCTTTTATCATTCGTGAAACCGATAAAAAATCTAATCCGCTTAAAGCCAATTTATCTTTATCTAAGACCACTCTTAATTGCCGATTTCTGCCACCAATTTTATGGGTAATAGAAACATCATTTACTTTCTTTATCTCAGTTTCTAGTTCTTGTGCCATTTGGCTTAATTGATAATCGCTATAGCTTTCACTCCATAGCGTTAATCCTAACATTGGCACATCATCAATAGCCCGTGTTTTAACCAATGGAAACGTTACGCCTTCTGGCATTTGGTCCATGTGCTTATTAATTTCATTGTATAATTTCACAAACGAGCGTTCAATATCTTCGCCCACATAAAACTGCACAATAACCATTGCTTTTTCATTCATTGAAGTAGAATACACATATTCTATACCTTTAATATTAGAAATTAATTTCTCTAAAGGTTTTACAACTCTCGTTTCTACTTCTGTTGGACTTGCACCAGGATAACCAACAAAAACATCTGCCATTGGCACATCTATTTGTGGTTCTTCCTCTCTGGGAATTAAAAAGGAACTATACACACCAACAATCATAAAAACAATCATTAAAAGCACTGTTAGTTTCGAACCAATAAAGACTTTTGCAATTTTTCCAGCTAAACCTTCTTTCATAATATGAATATTTTGGGCGTTTTAATAGGGCTCTTCGTTCTATTTTTTTTCGCCCTTTATGATAGCCAAAAAAGAATTTTCACTACGATCCTTAACGCAATAACTCTTGACTTGTATTTTATTTTATTGATACCTACAAAATTTTTGAAACCTCCCAAGATTCCAATAAATACTATAACTGTTTACTATTGCTGAGCAATAACTTTAGCTCCGTTAAATAGTTTTGCTTCAGCAGAAACTATAAACGATTCATCAGCATTTAAACCGGATAAAACCTCAACTTGATTTCCATAAACTCTTCCTAAACGCAACCAGCGTAGCATTGCTGTATTGCTTTGACTTACAGTATAAACTCCAGATAATTGACCATTTTTCACAATTGCATCTATAGGAATTAAAGCCAATGATGATGTTGCTTTTCTTTTCACAGGAAACTGAACTGTAGAAAACATTCCGGATAATATATTTAGAGTTGTTTTTTCTAAATCTATTTTCACCAAATACTGTCCTCCAGTATTTTTAGCCGAAGTACTTACTTCGCTAACTTTTCCATTAATAGTTTCATGCATAGATTTTACTATAACCTTAACAGCTGTTCCTTTCTTAATTTGTAAAATTTCAGTTTCAGGAACCATTGCTATTACTTCAAAATATTCTGGAGATTCTAAACTAATTAAAAGCATCCCTGGGCTTGCCAAATCTCCATTTTCTATATTCTTACTAGTTATTACACCACTAAAAGGAGCTGTAATATTTAAATACATAAATTGGGCATTAATTTCATTTTTCATTTGCTTTACAGACTCTAAGCTTGCTTTTGCCATTTCATAATTAGTAGTCATATCATCCATTTCTTTTTGGGTAATACTAGTACTCTCAAATAAATTTTTAAACCGATTATAATTTTTTTCAGCATTCTTAAAAATAGTTTTAGCTTTTATAATTCCTGCATTTACCTGTGCTTTTTTAGCTTGTAAATCAGTATTATTAATAGAAACTAACAACTGTCCTTTTTTCACTTTATCTCCAACATTTACATATACTTTTTTTACGTAACTCATCACTCTTGTACTTAAATCTGAGCTGTTAGATGCTTGTATTTTTCCACTTACAGACAAAAACTGCTGGTTGCTATTTATGGCTACTTTACGAACTATAATTTTTATGATAGGTGAATTATCTGTTGCAACTTTTTTATCTTCATTAGAACAACTAGTAATGAATAGTGAAGCAGATATTAACGAGATGAGATAGATATATTTTTTCATTTAGATGCTTATTCTTGGGTTAAAAATTCTAAATAAGTTTGTGTAAAATTATATTCGAAAATTGTTTGGTAATATTCTAATTCCTTTTGTGCGAATTGAGTTTCTGTTATTAATAGATCTGACGTTTTTTCTAACCCTTCTTTAAACCTATTCTTACGAATTCTTAAAGATTCTTTAGATTTTTGCACTGCTAATTTTGTTAAAACTAACCTGTTTTTTGCATCTAATAATTGACGTTTCACTTTGTTTAACTCCAAGTTACTTTTAGAAACATATTGATTATATGCTAACTTAGATTTTTCAAATTCAGCTTTACTTTTTTGCATCTTTCCAAAACGTTTTGAACCTTTAAAAAGATCCCAGCTTAATTGTGCGCCAATTAAATATCCATTTGCGTCACCTCTAAACACTTTGTCATCATACATTTCATAACTTCCAAAAACATTTAAACGCGGTAAAAAAGCCATTTTATCCGCTTTATTCATGGCATTATAAGCATCTGCCGCTAATTGCATTGATTTAATATCTGATCTGTTCTCAGAAAGAGTTTTATCCCTAACGTTAAAACTTAAAACCGTTAAATTATCTATTGGTTTATAGATCACATATTTTTTATCATTCATTAAAAATGACAAGTAGTTTGATCCATTTTGCACGTTACTTTTTGCAGTTTGTAACTGATTTTTAACCTCAGTAACTCGTACCTCAACATTTAAAACATCTGCACGTTGCAAAAGGCCTTGTTTAAAATTATTATAGGCAATTATTTTGTTTGCATTCGCCGTTTCTAAAGTTTTTTCTAAAACTTCAACTCCTGCATATGCTAACTGCAATTGCATGTATGCTTTTTCAACTTCAAAAGATAAATAATCAATAATTCTTTCTGTTTTCAAAGACATGGCATTCATTTTAGATTTGGCTGCCTTTCGCTGATAAAAGCCATCTAAATTAATAAGTGGTTGCTGAATTGCTATCTTAGTTGCAAAATTTTGAGTCTGTGAAGGGTTGTTTAATAAAGAAGGATTAAAATCATCTTGTGTTAATATTTCCTGATTCAATTTAGATCCAAAAGCCATTAAAGGGTTTGTTGTTGAAATCCCTGTATAACTTGCTGTAATGTTAGGTAAATACAGCGCGTTTGTTTGATTAAAATCTCCTGTTGCAGCCAAAATATCTTGTTGAGATATTTTAATCGTATTGCTGTTTTCTTTTACTTTAGAAATAACTTCACTTTTAGACACAATTACTACCTCTTGCCCCTTTATAAGGGAAGAGAGTAATATTAATGTTGCTATTAATAATTTAGTTTTCATAATTGTATTCAATTAATTTCAGGCAAAATTAAGGCGTGTAAAAGCATTAGTTTGTAACATTTGTTACAAGCAATCTTAAACACCAGCTAACTATGTAAGTTGCGAGATTTTTGGATGATTTTATGGTAAAGTCATTTAGTGTATCAAAGAACTTGTAAACAACTACTTGTCTGTCTTTTTTTAAATTTTAGGTTTTATAAGTAAGAAATCTATTATAAGAGCTGCACAAAAAAGAACAACACTACTATCTTTTACACCAAAGTTTGTTCAATCTGTTTTTAACAAAAACAATCAATAATCCCCCAATACAACGAAATATACATTGCAGCTAAAACCCATAAAATAGAACTAAAATAAGATGAGGAGTTCCCTAATTTTGTCTATCCATTCCAAACAAATAAAACTATTCATTGGTATTATATTTCACCTAGCGACCTTGCCTAAGAATTAGTGAGTATTTTACAAGAAACGAATACCAATTATTGCTAACGCGCAAAGAGTCCTATCAATTTTTATTGTGAAATTTAAATTTTTCATTTCTCAATAATTTAAAATCGATAACTTAAACCGATAACAACATAAAAAGTAGTATCTAAATTTTCCTTTGTAACTACATCATCAATTATCAAAGTAGTTGCATTTTGAGGCAATACTAAAGCTGGTAGCAACATAAATGTAAATGAATCATATACATACCATATTGGCAAACTAAACTCTAGAGCCATCATATTGAAGTTTTCACTTTCTTGAATTACTACTTCTGTTGTTGTTTGTCCTTCTCCTTCTCCCTGCCCTTCTCCTTGTCCTTGTCCTTGATCTCCTTTGGTACTAAAACGATTATTACTATAATATTCTTCATAAAAATTTTGAGTTCCGAAATAAATACCGAATGTTGGAGAAATTTGAAATTTTCTATTTTCTGAAACAAAATCATGACTTACCTCTGATGACAAAAAGAAATCTGAACCATTATTTTTATTAAAATATGTATTGGCCGTTATCCCTAAGTTTATGAGATCCAAATCATAGATTAAATTAGCTGTTAAATCTGCATTGACTTCTGAAATAACGTTATAACTATCATCATTAAAAAAGTATTTTGTTACTGAAATATCTCCTTTAAGCTTCTTAATACTAAAATCATATCCAGCGGTAATCAGAAACAAATCTATTCTGCTTTCGCTAGACTTTGTTAAATAAGAAAAAGAACCACTTGCGTATAAACCAGACTTGTTATGATACAGGAGCGAAGGATATAAATATGGGGTCGCTAGAGAATCTTTTCTTCCCATAAAAACGGCATCATTAATGAAATTTACATTTACGGAAACATAGGATGCCTCTTTTTCTCCAGTATTTTGTCCAATTGTAATATTACTTAGTAAAGCAATTAATATAACTAGTATACTATTAAGTTTTAAATTTTGCATCACATCAAATTTTATATTAAAAAAGGGTTTATAAAACTATAAACCCTTTTTATTACTGATTTATGCCTTTCCTTTTTTACTTGTTGGATTTTTAATAATAGCTTTTTTTTGAACTTTCTTTTTTAATAAGTTCTTGTTTGCATTTATCTTTTTTTGAATGATCATTTTTCTATGTGCATATGTATTTCGATACATTCTACCATCTAAATTTAAACACTCACCATCCTTTAAACGCAACTGTTTTCTATCTTTTGTTAAAAGTGCTCCATCTGGCTCTAATTGTGATCCGTCAGTTAATTGTAATTGCTGTTGTACCCTTTTTTGTTCTTGATTTCTAATCTGTACAACATCGCCGTCAACTAACATATAATGAACTCTATTTTGATTTCGTTCTTGAATTTGACTCTGTGAAAGCCCTTCATTCTCTTGTTGTATTTTATATCTATATTGATATTCATTACGATATTTAACTCCATCCATATCTAAACATTCGCCATCTTTTAAACGAAGTCTTATACGGTCTTTAGTTCTATATTTTCCATCTGGACTTATAACGGTTCCGTCGTTTAAAGTTTGGTTGTCTTTTAATCTAATTTGATCTCGATCTCTAATTTGTAAGACATCTCCATCTACTAACATTAAACGTACCTGATCTTGATCTCTATCTCTATCTTGATCTTGATCTTGTGCATGCATAGCAGTCGTTCCTAGAACAACAAAAGCTATTAATGATATAATTTTTTTCATAAGTACAGTATTTATAATTAAATTCTTTGGCTAAATTAGCTATGGAAGTTCGATTACAAAATGACCTCTGTCATAGAAGAAAACTTTATTTTAAATGTTTGCATCCAATAAAATTTCAGAAATAAAAGAGCTTTAATATTTCTTTTTACAGAATTAAAATCAACCAACATTTTGCGAATATCAAAACTGATAAATTAATCTGTTTCCCAACAAGTTTGATGCAGCATTAGAAAAGTAAAAACGGTATTTATATAATAAATAATATGATTTCTAGAAAATACAAAAATGTTTAAAAAGCTTCAAGAACAAAACCTAACTGCAATTCCTATGCTCTTTTTTAATTTTTTACAAGCTTAATAAATAGCTCCATTTCTTGTCTATTATGAAATGAATTATAACATTTTGTAAAAATCTCCATTTTAAAATATGATTCGAAATAAGTGGTATATTCTTTTATATTTCCACCAAAAGGTGGATGATCTTCATTTAGTTTTGCATCAAAAAGTAATCCAACTAATTTGCCCTTTGACCTTAATAAATCTTTCATTTTTAATGCATATTTTTCTCTTAAATCTGTATTTATTGCACAAAAAAAAGTTTGTTCTATAATCAAATCAAAAGCATCATTCAAATCAAAAAAATCACCCAAAATTAATTGCGAATCTGGAAAATTTGGAATTCTATTTTTTATATTCTCTAACGCTGTTTTAGCAAGATCTACAACATATACATTATTAAAACCATTGTTAAAAAGATATTCTGCTTCGTAAGAATTCCCTCCTCCAGGAATTAATATTTTTAAATCTTTATCTATTAGTTGATCAAAATAGGTTTTTAAAGGCGGAGATATTTCACCTAAATCCCAACCAGTTTTATTCGTTTTATACTTGTTTTCCCAAAAAAAATCAGATAAATTCATTTTCAATTTATTAAAATCATAACTTAATGGAATGACATCCATCATTTACCTACCAACAAAATAAAATTTATAGTTGCGGTTTAATACAAAATAAACACTTTTACGGAAACTTTTGTTCCTGCAAAGAAAAATTTTTGAAAAAAAAGATTCTTAGATATTAATTACCAAGGTATTGTTTACTCTAACGAACGTATAGCCAAAAAAAAATTACATTTATAAAAGAGGATAACAAACTTGCCAATATGGGCATTCTAAACTTCCTATACATTTAATTGAATTAAGTAACGTAATTACAACAGTATCTTTAATTCCTCCATTTTCTACAAAAAGGATAATAAACGGTAATGGTTTTCTATAGATTAATTAAGACATAAAAAAAAGAGCACCTGAAATTAATCAGATGCTCAGCAACCAATACTATTATCATAATCAACCAAAATTATTAATAATAGAAACTAACTCATTCTTTTGTACTGCTCCAGATTTCCTCCAAACTTGTTTACCGGCCTTATATAAAATTAAAGTTGGCACACCTCTAACCTGATATTTAGTTGATAGATGCTTATTTTTATCAATATCTATTTTAATAATAAAAACTTTATCTCCTAAAACATCTTTAACTTCTTTTAAAATTGGACTCATCATCTTACAAGGTCCACACCATTCTGCAAAAAAGTCTACTAAAACTAATTTATCTTGCTTTATAATATCAGAGAAATTACTCATTTTTTAAAAAATTAATTACTCATTTTTTTCATTCCATTTTGCCTTCCCATACCTCTTCGTTTATTATAATGATCCTCAAACCATTCTGGTTTTTCAATTTCATTATCAAACATATATTCTGAAATTTGTTTTATAGTTTCTTCAGAGAAAGCTTGTTTTGACATTAGTCCAAAACGTCTGACTGCTCCAAACATTTTTACGTTTTCTTTTGTTGGATTATCAATCCAACCTTGGATTGACTTTATAAATGCTGCTTTTGAAGTGTTCTCATTTATATAATGTTTTTTAATTGCAATCATTGGAGGGGCAATTCTATTAGCCTCTGTTGCCGTTGGGTTGTGACAAACGTAACAGTTTGTTTGCATTAACTTTTTACCAGGATATTCTTGATTTTTTGAAACTGTCTTCGTAGTTGTGTAAGATGGCTTTTGAGAATCTTTACAACTAAATAAAAAAGCAAATACAAATAAAATCGTAATTGATTTCATATTCTTTTATTACAAAAGTAAGAAGTAACTAATTATTCTTCTGTAACAAAAGTTACAATTCTAAAACTTTTATACTGTTTCTAAACAAAGCTATTTTATTTTCGTTTTCTAATTTTTTTAACAGTCGAGATATAACGACTCTAGAGGTATGTAAATCCTCAGAAATTTCTTTATGAGTTACTTGTAAAACATCATTATGTGTAACCATTGCTTTGTCTTTTAAGTATTTAAAAATACGTTCATCCATTTTTAAAAAAGCAATTGTGTCTACTGCTTCCAGAAGCTCATCCATTCTGTTATGATAACTTTGCAAAATATATACTTGCCAAGTTTTATATTTTCCTAACCATTCTAACATTTTTTCTTTTGGCAACATCATTAGTTCTACGTTTGTTTCTGCAACCGCTCTAATTTTGCTTTTTGTTTGCCCCATGCAACAAGAAAGAGTCATTGCGCAAGTATCTCCTTTTTCTAAATAATATAAAACTAACTCTTCTCCATTTTCATCTTCTCTAAGAATTTTAATCGCTCCAGAAATTAATAATGGTATAGACCTTATATAATCTCCAACTTCTATGATAGCAGAATCTTCTAAGAATGTCTTATGAATTGCTAATTCATTTATTTCTAAAATTAAATCTTCTTCAAAAAGGTAACCAAAATTGGAATTTAACGTATTTGAAACTTCTTGCATCTAAAGTGTAATTAATTTTATAAATTTAGTAAAATAAAAGTTGTGTTAAAAATCTGATGCTTAAACCAGGTTTTATCCACTAAACTATCTATTCTTTAGGTTTCTTGTCGCTATTCATTAAAAGAAATACTGCAACTACTAAACCTAAAGCCACTAAAGCGAATACACCAATCATAATGGTGCCATTTGTCCAAGAAACTTGAGGTAAGGTTAAAAAACTCATCTATCACTATTTGAACATAAAAGTAAATCGAAACTTATATTTAATATATGACCAAGGTCAGTTTCTTAAAAATTCACATTTAAAATATCTCCACTTAGTTGTAAAAGTTGTAATTCTATCAATTTTGCATCAAATTTCGCATTGTTAGAGGCAGTCTTAGAACTAATTAAATTAATCTGTGCTTGTCTAAATTCTATGGAAGTAATTTGCCCTAATTTATAACGCTCTGTACTTCTATCAAAATTATTTTGGGCGGTTAGAATATTTTTTTCTTGCGCTTTGAGAATAAATAATTGGTTTTGATAATTTTGCCAAGTGTTTTTTAAATTATTTTCTATAGTTACTTTTTGTTGTTCCAACAAAATTTTCTGATTCTCTAAGGCAATTTTGGAGTTAGCTACTCTTGTTTTCGTGCTCCCGCCATCAAACACATTCCAAGATAAACTTAAACCAGCACTTAAACCATTTGAAGTTGTCGCCTTTGGCTGAAAGTTATTTGCTAGATTTTCATTATTACTTTTATTCCATCCATAAGAAGTATTTAAACCCAAAGATGGTAAATAATTTGCTTTGTTTATTTTGATGTTAAACTCCCTAATGGCAATATTTTTTTCGTTCTGTTTTAAAAGTGAATTATTCGCTAAAGTCTTTTGCTCTAAATCTTCAAAATTCATTATTTCAATAAATTCTACGTTTGTTTCTACTACATAGCTCGCGTCTTTATCAACACCTAAAATAATATTTAAACCACGTTTTGAATTATGTAGTTGCTGTTTGGCTGAAATTAATGAAATACTGTCATTATTTACATCAACTTCTGCATTTAACAATACTAGTTTAGTCGATTGTCCATACTCATATTGATATTTTGCACGCTGTAAACGTCTTTTAGAAATGGCCAAAGCTTCTGATAAATTATTTGTGTTTTCTGATAATCGTGCAATCTGAAAATAAGCAGTAAATAATTGTAAATAGGTATTTTCAATTGTTTCTTCTACTTCTAATTCTGTTAAATTATAGGTTTCTTTTAATTGCTGATAGGTATACTTTCTTCCTAAACCATCAAAAATAGTATAATTTAAATTTAAAGAAGAATTATAAGATTTTGTCACAGCTCCATTTGAACTTCTTGAATCTCCTACTTGAGGTGTTACTGTTTGATTATTTTTAGTATAGTTCGCTCCAGAAGAAATAGCTGCTGTTGGCAAAAAACCAGTATTATAAATACTTGTATTGTTTTTTGCAACCTCTAAATTATTTTTTGCTATTTTAATTCCGAAGTTGTTTTCAAGAGTAATTTTTAATGCTTCTCTCTTGGTAAGCATATCCTGCGAAAATGCATGAAAAGTCGATAAAAAAACGACGAGTACTATTTTAATATTATTAAATTTCATCTTCATCAAATTTAGATTCGATAATAGCTCTTTCTACTTCTTCTTTAGTAATTTGATTTCCACTTTTTAACCATTTAAGCCTAACTTTCATAGTATTAGAAACAGATAATAATAACGGCAACATTACCAATGTTAAAATAGTGGCAATAGCAATGCCATAAGCAATTGAAATAGCCATGGGTATCAAAAATTGTGCTTGTCTACTCTTTTCAAAAATTAAAGGTGCTAAACCGGCCACTGTGGTTAAAGATGTTAAGAAAATAGCTCTAAAACGAGATTGGCCTGCTCTTACTAAAGCATCATCAAATTTCATTCCTTCCTTTAGGTAATTATTAAATTTCCCAATCAAAACCAATCCATCATTCACCATAATTCCTATTAAAGCAATAATACCTAAAAAGGATAAAACACCAATAGCCATATCATGAATATAATGCCCCCAAATAACACCAATCATGCTAAAAGGAATCATTACAATGAGTAAAATTGGCTGACTGTAAGAACGGAATGTAAAAGCAATTACAATATAAATTAAAAGTAAAACAATGGGACCAACAAGGTTTAACGAATCGGTGGTTTTTTTAGCTTCTCTATTTTGCCCTTCATACAAAGGCTTTACCGTTGGGTATTTGGACAAAATCTCTGGCATAATATTCATTTTGATATTATCTAAAATATCTGTTGCACTTGCGCTTAAATCTTTTAAATCTGCCGTAATTTGAATTTCTCTTTTTCCCTCTAAATGGTTTATTGCAATATCTCCTCTTTCTATAACATAGTTTGCAATTTCAGAAAACGGTATTCTTGTTCCCGTTGGTGTTATAATGCGCATATCATCTAAATTCTTAATAGAAGACCTGTCTTTTTTGTCATAACGAACCCAAACTTTTATTTCATCTTGACCACGCTGAAAACGTTGTGCTTGAAAACCAAAAAACCCACTACGAACTTGCGCCATTACCGTTTGAAGATTTAATCCTAACAAGTACGCATTATCTTTTAAAGTAATTTTAACTTCTTTTATTCCTGCAGGATCATTATCTGTAACATCCTTTAACAAAGGATTGTTCTCTAACTCTTCCTTTAATTCATCTTTAACAGCCTTTAATGCTTTAATATCGTTTCCTAATAAAGAAATTGCAACCGGGCTCCCACCAAAGTTACCACCAGATCCAAAAATCAAACTCTCTACACCGTATAGTTTACCTACTTTTTGCTGGATAGCGTTTGTGATTTCTGGGGATGAAAAATCTCTAGTTTCACCAGGTAAAAGATTGACGCTTAGTGTTGCATTTGCGCTTCCTGGACCAACTCTTTTAATTATATTTTCTACAATCGATATATTACCCGTTTGCTTTTCTGTATATTCTGTATTCACCAACCAAACTTTTTCTTCAATATAAGAAATCAAAGAATCTGTGATCTTTTCATTAGTTCCTTGTGGCATATTTAGAGTAATTTGTACTCTATCGCTTGCAATTCTTGGAAAGAAAGAACTCTTTACAATGCCACCTCTTAAAGCAGAAAAACTTATTAAAAGAGAAGCTACAAAAACACAAAAAATAAAAAATTTATTATGTAGAGAAAACTTTAAAAACGGCACATAATATGCATCTCTAAATTTTCCTAAAAGAGCATCGGCTGTTTTATTTACCTTCTTAAAAAGTGCATCAACTTTATTTGTTTTTTTCTCTTCTCCATTTTCTGATTTTTTTCTATCCAATGCCTTAGAATGCGCAATATGTGCTGGAAGAATTATCAATGCTTCAATTAGAGAAACACTTAAAGTAAGCAGAACAATTGTAGAAACCTCACCAAAGAAACTTCCTATTCTGCCATCAACAAAAAAGAAGGTAGAAAACGCAATTATTGTTGTTAAAATCGCCGAAACTATTGGAGGAATTACTTCCATTGTTCCATCTATAGCTGCTTTAATTTTAGATTTCCCTAAATCGTAATAATGATGATAAATGTTTTCTCCAATTACAATTCCATCATCTACCAAAATACCAATCACAATGATCATTCCAAATAGTGATAAAACATTAATCGTAACGCCTAATTGTGCTGCAAAAATAAACATCCCTAAAAAAGATATTGGCAAACCAAAAGCAACCCAAAATGCCAAACGTAAATTTAAAAATAATGCCAAGAAAAAGAGTACTAAAAGTATTCCTGAAATTGCATTTTTAGTTAACAACCAAGTTCTATCATTTAAAGTTGTACTTCTATCGCTTGTAACACTTAACTGAACATTTTGCTGTTCTTGATTATATTTATAAATGTACTCTTTAATTTTATCTGCTGATGAAATTAAGTCTTCGTTATTGGTATTACTAACCGTAATATCTATTGCTAAATTTCCATTATAATACAATCTATCTGGGTTCTCAGACCAGGTATCTCTTAAGTCTGCAACATCTTTTAAACGAATAATATTTCCATTAATTTCAGTTCTTACAATAAGATTTTGTAGCTCAATTCCGTAGTAAGAACGATTACTCGCACGAATTAAATAATCTTCATCTGCCGTTTTTATATTTCCACCTGTAATTAAAATATTAGAACTTCTAACTGCATTTGCTACTTCTGTAATCGATAAATTATAGGCTCTTAAATCATTTTCACGAACAGCAATTTCAATTTCTTCATTGGGATAACCAGAGATTGCAACTTGAGAAATTCCTTCAATACCTCGAATATCATTTTCTACATTTCTTGCATATTGCTTTAGAGCCTTTAAAGAAATATTTTCTCCACTTACAGTAAAGCTAATTGTTGGACGATTATTTTCAACTTTTGCAATTACAGGTGGCTCCATACCTGACGGAAAAGAAGCAACTCTATCTACCGCATTTTTTACATCAGATAATACGACATCTATATTTTTTCCTTTTTCTACTTCAACATTTACACTTGCTGAATTTTCTCTTGAAACAGAAGTTACTCTTTCTACACCAACAATTCCTTTTAAATTATCTTCAATCTTAAGCACAACGCCTTCTTCCATTTCTGCAGGAGAAGCTCCTGGATATGCCAAAGAAATTCTAATTAATTGCGAATCTGTCAAAGGAAAAAAAGATGATTTCATGCTAATTGCACCTAAAATACCAAAAACAAAAAACGCAAGTACTATTACATTTACTGCAACAGGATATTTTATAAAGTAAGTAATGATTTTCTTCATATGTTACTTCTTTGTATTGATTTTCACAATCATTCCATCAAAAGCACCGGGTACGTTTTGTATCAAAATCTTGTCGTTATTTTTCAGCCCTTTAATAACCACCTTTTCTGCTCCAAAATAGACTGCTTGTATATTTACCAACCTTAAAACAGTATCATTTTCTACAGTATAAACACTATTATTATCTACCAATAATTTTCTTGAAATCTCTATAGCCTCACTTTCAGATTTTGCTACCAAACTTACTTCTAAAAACATTCCTTCTCTTAAATCTGGGTGTTTTACATCAATAAATGCTTTTATCGTTTGTGAAACTTGATCTACTCTACCGTTTACACGAACTACTTTTCCTGTATATTTTTTTGACTTATCTAAGTTAGAAAGTGCTACAGAATTGCCGATTTTTAGTAAATCTGCATATTCAGCATTAATTGAAACTTCCATTTCATAAATAGTTGGGTCTATAAATTCTCCTAATTTTTGACCAACTCTCACCAAAGTTCCTGGATTTACCGCAACTTCTGTTAAAATACCAGAAAAAGGGGTTGTAATTTGATGCTTTGCAAAACGAACTTCTAAATTCTTAACATTATAATAAGATGTTAAAATTCCTCTACCAGAAATAAAATATTTTTCTTTATCTGAGGAGAATACTGGTAATTCTGGAACTATTTCATCAATATTAAAATTTATTAAATAGCTTTCCCACTTTTTAAAATTGTTTGGATAATCTAATCTTACATCTGGCATTATAGCAGTAATTAGATTGTATAAATTACTTTTCTGAGCTTGTAAACTAGCATAAAATTCATCGCTATTTATACTTAATAACGTTTCTCCTTTATCAAAATGCGTTCCAGGCTTAAATGCTTTTCTTGATGGTTTTAGAATTCCTTGAACTTCAGAAAATAATTCAATTTTATTTTTTGCAATAAGACCTCCGCTCGCATATAAAATAATTGGAATTTCTTTATTTTGAACCTTATTTACAAAAACAGTTTTTATTTGGGTTTTAAACTTTGGTTTGGGTTTTTGATTTTTTTCTACTAAATAGTTTCCTAAAAACACAGCACTTGCAATAACTAAAATTCCTAGCATTGCTAAAATTATTTTTCTCATAATTAGTTAGTTGATCTTCCTTTAAATAACTTTAGAAAGATTTTAGTGATACAAATATACTTTTAAGCAATAAGCTATCTTATATAATTTAAAGGTAACTTAGTTAAAGAAATGTTATAATTATGACTTTTTAACTAAAATTTTTAGAATCATTTTTTTTTATCATCTTTATATCTTGGAAAGAATAGTGTCTTCTAACTTTAGGATCTCTAAAAATTATAAAAGGATTTATTTTATTATAAAATCTAAATTCATGTTTTTTTATCGAGGAAATAATAGTTTTGCCCATGATACTTCATAAAACAGAAACGATGTTTAAACATCGTTTAGAAAATCACTACAAAAACTATTTTAGAAATATAAATTAGGTGAGGGAAATAGATTAAGAAAAAAAATAGAATTTTTACAAAAACATTTAGCTTGAGAAAAACCTTGTTTATTTGTGGCCAAAAAAAATTACCTCTTAAAAAAGTGCATTTTATTTGAGGGACTAATGAAGAAAAAATGAAATTACACTTGTAAAATTGTAGATTATTGTCAGTAAAAAAAGCACAATGCAAATTAAAAAAACCACTTTAAAAAGTCATGAAAATTTAACTTATTATATGAATTAATTTGATTTACTGCTCTAACACAAATACCGCGCTATTTTTCTCTTCTATAGATGAAATTCCTTCCAAAATTTGGGAAGGGTTAAAATGTATAGAAAATATATATTTTCATCCAAAATACATAAAAACATTAGAAAAAAATCATCCTGAAATCATTTTTTCTTACATCGTCTTAGTCGATAAAAACACTCAGCCAACTGCATTTGCCAGTATAAAAATTATTGATTTTTATTTAAACTCTATTAGAAATGATTTTGAATTCTTAAAAAATATTGGCAGAAAACTGCATATTTTTCCAGATAAAAAACCACTAAAGCTATTAATTTGTGGAAACACTTTTGTGAGCGGAGAACATGGTGTTTTTATTAAAGATAATCAAGATAAAAAAGCAATTGTTAAAGAACTTGCAGAAAGCATTAATCATTTTGTAAACTCTAATAAAAAGCTAAAAAAACAGATTGATGCTTTTCTAATAAAAGACTTCGCTAGAGAGTCACTTTTTATTACAGATGAATTAAAATATTTTAGCTACCATGCCTTTTCGGTTGAACCAAATATGCAGCTTCAACTGCAAGAAGATTGGCAAGATTTTGATGATTATTTGACATCCATGAAAACAAAATTTAGAGTAAAAGCAAGAAAAGCGTTTAAACAGAGTGCAGAGATTCGTATCGAAGATGTTACCTTAAAAAACATTGACAAAAAGTTACCAAAAATGACCGCTTTGTATGAAAAAGTTGCTTTGAATGCGAATTTTAATTTAAGTAGTTTTAATCTAGAAACCTATAAAGATTTAAAAGAAAAATTAGGAGATGATTATATATTAAAAACGTATTGGTTAGAAGATAAAATTGTCGGTTTTATTTCTGGAGTTATCAACCAAAAATCTTTAGACGCACACTTTGTAGGCATTGATTATAATTTAAATAGAAAATATGCCATCTACCAAAGAATGTTATATGATTATATAGAAATTGCTATAAACAAAAAACTAAAAACTGTTAATTTTGGCAGAACAGCTAGTGAAATTAAAAGTTCTGTTGGTGCAAAGCCGCAAGATTTAACCATGTATCTTCGTCATAAAAAGAGTATTACAAACAGAATTTTAAAGCTATTTTTGCAACGTGTACAACCAACAGCATTTCAACAGAAATTTCCGTTTAAAGCTGTAAAAAAAACCTCATGAAAAATAATAAAGAGCTAATAGAACTTTTAAATTTAAAAGAAATTGAAAAAAATGTTTTTTCTGGAGAAAGTGTAACTATTGGAAGTCCTAATGTTTTTGGCGGTCAAGTTTTGGCGCAGGCAGTGAATGCGGCTTACAGAACAATCACAGAAAATAGGTTTATAAACTCTTTACATGCTTATTTTTTAGAAGCAGGAAATTTAACAATACCTATAGATTATCATGTTCAAGAAATTAGAGATGGAGGTAGTTTTTCTACGAGAAGAGTTACTGCAAAACAAAATGACAAACCTATTTTTATTTTAGCCGCTTCTTTTCATAAAGTTGAAGATGGATTTGAGCATCAATCCGCAATGAACGCAGACATAAAACAACCGGAAGAATTATTAAGTTGGGAAGATATTGTTCTCCAGTTTGGAGATTTTTTACCAAAACCTTTAAAATATTTTTTAAGTATTGAACGTCCAATTGATTTTAAACCTGTGCACGTTCCGAATCCTTTAAAACCCGAAAATTTACCAGCAAAAGAAGAAATTTGGTTTAAATTAAAAGGGGATATTCCAAAAATGAATTTGGCTTTAAAACATCAAATTTTAACTTATATATCTGATTATAATGTATTAAATGCTGCTTTTAACCCAAATGCGAAAGAATATAATTTTAGCAATACTCAAACTGCAAGCTTAGACCATTCTATGTGGTTTTTTCGAGATTTTGATTTTAATGATTGGATGTTATTCTCTGCTGAATCACCCAATGCTTTTGGAGCAAGAGGCTTATCAAAAGGAAATATTTATACAAGAGATGGTAAATTAGTTGCTTCTTTTGCCCAAGAAGGCTTATTAAGACCTAACAAGAAATAAATTATGAATTCAATTACATACGTTTTAACCACCAATGGTTTGTTGTTTTTACTGAGTATTATTTTTTGGAAGTTTCCACCAAAAAAGATCAACAATTTATATGGTTACCGGACTTTTAAAGCCATGCAAAATCAAGATATTTGGCATTTTGCAAACACTATTTTTAATAAAAATTTACTGATGTATGCTGGTTTTTCTTTTATTGCGGCAATGCTTTTAGCAAATTTTACTTCAAATGAATTAACTTGGCAACCTATGGTTTTAGCCATTTTATCTATTATTGTGAGTATTATTAAAACTGAAAGATCCTTGTCTGATAATTTCACAGAAGAAGGGAAAAGGAAATAAAAATGAAAATGAAAAAGATTGCGTTAAAAAAAATACTTTCTAAATTTAACTTGCTTCCTGTTATTGAGCAAGTAAATTTTCGACGACAAAAGTGGAAAAATAGAAAGAGCAATCATGAATTTAGAGAGAAGAACCCCACAGTAAAACTTCCACCCGATTTTTATTTATACGAAACTTTTAATCTGAATTACGATAAGTTTTATACCAATGGAAAACCAACTTCAGCTTGGTTAGTAGATCATATTAGTGAATTTAAAGATTTTAAGAATCTTTCTATTTTAGATTGGGGTTGTGGAACCGGAAGGATTTTAAGACACCTACCAACTATTTTAGATACATCTAATTCTTTTTATGGTACAGATTATAATAAAAAATATGTAAAATGGTGTTCTGAAAATTTAGAAGGAATCCAAATTAAAAACAATTTTCTAAAACCTCCTTTAGATTTTAAAGATGATTCTATGGATGTTATTTATGGAATTTCAATCTTTACGCACCTTTCTGAAGAGTTACATTTTTCTTGGATACATGAATTAACAAGGGTTTTAAAAAATGAAGGGGTTTTATTTTTAACAACTCATGGCGAAGCTCATAAGTTTAAACTTTTACCAAAGGAACAACTACTTTATGATGCAGGTAACCTAATAGTTCATGCATATAAAAAGGAAGGAAATAGATTGTATGCTTCTTACCAATCTCCTAAGTTCTTTAAAGACCTTTGTTCTAAAAACAATTTAGAAGTTCTAAAACATATTCCTGGAGAAATAAGAAATAGCCAACCACAGCAAGATGTTTGGGTGCTGAGACTTACTAAAAATTAGCTACGAAAGAAATCGATAAATTTCTTCCAGGAGAAGAAACGCCGGAGGCAAACTCTATAAAGTGCTCATCAAAAAGATTATCTAATCTTGCTTGTACCGAAAAGTTTTCAGTTACTGAATAGCGTCCGTTTACACCAACAGTCATCCAGCTTGGAGAGCCATAGTATATATCTACATCATTAACTGCATTTGCATCAACAATAGGTGTTAAATCATGATTATCAATCCCTTCAGTAAAATTAAAATCTGCAATATCTTTTTTACTATTAAATCTTAAAGCTGCACCAACTTCAATTTTTTCGTTTTTGTAATTCACTTCAAACTGACCGAATAAAGGAGGAATTGAAGACATTGGTTGTTCTGTATCATAAGTTCTTCCCTTTGTATACGTTATGAAGCCAGATGTGTTCCATGCTTTAGAAAGTTTTCCTAAATAACTAAATGTATACCCAGTAATAAAGGCATTTCCTCTATTCTGATTGGCAACTGCATTTCCGTATTCACCATCAAATAAAACTTGATCGCTTCCATTTACAGTAAAACGATCTCTAATGATATAATCGTCTAACAAGGTATAAAATACATTCGCACTTAAACGAAATTTTCTATCGTTGAAATACTTCTGAATTCCTACTTCTGCGTTATAAGCAAACTCTGGTTTTACATTAATATTTGGGACAGTGACATCGCCACTTTTTTCACGAACTCGACCAACATCATCTATATTAGGCGAACGAAAACCAGAAGACAGAACACTATTTAATTGCCAGTTTTTATTTGGTTTATATACATATCCTAGAGTTGCCGTTATTGCAGAGTTATTTGCGCTAATATCATTGTCTGCAAGTTGAATAAATGTTTCATCCATCCATGTTGCATGTAAGTTTGTATTAGTAAGTCTAATACCCGAATTTAAAGTTGATTTGCTATTAACATCTTGTCTGTAATTAATATATAAAGCAGAACTAAAATAATCACTTCCTCCGTCAGGATAGCGTGATTGCACTTTAAAATCATCAGAAAAACCATTGATTTTCCCATTAAAAACATTTAAAGTTCTTCCATAAGACTTCGAAGAAACATCATTATAAGCAAACTCAAAACCATACGATAAAGCTCTTGCCTTATCTTCTGTTAACGATACAGAAAAATCCCCATTTACACTAAAAACAGCTACATTTTCTTCTCTATAAGAACGATCTAAACTTCCAAATTTTCTTTGAATTCTACTTTCTTGAAGGCTCTGATAAGCAGCCGTTAAAGTTCCACTTTCTAACCAATTTTTATTAGGATTGAGAAGTAATTGTGATGAGATTAATAACCTTTTTTGAGGACCATAAGACCACTCTGCAAACTTTAGAGAAGAAGTGTCAGAAATATCTGTTAGCTCTGTTAACCTATCAAATCTCTGAATATCAGATGAACTAGAATATTGCAGATTCACTTTTAAATCTGTATTTTTTGACAATGGAACAAAGAATTTTTGCAACACATCTGTTTGATTATAGCCTGTGTTTCTTAATAAATTTGAATCGGAATTTATAGTTGGATTTTCACTGTAATTTCCATTCACATTTTCTGAATAATAGAAAACTTTTCCCCAATCAGAAAAACCATGGTTTCTGTTTTTACCTGCTTTTAATTCCCCAAAATCTGAATAAGAAATACTTGTAAAAGAAGCCCAATTATCATAACTTACTTCAGCAGAAACATTGGTTGTGATTTCTTGATTTACGCTTGAAAAACGAGAAAAAAACTGACTCTTCACCTCATTATTTTCTGATAATTTAGGTGTTTTTGTATAATAATGAATTACGCCCCCTAAAGCATCTGATCCATAAAGTACGGAGGATGGCCCAAAAACTACTTCTGTTTTATCTAATAAATTTGGAGCAATTGTAATGGAACTCTGCAAGTGTCCTTTTCTATAAATAGCATTGTTCATTCTAACTCCATCAACGACTAACAAAATTCTGTTAGATTCCATACCACGAATTACAGGACTTCCTCCACCAAATTGTGATTTTTGAACTTTAATTCCAGGAATTATGGCTAATAAATCTGCAGAAGTTTGAGGTGAAAAATTTTGAATATCCTTAGATGAAAGTACAGCTATTTGTTCTGCGATTCTTTTTGTTTTCTCTTCTCTTTTAAAAGCTGAAATTACTATTTCATCTAATTCCTCTGATTGGTTGTTTAGATATACAATAAAATTTTGTTTTCTTAAAGCCGCTTTTTTTATTCTAAAATTCGCATAAGACAAATGGGAAAAAATAATTACTTCATCATTTTTAAAAGTAGAAATATCTGCTAAACCTTTATTATTAATTGTTAAACTAATGGTTTTAGATTTGTTATAAATAGTAACATCTTTTACTATTTTACCTGTTTTTTTGTCTAAGATTTTTACCTCTTGACCAAAAGTTACACAACTGAATAAAACTACAAATACAAAAAGAATATACTTCATTATCAACTAAATACTGTTTCTAAAACTTGTAACGATTTAGGGTCTCTAAAACTGCCCAAATGTAGCCTAAAATACTGAATAATAACTTGCAAAACCAACTGCCTTTCGTCTTTACTATAGGCTACATTTTCTAAGGTATCAAAAATGATGCCTAAGAGCTTTTTAAATTGATAAAAATCGTTGTTCGAAATAACATTCTTTTCATGAATGCTATCAGAAAAGTTACCCTCTAATAAGTCAAAACCTTTTTTATTGATTTCAGATGTATCTGGATAAAATCCTAAAAAACCAGTTAAATTCAAAAGAAATAATAAATGAAAATTTGCCACTTTATCATGGAGATCTAACCAAATAAAGGCGGTTTCTAAATATTCATAAAGCGCTAAATTTTGTTCTTCTTCTTGAATAGAATTCGATAAAACTTCTGATAAAAATAGCACAACAGATTGCTTCACAATATTTGTATGAATACTTTTATAAGGATGAATTACCTGTACTTCTTTTATAGAGTTTAAAGTGTTTTTTGTGTTGTGCTTAGCAATAATTTTTAATTGCGTTAAAGGCTGAAAATGCGCTGCCTTAATGCCTTTTTTTTTCGGCTTTAAAACGCCTCTAATTAAATAAGACTTAACGCCTTCTTCTTGAGTATAGCACTTTACAATTAAGCTTGTGTCACCATATTTTAGGGAGCTTAAAACAATTGCTTTTGTAGTTAAAATAGCCATTAATTTACAATTGCAAGTTTAGCTGTGGCTGTTTCTGAACCATCATCACTAGACATTAAAACAATGTAAACACCAGATGCCACTTTAGTACCAGATAAGTTCTTTTTGTTCCAAACGACTTTACCTCCTTGTAATTCTTGCCCTTCTACAACATTAGTTTCATAGACCAAATTACCTGCAACATCTAAAATTTTTACATTAGTTCCTTTTGGTAAATGCGTCCCTTTTCTGCCATCAATCGTAATAGTTTCGTGATTTTTTAAAGCAGGATTTGGATATGCATATACATCACCTAAAACTTCACCAAAAGTTGCCACTTGACTATTATACGCAACAATACCTTTATCAGTAGCGAAATATACTTTTCCATTACTCTTATCAACTCTAATTTTTAAAATTCTATTAGACGGCAGAGGAGAATTCTGTTTACTGAAATTTGCTAGAGTATTTTGCCCAGAAGGATTTGTATAAACCACACCTCCATTATCTGTTCCAAACCATTTGTTATCTGCACCATCAATAACGATCGTATTAATTCGTTGATCACCTAATAATCTTTCTCCAACGCCATCTTCTTCTATAACGACTGGTTGAGCATTTAAAATATCTGCATCAAAAACGCCAGATGCATTTCTATAAACCACCATACCATTTCTTGTACCCAACCATGCAATATTGCTTTTATCTACCGCAATAGATAGCACATCTGTATCTGGTAAATTTCCAAGATTTGGTGTTGCTATTAAAGCTCTTTTTTTAGTACCATTTTCGTTAAAAACATAAACTCCGTTTCTTCTAGTTCCCATCCAAATGCTATTATTATTATCAATAGCAATTTCACTTAAACCTAATTTATCTGGCAGTGTTTTTAAAGAACTTAAATCAAAACTACTCCATTGGCCTGAAGGCGATAATTTTTTTAATTCTTCATTAAAACTTATGTTTGAAATCCATAAATTTCCTTGGCGATCAAAATTAGTTCCGCTAACCCTTATACTTACAGCACTTGGATTATTAGGGAAAATTTCTTCTAAAGAACTATTGAGATGGTTGTAAAAATTCGTTACCTCATCATCCTCTATAACTAATAGCCCTCCTGTAGAAACAGCGTTAATAGCTCCAGTATCTCCAAAAGAACTTATATAAACTTTATTCTCTGCATTTGGATCGATAGAAATGTAATTTAAATCTATTACAGGAAAATCTGGATTAAACTTTGTGTTTATCCAATTTTTCCCGTTAAAATGACTAAATCCCTGCTTATTTTGAATCGGTGTATAAGTATTATCATAACCTCCAAAAACAACCCAAAGGTTATTATTTAGAACATTAATAGAAAAAATATCATTAGACAAAGGTCCTTCTGGATGAATTTCTTCATAAGTGTTTATTTGATCTAAACTGGTCTTTAAGATACCAAATTCTGATGTAGCCAAATACATCATATTATCATTGATAAAAGCCGTATTCAGTGTAAAATCGAACTCTAAGATAGTATTAAAAACAGCTACTTGATTGTTTGCTAAATTTAAAATAATTGCACTTTTATTTAGCGCAACTGCCAAATGAACACTGGATGATTTTAGCCCTACAATTTCCTCAAAATAATCTTCAATTTCATTTAAAACTCCTGAATTTAATTGCAACAACTTGCTGCCTTCAGTAACATAGATTTGATTATTTAAAAAAGCAATCTTACTAAAATTACGATTCATAAATTGTTGCTCCCAACTCTTAAAATCAACTAAAAGTTCACTTGTAATATCAGCGATAAAAATTCCATCTTCAGTAACAGCATAAATTTTATCATCAGAAATTAAAGTTTTATGTATCTCTAAAGAAGTAGAGCTATTTCCTATAAAAAAAGTATCTCCAAACTCTAACTTTTCTATATTATATTCCACAATTGCAAACGGCGTAGACAAATATAGTGTGTTGCCAAATTCAGAAATATGATTGATGCTTTTTGCCCCTGCTTGATTAAAGTTTACAATATCTGCTGAAATGGTAATTGCTCCATTTTCATCAATTACTTCAATTAATCCATTTTGATAGCCAATAACGATTCTTTTAAACGTTGAATTATAATGAATTGATGATGTAACCTCACCAGACAAACCTCTTATAGATGAAAATTTATTGGTTTCCAAAGTACTTTCATTATACGTAAAAACAGCATTATCTGTTAAAGCGTAAATAGTATTATCAACTTTCACAAAATCTTTTACGTTGTTGTAAGAATATAAATCTTCCCAAGAATCACTATAATCATTCTGAGAAAAAATTGGTAAATAGATTAAAAATAGAAAGAGAAAAAATAACTTTTTCATATGTTTGTTTATAAAATCAAAGATATTTAATAATTATAAACAAACGATAAAAACGGGTATATTAGTACAAAAATGCATAGATATTTATGAGTTTAGAAATTGAAAGAAAATTTTTAGTTAAAAATGACGATTTTAAAAAAGAGTTTTATCAAAAAAAACAGCTAAAACAAGGGTATTTAAATTCTGATAAGAACAGAACTGTAAGAGTTAGAATTGCTGATAACACTGCTTTTTTAACGATTAAAGGAAAATCGAATTCTACAGGAACAACTCGTTTTGAATGGGAAAAAGAAATTGATAAAAAGGAAGCCGAAAAATTGCTTTTTTTGTGTGAACCCTCAATTATTGATAAAACAAGGTTTTATGTAAAAAGTGAAAATCATATTTTTGAAGTTGATGAGTTTTATGGCGATAATGAAGGTTTAATTGTCGCAGAAATCGAGTTGAATTCTGAAAATGAATTATTTAAAAAACCTTCATGGTTAGCGGCAGAAGTTACAGGAGATAAAAAATATTACAACTCAAGTTTAAGTAAAATTCCTTTTAAAAAATGGACATAAAATAACCTTAAACGTAAGATTAAGTTTATGCTAAAAAAATTACAAATAATATATCGCAATAAAGTGACATACACTTCCTAATAAAACAAAAACATGAAAGGCAGCATGGTTATAAGGCATTTTTTTTATTGAATATAAAACAGCTCCAACTGAATAAGAGATTCCTCCAGCAATTAAAAACTGAAAACCTTCTGCACTCAAACTTTGCATTAAAGGTTTTATAAAAAACAGTACTTGCCACCCCATTAAAAGATACATTGCAGTTGATATTTTATCAAATCTACCCGTAAAAAATAATTTGAGAATAATTCCTGTTAAGGCAAAAACCCAAACAGCAATAAACATATACCACCCTAGATTAGAGTCTAAAGCTACTAAACAAAAAGGAGTATAACTTCCCGCTATTAATGCATAAATAGCAGCATGATCAAAAATATTTAGCGTTCTTCTTTTCTTTGGATTTTTAGCTGCATGATAAAAAGTTGAGGCAGCATATAAGACCATTAAACTCAATCCGTAAATTATAAAACTGGCTATATCCCAGAAATCTGAATAGGAAATCGCTTTTAAAATTAAAAAAGGAAAAACAATAATACTGGCAAGCAGACCTAAGCCATGAGACCAAATATTTAATTGTTCTTCAGAATCTGAATACCTATAATTTAATTTCTCACTCATTTCCTTCTATTTGTATCATTCATATACTTTTTATCATTTACCAAATCATTGTAAATAACATCAAATGTTTTGTCTTTTAGATACTCCATTTCATCAATAGACAATTCTTTGGTTGAAATAAATTGATGTTGGCGAACTCTAAAAACTCCAAGACCTCCTTTTAAAAAATCCCAAGAAAACAACCGTTTACAATCATAATAGACATGCGCAACAATAGGTATGTCAAATTCTATTGCCAAACTAAAAGCTCCTTTTTTAAATGGCGCTAAAACAACATCTTCTGTTGGCACTAACCCTTCAGGAAAAATCGCCATACTTACGCCATTTTGCAATCTTTTTTTAGCCATTTCATAGACTCTTTTTCTACTTTCAGGATTACTTCTATCTACCATAATAACAACTTTTTTGTAGAAAAACCCAAAAACTGGAATTTTAGCTAACTCCTGTTTTCCAACAAAAACGATTGGATTTTTACTTAAAACAATCAAAACAAAAGGATCCATAAAAGAAGCGTGATTTGGACAAAACATATAACTTTGATTCGACTCGATTTCTTCATCTAATTGAATATTTAAACGAAAACCCATGCCGTAGATAAGAACTTTAGACCAAATTCTGACCAGCTTCCACAGCAAATGATAGTATTCTTCCTTAAAAGTGAAGATTAACAATAATGGAGACATTAAAATGATTGTTGTAAACATTAGAATGTAAAACCACAAACGCCAAATTAAGAGAAAAGGAATTTTTAAAAATTTCATGAACGTCAAAAATACTAATAATCTTTTTGTTGTTCGTTTTTATAGCATAAAACCTTATTTTTGCCCTAACAGAGAAATTTTTATCTCATGTAAAGATAATTTATTTGACAAATGATATTCGTATTTCTCCAAACCGTAAGTTGTAAGATTATTATTTCATTTTAAAATGATTTAAAAAAAATATTATTTAATGTCTAGAATTTTAACTGGAGTACAAAGTACAGGAACACCACATTTGGGAAATTTATTAGGAGCAATTTTACCTGCGATAAAAATGGCTAATAACCCAAAAAATGAGGCATTTCTATTTATTGCAGACATGCACTCTTTAACACAAATTAAAGATGGAACAGAGTTAAGAGAAAACACGTATAGCACAGCTGCTACTTGGTTAGCTTGCGGCTTAGACATTAGTAAAACGGTTTTTTATAGACAGAGTGATATTCCTCAAGTTACAGAATTATCTTGGTATTTAAGCTGCTTTTTTCCCTATCAAAGATTAACATTAGCACATAGTTTTAAAGACAAAGCAGATAGGTTAGGAGATGTAAACTCAGGTTTATTTTCTTATCCAATGTTAATGGCTGCAGATATTTTATTATATGATGCAGAAATTGTACCTGTTGGAAAAGATCAATTACAACATCTAGAAATGACACGTGATGTAGCTAATAGGTTTAACAATATTGTTGGAGAAACATTGGTTGCTCCTGAAGCTAAAATACAAGAGCACGCCAAATTAGTTCCGGGAACTGATGGTGAGAAAATGAGTAAATCTAGAAATAACATTATCAATATTTTCTTACCAGACAAAAAACTAAGAAAACAAATAATGTCTATTAAAACGGATAGTAAGGGTCTAGAAGAAGCTAAAGAGCCAGATAATGATAACGTTTTTAATTTATATAAATTATTAGCTTCGGATGCTCAAATTGCTGAAATGAGAACAAATTATGAAGGTGGAAACTATGGTTATGGGCATGCAAAACAAGCTTTATATGAATTGATTGTTGAGCAATTTTCAACTATTAGAGAACGTTACAACCATTTTATGGAAAATAAGCATGAAATTGACGAAGCACTAGAAATCGGAGCAGAAAAAGCTACTATTGTTGCGAATGAAGTTTTGAAAAGAGTTAGAACCAAAATAGGGTACTAACAAAAATCATTAATTATATACCGAACTGACAAATCAAGCCTGCCATAATAGCTAATGTTATTACCCAGTATCCTGCATTAATAGCAACATATTTTACTGATTTTCTTTCAAACATTGCTATAATACCTATAACTGGTAATGCCAATAATAAACCTGATAAAGCACCATGCAAAGCACCATGTTTAAAAGTTCTAAAACGATCTCCATAATTTGCTAAAAAATCCTGAAAATAGGTAAATGCTTCTCCTGTTTGTTCTGCAAAACCAGGTTCGCCTGCCAAAGATGAATACACTCCCATTTGATGAATGGTTGCAGGCAATAAAAACACTGCAATGAACAAGCTAAAAACATAGCTTAAAAGAAAGGTTACAGCCATGTTTTGGCCTTGCAAAGATTCTTTTGTAAATCTCATTTCTTTCATCCAAGCATTTCCAAATAAAGGACCATACCAGAAAAAACCGATTATTGCCGGTATGATAGCCGCTACAAAAAAGATATAAAAATTTATTTCCATGATAAAAATTGTTTTTAGGTCAAGTATCAAATATAGGTAATAAGATGACAACCTTAAATTGGTTACATAAAAAAATCTAAAACATAAAATTTTAGACTTTCCATATTTTATTTTTTAAAAAGCAACTACTTAATCTTCATTGACTTCCCAATAGCTTCCAATTCAAAAACAAAAGCTCTTTTATTTACTGACGGAGCATACGTGAAACCTTCAAAAACTACCAATCTATTATTTGCCTTGTCAATTACCGTATAATTTAAAAAAGGACCTGCCATAAAATCGTTTTTTACTTCCCATTTACCACGAGTTTCATACGCCTTTTTTCCAGCTATAATTGCATCAAAAGTGAAGGGAGTATAAGCTTCCTCTGTAATCATATGCATGGTTTTAGGATCTGAACCAGGTATAAATTTTTTACCAATACTATCTCTTACCGCCAAAATATTATCAGAAATTTTACTTTCATCACCCAAAGGAAGTGAATACACTAAAATATTATTACTTCCTGTTTTTGCAATTCCACTCAACAAATGATTTCTTAACCAAAGAAACTCTCCTGTGTCATCAACCGTTTTAAACTTTTTAGGAATTGTAAAAGTTATACCTAAATTACTAAGTGTTTTGTATTGTGAATTATCAATTTTATCTTTCTCAAAAATTCCTTGTGTAAATTGAATATCTGAATCTATAAAAATATTTTTAATTTCACTTTTATGTTTTTGCAAAAGTTTAATAATACTTTGATCGTCTTTTGCTTGCACATATACAATCGTTTGAGGTTGTGCATAAACATTTCTCTTTACAGTAAAAGACTCATTTTTAGTTTCTGTAATAATTAAAATATTTCTACTGGCTTTCATCATAGAACTAAATCCATTTGGCGCAACTTGAGATACGGATAAAACCTGCTCTGGCTGAGGTAAGCCCACCATTAATTTTCCAAAGGAATTACGAACTTCTTGACCTACATCGCCTGTCCAATCACTACTTTTAGCAACGACCATTACTTTATTAATCTTACCTATAGATTGCTTTAAAATCTTTTTATCATGACCAATACAAGACAATAATAAAAGTGTAATTATTAAAATTGAAAATATCTTTTTCATAAGTTTAGCTTTTAAAAATTTTAAGTTTAGTTCCAGGTTTTAAACTTTTAACACTCCAAATATTGTTCCACTTTTTAATTTTATCAACAGAAACATTCTGAAATTTTTTAGAAATGTTCCAAAGAGAATCTCCTTCTTTAACAACATAGATCTCATATTTGCTAGATTTAGATAAAATTGTTGATTTCTTTTTTGTAGATTTACCTGCAGAAAAAGGGATTTTCTTTGGAAAAATAGATAACCTTTGTCCAATTTTTAAACGATTATTTTTTAAACCATTCCATCGTTTAAGACTACTTACTCGTACTCCGAATTTACTAGCTATTTTTCCTAAATAATCTCCATTTTGAACGCTGTAACGAATACGTGTATCCATTTCAAAATACCTAGGCAAAGGCTTTTCTCTTTTACTTTCATCTTTAGAAGCTAAAGCATACAATTCTTTTTCCTTCGCTAAAAATTCTACCACCTTATTACTTGGCAATCTTACAGCATAATTTCTATCTTCTACAAATGGAATAACATCTAATTTATACGCAGGGTTTAAAAAAGAAAGCACCTCTTCACCAACATTTATCGTTTCAGAAATTTGATCGAAAGTTACAGTTCTTTTAACACGAATTGTATCTGTTTGAAAATCAAAAAACTTAGGAATTTCACCATAAATTTTATGCTCATTTGCATATTCAAATATATACATGGTTGCATAAAATGCAGGAACATAACCTGCTGTTTCTCTTGGTAAATAAGGTCTTATATTCCAATAATTTCGATAACCTCCAGAACGTTTTATAGCTTTCCTTACATTTCCGGGTCCAGAGTTATAAGCCGCTAAAGCTAAATCCCAATCTCCAAAAATGGTAAATAACTGACTTAAATATTTACAAGCTGCAATGGTTGCTTTGACAGGATCTTGACGTTCATCAACATAAGAACTAACTTTTAAATCAAACTGTTTTCCTGTACCGTACATAAATTGCCACAAACCTGTAGCACCAACCCTCGATTTCACTTGTGGCCTTAAGGCAGACTCTACAATTGCTAAATACTTCATCTCTAAAGGAATATCAAACTGATCTAGATATTGCTCGAACATTGGAAAATAGTACTTTGCTTTTCCCATTAACTTTGGGTAGTACCTTTTACGATATAACAAATAACTATTGATTACTTTTTCTAAAGCGGGATTGAAGGCTAAATTAAAAGGTGTTTTTTTATCTAAATCCAAAAGACGTTTTTTCAACAAAGCAGTCGTTAAAACAATATTAGGATTCCCAATAATATCTTTATCATCAATTAAATACTCGAATGTGTCTACTAAGGCTGAATTAAATTTTTCGTCAACTAATAAACTATCAATCGTTTTTAAATCTGAATCTGAAAATAAGTCAATTTTTATGTTTTTTTTAATAGAATCTTTAGCAACAAATAAAGTATCTATTTCAACAGTAGTAATACTATCCTTTTCTTGTTGAGAAAAAGCTGAAATACTGATAAAAAATAAGAGAGATAAAATTTTATTCATATTACTATATATCTAATTCTAAAGCTATCGGACAATGATCTGAATGCTTGGCTTCGGATAAAATGTACGCTCTAGAAATTTTATCTTTTAAAGGCTCTGACACCATCGCATAATCTAAACGCCAACCTTTATTATTTGCTCTAGAATTTGCCCTGTAACTCCACCAAGAATATTCTTGTTTCTCTTGATTTAGAAAACGAAAACTATCAATAAATCCGGTATTAATAAACGCTCCTATCCAAGTTCTTTCTTCTGGCAAAAATCCAGAAACTCCTTTCATTTTTGGGTTGTGAATATCAATTGCTTCATGACAAATATTATAATCTCCACAAATCACTAAATTAGGAATTTCTTGTTTTAAATTATTGATATATTCTTGAAATTCATCCATATAATTGAACTTAAAACTCAGCCTTTCTGAATTTGTTCCCGAAGGCAAATACAAACTCATAACAGAAACTTCATCAAAATCTACTCTTAAATTTCTGCCTTCAAAATCCATCGAGTCAATTCCTGTTCCGTATTCAATATGGTTTGGTTTTTCTTTACAAAAAATAGCTACTGAAGAATATCCTTTTTTTTGTGCAGAAAACCAATAGTGATAGGGATAACCTATATTTTCAAACTCAGAAAGATCTAATTGTTCTTTATGCGCTTTGGTTTCTTGAATACAAATTACATCTGGATTTGCGGCCTGCAACCAATCTAAAAATCCTTTTTTTAGAGCTGCTCTAATTCCGTTTACGTTGTATGATATTATTTTCATCTAGTTTAAAAAGATTGGTTCTTTTAAAAAAATCCATGTTATTTGGGTTTTCTCTCCAGTTTGGGTTTTAATTTTTTTCTTTCTTGGTGATAAAAAAACAGCAATTGCAACTGCTATTAAAGTCCTAATAAAAAAAAAATCAACATTTAATACTACATCAAAAAGAAAGAAGCAAATAAGCAGAATAATTGGAGAAATTAACCAGTATGTTTTTAGTAATAATTTCATTTGACAACTTTTTTTAAGTAATTTTATCTATTTGAATAAGCAAAGTTCTTTAATTTGGAGAAAATTAGGATAGAACCATTTCTGGAATTTCCCCTTCAACAATCAAAGTTCCTTCTGTAGCATTTTGAATCTCTTCAACAGAAACTCCAGGAGCTCTTTCTAACAAGTAAAATGCATTGTCTTTTACCTCTAAAACCGCTAAGTTTGTCACCACTTTTGTTACACAACCTACTCCTGTTAAAGGCAAAGAACATTGTTTTAAAATTTTAGATTCACCCCGTTTGTTTGAGTGCATCATGGCTACAATAATGTTTTCTGCAGATGCAACTAAATCCATCGCACCGCCCATTCCTTTTACCATTTTACCTGGTATTTTCCAATTCGCAATATCCCCGTTTTCAGAGACTTCCATAGCTCCTAAAATAGTTAGATCTACATGTTTACCGCGAATCATAGCAAAGCTCATCGAAGAATCAAAAAAGCTTGCACCTGGCATTGTAGTTATCGTTTGTTTACCTGCATTAATGATGTCTGCATCTTCTTTTCCTTCAAATGGAAAAGCTCCCATTCCTAAAACACCATTTTCACTCTGAAATTCTACTTCTATATCAGTACGAACATAGTTGGCTACCAAAGTTGGAATACCAATACCTAAGTTTACATAAAATCCGTCTTGAACTTCTTGTGCAATTCGGATTTTATGTAAACTTTTATCTAAAGCCATAACTAATTTCTTTGTCTTACCGTTCTTTGCTCAATTCTTTTCTCGTATTTTTCACCTTTAAAAATGCGTTGTACAAATATTCCTGGAATATGAATATTATTTGGATCCAACTCACCAACCTCAACCAATTCTTCTACTTCTGCAACTGTAATTGTTGCTGCTCCACACATATTTGGATTAAAATTTCTTGCAGTTCCTTTAAAAATTAAGTTTCCAGCTGCGTCTCCTTTCCAAGCTTTTACAAAAGCAAAATCGGCTTTAAAAGCCGGTTCTAAAACGTGCATTTTTCCGTCAAACTCTCTAGTTTCTTTTCCTTCTGCAACTTCAGTTCCATAACCTGCAGGTGTATAAAATGCTGGAAACCCTGCTTGTGCTGCTCTACATTTTTCTGCTAAAGTTCCTTGAGGAGTTAACTCCACTTCTAATTCTCCTGATAACATTTGACGCTCAAACTCATCATTTTCGCCAACATAAGAAGAAATCATTTTCTTAATTTGTTTATTTTGAAGCAATAAACCTAGACCAAAATCGTCTACACCAGCATTATTAGAGATACAAGTAACATCTCTAACATCTAGTTTCACCAATTCAGAAATTGCATTTTCTGGGATACCACACAAACCAAACCCCCCTAACATAAAAGTCATTCCATTTTTTACGCCTTTTAAAGCCTCTTGGACATTATTTACTTTTTTGTTTATCATAACTATATATCTTTTGTGATGGCTTTGTAAGTTATTAAAATATTGAATCAATATCTATTAAAAATTAGTGTCTTCATCAGGAATTTCATTTTCTCCTTCTTCAGCTTTTTCTTCACATTTAATATTGATCGATAAATTTTCTGGCTCTTCAAAATCTTCTTTACTAATGTTTAACGTTTTATCTGCATAACATTTTCTCATGTATAAAGCCCAAGATGGCAAAGACATGGTTGCTCCCTGACCCTTGGTTATTCCTTCAAAGTGTATTGCTCTATCTTCACCGCCGGTCCAAACACCTGTTGCTAAATTTGGTACAATCCCCATAAACCAGCCATCAGATTGATTTTGAGTGGTTCCTGTTTTACCAGCAATTGGATTTTCAAATTTATAAGGAAAACCTGTAACAACTTTCCCTCCTGAAGTCCAGTTTGTACGCAATCTAATTCCTGAACCAGATTCTGTTACCCCTTTTAATAAATCTAAAATGACAAAGGCAGATTCTTCACTTAAAACTTCCTGCATTTCTGGGATAAAATCTTTTAAAACAGTTCCGTTTTTATCTTCAATTCTTGTAATAATCATCGGACTAACTCGTAAACCTTTATTTGCAAATGTACTGTAGGCGCTAACCATTTCTAATAGTGACAAATCCACTGCGCCTAATGCAATTGAAGGGTTCGCTTGAATTTTAGTTTTAATTCCTGCAGCTTCTGCCAAGCGCACTACATTTACTGGAGCTACCCTATCTATTAATCTAGCAGACATTGTATTTACTGACCCCGCTAAACCATCCTTTAGAGTTAACATTCCGCCATACTTCTCGTTCGAATTTTTTGGACTCCAATCTTCTGGAATTCCATATTTTCCTTGAGGAATTGTATAAGGTGTATTTGGTAATTTATCGCAGGGAGACATTCTTAATTGGTTAATTGCAGTTGCATAGACAAATGGTTTAAACGTAGAACCTACTTGTCTTTTTTGTTGCGCAACAGCATCATACTTAAAATGTTTGTTATTAATACCGCCAACCCACGCTTTTATATGCCCTGTTTGTGGCTCTATAGATAGTAACCCTGAACGTAAAAAATGTTTGTAATACTTAATAGAATCTAAAGGAGACATAATTGTATCTCTGTCTCCTTTCCATGAAAAGACCTTCATCTTTGTCTTTATATTAAAAATTTCATCGATCTCTTTAGATGATTTCCCTACTTTTTTAAGACGTCTATATCTTTCTGAACTCTTTTTTGCTCTTTCAAAACTTCTTGCAATTTCACTTTTTTCTAAATCATAAAAAGGAGCTGTTTTATTTCTTTTCTGCTCTTTAAAAAAATACGATTGCAAATTAGACATGTGCTCTTTCACGGCTTCCTCTGCATATTGCTGCATTCTCGAATCTAAGGTTACGAAAATCTTTAATCCGTCACTAAAAATATCATATTCTTCTCCATTTTGTTTTGGATTATTTTGCACCCATTTACGCATCACTTTTTGCAAATGAGTTCTAAAATAAGTTGCAGATCCATCACTATGGCTTTCTGGCTTGTAATTTAGTTCTAAAGGTAATTGTTGCAGATTATTTTTTTCATCTTTCGTAATAAAATTGTTTTTTGTCATTTGTAATAAAACGACATTTCTTCTTTGTTTTACTTTCTCTTTTCTTCTTAAAGGATTAAAATAAGAGGAATTTTTTAGCATACCAACTAACATTGCAGATTCTTCTATCGCTAAATCTTTTGGCTCTTTACCAAAGTAAATTCTTGCTGCAGAGCGTATACCAACTGCCTGATTTAGAAAGTCGTATTTATTTAAATACATTGCAATAATTTCTTGCTTTGTATATTGTGTTTCTAATTTAGTAGCCACTACCCATTCTTTCATTTTTTGCCCAATTCTAACAAAAATGTTTCGAGATGGTCTTCCTGTAAAAAGCATTTTTGCTAATTGTTGGGTTATCGTACTTGCACCACCACTTCCTGGTTTTAAAATGGCTCTTGCTGTTCCTTTAAAATCGATTCCTGAATGCTCGTAGAAACGCTCATCTTCTGTAGACACTAAGGCATTTATTAAATTTTCTGGCAACTCTTTAAACTTCACAGGTGTTCTATTCTCTTTGGCATATTTACCAATGGTAACTCCGTCTGCAGAAATAACCTCTGTTGCTAAGTTTGTTTGGGGGTTTTCTAATTCTTCAAAAGTTGGTAATGCTCCAAAGCCATCTTTAGAAGTTATAAAAAAAAGCAGAAATATGATTAAGAATCCTGCCAAGGCTATTCCCCAAAACCAGATTAGATACTTTTTAAAATTTATGATTTCTTTCTTTGCCATTTTATTCTATTTTTTCTATACTAAAGCCAACATCCTGAACGCCTTCTAAAAACGGAATTACTTTCACTTCTCCATTTTTTCTCATTGCGTGACGTATGTTGAATAGATATTTACCCGATTCAGGAAATACTTTTTCTTCTTTATAAAATAATTTATTTTCTTTGATATCTGTGAATCCTTTTCCTAAAAAATGACCAAATTTATCTGCCATTTGGTATTGTAAAGTATCAACAATTTTATTTCCATTTGGAAAACTCAATTCTGCAATTACATAAAGATTACTATATGAATACTCTTTATTATTTCTAATGTTGATAAACAAATCTTTAGGTAAGATTGTGTCTTCTACATCGAACTCAAAAGAAATATTTTTATTGGCTTCCCAAGAAGCATTTGGTAATGATTTATATTTAGTAAACTCTATTTTATCATTACAAGAAAAAAGAAAAAAAAGCACAATCAAAAAAGTGAAAACTCTATTTTTCTTGAGAATCATTTCCATTTTTAGGTCTGTTATTGTTTCTGTTCCTATTATTTCTTCTTGGCTTGTTCACCTTAGCTCCTTCAGCTTTTGGCTGATTTGGGTTTGTGCCAGCTCTCGGCTTTGCAACAGATTTTGGCTTTTGATTTGGGTTTTGTTTAGGTTTTCTATTTTGCTGTTGATTTGGGGTACCATCTTTTGGTGTATTTACACCCACAGAAACGGGTTTCTTTTTTCGATTATTTTTTCTGCGTTTACTTGTTTTTGGAGCATCAAAACGCGTTAGACTATCTTGTCCTACAGCATCTTCAAAATTCACTTTTTCAGGAATTTCTATTTCAGATTCATACTCTTCTAACGAAACAGATTTTTCGTCATTTTTATTTAGCTCAATTATTTCTTGAACCTGTTCTAATGTTAGTCTAAACCATTTAAAACGCTCCGACTTATATGTATACCAAAGATGTTTTTTAAAGATATCCATCTTGATAAAAACAGCTTCTCCTTTTTCAGTTTTTAAAACTAAATCTTGTTTTGGAAAGGACTTTAAAGCATCTAAATAGGTGTCTAGTTCAAAATTTAAACAACATTTCAACTTGCCACATTGACCTGCTAATTTTAGCGGATTCAATGAAAGTTGCTGATAACGTGCAGCAGATGTGCTTACTTTTCTAAAATCTGTTAACCAAGTAGAACAACATAATTCTCTTCCACAAGAACCGATTCCTCCTAATCTTGCAGCTTCTTGCCTTGCGCCTACTTGTTTCATTTCTACACGAATAGAAAATGCACTCGCTAAATCTCTAATTAGCTGCCTAAAATCCACTCTTGTTTCTGCAGTATAATAAAAAGTTGCTTTATTTCCATCTCCCTGATATTCAACATCAGAAAGCTTCATTTGCAAACCTAATCTTCCTAAAATCTCTCTTCCTCTTCTTTGAGTTTCTATCTCTTTAGCTCTTGTCGCTTGCCAAATATCTATATCTTTTTGAGATGCTTTTCTGTAAATTTTCTTAATTTCTTCACTATCATTAGAAATTTTACGTTTCTTCATTTGCACTTTCACCAACTCACCTGCTAAAGAAACTGTACCTATATCATGACCAGGAGAACTTTCTACTGCCACAACATCTCCCATAGAAATGGTTAGATTTTCTGTGTTTTTAAAAAAATGTTTTCTTCCGTTTTTAAAACGGATTTCAAAAATATTAAAACGCTCTTCACCACTTGGTAAAGTCATATTAGAAAGCCAGTCAAAAACGGCTAGTTTATCACTACCACTTCCACAAGTTCCTGTTCCACAATTACCATTACTTTTGCAACCTTTTGGTACTCCATTTTCTGTTGTACCACAACTTCCACATGCCATCTAAGTAAATATATTTTTATAGTTGATATTCTTTATGGTTTATTTTTAGCAGCATACCTGCTAAAAACTACACCCTAAAGTTTAAAAACCTCTTGGTTCATAAATTGATTATCAAGCTGATAAGAAAACACAACTTAACAATGACGAATCAGTAAATATACGGAATCTGAAGGAATCTTAAAAGCTAAATTTTTAACAAAAAAAAGGCCTCTAAATTGAGGCCTTTTAAATTTTATTTTTAGCTAAATTAATCCTTAAACTTCAGAACTTCTGAACGTCCTTTTTTAAAGATTTTATTGCTATTTCCTTTGCCTTTTCTCAGTTCTTTTTGCTCCTCAAAAGACAATTGAATTATTTCTTGACAATCTGTAGAACAAGTATTTTCCATACTTTCTGAACACTCATCACATTGAATAAATAATAAATGACAGGCTTCATTTGCACAGTTTGTATGCGCATCACAAGCTTTTCCACATTGGTGACAATTAGAAACTACATCCTCTGTAATTCTTTCTGCTCTTCTGTGATCAAATACAAAATTCTTTCCGATAAACTTATTTTCTATTCCTTCGGATTTTACTTGTCGTGTATATTCTATAATTCCACCTTCTAATTGAAAAACATTCTTAAAACCTTTGTGCTTGTAATATGCAGATGCTTTTTCACAACGAATTCCGCCAGTGCAATACATCAACAAATTTTTATCTTCCTTATTATTTTTTAAATCTTCTTCAATAATATCTAAAGAATCTCTAAACGTATCTACATCTGGAGTTACAGCTCCATCAAAATGACCAATTTCACTTTCATAATGATTTCGCATATCCACACAAACTGTATCAGAATTTGCCAACATCTTATTAAATTCTTCCGCATTTAAATGGACACCTTTGTTAGTTACATCAAAAGTTTCATCATTTAAACCATCAGCAACAATTTTGTTTCTAACTTTTACCTTTAATTTTAAAAAAGACTTATTATCATGCTCAATAGCGACATTTAAGCGAATGTCTTCTAAAAAAGAAATACTATCTAATTGTTCTTTTAATGCATAAAAATTTTCTGAAGGAACAGATAATTGTGCATTAATACCTTCGTAAGAAACATAAATTCTTCCAAGGACGTCTAAAGGATTCCATTCAAGGAATAATTTATCCCTAAATAATTGTGGGTTATCTATCTTATAATATTGATAAAAGGAGATTGTGAGACGGTCTTTACCAGCTTCATCAATTAATGCAGCGCGTTCTATGGCGCTTAACTTATTGTACAGTTGCATGCTATACTAATTAGGTTAAACAAAATATTTTTGCAAATGTAGTTAATTTTTAAAATTGAATTCCTAAAAACGAAACCTTTTATATACCTGACCTTCAATTAATAAATACTTCAAATTTTTCTTAAATAATTCTAAAAACTAACTTTTATCATATTTTAGAAAATACTTACTTATTAAATTTGTAGAACGTACAAAAAATATACATAAAATTTTAAATACATAAAGTAATGGGAGTAGAAGAATTAATTTTAGAAAAACCAACAAATGAAGGGTTTAAAAAAGGAGTTTGGAACACCTCTATTAACGTTAGAGACTTTGTTGTAAAAAACATTATCTCTTACTATGGAGATGACCGATTTTTAGTTGGTGCAAGTGAGAAAACTCAAAAACTATGGGAAGTTTGTAAAAAAGCAACTGAAATAGAAAGGAAAAATGGTGGAGTTCACTCTGTGGATACAGAAACTATTTCTGGAATCTCGAATTTTGAAGCGGGATATATAGATAAAGAAAATGAAGTGATTGTTGGTTTACAAACCAATTCTCTTTTAAAAAGAGCAATGAAGCCTTTTGGAGGTTATAAAGTAGTTCAAAAAGCATTAGAAGAACAAGGTTTAAAACCAAGTAAAAATATCAATACATTATTTACTAAATATGTAAAAACACATAATGATGGCGTTTTTGCTGCCTATAATGGTGAAATTAAAAAATTTAGATCCTTAGGTTTTTTAACAGGATTGCCTGATAATTATGCGCGTGGTAGAATTATTGGTGATTACAGACGTGTTGCTTTATACGGAATTGACAAATTAATTGAAGTTAAAAAAGAAGACTTAGCAAACATTGAGGGACCAATGACAGATGCTGTAATTCGTTTAAGAGAAGAGGTTTCTGAACAAATTAAAGCATTAAAAGATATGATTGTAATGGGTAATCATTATTCTTTAGAATTAAATCGTCCTGCAAAAGGTGCGCAAGAAGCAGTTCAATGGACATATATGGCATACTTAGCTGCTGTAAAAGAGCAAGATGGAGCCGCAATGTCTTTAGGTAATGTTTCTACTTTCTTAGATATTTTTATTGAAAAAGATTTACAAAACGGTATTATTACAGAAGTAGAAGCACAAGAATATATAGACCAATTTGTAATGAAACTAAGAATGGTTCGTCACTTAAGAATGGCAGCTTATGATGAAATTTTTGCTGGAGACCCAACTTGGGTAACTGAAGCAATTGGTGGTATGTTAAATGATGGAAGAACGAAAGTTACCAAAACAGCTTTTCGTTTTTTACATACATTATATAACTTAGGTCCCTCACCAGAACCAAACATTACTGTTCTTTGGTCTCCTTTATTACCGAAAAACTTTAAAAGATTCTGTTCTAAAGTAGCTATAGATACTTCATCTATTCAGTTTGAAAATGATGATTTAATGAGAACTTTAAGAGGTTCTGATGATTACGGTATTGCATGTTGTGTTTCTTACCAAGAAATAGGAAAGCAAATTCAGTTTTTTGGCGCTAGAACAAACCTTGCAAAAACATTATTATTAGCTATTAATGGCGGTAAATGTGAAATTACTGGAACTCAAATGGTTGATGGCATTGCCTCTTATACTGATAAGTATTTAGATTTTGATAAAGTAATGGCAAACTTTAAAATTGCTATGATTAGAGTTGCAAAAGTATATAATGATGCTATGAACATTATTCATTACATGCATGATAAATATTACTACGAAAAAGCTCAAATGGCATTAATTGATACCAATCCGCAAATTAATATCGCTTATGGTATTGCCGGCTTATCAATTGTAGCAGATTCTTTATCAGCAATTAAATATGCAAAAGTTAAACCGATTAGAAATGAAGAAGGTTTAACGGTAGACTTTAAGATTGAAGGAGAGTTTCCTAAATTTGGAAATGATGATGACAGAGTAGATGTTTTTGCTCACAATGCGGTTGAAGACTTCAATAACGAACTTAAAAAATTAAAAGTGTACAAAGATGCAGAACCAACAATGTCTGTATTAACCATTACATCTAATGTCGTATATGGTAAAAAAACTGGTGCAACTCCCGATGGTCGAGCTTTAGGTGTTCCTTTTGCTCCTGGCGCAAACCCAATGCATGGTAGAGATAATAATGGTGCAATTGCTTCATTAAACTCTGTTGCTAAAATAGATTATAAAGATTCTCTAGACGGAATTTCTAATACATTTTCTATTGTTCCGAAATCCTTAGGAGCTACTGAAGAAGAAAGAATAGACAATTTAGCAGCTACCTTAACTGGTTATTTTGAACATGGCGCACAACACCTTAATGTAAATGTTTTAGACAGAGAAACTTTATTAGATGCAATGAAGCATCCAGAAAATCACCCACAATTAACAATTAGAGTTTCTGGATACGCCGTTAATTTTATAAGATTAACAAAAGAACAACAAATGGAAGTTATTTCACGTTCGTTCCACGAATCTATGTAACCCTTTTTATGTATTCACAAGGGATTCAAAAAAATAGAATTGACTCTTAAAAGAGCCTGCTTTTTTAAAAAAAGTAATTTCAATTTTTTTGAACCCCTTTTTTTATTCACTTAAATTTTACAAAAATTAAAACTTTAGAAAACATACTAAATATTCATTCTATCGAGTCATTTGGAACGCACGATGGACCAGGAATTAGAATGGTTATTTTTTTACAAGGATGTAAATTAAAATGCCAATACTGTCATAATCCCGATACGATTGATACTCACGGAGGGGAAGAACAACATATTGAAGACCTCGTGCAGAAAGCTCTAAAAATGAAATCCTATTTTGGTGAAAAAGGAGGCGTTACTGTTTCAGGCGGAGAACCTCTTTTACAAGCTCATAACCTTATTCCTTTTTTTAAAAGATTGAAAGAAGAAGGAATTCATACTAATATTGATACAAATGGTCGAATGTTAAACCATCCAGTTATTCAATTATTAGATGATTATGCAGATTTGGTAATGCTTGATATTAAGCATATGAATGAAGAAGGTTTTCAAAAAATTACAGGTAAAAAAAATAAAGAAACTACATTCAATTTCGCAAAACATAGAGAAGCTTCGGGTAAAAAAATGTGGTTGCGTTATGTGTTAATCCCAGAAATTACAAATACACCAAAATTATTACATCAATTAGGGAATTATTTCAAAGACTACACAACAATCGAACAAATAGAATTACAACCTTATCATAAATTAGGTGTACATAAGTGGAAAGCTTTAGGTTGGGATTATGAATTGAAAGACGCTAGAGAAAACACCCAAGCAGAGCTACAAGAGGCATCCAATATTTTAAGCAACTATTTTGATAAAGTTAAAATTAATTAAAGAATTAAAAATGAACACACCAAAATTAAAAAATAGATGGTTAATTGCAGCCTCTGCTGTCGGTATTCACATCTCCATAGGATCTGTTTATGCTTATTCAGTAATGACAAACCCTGTAAAAGACATCTTTGATGTTGAAGGAAGTGTGATTAAGTGGGCGTTTAAAATTGCCATTTTATTATTAGGTTTATCAGCAGCATTTTTAGGACGTTGGGTAGAAAAAGTGGGTCCAAAAATTAGTGGAACTACAGCAGGGATTTTATATGGAATTGGTATTTTAGGTTCAGGTTTAGCAGTTGAAATTGAATCTCTATCCCTATTTTATATATGTTATGGAGTTATTGGTGGAATCGGTTTAGGAATAGGATATATAACACCAGTAAGTACCTTAGTAAAATGGTTTCCAGATCGAAGAGGGTTAGCGACGGGTATGGCAATAATGGGGTTTGGTTTCGCAGCATTAATTTTTGGTCCGGCTATGGCAAAATTATTTGAAACCGTCGGAGTTTCAAATGCATTTTATATTCTAGGAGTGATATATATGATTTTAATATTGTCATCTTCAAGTTATATAGAAAGACCTCCAGAGGATTATCTTCCTGCTGGTTTTAAAGAGGGTGAAGGAAAAATAATTGAAAAAGATATTTCTAACATCACTGCAAATGAAGCCTTAAAATCTACTCGTTTTTATTACATATGGATTATGATGTTTATTAATATTGCATGTGGTATTGCAATTATTTCTGCAGCTAGCCCAATGATGCAAGAAAAATTAAATTATTCACCTATGGAAGCGGCAGCAATTGTTGGTTTTATTGGAGTTTTTAATGGCTTAGGTAGAATTATTTGGTCTTCATTATCAGATTATTTAGGAAGAGCAAATACCTTTATTATTTTCTTTTCTTTTCAAATTTTAGCATTTTATTTTTTACCAAAAATCGGAGCTGAAAGTGTTTTCTTAATTGTACTTTTTACGGTCATTACGATGTATGGAGGTGGTTTTGCAACATTACCCGCATTTTTAGGTGATTTATTCGGAACCAAACAACTAGGAGCTATACACGGAATGGTATTAGCTGCTTGGGCATTAGCAGGTGTTATTGGACCTACAGTTTATGACATGGTAAAAGAACAAACTGGATCTTTAGATACAACCTTAATCATTTTTGCAGGATTATTTGTAGTAGCGCTAATCGTTTCCATTATGATGAAAATTTCAATTAACAAATCCAAGAATTTAAAACTTCAAAAAATAAGTATGGCAACATAGTTCATTTTATTTAAAATAAACAATAGAGAAACACCCATTAAAGGGTGTTTCTCTATTTAAAAAAAGCTTGTATATTTTGAAATTATTTATATATTGCAATAAAAAAATCAGCTAAAACAATTGTTATGAAGTACTTACTATTTGCTATTACCTTATTTTTATGCGTTAACATTAAGGCTCAAGAGCTTCCAAAAAAATCTAAAGTTTTTGTTAGAATTTATAATAATGAAGGTCAAAAAATTGCCAAAGGAAAAATTCTTAATATAACAGATGATGTACTTATCTTAAAAAAAGGAAGTAGTTCAATTACAGTTCCTTCAAGTGAAATTATGTATCTAAAAACTAAAAAAACCAATAGCCATAATATGTTAATTGGTGGTTTAGCTGGTGCTGGATTTGTTCTTTATGGAGTAGCACAACCAGGAGGTGATGGATATGATGCCATAGCTGCAGTGCTTTTAACACCTGTATTTGCAGCAATTGGAAGTGGTATTGGTTATATTACTACACTCTTTAAAAATTCTCAACATTATTCTATTCAAGGAGATCCTATAAAATGGCAAAGTTTTAAAGAAGCAATGTTTGCCCCTAATTAATTACAATAATCTTATTAAAAAATATTAATTTTACATCAAATCGTTTAATTTTAAACACAAGAATTTTATTTGCTAAATTTTTAAACTTTCTCTGATTTATAGGGGTTTGTGTAATTTGTTTCATCCTTTTTTTTAAGATATTTGCAACTCAATTTAAATAATTAAATTTTAGGCGATGAAAATAGCTGTAGTTGGTGCAACTGGAATGGTTGGCACAGTAATGTTAAAAGTGTTAGAAGAGCGTAATTTACCGATAACAGAATTTATTCCTGTTGCTTCAGAAAGATCTGCTGGAAAGAAATTATCATACAAAGGAAAAGAATACACCATTGTAACTTTAGCCGATGCTTTAAATATGAAACCAGATATTGCGCTATTTTCTGCTGGTGGAGATACTTCTGTAGAATGGGCTCCAAAATTTGCTGAAGTTGGCACAACTGTGATTGATAATTCTTCTGCATGGAGAATGGATCCTACTAAAAAATTGGTCGTTCCAGAAATTAATGGTGATGTTTTAACAAAGGATGATAAAATTATAGCAAACCCGAACTGTTCTACAATACAGTTAGTAGCTGCTTTATCTCCTTTACATCTAAAATATAAAATGAAACGTGTAGTAATTTCTACCTACCAATCTGTTTCTGGTTCAGGCGTAAAAGCGGTTCAACAATTAGATAATGAAGAAGCTGGTATTGAAGGTGAAATGGCGTATCCTTATAAAATTGGTAGAAACGCAATACCTCATTGTGATATTTTCTTAGAAAACGGATACACTAAAGAAGAAATGAAGTTGGTGAAAGAACCAAAGAAAATTCTACGTGATGATTCTTTTTCTGTAACGGCAACTGCTGTTAGAATACCAACAGCTGGTGGACATTCTGAAGCTGTCAATGTTCAGTTTGAAAATGATTTTGATTTAGCCGAAGTCCGTCAGATATTAACAGATACTCCAGGTATTATTGTTGAAGATGATTTAGCGAACAACGTTTACCCAATGGCAATAAATGCACATGATAAAGATGAAGTATTTGTTGGACGAATTAGAAGGGACGAATCTCAAGAAAATACATTAAATTTGTGGATTGTTGCAGATAACCTAAGAAAAGGCGCAGCTACAAACACAGTTCAAATTGCCGAATATTTAGTAGCAAATAATTTGGTGTAAAACATATTTAATGTCAGCATTTTATAAAGTAAACATACAAGAAATCCAACAAGAAACTGCACATGCAGTTTCTGTTTTATTTAATATACCCGAGAACCTAAAATCTAATTTCAAGTTTAAATCTGGGCAATATATTACGTTGCAAAAAGAAATAAATGGCAGCGAAATTAGAAGAGCCTATTCAATTTGTTCAGCTCCACAAAGTGGAGAGATTAAAGTAGCAATAAAAGCAGTAGAAAACGGAAAGTTTTCGACCTATGCGACCTCTCATCTAAAAGCTGGTGATGAAATTGAAATTACTGCTCCAGAAGGACGTTTTTTATTAAAGCCTGAAACCAACAAAAATTATATTGGTTTTGCTGCTGGTAGTGGAATTACGCCAATTTTATCAATGGTTAAAACAGTTTTAGAAACTGAATCATCCGCAACATTTACTTTGGTTTATGGGAATAAAACTGAAGCGGATACCATGTTTCGTTCTGAACTAAATATGCTTAAAGCATCTTTTTCCAGTAGGTTTAACTTACATTACATATTTAGTAGAGAGAATGTAAAAAATGAATTAAGGGGTAGAATTGATGAAAACGTAACTAACTATTTTGTCAAAAACAGGTACAAAGAAACTTCTTTTAATGAAGCTTTTTTGTGCGGTCCTGAAGAAATGATACAGGAAGTATCTAGAGCGTTAAAAAACAATAAAATTAGTAAAGAAAATATTCATTTTGAACTATTTACCGCTTCTATTGATAAAGAAGCAGCTTCTGAAGTTAAAGAAGGAAGTACAGAAATAACTGTTTTGTTAGATGACGAGGAAACTACGTTTACAATGGAACAAACAGATAATATTTTAGCTGCAAGCTTGCGTAAAAATATAGATGCGCCTTATTCTTGTCAAGGTGGTGTTTGTAGTTCTTGTCTCGGTAAAGTTACGGAAGGAAAAGCGGTGATGGTTAAAAACTCAATTTTAACAGACAGTGAGATTGAAGAAGGTTTAGTTTTAACCTGCCAAGCGTATCCAACAACTCCGAAAGTTACTATAGACTTTGATGATGTCTAAAATTCTGTATTTTTACTAGATATGGATATTTACGACTTTAAAAATGCTTTATTAATAGGTTTTTTTATGGCTTTCATGATTGGGCCGGTATTTTTTATGCTTATTCAAACAAGTATTTTAAAAGGAGCAAGAGCAGCTATTGCTTTTGATTTAGGTGTTATTTTAGGTGATATTTCTTTTATTTTAATTGCTTATTATGGCAGTAGAGCTTTGTTAGAAAAGATAAAAGATGATCCTAGATTATTTTTTATAGGTGGCTTGGTTTTAATTATTTACGGATTAATCACTTATCTAAATAAACAAAACAAAAAAGAAGCTTTAGCATCTGCTAAGACTATTGAGGTTCCTATTAAAAGTTATTATGTAAAACTCTTTATAAAAGGATACTTTCTAAACTTTATAAATGTAGGAGTATTAGCTGGTTGGCTAGGAATTGTTGTTGTTGTTGGTCCAACTTTAGATATGAATCCTACAAGTATTTTTTGGTATTTTGCAACCGTAGTTTTAGGATATGCTATCACTGATTTAGGAAAAATACTTTTAGCAAAACAACTAAAAAACAAAATGACACCTCTAGTAATTTATCGCGTTAAAAAAATTACGGGAATTCTTTTAATCGTTTTTGGTGTAATCTTAATGCTAAAAGGCTTTATACCAAATGAAAAAATTGATAATTTAATTAACCAATAAAAAAGCGAAGTTTTCACCTCGCTTTTTCTACTTACTATTTTTATTTAGAAGTTACTTATTCTACCTCTAAAACATTGTTTTCTAAATTAACATCTGCCATTAATTTACTTGTATCAATAGTAACCGCTTTTACAGATTTAGAAACATTAAAAGAGTAGGTAGGATATGCCCATCCCCAATCTTTTAAAATTGTTGCTGTTGTTGGCTTACTACCTCTCATCATTTCTAAAGGAATATTAAAAATTTCTTTACTTCCATCTGTATAAATCACTTCAACATCTATTGGCATTGGCATTTTACCTATTCTTTCTAAGGTAATTGTTTTCTCTTCAATAGATTTTATGCCATAATCAATTGTATGTAAAGTTTGTGTCCATTCGTTTAAATACCAATCTAAATGAATACCAGAAACTTTTTCCATAGAACGTTTTATGTCATTTGGAGTTGGGTGTTTAAAACTATAATCAGTAAAGTATTTTTTGATTCCTTTTGCTGTATTTTCTGCACCAATTACATATTCTAACTGCGATAAAAATATATTTCCTTTTGAATAACTTGCTGTTCCATAAGCCCAATTTGTATCATATCTATCGGCATGAGTCGATAAAGACTCTTCAAAACCTCTAGAAACAATGGCTCTATAACCGCTATAAGAGCCAGAATGTGGATTTTTTTTATTTTCTTTTAAAATTTCGTTTTCAGCTTTATTTGAGATATAAGAGGTAAAACCTTCATCCATCCATGGATGTAAACTTTCATTTGTTGCTAATAAAAACTGAAACCAAGTATGTGCCATTTCATGCGCTGTTACACCAAAAAGACTTCCAAATTTACGTTCACCTGTAACTAAAGTAGACATTGCATATTCCATCCCTCCATCTCCACCTTGCATAACAGAATACTGTTTATATGGATACTGACCAACATTCTTGCTAAAATACGTGATCAATTCAGCAGTTTTCGGTTGTAGGTCTTTCCAATTTTTTAAATACTTTTCTTCTAAAGTTTTCTTGTAATAAAAATGTAAATCAATTCCATTTTCCATTTTTAAAACATCGTGAATATATGCTGGATCTGCAGCCCACATAAAATCATGAACTCTAGGTGCTTTAAAATGCCATGTTAACTTATCGCCTTTTGGCAAATTCAATTCTTTACTTTTATCTTCATAACCATGACCAACTTCTTGTGGATTTTGCACATACCCTGTACCACCAACAACAAAATCTTTATCAATATGAAGTGTTACATCAAAATCCCCCCAAACTCCATGAAACTCTCTAGCAACATATGGTGGTGTATGCCATCCTTCAAAATCATATTCTGCCATTTTCGGATACCATTGCGCCATAGAAAGTGCCACATTTTCCTTACTATTTCTTCCAGATCTTCGAATTTGAATAGGAACTTGAGCATTAAAAATCATATCAAAAGTCACACTTTCTCCAGATTTAATTGGAGTATTTAAAGTAACTTCTAAAACTGTACCTACAATAACAAAATTAACTGCGGAACCATTTTGTTTTAGTGTATTTACTTTAATAAAACCAATTTCATTTGGTTTTAGTTTACTAATTCTATCTGTTACTCTTCTGTCTGGATCTTTAATATTTAAAGAACGAATATCCATTTGAGAACCTGGCTGAAAGGCATTAAAATACAAGTGATAAAACACTTTATTTAATTGATCTGGAGAGTTATTTGTATACACTAACTTTTGTTTTCCCTTATATTGATAGTTGTTTACATCTACATCAATATCCATCGTATAATCTACATGTTGTTGCCAGTAAGGAGTACCAAAACTCATATCAGATTTTATGTTTTTTGCTGATAATTTATGAACACCTTTTGTTTGAACACAAGAAATTATTATCACAAATAAAAGCAACAGAGAAAGTATTTTCTTCATTTTAAATTGGGTTTAATTGGCATAAAAATATAAAAACTAATAAGATTAGTTAGCGTTTTGAAAAGTTATTTTTTCTTAGCTAGATAATCTGCTAATAGTAAAGCATTGTATGCATTTACAATGCTGCTTGAGACTGATAATTCTGAAAAAGAAATTAATTCCCCTTTTTGATTTTCCTCAGTTTGTGAACCTGGCTTTATGACGTCAAAAGTTACTTTTACGCCAGAATTCATCAAAATATATTTTACTTTTTTTGCTGATAAACCTGGATAATAAGAACGAATTAATGCTGCTACTCCCGAAGTCGAAGGAGCTGCCATTGAGGTTCCACTTAAAGGTTCATATTCGTCTTTTGGAATTGTAGAGTATATATCCACTCCAGGCGCAAAAATATCTACATTTATTTTGCCATAATTAGAAAAACTAGCTGGTAAATTTTCATTAAAATACAAACTGCTTGCTCCGATTGTAATTACATTATCTGTAAATTCGGTTACTAAATTTTTAGAGTCTGTTGGATATGATTTTCTTACATCCATATTTTTACCATCATTCCCTGCAGCATTTACAATTAAAACGTCTTTACTTGCTGCGTATTTTAAAGCATCATAGACCCATTCTTTATTTGGCGAAAAACGTTTACCAAAACTTGTATTAATAATTTTTGCTCCATTATCTACTGCATATCGTATGCCTAAAGCAACATCTTTATCGTGCTCATCTCCATCAGGAACAATTCTAACAGTCATAATTTTTACATTATTTGCAACACCAATTGCGCCTATATTATTATTTCTTGAAGACGCAACAATTCCTGCAACATGAGTTCCGTGTTTCTCTAAATCTTTAGAACCAATTACATTGTTGTTTCCGTAAAATTCATCATTTATATTGTACAAGTCATCTCCTAAAGATTGACGAAAAGTCATTTCTAAATCATACCCTTTTATCGCTTTTTCTAATTCATTTCTATAAGCAACTACTTGCAGCATATAGTCTTTTAAATCAGACTCATTCATTCCTTTTTTCAGAATACTAAGAACATATTTAACTTGCATAATTAGCGTTAAGCTTGCTGGCTCTAAACTTTCCACTAAAGCTTCCGTTAAATTCTCTTTTTGCGAAAAATTCTTAACAGCATCAAAATTTTCTTGAACTTGTTTTAAGTTTTCTAAAGTTTGATTCATTTCTAAAATTTCATACTTCTTTTCAGAAATTGTTTCGAGAAATTCATTTTCCAATTTTAAATATTGCTGATATGTTTCTTTATCCTTTTCTGCAATTTCTGAAACTTTTTTAGCTCCAAATTTCTCTTTTCCTTTTTTAACAATTCTGGTAATTTCTAATTGATCTGTGTTTACGATCTTTCCTTCTTTGTTTCCTAAGAAGTTCCATCCAAAAACATCATCAACATAACCATTATCATCATCATCTTTGTTATTGTTTGCAATTTCATCAATATTAACCCAAAGTACATCTTTCAAATCTTCATGCTCAATATCTACTCCAGAATCTGCAATAGCAACAATAATTTGTTTTCCCTTTTTACCTTCTAAAAATTTGTAGGCTTTTTCCAGACTCATGCCTGCAATAGAATCTTTTAATATATCTGTATGCGACCAAGTTTTCATTTCCTCATCAGATAAGACTCCTTTTTTAGCGGCGATATTAATTAAGGTATCAAAATTTGGTGATTTAACAACTGATTGAGTTGATTTACAACTCACAAATGCCAGTGCAATGATTGCACTAAAAAGGATTGATTTTAAACGCTTCATTTCTCTTGTTATCTTAATTAAAAATTTCTTTAAATGTGTGTGTTGAATTTAATCGAACCCCTTTTTCTGTATGTTTTACGGTACAGACTTCATGATGTGCATCGTGTTCTAAAAAAAGGTAATAGTTATTGTCTACAGCCTCGTTTAAAAAAGCAGCTTTTTCTTTAATTGTAAGCAAAGGCCTTGTGTCATAACCCATTACATAAGGCAAAGGAATATGCCCAACTGTTGGTAACAAATCTGCCATAAAAACCAGTGTTTTATCTTGATACTCTATTTTTGGAAGCATTTGTTTTTCTGTATGACCATCCATAAACAAAACATCAAAACCTACTTGATTTTTTGCGTTTCTATGAATAAAATTTAATTGTCCACTTTCTTTTATTGGATTTATATTCTCTTTTAGAAATGAAGCTTTTTCTCTAGGGTTTGGTTCTGTTGCCCATTTCCAATGGTTGTCATTAGACCAGACTTTGGCGTTTTTAAAAGCCGGAATTAACAATTGATTTTTATCTCTTTGAATAACACCTCCACAATGATCAAAGTGCAAATGTGTTAAGAATACATCTGTAATATCATCTCTATGAAAACCCTGTTTTGCCAATGATGAGTCCAAAGATAAATCTCCAAATAAAAAATAATAACTATAAAATTTTTCTGATTGTTTTGCTCCTAAACCTGTATCAACTAAAATTAAGCGACTTCCGTCTTCAACAAGCAAACAACGCATACTCATATCTATTAAGTTATTGGAATCTGCAGGATTTGTTTTTTGCCAAATTGATTTTGGTACAACCCCAAACATTGCGCCCCCATCTAATTTAAAATTGCCGGTTTCTATAGGATATATCTTCATCTTAAAAATTTAAAATCATTAAAAATAATGTTTAAAACTAATCATTTAATGATGTAAAATCGCATCAAAATTAAATTGATTTTGATGCTTACAAAGATTACGTAAAAAAGTTACTTTTTTTGTTAAGAAAATCTAAAGATTACAGGGTTAACCTCTTATTCTTTTATTTCCATTTGTTCCTTAATTTCGTCACCAAAACTATCTGTTACTGTTATTATATATTTACCTATAGTTGGTTGTATCGAAAAATCATGTATTCCTTTTGTAGTTCCTATAAAAATGTTATTTAGTGACCAAAATAAAGTAACCTCTTTATTAGAATGAGCAACTTTTAAAATGACCTCATTTTTAGACCCATCCAAACTTTTAGGTAAAAAAATGGTGCTTTTTTCCGTAGGATAAATGAACTTCATTGTATTTACTGATTCACCTAAACAATCATTTCTAAATTTTGGTGCTGATTTGTAAAATGGATTTTTATCTCGGTAATAATATTCCATTAAAGGAGGCAATACAAACCAAGATTTCTGTTTGATATTTTCGAAACTTTCACAAGAAGTATTTACTTGGTATTTTTCTGATACATCCACATTTACCAAAATGTGATAAGGACAAGGTGCCGTTTTCAATCCAGCATTCTGAATATATTCTAATTTTTTCTCTTCACAAATATCAGTTGCTCTGTAACCGCTTTTACTACAGATTGCTATTTCTGTCATTTCATCAAAAGGTTTATCAAACCATTCTGAATTTGGTAATTTATCGAAAACATCAAATAAAATAGGGGCAGCCGCTTGCACTCCTACCAATCCTGGCCTTCCTTCTCCATCTGCATTTCCAACCCAAACACCCACTACATAATCTTTAGTTGCACCAATTGCCCAAGCATCTCGAAAGCCAAAACTGGTTCCTGTTTTCCAAGCAATTTGTTTTGAAGAATCAAAGAATTCCCAATTTTGGTCTGCA
>Ga0209712_10000072_pt1 | contig 82836 bp, 71 predicted proteins | sample ArcOceMetagenome_FD_187443 | JGI IMG/M metagenome (GOLD analysis project Ga0209712, IMG submission 187443) | Marine eukaryotic phytoplankton communities from Arctic Ocean - Arctic Ocean - Greenland ARC118M Metagenome (SPAdes) (version 2) | ecosystem: Environmental > Aquatic > Marine > Oceanic...
CACATGTTATTTTATCAATAATTGTAATACCTTTTGTCTTAACAACCTACATGAGAGCAAAATTAGGCAATTTTCCACAACATAAAAAAATAGCTAAAATTACGTTTCCTTTATGGTTATACGTTGCCGTAACAGGCGTAGTAGTTTATCTAATGATATCTCCTTATTATGCTTAAAAAAATAATTTTTACCTATATATTATTAATGGTTTTTACTGTAAATTCATCCTACTCGCAATGTGCAATGTGCAAAGCAGTGGTAGAAAATGGAGATGTTGATATGGCCGAAGGTGTTAATAACGGAATTTCTTACTTAATGGTTTTCCCATACTTATTAGTTGGTGGTTTGTTTTATACTTTATACATATACAATAAAAAGCAAATTAAAATTTAACATTTCAATAAGAGTAAATAAATGTAACATATTTTACTTTTAGTCGTCTTACTAAGCACAATCGAAAGAATATTGTTTGCTTTTGATGTAATAAGAATTATAATCCAACAAAAACAAAAGACGTTTTGAAAATTAAATTTATACTATTAGTAGCTTTTTTAACTTCAGCAACTATTTTTTCACAGAAAAAGTGGGATTTAAAGGAGTGTGTAGATGAGGCATTAGCAAAAAATATTTCTATCCAGCAAAACAGACTTCGCTTAGAATTAGCTAAAAAAGATGTCGAAATTTCGAAAGGAAATTTTTTACCAAGTTTAAATGCAAATACAGGAGGTAACTTAAATTTTGGTACTGGTTTTGATCCTGTTTCTCAAAATAGAATTAACACAACTTTTTTTGGAGGTTCTGTTAATCTTAGTTCTGGAATTACCGTCTTTAATGGTTATAGAAACACCAATACATATAAACAAGCGCAATTAGGCGTAGAAACGAGTATGTTAGATTTACAGAAAATTGAAAATGATATTTCTTTATTTGTGGTTAACGGATATTTAAATATCCTATTTGCTAAAGAGAATTTAAATGCAGCTAGAGTTCAGTATACAATAAGTAAAAAACAAATTGAAGCAGCACAAAGTAGATTTGATTCAGGAGCAATACCTAGAGGTGATTTATTAAATACACAAGCTACAGCGGCATCAAATTTACAAACTGTAATTACGCAAGAAAATGCTTTAGATTTAGCATTATTAAACTTAGCGCAATTATTGCAAGTTTCTGTAGACGGTTTTGATGTTTCTCCGATAAATGTTGGTACCCCTTCTGCAAACTTGTTTTATGAAAATTCAGCAACAGTTTATGATAAATCTTTACAAACAATGCCAGAAATTGCTAGAGCCAAAATAGCGATTGAAAGCGCAGATTTAAGCATAGAAATATCTAAGGCTTCTTTTTTACCCTCCGTTACAGCTTCTGCAGCTTTATCTTCAAATTATGGTTATAATTTAAAGCTTCCTGAAGGATTTTCTAATACAGTGCTATCAAACCAATTAAGTGATAACTTAGGTTATGGAGTTGGTTTTAATGTTAGCATTCCAATTTTTAATCGTTTTCAAACAAAAAATAGAGTTGCACAATCTGTGATCAATAAAGAAATTTCTGAAACAAGATTAGAAAGTGAAAAATTATCTTTAAAACAAACAATAGAACAATCTTTTTTAGATGTAAGAACAGCTCTAAAAACATATGAAGCAGCTAAAATTTCACTAGAGGCCCAAAAAGAAGCCTTTAAAAATGCACAACAACGTTATAATTTCGGAGCAATGACGCAGTTTGATTTTGACCAAGTAAGAACACGTTTGGTCAATGCGGAAGCAGCTTTAATTAGGTCTAAATACGATTATGTTTTTAAAACGAAAGTATTGCAATTTTATGCTGGAGAATTAGTTTTAGAATAATTTACTTTAAAAAATAGTTTAAACCTCATAGTAATTAGATTGCTGTGAGGTTTTCTTTTTAATTTATCTTTACAAAAAAGAATCCAAAATTTTGAACATCATTTTAAATATAGAGACTACTACTAAAAATTGTTCTGTAAGTATTGCAGAAAAAGGAAAAATTATAGCTATTAAAGAATTAAATAATGGTAATTATTCTCATGCAGAAGTGCTGCACCCTTTTATTGTTGATATTTTAAAAGAAGCGAATCTTACTTCTGATAGTATAGATGCTGTGGCCGTAAGTAAAGGCCCAGGTTCTTATACGGGTCTAAGAATTGGAGTTTCTGCGGCAAAAGGACTATGTTTTGCGTTTGATAAGCCTTTGATTTCTATTGATACACTAACTTCTTTATCGTATTCAATTGCTATTGAAGAGGGCGTTATTGTGCCGATGTTAGATGCCAGAAGAATGGAGGTTTATTCAGCTGTTTTTGATAAAAAGCACAATCAAATAAGAGAAATTAAAGCTGAAATTATTGATGAAAATTCTTTTTGTGAATATTTAGAAAATAGTACCGTCTATTTTTTAGGAGATGGATCTCAGAAATGTAAAGAATTCATTACTCATGAAAATGCGATTTTTATAGATGCTATGTTTCCGTCAGCAAAAGAAATGGCAAAATTGTCTTATGATAAATATAAAAAAAACGACATAGAAAATGTCGCTTATTTTGAACCCTTTTATTTGAAAGATTTTATTGTTATCCCAGAAAAGAAAAAGAAACCTACTTTCTAATTTCTACTCTATGAGGATAAGGTATTTCTATTCCTGCTTTGTCTAATGCTATTTTAGTGTTTTCGGTAATATCAAAATAAACATCCCAATAATCAGCAGATGCACACCAAGGTCTAACAGCGAAATTTACGGAGCTATCAGCTAATTCGGAAACCTTAACTATTGGTGCTGGATCATTTAATACTTTTGGATGCTCTGTTAGCACATGCATTAAAACGTCTTTTGTTTTCTTGATATCGGCATCATAAGAAACACCAAATACGAGATCTACACGTCTTGTTCCTTCAGTAGTATAATTTACGATGTTGCCATTAGATAATGTGCCATTTGGAATAATAATTTCTTTGTTTGATAAACCAGTTAATTTTGTCGTAAAAATTTCAATTTCTTTGACAACGCCAATTTCACCTTGACCTTCAATCAAATCACCAATTTTAAAAGGTCTAAAGATCATGATCAATATTCCGCCAGCAAAATTAGCTAAAGAGCCTTGTAAAGCTAAACCAATAGCTAAACCAGCAGAAGCTACAATTGCTGCAAAAGAGGTTGTTGCAACTCCTAATTTCGAAATTACTGTAATGAATAATAATATTTTGAAAATCCAACTGCTAAGATTCCCTAAAAACTTTTGAAGCGTAATATCAACACCTCTTTTTATCATTATTTTTTTTGATGATTTAATAACGATATTAATTAGAAATAAACCAACTATTAAAATAATTAAAGCGGTTATCAAATTTGGGGTGTATTCAATTAATAGTTCTTTTATTTTTTCGGCGTAGTCTTCCATTGTCTTTTTATTAAAACTTAATTAGTAAAAGTACGAGAATATTTAAAATTTATTTCTGAAAGAGAATAAAAATAGATATAATTTAGACGAAATAGTCAATGTTTTCTGAAATACTTTTGCGAACTTATCTATTTTAAAGCACTAGCTTCATCATTAAATAATTATAAAAATATTTCACTCCTTTATTTTGTATCCGAAAAAATATATTTCTAAATATATACATGGACTAGGATTAAAAAACCAATTTGTATAATTTGAATTTTTTTCATAAGATATGAGAAAAAAAGCCATTACTATTTCATGAAATTACGTCAAAGTAGTTTGTATTGTAATCCTAGTTTACTTCAAAAGTAATTTTTAGGTTTACTCGAAATTCAGTAACAGTGCTACCATTAACAACAGCACTTTGTGATTGTACAAATACAGATTTGATGTTTTTAACAGATTCGGCTGCATGTTTTACTGCTATCCTTGTAGCTTCTTCCCAGCTTTTTTCAGAATTAGCTAAAACTTCAATAACTTTCATTACTGCCATGATATTTAAGAGTATTAAGATTTATAAGATGTAAATATAATTTTTTTTCATCATAATAAGTTTCGTTATCTTTTACAATGTAAATTTAATGTTACCAAAGTGTTTATAAATAGTTAAAAAAAGTTTATATTTGTGAAATAGATGTTAACCTTAAAACAAGCGGTCATGAAAAAAATTATAACAATATGTATATTTACGTTAGCAACTATTGGATATGCGCAAGAACAACAGCCAACTTATAAGGCTCAGGGAGATTTAGTAAAAGCTACGTACTATTCTGAAGATGGATCTGTAAAAACACAAGGTTTTTTTAAAAATAAAAAATTGACTGGGGAATGGGTTCGTTTTGATAAAGCAGGTAATAAAACCCAATTAGCTTATTATGATAGTGGTAAAAAGATTGGTAAATGGTTTGTTTGGACTAAAGCGTCTTTAAAAGAAATTAACTATGTAGATAATTCTATTGTATCGGTGAACGTTTGGAAGCCAGAATCTAACCTTGCTGTAAATAACGATTAATTCAATTATATTTTATACATAAAAACTCATTAGAATTTTAAATTCTAATGAGTTTTTTTATGCTATCAATTTATATCTCTAGCTAAGGATAGCATGTTTCAATTAAATGGCAGAGAAGAGGGAGTTTTATATGCATTTAATTTAATAGTTTTGCTATCGTTGGTTAATAAGGTTTTAAGATCTGTCAAGATGCTTTTAAAAGGTGATATCAATATTCTGTATGGGACATAAAAAAAAGCCTTTAGAGAATCCCTAAACGCTTTTTTTTTGAGCCTTTCTTTAATTTTTATTCTACAATTAAAGTAAATGGAATACTATATTTTACACCGACTGGTTTCCCTCTCTGTCTACCTGGTTTCATTTTTGGTAATTGCTTCATTACTTTTATGACTTCAGCCTTAATCTTTGGGTGTGGCGCTCTCGCTTGAATGTTTACGATATTACCTTTTTTATCAATTTTAAAACCAATAAATACTCTTTTTCTACCTGCTGATAGGCCTAGCTCGTTAGGTAACTCACTATCAAATTTTCTACCAAAGTGCTTTTGAACTTTAGCACTAAAGCATTTTTTTAACGCAGCCTTATTTCCTTTACATCCAGGAAAGACAGGTACGTCTTCAATAATCATGAAACTTACATCTTCCTCAATTTCTTCAACTTCTTCAACTTCTTCAATTTCCTCAACCTCAATAGCTTCACTTTCGTCAGTCTCCGTAGATTCTATTACAGTTTCTTCTATCTCTTTTTCATCTTCAACAATCTCTATTTTTTCTGGAGCTGGTGGTGGTGGTGTTTTAGGCTTTACTGGCTCAACTCTTTCTGTAATTGGAATTTCTTCCTCCATGTCTGCATTCATTACAGCAGAACCTAAATCTCCATAGGTTTTGTCATATGTTTTTTGTTCGATTGCAGCATAGGTTATAAAAAGGGCTAATACAAGACCAATTTGCATAAAAATTTTACTGAAATTTTCTAAATTTGATTTAGGACTTTTCTTAATTTCCATTTTAAAGATTTATTAATAGGTTGCTAATTTAATTAAATTATTGTTTTAAATACAAGTCTTATGGTTAATTAATCTATTTTTTTTTTGAAACGATATTAAAAATCAACAAAGCGAATAGAGCTCCTACAGAGTTTGCAATTACATCTAAGTAATCTCCGGTTCTGTATATTGTTATTCTACTTTGTAATAATTCAATAATTATGCCAAAAATAACGCAACAAATTACTATAAAATATTTTTTATTTGGTTTCTTTGAATATGCTATTAGCCATGATATTGTTAATATGAAGTATCCTAAGCCATGAAAACTCTTGTCTATGTTATTGAATGTAAAGGTAATTGGGGTACTTGGCATTCTAATAAGGCTCAAACAAACAATAGCTATTGTAATGATTAAGGCTATTATAAAGCCGTTATTCTTTAATAAGGTCTTGATATGCTTTATCATCTAATAAGCTTTCTATTTGTGAGTTATTAGAGATAGCTATTTTAATCATCCATCCTTTTCCATAAGGGTCTGTGTTTACTAATTCTGGTTCATCTTCTAGGTCTTCATTAAATTGAACTATTTCACCAGATAAAGGCATAAACAAATCTGAAACTGTTTTTACGGCCTCTACAGAACCGAAAACTTCTCCTTCTTCTACATTGTCATCTAATGTATCTACATCTACATAAACAATATCCCCTAATTCTCCTTGAGCAAATTCTGTAATTCCTACAGTTGCAATGTTTCCTTCAATTTGAATCCACTCATGATCTTTGGTGTATTTTAATTCAGCTGGAATACTCATTTTTTTATTTTTTTTTATTGATTTATTTTAATTTCCTCCTAAGTTGTAAACTAGATTAAACCCACCATTTATAGATTGTCTTGGAAAGGTTGTAGAAATAGCATATTTAGAGGTTTGATGATTATAATAAAAAGATGCAGTTAAACTGCTGTTCAATTTGTAATCGGCGGTAAATTTAATCGAAAATAACTTTTGACCACCACTAATCTGATCATTATCTTCATCTACATATCTAATTTGTGTTAAATTATCTCGTAATGATACATCCGCTCTTAAATTAATATCACCTTTTAAAGCAGTTTTTTTACCTGTAAAACGGGTATTCATTTTCACGTCTTTAAAAACATAACCAAAACCAAAAATATATTCAGTACCGGCAATATCGGTTATGGTACTGTTGTTAAAATTCATAGTTAAAGTTCGATCTTTTTTAATTTCTCCTCTTAAAGAAAAAGAGTTTTTCATTTTCATGTCAACTTTTAATAAGGGTGAAAATTCATCAACCAAAGTTGCACTGGCAATTAGTCTTTTTGATTCGTAATTACCTGCTATATTTTTTTCGATATATGCCGTAGCATTCTTATACTGTAAGTTGTTTGTAAAACTAGAAACGGTATACGATGATCTGTACCCATGAGAAAGTACAAAGGTTGAAAAGTTCTTTTTAAACCATTTGAATTTCATTAATCCATTATAACGCAAAGTCCAATTAGGAATTGGTATATCTCTAAACAAACTTGTACTTACTTTATCTGGGTTCTTGCCAGAATAAGCTGCCATAAATGCTGGAAGTAAAACTTGTTGGCTGTTCTTTCCAAAACCATCTATTGCAGCACCAGTTTCCGTAGCTAATCTGTTGGAAATAATACTTCGGTAATCTTTCATTTTTTGGAATAGTACATCCCCATTTGTAAATGCTGTCGAAAGCATAGAATGACTGCTGCTAAAGTTACCTGTTTCAAAAATAGGAGTATCTTCAAATGTACTTTTTGCTTCTATCAGATCTATTTGTTGAGAAATATCTTTGGTTTGAATTTTATTACCTCGAACATCAATATTTAAATCTTTAAAAGGTTTAACGGTAAAAGTATAATCTAATTTATTATAATGAGTTCTGCTGTAAGTTTTGTTAAAATATTCACCACCATCAACTCGGGTAACTAACCATCCATTTTCTAAGGCTTTATTTCTAATGTCAACTTGACTACCAAAAGCAAATGAGGTAGGTGCTCCTCCTAAAAAGCCAATATCTTCTGTATAACCTTGCAAGAACTGACCATTATTTTCTGTGTAACTTATTTTACCTTGTTTTACAGAGGTAATAACATTCCAACTCCCTTTTAAAATTTTCTTGCCAACTGGTAATGTTTTCTTTTGTTTTATTCTCGCCGAATTTTTTCCCTTTGCGTTTTTACGTTGTGTTTTTGTTAATAAAAGTTTTTCAAAACCAACTTTTTTATACAGCTTATCAAAAGAAAAGGTAGTATTTATATTATGTGTATTTGCATTCTGTATGACATTACCAATTTGTTCAAAGATAGTGTTATCTTGAGATGATACTTGCCAGTCAAAATCTGCTGTATACGCATAGTCTGCTTTCATAAAACTTAAAATCGGAAACTTATTTAAAGGTAAATTATAGGTTGTATTTAGTTTTTGATGATAATGATTTGGTCTTCCTGTGTTAAAGAAATCGTCAAAAACTTGCAAATCTTCACCATTTCCAAAAGCATCATAAATATAACTATTGGTTGCGTTAAAGTTTAATTGTATTGATTTGGTTAAATCAAAACTAATAGTGTAATCCCAATCAAACAAAAATCTACGTTGTTTTAATTCTGGTTGAGCAGATAAACCTTCTACCAAATTTCGGGATTGTTGTTCGTTATAACTCCTGTTAATTCTAGAGTTTAAAGCGAAGGTTTTTGGTACAGGGTTAAAGTTTAAATCTTTGATAAACTTCCAATATTTACTTTTGAAGCTTTCTGAATTCTTAAAGAATTCTATAGGTTTAGAATTGAAGTTGAAATTATAAGCAGCAGAAGCTGATACTTTTTCATTAATATATTTTTCTATATTATAATCTCTATGAAATTCTTTGTTATGGGAATAAGAAACAGCTAAGTTTTCTACATCATAAAACCTTGGTTTTTTTGTGGAATTTGGGTTTCTGTTCTTCTTTACATTGATAAAACTGATACTGGTTCTTTTTGTATAATCCCTAGAGAACTCGCTATTAGGATTCTGAGCAATAGCATCTTTTAGTTTAACATCTTGATATTGAGGATCGAACTTTGGATCAACGAATTTTTCACCAACACTGTAACTCATTGGTAATTGAATTCCCCATTTTTTTGGAGTTAAAACTTTACCTAAATTAATGGTTGTAGAAACGTCGTACTGTTTGGTTTCGTCTAAACTACGTTGGTTTACTCGATCCTCTACCGCGCCAAAACCAATTGTTTTTATACTTCCAGAAAGCGATACATTCGCAACATCAGCAAAGTTGGCATCAGCATTCATGACTGCAGCCCAACCACCTTTATTGTCAAAGCCTGATGAACGTAATTCATTAAACCAGATTTCACCACTTTTATTTAAAGTAGTATTATTTCTTATACCTAAAGTTATTGTTCTTAATTGTCCTAATGTAGGATTTCCTTTTACTCGAATTTTAAATTCAGGAATCTCATTTGGGTCTTCAATCGGATATATATCATTAACCATCAAACCTAACCCATCTCTTTCTACTTTAAGTTTACCAAAGGATTCTAAGAGTGCGTCCAGATTATTCGCCTCGGGCCAAATATCGAATGCAGAACCACCATTCGTGGACACCTTTAAAGGAACTTCTATCTGATAAAAATTATCATTTAAATCTGTTCCTAATCTTATAACTGCAGAAAAATCATCATCACTTAAAGATCCTTCTGCATCATTTTTTTGTAAATGCATAAACATCTTCAAGTTTTTAAAACGTCTTAAATCGATACTTATGTTTTTATAAATTGCCCTAGTTTTATTAGGTTCTAAATTGTTAACTTTTAAAGTTACGGATTGTTCATTTTGCAATTGTACAGTAGTACTTCCTTGTAAACGCTCTCTTTCAATTCCTGGAGGTTGAATGTAACTTCCATTGTTTTGTTCTATACTAACAACACCAACTTCAAAACCTTCTAATTCAGCTTGCGTTAATTCTCTCTCAGGATCAATTGTTGGATCTATGGTTTTTGTATATCGTCTCCAATCTCCGCGTACTAAATCTAGTTCACCAAATCTAATGACAACAGGCATTTTAAATTTAGTTAAGAACATTCTTATAAAACGAATGCTGTTAAAATCAGAGATTCCATTTATTGGTGTTCCATTTCTCACTGGTACTCTAAATTGATACCATTTTGTTTGCTGTGTATTCCCGTTTTCTAAAGAAACAGAAGTTGTTTTTTCATCAACAATATAATTTCTACCTTTTACTAAATCTACTTGATTCATAGATATTTTATACTCGTAATAACTCTCGACAGTATTCATCGTTTGATCCCTGTTGATGTCCTCTACATCTGGGTAGGTTGAAGATGAAGTAGGATAAGATTCTGGTGATTGGTTTAGCGTTGGCGAGTTACCTTGTGTATTGTTGAAGTCTTTATACCGCCTTACAATAGAGGCATCAATAGCGTCTAATTGTGCTCCTCTAAAAAACTGAAAATTATCGGATGAAATATCATCTGATTTTAATTTGGAGAAATTTATATTTAAGTTTAAAGAATCAGAAAGTTTCTTTAAATGTTGTTCCTCTTCAAGGTCATTTAATCCATCAAACCCTAGATCTTGATTTGTTCTGGTTCCATCCTCCAGACCAAAGGCATAAATAATGGACGGGCTTCTTGGCACATCACCCCAAGTTGTTCTATTAACATTAGAGCCATCAACCTTTAAACCATTTTCGGGTAAGCCGTTTTCAAACATTTTACGATTATCCTTTAAAATATCTTCAGAGATATTTCCTAAATTGATGTATAAATCTCCTACCTGATTTGTTAAGTCATTAGGATTTACACCTTGTGGTAAACCTTCTGCATTTGTAATAGAATAATTTTGATAAGGATCCATTACCCAAAACTGAATAAATTCGACATTTGCTTGATCAAAATTATTTGTAGTTAAAGGGCGCATAATTCCACCCCAGTTCTCATCAGGTTTCTTAAAAGTTCCATCGTTATTCACATCAATCTCTAAAGTGTTAAAATTATAGGAACCTCTTTCTTCCGGATAGTAAGCTAAATCTAAGGTTCTTACTAAAGAGTTTTGAGTGATGTCTAATTGTACATTTGGGAACAATTCTCTATAATTAATTTGTCTTGTTTCTGCTCTAGATAATTCATCAGCGTCGATACTTGGTGGTGTTTGACCAATTCCGTAAAAAATTTGATCTACATTATACCAAGCTAATTTTGCTCTTTTGTAATTATATGATATATTATTTTGCTCTCCGTTAAAACCATTAAAATACTTTGGAGTACTAGCTTCATACCAATCTAAAGGAGATAATAAACTAATAGGTATTTGTGATGCTTCAAAATCGTCTATATAAGAAGTTGCAGCACCGGCGACGTCTATTCCACTTGGAGTGCCTGGTGCTAAATATGCCATGTCTGCTCTAACAGATAAATTGGATGGGATATCGGTATCTACAAAAGGTAATTTGTTTGCTAATTTTGTAAAATAAGGAACCTCAGTAGAATAATCTATGTTTACACCAAACATGGTATTGTCTATAGGCTCAGCTCCAAAATTAACTTTTGGTGTTAGGGGTCTTTCATTTACATTTAAAATAGTTGCACCAACTATAAAATCGTCAGAAAACTTATGCTCAATATCTACACCCATAAAGGTTTTTCTCTGTTGATTAAACACAGCATTATTTTCTGTTGATACATTTATTGGAGTTCCGGAAGCTTGTAGACCTGGATCTATAATTTGTACTCTTCCTAGTTGATAATCAACTACGAAATCAACACCTTCTACCAATTGTCTTCCACCAGCAGTAACTTTTACAGAACCTCTAGGAACATTGAAAGCACCAATCGGAATTCCCCCAGAATTTTCTGATTTAAAATAACCTTTTAAGAAATATTTATCCTTATTTTGAAAGTTGTTTTTGATGTTTACTTTTGTATTTAAATACAAATCTTTAAATAAATAAACTTCATCGGCAACATTTGTTAATTTGTTTGCTAAACCACTACCAAAAGGTTCTGGATCTGGAAAAATCACATATCCATTTTGAGAATTTACGGTAATTCCTTCTACATAATCAAAGAAACCGTCTGAAGTTCTAAATTGACTTTGGTCTAGTTGATCTAGTTTTAGCACCTGAATTAATGGTGTATTAGCAATATCTGTGGTTTGGGCATTTTGCAATACATTCGACGGTATACCGGTAGCATCATCTCTGTACTGAATTTCAAAACGAAAACCATCTTGTGTTAATGGATATGCACCTAGAGCATAAATATTTTTCATCATTAAACGCCAAGTAGGAAAAGATTCTTCTCCACCACTTCCATCATCTCTTTTTGTCGTTAATATTTCGCTACGTAATAATTTTACAGCTAAATTTTGTGGTGCTTGAATTCCATCATTAGAAAATTCACCCACTTTAAAAGATTTTTCTGCACTACCATTAACAGTTCCTGCAACAGTATATTCGTATGCAACGGCTAAAACTTCACCATCATTTAATCTTCTGTTTAAAGAGATATATCCTAATTGAGGATTTAAAGTATATTCATTTAAATCTAGCTTTCTCGCATTTTCAAGTATTGAATAATCTGTTCCTTGTTCCATTTGAAATGTCCCATTTAATGTGTTGTCAACATTGGAAACATCTCTAATTCCTGCTAAAACATTAGGATCATAAATATTATTAGCATCGTTTTGAGGCAGATTTATGGTTGTTTGTACATTATTTAAATTAATATTTATACTAACTGGGTTTGTAGTTTGCACAGTTCCATTGCTATTTACAAGATTTTTGTAAGTAGTATTAATATTATTAGATTCTCCAATATCAGAAAAAGCAACAATACTTCTAAAATCGTCTGTACTTGCATTCCTATTAGTTACCCAAACCTCGATTCTTGTAATATTAACTTGACTACTTACTAAAGGGTAGTTTTTTAAAGAGTTTGCATAATTATCTATAAAGAATTGAGATAAGAAAAAGTGTCTGTCATTATCATAATCAGTTGTTCTCAACTCAAAAGGCTGTATGGAAGCTCCTGCTTCTGCAACAATAGTTTTACTTTCAGAATTTTGTTGAGAGAAAACAGCCGTAATATTTGTATTACCAAATTGAAGTTTTGTCTTTAATCCAAACAAACTTTGGGCCCCGTTAATTAAAGAGTTTTTAATTGGCATTGAAAGGTTACCAGCTTCAATTCCTTGTATAATTCCGTCTTCACCATATTTAACATCAGAAAGTGAGGGTGGTATAAATTCTAGCCTAATTAAGTTTTGAAAATCAAAGGTAGATTGTGTGTCATAATTTGCAGTAAGTTCCAAGCGTTCACCAACTTTTGCACGAATACTTGCGTTAATTTGTTGATCAAAATCAAATGTAAAACTACTTCTGTTTTCTTCAGATATTTGAGGGTTATCTGTGTTTTGATAGATAAAACCAAGTTTTAAATTTAAGCTTCCTGTTGGTGTAAATTTAATTTCATTCCCTCCAAATATAGACTCAAAAAACTTTGAGTTTACATAATAAGATGGTAATAAGTCTTTTTGTGCAGCCTTAGAGCCTTTCTTTTTAATATTTGTTGCACTTACTTTATCCTTAAAATACTCCAACATATCTCGTTTTAAACGATATTGTTGATATTCTTTTTGAGTTAAGAAAATGGGTGTTTTTGTATAATATTCACCAATTTTTTCTAAAATCACATACTTGTTTAATTCTTTGTCAAAAACAACTTCCTTCTCTGCTAGATCATTTAAAAAAAGACCACCTTTTTGTGTGTGATTAAAATTATATTTTAATTGTAAGGTATCACTTTTTACGTTCGTTGAATCCTTACTTTTTTTAGTTTGCCCGAATGAAGATAAGTTTACTGCAAAAGTAAAAAGGACTAATAAAAATATGTTTTTTAATAATCTAATCAATGGATTATAAATTTTTTAAAGCTGATTTAATAATTTGTTCTACAGAAGCTTCTTGGTTTACTTTTAAAACTAAACTCACAACTTTTTCAGATTGTTTTCTATTAAATCCTAAAACTTCTAAAGCAGATAACGCTTCATCTTTATTAGTATTGCTTGAGTTTATGGAAATTTCATCAATATCAAACGTTTTTAAGATTTTATCTTTTAAATCAACAATTACTCTTTGTGCAGTCTTTACTCCAATTCCTTTTACAGATTGAATTAATGGTACATTTTCTGAGGCAATTGCATTTTGTATTTCTTCTGATGTCATAGATGAAAGCATTGTTCTTGCAATACTAGGTCCAACACCAGAAACAGAAATTAATAATTTAAAAACGGCTCTTTCTGTTTTATTTATAAAACCAAAAAGTGTATGTGCATCTTCTCTTATGGATAAATGTGTATATAATACTACGTTTTCACTATCTGGTAAACTAGAAAAAGTATTTAAAGAAATGTGTAATAAATAACCAACACCATTGCAATCTACAACAACTTCTGTTGGGTTTTTCTCTACTAATCTTCCTCTAACTTGTGTAATCATGTATTCTTTTTATGGCTCTAATGTAATAAATTATTTGTTCTTTTCCTTTTGTTGGGCATCAACACATGCTAAAGCTGCCATATTTACCATTTCGTCAACACTTGCACCCAATTGTAAAACATGTACCGCCTTACTTAAACCTAAGATTACAGGTCCAATAGATTCTGCTCCTTGAACTTGTTTTAATAGTTTATAAGTAATATTTGCAGATTCTAAATTCGGAAAAATTAAAACATTTACTTTTTTACCATTCAACTTAGAAAATGGAAACTCTTTTGCAAGCATTTCAGGGTTCAATGCAAAATCTGCTTGTATTTCTCCATCTACAATTGCATCAGGGTAATGGCGATGAATAAAAGTAACAGCTTCTTTAATTTTTCTCGATGTTTCCGTGCTAATTGTTCCAAAATTAGAAAAAGACAACATGGCAACATTTGGCTGCATACCAAACATTTTTACCAAATTTGAAGTCATTTGAGTGATTTTTACTAAATCTTTTGCCGAGGGGTTGATATTGATAGTCGTATCTGCTAAAAATAAAGGGCCTTGTTTAGTTAGCATTAAATTACAAGCTGCAATTTTAGAAATACCTTTGTTTTTTTCAATTAACTCGAGTATTGGTTTTACAACAGTAGGATAGGGTCTTGAATAACCAGTGATCAAAGCATCAGCTTCATTTTCATTTACCAGCATTGCACCAAAATAATTGCGCTCACGCATTAATTTTATTGCTTCAGATAAAGTTCTTCCTTTACGTTGTCTTCTTTTCCAGTAAGCTTCTCCAAAGCGATCTCTGCGCTCTTTTTCCTCATCAGTTTTAGGATCGAAAATGGGCACGTCAGCAGTAAAACCAATTTCTTCTTTTAACTCTAAAATCAATTCTTTTCGACCTAGTAAAATAGGTTTTCCAAGTTTTTCTTCATGCACTCTTTGTGCTGCTTTTAAAACATCTAAATGATCAGCTTCAGCAAAAACAATTCGTTTTAAATTGCTTTTAGCTCTGTTATGAATCATTCTAATTTCTTTGCTTCCAGAACCAGATCTTTCCATTAACTCTTCTCTATACTTATTCCAATCTTCAATTGGTTCTAAAGCAACACCAGAATCCATTGCTGCTTTTGCAATTGCTGGAGGAATTTCATAAATTAACCTAGGATCAAATGGTTTTGGAATAATATATTCTCTTCCGTAAGTTAAACTTACTTCGTCATAAACAATATTTACTTGTTCTGGCACAGATTTCTTTGCTAAATCAGCTAAAGCATGCACTGCAGCCATTTTCATTTCTTCGTTAATTTTGGTAGCTCTCACATCTAAAGCGCCTCTAAAAATAAAAGGAAAACCAAGTACGTTGTTTACTTGGTTAGGATGATCTGATCTACCAGTAGCCATTAAAATATCATTTCTAGTAGCAATTGCTATATCATAATCGATTTCTGGAACAGGATTAGCCATCGCAAAAACAATTGGATCTTTTGCCATCGATAGTAACATTTCTGGAGAAACTATATTTCCCATAGAGAGGCCAATAAAAACATCTGCATTTTGCATTGCTTCTTCAAGTGTTTTGATATCTTGATCCGTGGCAAATTCTGCTTTTTGAGAAGTAAGTGTTTCTCTGTCTTTTCTGATAACACCTTTGCTATCACACATAACAATATTTTCCCTTTTTGCACCTAGTTTTAGATATAGGCGCGTGCAAGAAATTGCTGCAGCACCTGCACCATTCACAACCATTTTTATTTTAGAAATATCTTTCTCTGTAATCTCAATAGCATTTTTTAAGGCAGCTGCTGAAATAATTGCAGTTCCATGCTGATCGTCATGCATTACAGGAATATCTAACTCATCTTTTAATCTTCTTTCGATTTCAAAAGCTTCAGGAGCTTTGATGTCTTCTAAATTTATCCCTCCGAAAGTTGGTGCAATTGCTTTTACCGTTTGTATAAAAAGCTCTACATCAGTCGCGTCTACTTCAATGTCAAAAACATCAATATCAGCAAATATCTTAAAAAGCAACCCTTTTCCTTCCATCACTGGTTTTGAGGCTTCTGGACCAATATCACCTAGACCTAAAACGGCTGTTCCGTTTGAAATTACGGCGACTAGATTTCCTTTAGCAGTATATTTGTAAACGTTTTCTTTATTTTTGGCAATTTCTAAACAAGGCTCTGCAACTCCAGGGGAATAGGCAAGCGCTAAATCATGCTGCGTTGCATATTTTTTGGTAGGAACAACTTCAATCTTTCCTGGTTTTGGTTTTGCGTGGTAAAGCAAAGCTTCGTGTCTTTTTCTCGAATCGCTCATAAATGTTTGTCTACTATTTTATAGTGGACAAATATAGGCTTTTCAGTTAAAGACCAAATTAAATTTTGTCTCTTTTAGAAACTTAAAATTATTATGAACACCTAATAAATTGGTTTTTATTGATGTTTTTTAAATAGGCCTAAGGATTCTTTGAGTTTTTGTTGATATTTATAAAGAGCTAACCTTTAGTGTTTTTAATAAATTCTTAAATGCAAGAAATTATTATATCTTGTTTAACAAATTTTAAATCTTTTATTGTAACATAAGTCTTAGTTTTACGTCTGCTAAATAAAACCAACTATGAAAAAAATCACTATTCTATTTTTTCTTCTTGTTTCAGCAACTTTTGTGGCGCAAGTAAAAGGGAAAATTACAGATACTAAAAATAATCCACTGTCTTTTGTGAGTGTTTATTTAGATAAAACTGTTACAGGTACTACTTCCAATGATAATGGTGATTATGTTTTAGAACTTAAAAATAAAGGAAAATATAGTATTGTTTTTCAGTTTTTAGGATTTAAAACGGTGAAAAAAGAAGTGAATATTACTTCTTTTCCTTTTGAGCTAAACATTGAATTGGAAGAAGAAAGTGTACAATTAAGTGAGATTTTGATTTCGACAAAAGACAATCCTGCTAACAAAATTATTAGAAATGTAATTGCCAATAAAGATAAGAACACAGATAAGTTTGCAAATTATACAGCCAAGTTTTATTCACGTGGTTTGTACAGAATTAAAGATGCTCCAAAGAAATTTTTAGGTCAAACTTTGGGCGATTTTGGCGGAGGTTTAGATTCTACGAGAAGTGGTATTATTTATCTTTCTGAAACTATTTCTGATGTTAAATTTCAAAAAAAACCTAAAAACTTTAAAGAAAATATTATTGCATCTAAGGTTAGTGGACAAGATAATGGCATTAGTTTTAATAGGGCAGAAGATGCAAATATCAACTTTTATGAAAACAGTGTAGAGTTCGGAAATGATTTGGTTTCGCCAATTTCTACAAACGCATTTAGTTACTATAAATTTAAATTAGAAGGGACTTTCTATGATAAAAACGGAAAGCTTATCAACAAGATAAATATAATTCCAAAACGCAAAAATGATCCTGTTTTTAATGGTTCTATATATATTGTAGAAGATGATTGGGCTTTGTATGGCGCAGATGTTTCAGTTACTGGAGCGCAAGTAAATATTCCTGTAGTTGATGTTTTAAAACTGAAACAAAACTATAATTATTCTGATACGAATGATGCTTGGGTTTTAATCAGTCAAACTATAGATTTTAAAGTAAATGCTTTTGGATTTAAGTTGGATGGACGCTTTTCTGCTGCTTTTTCTAATTATAATTTCACACCCAATTTTACTGAAAACACATTTACAAATGAGGTTTTAACTTTTGAGAAAGAAGCTACTGAAAAAGATTCTTCTTATTGGGTGACTCTAAGACCTGTTCCTTTAACGATAGAAGAGGTGAAAGATTATGAAATTAAAGACAAATTAAAAGTAGTACGTAAGTCAAAAAAATATTTAGATTCAGTAAATAAAAAGCAAAATAAAGTTAGTTTCCTTTCTCCAATTACCGGTTACACGTATAAAAACTCGTATAAAAAATGGTCTTTATCTTATGATGGTTTAATAAAAGATTTAGGATTTAACACAGTACAAGGATTTAATACTTCTATTGGCGCTAGTTATTTTAAAAATATAAATGACAAAGGAAATTGGTGGAATGCAGGTATAAATGTGAATTATGGTTTTTCAGAAAAAATAGCTAGGCCAACAGTTTTTTTTAATAAAAAGTGGAATAATATTTCTAAACCAAGAATGTCTATTTCTGGTGGTGTAACAACTGCCCAATTTAATGGAAGAAATTCCATCTCTAAAATGGATAATTTAGTACGCTCCTTATTAAGAAGAGAAAATTATTTAAAGATTTTTGAAAAAGAGTTTGCAAAAATTGGGTATTCAGAAGAAATTAAAAACGGAGTTTACTTTTCATCATCTTTAGAGTATGCAAATAGAAGACCACTTTTTAATACTAGTAGTTATTCTTTTGCACGCCAAAGTAAAACAGATCCTTATACTTCTAATAACCCTATAGACCCGGCAGATTATACGAATTCGGCATTTTCAGAACATAAAATTGCTTCTTTGAAATTGGGTGCAACTTTTGTCTTTAACCAAAAATATTTATCATACCCAGACAGAAAATTTAATATTGGAAACACGAAATACCCATCTTTGAGTTTGGTGTATAGGAAAAATTTTGGAGCAGCAAATTCTGAATTAAATTCTGATGTATTTGTAGCCAGTATAAGACAAAATATTGATGCTGGAAATTATGGAAAACTAGCGTACAATATTAGAGGAGGACTATTTTTGAAAAAGAAAAATATTACTTTTATGGATAATTTGCAAGCCAATGGAAATCAGTTACTATTTATCACAGACAATCAATTAAGTAGTTTTGGTTTGTTAGAATATTACAAGTTTTACACGAATGATAAATATGCAGAAGTACATGTAGCGCATAATTTTAAAGGAGCATTTTTGGGTAAAATTCCATTAATAAATAAGCTAAACTTACATTTAGTAGGAGGTGTAAAAAGTTTGTTTATGGCAGATAGTAATCCATACACAGAATATTCTGTAGGATTAGATAATGTTGGTTTTGGTAAATGGCGTTTTTTAAGAATTGATTATGTGAAATCTTATTATGCAGGAATTAAGAATGACGGATTCTTATTAAGGTTGAATATATTAAATTAATACTTTTATCTTTGTTTATGATGAAATTAAAAATACTTTTCTTTGGGATTACAACAGATCTAGTAGGTGCTTCAAATTTAGATTTGGAGATTTCCGAAGCGTCAACTGTTGCAGATTTTAAGAATCTGTTAAAGAAAAAATATCCTCAGTTAGAAAATATGGATTCTTATGCAATTGCAGTAAATGAAAGTTATGCAACGAGTGATTTGATTTTACATGGGAATGATATCGTTGCTATAATTCCGCCGGTGAGTGGAGGTTAAAAACTATCTCATGTATTTTTTATCAATATAAAAAGTTCCAAATGGTAAAATAGAAGCAACTAAAACAATTCTTAAGGTTTTATAATTCCAATTCATTTGTTTTTTGAGCATAATTGCTAATATAATATAGAGCATAAATAGAATTCCGTGAGGCATTCCAAACATTTTTACAAAACTTGGATCATTTAAAGCATATTTATAATAGAGCCCTAAGCTCATTAATAATAAGTAAGAAACTCCTTCTAAAAAACTAACAACTCTAAAGATATTTTTCATTTTTATGAAGTATTGAAAATTAGATTGTAAAGATACATTTTGAATCATTATTTTTGTTCATCAATGAAAAGAACTTCAATAAAAATTACATCGGAAAAATTGGACTTACAAGAATGTTATAGTTTTGTAGAAGATGCTTCTTGTGGCGGAATTTGTACATTTATTGGTGCTGTAAGAAATGATACTCAGGGGAAAGAAGTAACTCAGTTAGATTTCTCTGCCTACAAACCAATGGCAATTAAGGAAATGCAAAAAATTGCAGATTTGACGTTAGATAAATTTGATATCAAAAAAGTAGCGATTCATCATGCAGAAGGAATGCTTCAAATTGGTGATATTCCCGTTATTATTGCTGCTTCAGCAAAGCATAGAAAAGCAGCGTTTGAAGCCTGTGAATTTGCAATTGATATACTAAAGCAAAGTGTGCCTATTTGGAAAAAAGAACATTTCTCTGATGGAGACGTCTGGGTAAATGCGCATCCGTAATTTTAGTTTACAATTTTTTTAATCCTTACCTGTTAATTACTGCTGCTAAATACTCTTTACTGAACGACTCTGCAGCCATAAATAAAACTGTAATCCAAACAAAGTTGCACCAGATAATAAGTGTATTGCTTGCGTTCCTATTGGAAATTCTGCGTAATACATTAAAATTCCTGTAATGGTTTCTATAAAGATTAAAAAGACAATCCAATTTACGAGTTTATAACCCAAATTTTTAATTTGATTTAAGTAGAGCATCCCGAAGTTTACCAATACAATAGCTATTGTAAACGATCGATGAAAGTAGAATTTAAAACTGGGATTCATTAAACTGTAATCTTTGTTTTCAAAGCCGAAAAGTTTTACTTGTTCATCTATAAATTGTCTTACTTGAGTTCCCATTGCAATTTGAACTAAAGAAAAAATAACAGAAAAAAGCAGTAATTTATTAAAGAGAGCGTTGTATTTGTATTCCTTTTTTTTATTCGAAATAATAAATTTTAATTGTAATAAAAGTGCAATTATAATCAAACCAATAACCATATGTACGGTAATCATTCCTGGTTTTAAATTTGTGTCCACGACCATTTTTCCTAAGGCAGCTTCAACAAGCATTAAAAAGAAGGCTGTAAAAGATAGTAAAGAAATTATCCTCTTTGTTTTCCAAAACTTAGCTGCTCCATAAATTAGAAATAAGAAAACGAAACCAGATAAAACAGTGGCCAATCGGTTAATGTATTCTGTCCAAGTATGAAATTTATTGAATTTGGCATAATCGTGTTTGGTGTAGTTTGTCCAATTACTTTTATTGAATTCTGATAAAGTTTTGATGTCATTTTCAGCAACAAATAAAACTTCATCTTTAATAATTATAAAGCCTTTTTTGAACTCTGTATTTGGTTTCCATGTAATTTGTTCTTCAGAAGTTGGTGGAATATAGTATCCAAAACATTTTGGCCAATCAGGACAACCCATTCCAGAACCAGTCATTCTAACAATAGAACCTGCTAAAAATATTAAATACACAGAAATAATTGCAATTTGTACAATTTTCGGAAATCTACTTTTCATCAGAAATAAATATTTTTACAAAAATAAGGCAAAAAAAAAGACGTTTAAAATATTTTAATGGACTTGTTCTTATATAAATAAAATCTAAATAATATTAAATGTGTTTTTTAATATTATTTGGGTTTAAAACTTTTTGTAAATGAAAGCTTACTGAATACACTTCAATTACAAATCTTCGAGAATCGTTAAAGAGTTTTATTTTATTTCTTATAATTTATTCGGTAAGAGCTCGTGGAATCTACTAATTTAAGTTTAATTAGTGTCTCTCATGCTTGAAAAATAATAAGTAAAAACAATTATTTACAAATTGTTTAGTATTTAAAAGCTTACATTTTCCTAGGGAAAAATAAGGTAAAAAAAATCGCCTAAAATAATTTAGACGATTTTTGTGAAAAATTTAAAAAATAGTTATTAGATCACTCTAACGTCTACTGCATTTAAACCTTTTCTACCTTCTTTTAGGTCAAACTCTACTGCGTCGCCTTCTCTTACTTCGTCAATTAATCCTGATACATGTAAAAAATACTCTGTATTTGAATCATCTTCTGTTACAAATCCAAATCCTTTAGATTCGTTGAAGAATTTTACTGTTCCTTTTTTCAAAATAATATAATATAAGTGTTAATAATACTGCAAATATACAATATAAAATGTTTTTTAAAAAACATTTTTATCTATTTTGACTTTTTTTTTAAAAGAGATAATTCATAAATAAATTGTCTAACTTTTTTTTCGAAAAAAAAATACAAAAAAGACACTAAAAAGAATTTTTAAAGAAAGTCAATAGAATTAGGGCTTTAAGAGTTTTTTTTATTTTAAAACATTATAAATCAAGTAATTGAGGATATCGTAAAAAAATCAAAAAACTAAAAAAATAGCTATTTTGTTAAAAACTTTAAGGGTTTTGTGAATAAGTATAACTTTCATTTTGAACAAAAAATTCAATCTTTGTAAGAGCAGTATTTACGCCTTAATAATATTAAATAATTTCAAAACTCAACAAAAATGTCTTTTAAAGAACCAATTTTACAACCTAACGATAACCGATTTGTGATTTTTCCTATTCAGCATAATGATTTGTGGGAATGGTATAAAAAGCAACAAGCTTGTTTTTGGACGGCAGAGGAAATTGATTTACAAGCTGATGTTATAGATTGGACGACTAAGTTAACAAATGACGAACGTTACTTTATCAAACACATTTTAGCGTTTTTTGCAGCTTCGGATGGAATTGTAAATGAAAATTTAGCTGAGAATTTTGTAAACGAAGTACAATACTCAGAAGCTAAGTTTTTCTATGGTTTCCAAATTATGATGGAAAATGTTCATTCAGAAACGTATTCTCTATTAATAGATACCTATGTAAAGGATGAGGTAGAAAAAGATAGATTGTTTAGAGCTATTGAAGTTTTTCCAGCAATTAAGAAAAAAGCAGATTGGGCCTTAAAATGGATTGAATCTGATTCTTTTGCAGAAAGATTAATTGCATTTGCAGCTGTAGAAGGAATTTTCTTTTCAGGAGCATTTTGTTCTATATTCTGGTTAAAGAAAAGAGGATTATTGCCAGGATTAACTTTTTCTAACGAATTGATTTCTAGAGATGAAGGTATGCATGCTGATTTTGCAGTGCATTTACACAATAATCATATCGTCAATAGAGTCTCTCCAGAGCGTATTAAAGAAATTATAATTGACGCTTTAAATATCGAACGTGAATTTATTACAGAGTCTTTACCAGCAAGTTTAATTGGTATGAACTCAAAATTAATGACACAGTATTTAGAGTTTGTAACAGATAGATTACTTCTAGAGTTTGGCTGTGAAAAAGAATATGAAGCTACAAATCCGTTTGACTTTATGGAGATGATCTCTTTAGAAGGGAAAACCAATTTCTTCGAAAAAAGAGTATCTGAATACCAAAAAGCTGGAGTAAAATCTGGTGGTACAGGAAGCATTAGCTTTGACTCCGATTTTTAAATTTAGTTTAATCCCTTGTATTTAAACTAAACAACTTATAAATTAAAATACGATTCTGAGAAGTTCAGGATTATCAAAAATAAACTGCCAAAAAGTGGATGTTTTGGCGGCTCTAGTAATAACTTTTAATAAAACAAGTAAATCAATGTATGTAGCAAAAAGAGACGGCAAAAAAGAGCCAGTGATGTTCGATAAAATTACATCAAGAGTTAAAAAAATGTGTTATGGATTAAACAAAATTGTAGATCCAGTAAAAGTTGCAATGCGTGTAATTGAAGGTTTGTATGACGGAGTAACTACTTCAGAGTTAGATAACTTAGCGGCAGAAACTGCAGCTACCATGACAACGGCGCATCCAGATTATGCAAAATTAGCAGCAAGAATAGCCGTTTCTAATTTACACAAAAACACTAAAAAATCATTCTCAGAAACGATGGATGATTTATATTATTATGTAAATCCACGTACAGAAAAAAAAGCACCTTTATTGGCTGATGATGTTTATAAAATAATCAAAGACAATGCAGAAAAACTAGATTCTACTATAATTTATAATAGAGATTTTAATTACGATTACTTCGGTTTTAAAACTTTAGAACGTTCTTATTTATTGAAATTGAACGGTCAAATTGCAGAACGTCCGCAACATATGTTAATGCGTGTTTCGATTGGTATTCATAAAAATGATATTGATGAAGCAATAGCTACTTATGAGTTAATGAGTAAAAAATTCTTTACACATGCAACTCCAACACTATTCAATGCGGGTACTCCAAAACCTCAAATGTCCTCTTGTTTTTTGCTACAGATGCAAGATGACAGTATTGAAGGTATTTACGATACATTAAAACAAACTGCGAAAATTTCGCAATCTGCAGGAGGTATAGGTTTGTCTTTACACAACATTAGAGCTACAGGGAGTTATATTGCGGGTACAAATGGGACTTCAAATGGTATTGTGCCCATGTTAAAAGTATTTAATGATACTGCACGGTATGTAGATCAAGGCGGAGGAAAACGTAAAGGTTCTTTTGCCATGTATTTAGAGCCTTGGCATGCTGATATCTTTGACTTTTTAGATTTAAAGAAAAATCATGGAAAAGAAGAAATGCGTGCAAGAGATTTATTCTATGCAATGTGGATTTCAGATTTATTTATGGAACGTGTGCAAGAAGATGCTGATTGGACTTTGATGTGTCCTCATGAGTGCCCTCATTTATATGATTCTTATGGAGAAGAATTTGAGCGCCTATATACAAGTTATGAAGCTGCAGGTAAAGGTAGAAAAACTATCAGAGCTCGTGAACTATGGGAGAAAATATTAGAATCTCAGATTGAGACTGGTACCCCTTATATGTTGTATAAAGATGCTGTAAACCGTAAAACAAATCAGAAGAATTTAGGAACAATTCGTTCATCAAATTTGTGTACAGAAATTATGGAGTACACTGCGAAAGATGAAGTTGCTGTTTGTAACTTAGCTTCTATTGCTTTGCCAATGTTTATTTCGGAAAAAGAAAATGGAGTGAAATTCTTTAATCATAAAAAATTATTTGATGTTACCAAAAAGGTGACTCGTAATTTAGACACCGTAATTGATGCTAATTTTTATCCTGTAATAGAAGCAGAAAATTCTAATTTTAGACATAGACCAATTGGTTTGGGTATTCAAGGTTTAGCAGATGCTTTTATTTTATTGCGTTTACCTTTTACTTCGGAAGAAGCTCAAAAATTGAATCAAGAAATTTTTGAAACTATGTATTTTGCGGCGGTAACTTCTTCTATGGAAATTGCAAAAGCAAAAGGAGCATATTCTACATTTAAAGGATCTCCAATGTCAGAGGGAGAATTCCAATTTAACATGTGGGGAATTAAAGATGAAGAATTAAGTGGAAATTGGGATTGGGGTAAATTACGTAAAGACGTAATAAAACATGGAGTTAGAAACTCATTGTTAGTTGCGCCAATGCCAACGGCATCAACTTCTCAAATATTAGGAAACAATGAAGCTTTTGAGCCATATACTTCTAATATCTATACAAGAAGAGTATTATCAGGTGAATTTATTGTAGTAAACAAACATTTACTTGAAGATTTAGTAGAACTAGATTTGTGGGATAATAATATGAAAGAAGATATTATGCGTGCAAATGGTTCTATTCAACATATAGAGAAAATTCCTGCTGAGTTAAGAGAATTATATAAAACAGTCTGGGAAATGAGTATGAAAGATATTATTGATATGGCACGCCATAGAGGATATTTTATAGATCAATCTCAGTCTTTAAACTTGTTTATGAAAGATCCAGATTTTGGAAAATTAACCTCAATGCATTTTTACGGATGGAAATCTGGTTTAAAAACAGGAATGTATTATTTAAGAACGAAATCTGCCGTAAATGCAACTCAGTTTACAGTTTCTAAAGAGAAGAAAGCAGAAGTTGTTGAGGAGGAAAAACCGATGAGTACTGCGGAATTTAAGGCCATGGTAGATGCTTCTAAAAATGGTGCACCAGATGATGATTGCTTAATGTGTGGTTCTTAAAATCACAGATGTCATTCCTTTGAAAAGAGAATCTATTAAAATAAAAGTTGATAAAAAGAGAGGTAGAAATACTTCTCTTTTTTATTTATAAATAATATCTTTATGTTCATATAATTTGTAGAACATGAATACTTTTTTTTATGATTAAAAAAATATTATTTCCTGCTTTCTTGGTTATACTTGCTATAATTTTATATTTAAACCCGAATTTTAAAACAATTGCAGCAGGTATTGCAGTTTTACTTTTTGGTATGATTTTACTTGAAGAAGGATTTAAGGTTTTTACAAAAGGGCCATTACAATTTTTTTTAAAAAAAGCTACAGACAAGTTATATAAAAGTATTACTGCAGGTGCCTTAGTGACTGCTTTTATACAGTCTAGTTCTTTAGTTTCTGTTATTACGATTTCTTTTGTAAGCGCAGGATTGATAACACTTTCTGGAGGTTTAGGGTTGATTTTTGGAGCAAATATAGGTACAACTGTAACTGCTTGGTTAGTTGCCGGTTTTGGTTTAAAAATTAAAATAGCTTCCTTGGCAATGCCAATGCTGATTTTTGGACTTATTTTTTCCTTTAAAAAGGATATTATTTTTAAAGGAATTGGAAATGTTTTAATAGGGTTAGGTTTCTTCTTTTTAGGGATTTATTACATGAAAGATGGTTTTGATGTTTTTAAAGAATTCATCGATTTATCTCAGTTTGCAGTTTTAGGTTTTTTAGGGGCTATAATTTATACGGGTTTAGGAATAATTATAACGACAATACTTCAATCTAGTAGTGCGGCGCTAGCATTGATTTTAGCGGCTTTAGCTGCGGGTCAAATAGAATACGAAAACGCTTTAGCACTAGCAATTGGGGCAAATATAGGAACTACGATAACGGCAGTTTTGGGGTCCTTAGGTTCAAATATTGCAGGTAAAAGATTAGCGGTAGCTCATTTAATTTTTAATATGTCAATAGGGTTAATTGCTTTGATATTTATATTTCCGTTATCAGATTTTGTAAACTATTTATCAGATTTTTTAAATTTTAAAGCAACAGATTATACCTTAAAATTAGCATTATTTCATACAGTTTTTAACGTTCTAGGAGTAATTTTAATGATTCCTTTTATCAGTACATTAGAATTTTTTTTATTAAAAATATTTAAAGAAGATGAAAATAAAGGAATAGATGAACCAAAATATTTAAATGAAGCTATTTTGGAATTTCCAGGAACATTAATTTCTTCAGTTTTAGAAGAATCTAAATATCTTTTCAAGAATGCAATTTTTGAAATTGTTGCACACGCGTTAAATATTCATAGAGATGATATTAAATCAGATATAAATATTAAAAAAATAATTAAACAATCTGATAAGCAAATTCATATTGATATAGAAGATCTTTATTACAGTAAAGTTAAAAATATTTATGGTCAGATAATCAATTTTGTAACAAGAGGTCAGCAGGAATTGAAGCTAACTAAACAACAAAACAAGAGATTATCAGAATTAAAATTCGCCAATAGAAGAATGGTTGAAATTATTAAGGATACGAAAGAGTTAGAGAAAAATGTAACTACATTTTTAGAGTCCGATAATGAAGACATAAAAAAAGAATACAATAAGCTTAGAAAAAAAGTTGTCAAGGTTTTGAGGGTTATCTATTTATTTAGAAAGAAGGAAGATAAAGACGAGTATTTCAATCAATTAATGAAATTAAAGAAAGAGGCTAAAACGGCTTTAGAGACAGAAAATAAATCTTTAGATAGATTGATAAGAAAAAATCTAATTACAACAGATATGGCATCATCTTTAGTAAATGATAATGTGAACATGAATGATTTAATTAAAAAATTAATTCAGGTTGCAGAATTATTATATTCAGAAAAAGATGTAATTTTAGAAAATGGTAATAAATAATAAAATTCAATGAACTGGGAACAACTCCTTTCTTTAAAACGCTTTGGTGATACACAAAAACGCACAAGAGCAGCGCAAGATGAAACACGTTTGGGCTTTGATGTAGATTTTGATAGAATCATATTTTCATCAGCATTTAGAAGTTTACAAGATAAAACACAGGTAATTCCGCTTTCTGAAACAGATTTTGTGCATACCCGTTTAACACATAGTTTAGAGGTGTCTGTTGTGGGCAGAACTTTGGGTAGAAGAGTCGGCAAAGTGTTGCTAGAACGTCACCCAAACTTACGAAAGCTAGAATACACTTTTAATGATTTTGGTACTATTGTTGCAGCGGCTTCTGTAACACATGATATTGGAAACCCACCTTTCGGTCATTCAGGAGAAAAAGCAATTGGAGAGTATTTTAAATCAGGAAAAGGAATTAAATACAAAGAACAATTGTCTGCGAAAGAATATCAAGATTTAATAGATTTTGAAGGAAATGCAAACGGTTTTAAAATTTTAACCGAATCAAGAAAAAGCATTTCTGGAGGATTGAGATTGTCTTATGCGACGTTAGGTGCTTTTTTAAAATATCCCAAAGAAAGCTTGCCAAAAAAACCAACAAACCATATTATAGATAAAAAGTATGGTTTTTTTCAGTCTGAAAAAGAATCCTTTATAGATGTGGCTGCTGATTTAGGTTTGAAACAAAAATCGATTTCTGGTGATATTTCTTTTTATCGCCATCCACTTGCCTATTTAGTCGAAGCTGCAGATGATATTTGCTATACAATTATCGATTTCGAAGATGGAATTAATCTGGGGTTAATTGAAGAGGAATTCGCTTTAGAATACATGATTAAGTTGGTAAAAGATACAATTGATAGTAAAAAATATCACTCTTTACCTTATAAGAAAGACAGAGTAAGTTATTTAAGAGCCCTGGCAATTGGTGTCTTAATTAATGAAGCTGTAGAAATTTTTCTAGCAAATGAAGAAGCAATTTTAAAAGGAACATTTGATAAATCTTTGCTAGATAAATGTAAGTATGAAGCACAGATTAACGACATCATTAAGATTAGTGTTGATAAAATTTACAAAAGCAAAGAGGTTGTAGAAAAAGAAGTTGCAGGTTATAGAATTATTGCAGACTTGTTAAATATTTTTGTAAGTTCGTTAAATAATAAATTTGATGGAACCTCTTCTAACTATGATAAGTTAGTGTTCAATTTATTGCCTGAGGAATATCAAGTTGAAATTCCTGCTCTGTATAATAGAATTATGTTAATTTGTAGTTACGTTGCAGGTATGTCTGATAGTTATGCTATTAGAACGCATAAAAAATTAACAGGAAACATTATTTAATACAATTTAATACAATAAAAAAATAATACAATGAAAAAATTTTACAATCTTTTAAATCTAGTTTTGATGTTATTTTTAATAACATCCTGTAATTTAGTTTTTGAGAAACAAGAAATCAAAGTTTTAAAAACTCCTAAAAAGTCAAAAAAGACAATTCAAGAGAAAGCAGACGCTACCAAAGAAAGATTTTTACATGATTTTAATATGCAAAAAAATCCTTTAACCGGAGTTATACCTAAAAAAGAAAAAGATAAAGAATTTGAAAATGCTTTAATCGCGAAACAAAATAATCTTGCTTTTAAAACTAATGCTAATTCATATATTAGTAGAGGCCCCTCTAATAGAGGAGGTAGAACTCGTTCTTTAAAAGTTGATATTTCTGATGTTAGTGGAAATACACTTTTGGCAGGTGGTGTTAGTAGTGGTGTTTTTAGAACTACAAATGGCGGTAATTCATGGTCTAAGGTATCTCCTTTTGATGAAATTCATAATGTTACTGCTATAGCTCAAGATCCTAGACCTGGATTTCAGAATATTTGGTACTATGGTACAGGAGAGTATAGAGGTAACAGTGCTTCTTTACTGGAAGCTTACAATGGTAATGGAATATGGAAATCCCTAGATAGTGGTTTAACTTGGCAACAAATTCCAGAAACAGCAACTGGTACTTTTCAAGATTTTGATAATTTTTTTGATTATGTAATTGATTTAGAGGTGCATCCAGTTACTGGAGAACTTTTTGCGGGTACTTCAGGTAAAATATTCAGATTGTCCAGTTCAGGGCCTGTTGTTGAATTAGAAATTTCTTCAAATGGACTAGGATGGACAGATCTTGAAATCACTTCTTCAGGTAGAGTTTTTGTTGCTATAGACGGCGGTAGTCCTGCCTTTGATAAAGGAGTATGGACATCTCCTTCAGGATCAGGTTTTTGGACGCAAAAAAGTCCATTTTCATCCGATTTTAATCCTAGTAGTAGAATTACATTGGCTATAGCTCCTTCTAATGAAGACATTGTATATGTTCTTTATAATAATGGCGAAAGTAATAATAGCAGTAACAGAACACCGGAAGCAGATTTATGGCAGCTAGATTTTTCATCTAACACATGGACAGATTATAGCAGTAAGTTGCCAGATGAACCAGGTGCAGATAGTGATGGTAATGACCCATTCTCAATTCAAGGGGGTTATGATCTAGTCATATCTGTAAAACCAAATAATGCTAATTTTTTGGTAATAGGAGGTACAAATGTATATAAGATTGCAGATATAACTGCAGATGCTATGTTTTCAAGAATTGGAGGTTATAGAGGCCCAGGAACGTATGCACTTTATAGCGAAGGTGGTGTAAATCATCACCCAGATGTTCATGCTTTAGAATGGGGTACTTTAGATACAGATATTTTATATACAGGTACAGACGGGGGCGTTCATAAGACCGATGATATTAATTCTACTTTTACAATTTGGCAAAATTTAAACAATAATTACCTTACCTATCAATATTATCATGTAAATATGGTAAATGAAGCAGGTAATGATTTTATAATTGGAGGAGCCCAAGATAACGGAACGACTATAGGGGGTATCAATTCTGGAAACTCAAATGAGTCTTCTATGAGTGATTATTTTGGCGGCGATGGGGCCGCTGTGGCCGTAGCAAAAGAAATAGTAGGCTTTAGCCTTGATGGTTATATAGTATATGCTACCACTCAAAATGGTCGAATTTTAAGAGGTAATCAAACCCAATTAACAGCAGATATAAGGCCTGTTGAAAGTTATGATAGTGCCAATAATCCAGAATATTATCCGAGTCAATTTGTTACTTATTTCCATATGGATCAAGATAATCCATTAACGTTGTATTATGCAAGTAACCATCGAATTTTAAGAACAAATAGTGCAGAAACGGTAGATAATGACTCGTGGGAACTTGTTGGAGGGTTACCATTTTCTGAAAGGGTTACTACATTCGAAACATCTAGAGGAACCTACAATGCTGCTTCAAGTTATCTATTTATAGGAGGAAGAGGAGGAAATGTGTATCGTTTAGACGATCCTCAAAATGTTACAGATTTGAGTTCAATTAAAAAAATAACTCCATCAATTGTTCTTACAAGTACTGTGGATGCTAATGAAGGTCAATATACATCAGATATAGCAGTTCATCCAACAAACTCAGATATTGTTATGGTAACTTATGCTAGTTACGGAAGTGATATAAAAAATATTTTTATAACGAGTAATGCAACTTCAGACAATCCAACTTGGACAGAAGTTGAACGTAACTTAACTGCTCATTCGATAAGAGCGGGAGCTATTGCAGAAGTTAACAATGAGATCACTTATTTTGTTGGAACAGCAAGGGGGCTTTATAGCTCAGGCGACCCAACTAATTCAGATTGGTCACTTGAAGGAGGAAGTGTTATGGGTATTCCTGTTATTAGCGGTTTGGTTTATAGGCCTTCGGATAATATGTTTTTAATCGGTACTCATGGTAATGGAATGTTTGAAACCAATTTAAATAGTACTTTATCAACAAGAGATAATAGGGTGAATAAAATTAATATGGCAATGTATCCTAATCCATCACAATTTGAACTCCATTTTGCTTCAAACGATTTTGAATTAGATGACACAACTAAATTTTCTATTTATGACATTAAAGGTAAAGAAGTCATTAAAGGTAAATTAAAAAGCAAAACAATTGATGTGTCTAGTTTAAGTAAAGGTATTTATATTGTTAATTTAAATCAAAAGAACAGTTCTGTTTCAAGAAAATTTGTTAAAAACTAATTTATGAGATTCCTGCTTTTTTTATTATGCTTTGCAATATTGATAGCTTGTAAACCTCAGGAATATCAATTAGAAGTTAAACCTAAATTGATATTAAAAGAAGGTTTTTATATTGAAATTCCACCTGCAATATCAGAAGGAAAATCGTACGTAAAAGTTATCTTAAAATTTGAAGAATTCGATAAGGAAACCCTTAAAATAAAGGGTTTCTATTTTCGTAATAATTTTATTTCAATGAAAGAAGTGAAAGACCCTTTCTCAATTGAAGGAAGTATAATTCGAAGTCAAAGTGAAAATGTAAGTAAAAATATTCCCTTTGAATTAGAGCCTTTCGAAGTTGTTTTGTCTTATGAAAACAATAAAAAATTAAAGTACATAAAGTATTCAGTTAAAAGAAAAATTTCTTTTGATGATGTACCTAGATAAAGACTTAAAATAAGTAGATAAAAAGGCCTTTTTAACATCGTTTTTTTATGAAAATTACCGCATATTTTTAATCTATTTAATAGATATGTCATCAAACGAGATAAAAAAATTAACTAAAAATATTATTTAATTGTTAATTAAATATCTTATTTTACTCAAGTTGATAACTTTTTGCAAAAAAAAACATAGCTAATATGCCCAAGAAGTATCTTTTTAGATTTATTACAATAATAGTAATTGCTCTTTTTTTTAATTGCAAATCAAAAAAAATGAATCTAAAAGAAATTCCAATTGAGCAAAATTTAAAAAAAGTTTCAAAAGAGATTTTGAGCCCAGATAAATCAAAAAAACTAATTCTTAGTTATATGGAAGATTTAAATGCTAGGAAAGAATTCAATTATATAGTTTTAAATTCGAAAACAAAAAAAGAACTTATAAGAGGCTCTTTTATCGGTTTAAAAATGGAATGGAATAATAACAAAAGCATTAAAGGGTATTTGTTTCAAGGAATAGTGCGTGAAAATTATTCTGTTGATGATTCAAATACATATAAAATAATACAAATTAAATAAATAATACAGATGCAAAAATTTTTAGAAAAGTTGGCTTTTATATGTCTAACAATTACTCTCCTCCTTGTTTCCTGTAAAAAAGAAGAAACAGAACAGATTAATATTAAAACGTTTAAAGAAAGACAGAAAGAAAGAAACCCTAATATTAGACACAAAAAGGGAATTGAACATATGGCTGATTATCAGTTAGATATTAGAAAAAATTTCGAAGCCAAAAAAACTACTTATGAGAACGGATATCTACTTAAAGAATTTAGCAAAGCCAAACAAAATTTAGCTTTTAGGAAAAACGCAAGTAGCTTAAATCCAACTATTATAGAAAGAGGGCCAGTAAATGTTCCTGGCAGAACTAGGGGTATCGCTGTAGATCCAACAAATTCTAATAGATGGTTCGTAGGTACAGTTGGTGGTGGTGTTTGGTTAACTGAAGATGCAGGTTCAACATGGTCAAGTTCAACAGACCTACAAATTCCTAACCTTGCAACGTCTACAATCGTAATAAGTCCTCAAGATGCAAACACTTTATATGCAGGGACAGGTGAACCTTTTGGGAATCTTGGTGCAATTGGAGGTTCAGGAGTTTTTAAAACAATAGATGGAGGCACAACTTGGCAACATTTAACATCAACAATAAATTTGGGAGATGTAGGAAGAATAATTATTAATCCTACAAATAAAAATAATGTATTGATCGCCACAAATTCTGGTATTTATAGAACTACAGATGGGGGTACTGCATGGACTGCCGTATACACTGGTCCATCAGTGCAAGATCTAGATGCCGATCCATCTAACTTTAACATTCAATATGGATCCGTTAGTAATTTAGGTATTGTAAAATCAACAAATGGAGGTGCGACTTGGGCAACTGTTTTTGATAAAGCCTCTTTTAATGAGAATCATCGTAGATTTGAAACATCAGTATCTCCGGCAGATCCAAATACAGTTTTTGTAAGTGCTTTTAGTTCTTCTGGAGCAACAGTAGGAGTAAATACAGATTTTTATGTTTCTAGAGATAAGGGTGCTTCTTTTACGAACCTAACAACTAACGGCGATGCTGCTAGTGCAAATTTACTTACGGGTCAAGGATGGTATGATAATGTTATTATGGCGCATCCTTATAATGCTAACATTTTTTATGTTGGTGGTGTAGCAGTTTTTAAAGTTTCTATTTCTGGTGGTGTTTTTACTTCCCAATCAATAGCTTCTGGGTATGATAGTAATCAAATAAATACAAATGTTCACGTAGATCAGCATGGATTATTTACAGTTTTGGGCAATAATCAAGAGTTTAGAATACTTTTAGCCAATGATGGTGGTGTATATAGTACATCATTAAAAATAGATCCAGGAACCTCTCAAGGAGATTGGTCGAACTATGTAACAGGCAAAAATAGCACACAATTTTATGGCGCAACAAAACAAAATGGACAAGATAACTATTTAGCCGGGGCGCAAGATAACGGATCATGGATTTCACTCAATAGCGATGCTACTAAATCAAAGACATATACTTTTGTTTTTGGAGGTGATGGTTATGAAGCTATTTGGCATTATGATAGACCTGGTGATTTTTTAGTTACCTCTCAATATGGTAGAATTGGTAGATATGTGAATAATAGTTATGCAGGTACTGCAAATTATGCAGATTCTGGTGATAATACAGCTGCTCCATTTTATTCAAAAATATCAAATACAGATAATAATCCAGATGTTATTTTTACGGTATCAAAGAATGGTGTTTGGAGATCTACAGATTTTGGAGCTAATTGGACTTTAACTCCAATTGCAAGTAATTTTTCGCCTAATTCCACGAGCTCTTTAAATGTTAAGGTGTCTACAGCAAATCCTAATATTGTTTGGGCAGGCGCATTAATGACAGCAAATGGTGCTTATACGATGCACGTTTCTCAAGATAATGGTCAAACTTTTGCGCAAGCAGGTTTATATAGTAATAATAATGCGTACATATCCGGTCTAGCAACTTCGTATATTGAAAAAAACAGAGCTTATGCGCTCTTTTCTTCACAAGGAATTGCGAAAATTTTAAAAACTGAAAATTTAGGAGCTACTTGGGAAGATATTTCTGGAATCGGAACAGGAACAAACACAGGGTTCCCAGATGTAGCCGTGCATTCACTTTTAGAAATGCCTTTTAATAAAGATATAATTTGGGCTGGTACGGATATCGGTATATTTCAAACAGAAAATGGTGGTGCTAATTGGAGTTTAGTTTCAGAATTTATACCAGTAGCTGTTTATGATATGAAAATAGTAAACAACCAAGTTGTTATTGCAACTTATGGTAGAGGAATTTGGACAGCTACATTAGCTGAATTAAACAATTATGAGCCAGTCGCTTTTTTATCTTTACCAAATGTTACAACTAAACAGAAAGGGTTCGACAATACACAGACCGTGGTAAGTTATAATTTAATAGTCGATAATGTAACTAGAGTTAAAATGTTTATTGATGATGTGGAACAACCAGAAGTAGTTCAAGACTTTAATCAAGGAGTATCTTACGAGTATGAAACAGCTAACCTTTCTGAAGGAATTCATAAGTTTTCAATACAATTATTTGATGATAGTTCTGGTGATAGTTCTATTGTAGGAGATTATGAATTTAGTGTAATAGATTTTGAGAATGCATCGCAAACGATGGGTATAGAGCAGTTTACTGCATCGGATGTATATTCAACTAATGGAGATTTTTTGATAAATAACATGAATGGATCTGTTTCTACGTCAGTTCTGAATAATTCAGATCATCCATACCAAGATAATAAAACTTACACATCCATATTAAAAAGACCATTAATTATAACGGAGGCAAATAAAAACTTCACTTATGAAGATATGGCTATTACCGAACCCTATTATGATTTCGCTATTATTGAGGCTTCTTCGGATTTAGAAACTTGGGTTACATTAGATACCTACGATTCAACAAGATTTCCGGAGTGGTTAGATGAATATAATAAAGGAACGAGTGCAATAGCTAATGATAATTTATTTAAATCTCAAACAATTGTTTTAACAGACAAAGGTTTCGACATAGGTGAGACGATTATTCTTAGATTTTCATTAGTTACAGATACCTATGAAAATTCTTTTGGATGGGCTATAAAATCTATTGAAGGCTCTGTCGTATCTATAGATGAGGTAATAAATGATGTAAAAGTGTTTTCAGTTTACCCTACAATTTCAAAAGGTAACTTTACTGTCTTTGGAAAAAATGCTTTAGGGAAATCTAAAATACAAATTGTAGATATAAATGGTAAAAAGGTATATCAAAATATTCTTGATTTTAATAAAGAAGAGAAACAAGAAATTTCGGTTAGCTTAAATACAGGGATTTATATATTAAAACTTGCTGGAGAAAATAAGAAAACAGCAACTCAGAAAATTATCATAGAGTAAGTATTAAATTATTTATCATAAAAAAAAGATGCGTTTTTGCGTCTTTTTTTTATGATATTTTAGAGAAAAAATTAGCTAAATTCCTTGAGTTTAAACCATTTTCAAACTCTAATTTTTCTTTGGAACCATGCTCCATAAATTCATCAGGAATTCCTAAAAGATTTATACTATTAGAGTAGTTGTTTTTAGAACCAAATTCTAAAATAGCAGAACCAAATCCACCCTTTATAGCGCCATCTTCTATGGTTATTATTTTTAGATATTTGTTAAAAATTTGATGTAATAATTCCTCATCCAAAGGTTTTACAAAACGCATATCATAATGTGCAATATTGCTTTTGTTTTCTGATAGATCAATAGCCTCAGAAACATTTTCTGCAATTGTTCCAACAGATAAAATGGCAATGCTTTTTCCTTTTTTTATACAAACACCTTCACCTATTTCTATTGCTACAAAAGGTTGTTGCCAATCAATGATTTTTCCAGTTCCTCTTGGGTACCGAATTGCAATCGGATTCTTTAATCCTAATTGTGCCGTATATAAAATATTGCGCAATTCAATTTCGTTTCTTGGTGCAAAAATAATAATGTTTGGAATACATCTTAAATAAGCAATATCAAAAACACCATGATGTGTAGGGCCATCTTCACCTACTAAACCAGCTCTATCTATACAAAAAATAACAGGTAGGTTTTGCAAAGCAACATCATGAATTACTTGATCATAAGCACGTTGTAAAAACGTAGAGTAGATATTACAAAAAGGGATTAAACCTTGCGTTGCCATTCCTGCGGCTAATGTTACTGCATGTTGTTCTGCAATACCCACATCAAAAGTTCTTTTGGGGAATTCTTGGAACATAAATTTTAAAGAGCTACCTGTTAGCATTGCGGGGGTGATTCCAACAATTTTATCATTTTTTTTTGCTAATTCTACAATAGTTTTTCCAAAAACATCTTGATATTTGGTATAGGGACTTGCTGCTTTTTTGATGCGTTTACCAGAGGTTTTATCAAATTTTCCTGGGGCATGGTAGGTTACTTGGTCTTCTTCAGCTTGCAGTAAACCTTTGCCTTTTGTCGTAATTACATGCAGAAATTTTGGCCCTTTTACACTTTTTAAACGTTCTAATTCTGAGAGAACTTTGGGTAAATCATGACCGTCAATGGGTCCAGAATAATCAAAACTTAAAGCTTTTATAATATTGTTTTGTGCTGCTAATCTTTTGTCCGTTTTCACCTTTGTTAAATACTCTTTTAAAGCACCAACTGACGGGTCAATACCAATAGCGTTGTCATTTAAAATTATGAGTAAGTTTGCGTTAGAAACTCCTGCATGATTCAAAGCTTCAAAAGCCATTCCGCTTGCAATAGAGGCATCACCAATAACCGCAATATGTTGTTTTTCAGTTTCTCCTTTTAAGTTAGATGCAATCGCCATTCCTAGCGCTGCAGAAATGGAGGTAGACGAATGTCCAACTCCAAAAGCATCATATTTACTTTCTTTTATTGATGGAAAACCTGCAATTCCACCAAATTGCCTATTGGTATGAAAAATGTTTTTTCTTCCTGTTAAAATTTTATGACCATACGCTTGATGACCGACATCCCAAACTAATAAATCATTTGGCGTATCAAACAAATAATGAAGGGCAATTGTCAATTCTATAACCCCTAAGCTAGCCCCTAAATGACCTTCTTTTGTGGATATAATCTCAATAATAAAATCACGTAATTCTTTTGCTAATTGCGGTAATTGTTCTGGATTTAATTTCCTTAAATCTGAAGGATCTGATATGTTGTCTAACAAATTTTTCATGTCTTCGAAAAAAATATAATATACATTTTGTTGCCCTTAAAACGGACTGTTAAGAAATGCAAATCTATCGTAAAATAATTACTTAACTTTACATAATTAATATATAATATATGATTCAACCTTTTGATGATACTTATTTTATGAAAAAAGCCTTACAGGAAGCAGAAACTGCTTTTGATAAAGGCGAAGTTCCAGTCGGAGCAATCATTGTATTTAAAAATCAAATTATTTCTAGAGCTCACAATTTAACGGAAACATTAAATGATGCAACTGCGCATGCCGAAATGCAAGCTTTTACAGCTGCTGCTGATTTTTTAGGCGGAAAATATTTAATAGATTGTGTATTATATGTTACTTTAGAGCCTTGTCAAATGTGTGCAGGCGCAAGTTATTGGTCACAAATTAGTAAGATTGTTTATGGTGCTTCAGAACCAAAAAGAGGATTTAAAAAATTAAAAACTACTTTACATCCAAAAACAAAAGTAGTCGAAGGAATTTTAGAAAATGAATGTTCTCAGCTTTTAAAACGTTTTTTTGTTGAAAAACGAAATTTGAATTAGTCATTTATATATTCTAATATATCTGAGGGCTGGCAATCTAATGCATTACAAATGGCTTCTAGTGTAGAAAAACGAATTGCTTTTGCTTTTCCAGATTTTAAGATGGATAAATTTGCTTTCGTGATACCAATAATTTCGGCCAATTCTTTACTCCGCATTTTACGTTTGGCAAGCATTACGTCTAAATTTACTATGATTGCCATATTTATATTGTTAAATCGTTTTCTTGTTTCGTGTTTTTAGCCGTTTTGAAAATTTCGCTTAAAATAATAAAGAATAAGCCTAAACAGATTAAAATAATATTCGGGTTTAAGCTAAGTTCTAATCTGATTTTTTGTTCAAAATAAATCTTACTTATAAAAGATATTGCCAAGTAAATAACTCCAGAAAGAGTTAAAATGTTCCCTATCTTACTAAATGATTTAATAACAACTTGATCAAATATTTTTGTTTTTATAAAAAGTAATAGCACTTTTTTAAATAGGTAAATACAATAAATGATTAATAAATAAAGAATTATAGAAATTGACATTAATATTTTTGCAAAAATATCATTCGTAATTAACTCTATTCCGTTTATTTTTAAATTAAAATCCGATAAATTGTCATAAAAAAACAGAAAAGGAATCAACAGTATTGCAATTGGTATTATTGGCATTGAAATTATCCAGATAAAATCTACAATAATTTTTAAAATATGTATTTTTTTCATAATCTTTATTATTTGACGGTTCAAATATATAAAAATTACTGTAAAACAATAATAAAGTATTAAATAAAAATAATTTTATACTTTTTTGATAACACTAGTTACAATTCCCCAAATAACAAAATCATTATCTTCTGTAATTTTTATAATAGGATAATTAGGGTTTTCTGGTTGTAACCAAACTTCACTTTTTTCTACTCGTAGACGTTTTACTGTGAAGTCACCATCTAAAAAACAAACGGCAATTTTGTTGTTTTGTGGTTCTAAACTTCTATCAATAACCAGTAAGTCATTGTCATCTAAGCCAGCGTTAATCATAGATTGGCCTCTTACTTTTGCAAAAAATGTAGTGTCTTTGTTCTGAATTAACTCATCATCTAAAGAAATTCTAGTTTCTCTAAAATCGTCTGCAGGAGAAGGAATACCAGCAGAAATTCCTGTATCAACGTAGATTGCACCATTTCCAGACGAGGGTTTTGGATTAAAAAAAGTAAGTGTTTTAGAAGTTTCCATTAATCTGCAAATTATAACTTTTCTTTAAATTTAAAGTATATTATTTAAAATACTGTTTTACAATTATTACAGATATTTCTTGTCTTCTCAAAAAAAGGAAATAACATGTAAAATATATTTTTCCTTTGAGCTAAGGCAGTTAAAATTCTATTAGAGTTACAATTAGGGCAAAGAATATCATTTCCGTTTTTGTTTTTTTTATAGGTTCTAATTTCATTATAGATTTCAAGTGCTTTTTCAAAATCATTCTTATGTACTAATAATTTTACACCGCCGATGGCATTGCTAATTAAAGGGTCAGAATCTATCGTTTTTTCATCCATTAGCATGGTTTTAAAACCTTCTGAGTCTAATCTAGATTTTATAACATGAGCTTTTGTGGAATATTCAAAAACAGCTAAAATTTTATAATTATTATTCATGGAAAGAAGAGGTTTTTACAATTATTACTTCGTTACTATTTGTCATAAATTAATAGATAATATTTTTGATGCATATTCCAAATGCTTTATAAATTCTGATTTACTTATCAATTTAAATTTTTTTATTTTAGGAGACAATTATCTATGTGTTTATAGTATTTGCATAAAACAATAAGCTAATTTTTAAGATATCTAAAAGATACCTTATTATAAGCACTTTTTAATTTTTTAATTACAAGTGTCATTTCTTCGGTATCTAGATGTCCAAAACCAAAACGAATAGCACAAGTGTTTTTATCCTGATAAAGAATAGTTTTTGGTATAAATAAATCATTTTTTTCAGCCTCTTTGGCTAGTTTAACTAACGATATTTTAGGTTTAAATTGTAACCAAATCGCTAATCCCCCAGAGGGTACGACCCATTGTGCCGTTTCTGCAAAATATTCGGTCAGGAGCTTGCACAAAGAATCGCGTCTTTGTTTATAAATTACAATGTTTTTTTTCATGAGTCGATAAATTTCACCTTCATTGATTAATTCCGACAGCATCTGTTCCTGTATTAAATCTCCTTGTTTATCTAGTAATTGTAGATAATTCTTTGCTTCGGATATCAGGTTCTCTGGTGCTACCACAAATCCTGTTTGAAAACTCGGAAATAATGATTGCCCAAGTTTTCCTAAATAAATTACCATTCCGTTAACATCTGAACTTGCCATGGGCAACATTGCAGAGCCTTCAAACTGAAAATCGTAATCGTAATCATCTTCAATAATAGCAAATCCAAACTCTTTAGCAAGTTGTAACAAAACTAAGCGACGTTCTGGGCATAATTTTACTACTGTTGGATAATCTCTATGGGCACATATATATACACAGCGAATGCTTTGCTTTACAAAATGTTTTTTTATGTATTCAACATCTAAACCATCATTATCCACAGGAATTGTTTTAATGGTAGCACCTGCTTGTTGAAAAATCATGTTAGACGCATAATTACTTAAATGACCTACTAATACGACATCGTTTTGTTTTATTAATAATTGAGATACGATGTACAAGCTCATTTCTGTGCTACGTGTGCTTATTAGGTTATTGGGTCTAATATGAAAGCCTCTAGTCGCATTTAAGTAATTACATAGCTGATTTTGAAATAAAGAATAGGAAGATTCGTTAGGTCTATTCCATTTTTTTATTAACGTTTTTCGTTTCATTGCAGCACTGTACCATCTTGTAAACTGATGCACAGGATGTAAACGTAAATCGGGCTTTCCATCGTTAATGGTGTACTTAGCATTTGTTAACTGATCTGATGATGCTAAATGAAATGAGTTTTGAAAAGGAAATCCAGTTGTTTTAGCATATTGATATGCTTCATTTATTTTTTGCGAAGTTGCTTTTATTTTTGCTGTTTTTTGCTCCGGTTCCAAAACAAATGTGCCTTTATTTGGTATTATTTCTACCCAGCCTTGAGAGGCTAGCTCTTCGTAGATAGCAACTGCTGTGTTTCTATGAATTTTCAATAACTTTCCCAATACACGGGTTCCTGGTAGAATTGTACCTTTGGTTAGATATCTGCGTTGTATTGCATTTATAATTTGTTGGGAAACTTGTATATATAAGGGTTGAGATATAGATTTATCAAAATCAATTAGTTGTTTAAAAAGAGTGTTAACCGGACTATCTATCATTTTAAATCTGGACTAGTTTAGTCGTCCGGAAAGTTACGACTTTTACAGCGTTTTAAAACTACTATTTATGAAAATTAAAATTACGTTAATAATTGTTGTATTATTTTATGCAATGCAAATAAAAGCACAATTTGAACCTGTAAAAACAGATACTTTAAAAGAAGTTATTATTACTTCTACCAGAATAGACTTACCTTTTAAAGAAAACTCTAGAACAATCAACGTGATCACATCAAAAGCTATTAAAAATAGTGCAGCTACAAACGTTGCAGATTTATTACAGCAAGTTGCTGGTGTAGATATTAGAAGAAGAGGAACTTCTGGTAGTCAAGCAGATTTATATATTAGAGGTGGTGGTTTCGACCAAACTTTATTGTTAATTGATGGTATTAAAATGGACGATGCGCAAACAGGACATCATACCATGAATGCTGCTTTACCAATAGAAGTTATTGAAAGAATAGAAATTATTAAAGGGCCCGCAGCAAGAGTTTTTGGGCAAAATGCATTTACAGGAGCTATAAATATAGTAACTAAAAAGAAGTTAGCAGATACAGTTTCTGCAAACATAGAAGCCGGCTCTTTTGGGCAATTAAATGGCTCTGTAACTGTTGGAAAAGAATTTGAAAATTTGTCAATTATAGCACATGTAGGTGTATTAGCTTCGGATGGTTATAGACATAATTCTGATTATGAAAATAAAAACTATTTATTAAAAGGAGTTTTCAACAAAAAAAAGCGACCAATAGAAGTTATTGCTACTTTTTTCGATAAAAAATTTGGAGCAAATGGATTTTATGCGAGTGCAACTGCTACAGAACAATATGAAGAAACGCAAAATAGTTTATTTGGCGCTTCTACTACATTTAGAACAGAAAACTTTAAAATTACTCCAAGAGTTTATTGGAAAAGAGGGCAAGATGAGTATGTATACATAAGAGATAATCCAAGTGTTTATAGAAACATGCACATTACTAATAAAGCAGGGGTAGAAGCAAATGCTTCGTACACATCAGATTTGGGTATTACGGGTTTTGGAGTTGATGTTTCTAGAGTTTTTATTAGCAGTAATAATTTAGGAAATAGAAACAGAACCATGGCAAATTTGTTTTTAGAACATCGTTTTAAATTAGCAAATGGCCAAATAGATATTACTCCTGGAGTTGCTGTTACTTATTTTTCTGATTTTAAATTTCATGCGTTCCCGGGATTAGATGTCGGCTTTAGATTAACAGATAATTTAAAAGCCTATGGAAATTTAGGTATTACTTATAGAATACCTACTTATACAGATTTGTACTATAATGATAGAAGTACAATTGGAAATCCTAATTTAAAGCCAGAAGAAGCGTTTGCTCAAGAAATTGGATTAAAATATAATTCAGGAAATTTTACAACTTCTTTAGCACTTTTTAATAGAGATGCTTCTAATTTAATTGATTTTATTAGACCAAATACAACCTCAAAATATACCGCAACGAATATTACAAAAGTAAATACCAAAGGTTTTGAGCTAGACGTAGAAACTCGTTTTAAATTAAAGGGGTTTACTCAAACTTTATCTTTTGGATATAATTATTTAGATGATAATATTTTAGATCAAAATAAAGATCTATCTCGCTATTCTTTAAATACATTAAAACATCAATTTATAACCCGTTTTACAAGTAAGTTGTTTAAAAACATAAGACAAAATATTATTTATAAACACGCAGAACGTGCTATTGGAACAAGTTATAATGTTTGGGATGCTTCTGTAATTTTAGATCTTCATTCATTTAGTGTTACAGTTACTGCGAATAATATTTTTGATGCATTTTATATAGAATCTGGTTTTGTGCCAATGCCGCCAAGTAATATTTTATTTGGATTGCGTTATAATTTATAAAGAAGAAATTTCTCTAAATTTTTAAAAAAAACCTTGATATATTTTATCAAGGTTTTTTAATTTTATTTAAAACGAGTTGAAGCGCTATTTTGCGCAAACCTAAAAACTTGTCAAAAACAATGTGTACTTTTTTTAAAATGAGGTCTAATAATAATTTAAAGTTACGGGTAGCAGGTTTATTGAAAAATCAATAAGGTACTATAACGATATAGATTAAATAGTAATTAAACAGGTATTAATACCCGTGTCTGCTTTCTTGTAATACAATATCTTTGGAGGAAAAATTTCCTATGAAAAAGTGCCCAAAATGTAAGTCTTTGTCTGGATCAAGATTAAAAAGAAGACCTTTTGTTAAATTAATTCCGGGTACTAAATCTTATGGCTGCGACGATTGTAATACATCATATACTTGGGTTTTTTGGCTTAACTTCTCTTTTAAGAATTAAAAAAAAAGCACTCACATTACTGCAAGTACTTTTTGGTTTTTTATGGTTTTAACTTCTATTTAAATAATCTAAAAATATCATTTCCATTGGCAAAAAGTAATAAAGCAATTAGCAGAATAAAACCAACTACTTGAGCATATTCTAAAAATTTATCTCCAGGTTTTTTACCGGTAATCATCTCCCAAAGGGTAAACACGACGTGCCCACCATCTAGTGCAGGAATTGGTAATAAATTCATAAATCCTAACATAATAGATAAGAATGCGGTGATATTCCAAAATGATTCTGCACTCCATTCAGCAGGAAAGATACTTCCAATAGAAATAAAACCACCTAAACCTTTATAAGCACCTGTACTTGGGTTGAAAATCTTTTTTAATTGTTTTACATAATCCGTTAATGTTTTCCAAGACTTGTTCCATCCAGCAGGAATTGCCTGAGCAAAAGAATACTCGAAACTTGCCAATTTATAATACTCAAGTTTTTCTAAATCTTTAAAAGATAATTGACCGAGACTAACACCTAATTTCCCGTTTTCAGTAACCTTTACAGCTATTTTTTTAGTTTCAAGACCCCTTTTAACGGTTATAGTAATATCTTGACTTTTAAATTTATTTAATTCAGTTTGAACTTCATCAAAGTATTTTATTGCGTTTCCATTGATCGAAACTACGATGTCTTTTGACTTTAGATCAGCATTTATATTAGGAGAACCCTCGGATATACCGGCTATAGCAAAAGGATATCTAGGTAATAAAATTGCACCCGCATCTTTACCTCTATCCACTAGCTGAGAGATGAAATTTTCTGGAATTTCTTTCTCTAGAATAGTCCCATTTCTTTCTATTTGGTACTTGTTTCCATTTACAAATCCAATTGTTAACTCAGAAAATTTCTTAATTTTTTCGCCATCTATGGTTAAGATTTTATCTCCTGTTTGTATACCTAAGTTTATTGCTAATGAGTCTTGTACCCAAACACCATCTTTTACATTTTCATTTGGTAAAAACTTTTCTCCGTAAGCCCACATTAAACAGATGTAGATGAAAATTCCTAAAACGAAATTCACAAAAACGCCACCTAACATAATTATAAGACGCTGCCAAGCGGGTTTAGAACGGAACTCCCAAGGCTGAGGCGGCAAAGCCATTTGCTCAGTATCCATGCTTTCGTCAATCATTCCAGAGATTTTCACATAACCTCCTAAAGGAATCCAACCAATACCATAAACCGTGTCACCAATTTTTTTCTTAAAAAGCGAGAATTTATAATCGAAGAATAAGTAGAACTTTTCTACTTTAATTTTAAATAATTTTGCAGGGATAAAGTGCCCTAATTCGTGCAAGACAATTAGTAAAGATAAACTTAGTATAAATTGCGATGCTTTTATTAATATTTCCATTCGGCGTTAAATCATAATTTAAAAACGGACAAATGTACGTTTTTAAAGAGAGTTTGAAAAGAACTATTCTTAGTTGATTTTCATTTTAACAAAGATTTCACATCAAATATCTTTTACTTGTCTTTTCTATGGTTTTTTTAAGCTGTAAATTTGTAAAAATATACCAGTTTCATGGACTTAAATTTTTTTAAAAAAAGTAAACTAACAATTATCTTTTTAATAGTATTTTCGGCTGTCTCTCTACCTGTCTTTTACCATTTATTGAAGGTAGATAAAAAACTAAAAATATATAACCCTGCAGATGTAAATCCAAGTTTGGTAGATGTTTCTTTAAAACATATTACAAAAAACCATACGATTGCCAATTTTGAATTGACCAATCAAAATGGAGAAACGATTACCAATAAAAATTATAAAGCGAAAATTTACGTTGCAGATTTCTTTTTTACACGTTGTACAAATATTTGTATTGCTATGGCCTATAACATGAGTGAATTGCAAGAACAGTATAAAAATGATGATGACATTATGTTTCTATCACATTCCGTAACGCCTGTTATGGATAGCGTTTCTGTATTAAAAAATTATGCAGAAAATAAAGGTGTTATTGATACAAAATGGAATGTAACTACAGGTTCTAAAAAACACATTTATGAGTTGGCTAGAAAAAGTTATTTCGCAGTTTTAGATGAAGGTGATGGCGGTGAAAATGATTTTATCCATACAGAACAATTTGTTTTAATTGATAAAGAAAGACGCATTCGTGGTTATTATGATGGCACAGAAAAAAAAGACATGGAAAAATTAAAGAAAGATATCGCTCTTTTAAAAGAAGAATATACTGGTAAATAACTTGTTTAGAATCATTCTAAATTCCTATCTTTGCTTTCCAAAAAGCAAATCTTTGAGCACAATTGCATCTTTACATATTGGAGAAATAGGGTATATTTCTGAAGAATCATTAGAATCTATTCCTTTAAAATTATTAGAGATGGGTTGTTTGCCAGGTGCAGAAGTTGAGTTAATTCAACTTGCACCTTTGCAAGATCCTTTATATATCTGTGTAAATGGAAGTCATTTGGCAATTAGAAAAGAAACTGCTGCTAAAATTCAAATTTTAAAAGCGAATAATTAATGTCTAGAAACGATATAAAAGTTGCTTTAATAGGAAATCCTAATACCGGAAAAACTTCCCTTTTTAATCAGCTTACAGGTTTAAACCAAAAAGTAGGAAATTATCCAGGAGTTACCGTAGATAAAAAAGAAGGAACTAGTAAATTGTCTTCAACACAAAATGCAATTATTACAGATTTACCAGGAACTTATAGCATAAACCCTACTTCTTTAGATGAAAGTATTGTTTTAAAAACCTTACTTAAAAAAGATATTAAAGAATCTCCAGATGTAATTTTAGTTGTTGCGGACGTAGAAAATTTGAAGAGAAATTTACTGTTATTTTCTCAAATAAAAGATTTAGAAATCCCTACCGTTTTGGCTATTAATATGGTAGATCAAATGCATAGAAAGGGAATTTCTATTGATTTATCACTGTTAAAAAAAGAGTTAAATACAGAAGTAGTTTTAATAAGTGCTAGAAAAAACGAAGGAATACAAGAAGTAAAGGAAGCCATTATACGATGTCATGTTGCAGCAAAAGCATCACCTTTATGTGGGGTTAATCATAAAATTGATCCGGATTATTTTGATAAGTTAAAAGAAATAAGTCCTAATTATTCTTTATATGAATTATGGTTAATGGTTACCCAAAATAATTTTCCAGAAACCATAACTAAAGAAGAAAAAGAGAAGCTTTTAGCCTTTAAACAAGATGTTTCTAAACTGAAGAAATATCAGCATAAAGAAACTATTTATCGCTATCAAGAAATAAATAAAATTTTAAAGAAAACATATATTGTTGATAAGACAAAAGCAACAAATTTACGGGGTAAATTAGATAAAATTTTCACTCACAGAATTTTTGGTTATGTTTTATTTAGCTTGATCTTACTTGTAATTTTTCAATCTATTTTTGATTTGGCTTCGGTGCCAATGAATTTTATTGATACTACTTTTGCGCAGATATCAGACTTTACAAAAAGTAATTTACCACAGGGAGTATTCACAGATTTATTGACAGAAGGAATTATTCCTGGAATAGGAGGAGTAATCATATTTATACCACAAATTGCGATCTTATTTTTATTTATTGCTATTTTAGAAGAAACTGGTTATATGAGTAGAGTTGTCTTTTTGATGGATAAAATTATGAGACGTTTTGGAATGAATGGGAAAAGTGTAATTCCGTTAATTTCTGGAACAGCTTGTGCAATTCCTGCAATTATGGCGACTAGAACTATCTCTAGTTGGAAAGAACGATTGATTACTATTTTGGTAGTTCCTTTTACAACTTGTTCTGCAAGATTGCCAGTTTATGCCATTTTAATCGCACTTATTATTCCTGATAAAAAAATCTTTGGATTTTTAAATTTACAAGGATTAGTGCTTTTGTCTTTATATGCTTTAGGTTTTTTGTCAGCTATAATAGCTGCTTATATTTTGCATAAAACTTTAAAGGTAGAATCAAAATCATTTTTTGTAGTAGAAATGCCAAATTATAAATTGCCATCAATAAAAAATGTCTTTTTTGAAGTTGTTGAAAAAACAAAAGCCTTTGTTTTTGGAGCTGGAAAAATAATTTTAGCCTTGTCAATAGTTTTGTGGTTTTTAGCTTCAAATGGAGGTTCTAGTTATCAAAATGCTGAAAAATCGGTCTTTGAAAATATTGATAATCAGAATTTAAATGAAGATGAAATTCAACAAAAAATAGCTTCGGTGAAATTAGAAAGTTCGTATATAGGAATTCTTGGAAAAGCCATAGAACCCGCTATAAAGCCTTTAGGTTATGATTGGAAAATAGGAATTGCATTAATAACATCATTTGCCGCAAGAGAAGTATTTATAGGTACTTTAGCAACTATTTATAGTGTAGAAGCAGATGATGAAGATACAACTACGATTAAACAAAAAATGGCCTCAGAAATAAATTCGGATACCGGAAAAAAACGTTTTAATTTTCCGGTTGGTATGTCATTAATGGTTTTTTACGCTTTTGCAATGCAATGTATGGCAACTTTTGCGATTGTAAAACGTGAAACTAAAACTTGGAAATGGCCACTAATTCAGTTGTTTGGAATGGCTCTTTTAGCTTATGTTTCATCATTTTTAACCTATCAAATCTTAAGTTAATGCAAGAGGTTATTGTATATTTTGTAGTTGCTTTAGCTGTTGTTTTTTTAATGAAGAAATATGCTTTTCCATCAAAGAAGAATAGAGGGTGTAATACTGGTTGTGACTGTCATTAAATCCTTAACAGAATATTAGCAATCTTTTAATCTAAGGTTTTTTAACTTTGATGAATTAATAATAGAACCAAAAACTTAATTATTTAGACCTATGAAAAAAGCTATTTTATCAATCGTCATTTTTACAATTACTTTAATCTCATCAACAGAAGTTACAGCACAAAAATTTTCGAAAATTGATATAAGTCCTATGGACGCTGCATCTCACCCTAATAACTGGAGAGAAGCAGACAAACTTGTGAAAGTAGTATACAGCAGGCCACAATTAAAAGGCAGATCTTTAGATAAATTGGCTCCAAAAGATAAAGTTTGGAGAACAGGTGCAAATGAAGCCGCAGAAATTACATTTTATAAAGATGTAACTTTTGGAGATAAAGAAGTAAAAGCAGGTACTTATACATTGTTTACGATTCCTGCACAGGGAGACTGGACTGTTATTTTAAGTAACCATAAAAATATTTGGGGTTCTTATTTTTACAAACAAGAACAAGATGTTGCAAGAGTTAGTGGTAAATTTTCAAAATCAGAAAAATTAATTGAAGCATTTTCAATTGTTTTTGATGGTGAAGGAGATAGTACAACTATGCATTTAGGCTGGGAAAACACAATTGTTTCTGTTGCTGTAAAAGGATGAAATTAAATTGTTAAAAAATTTAAAACCTCAAAAGTTGAATGGCTTTTGAGGTTTTTTCATGAAATTATTAAAAGAATTTAAAATCTTAAACAGTTTGTTTTAATTGCCATTTCCAAGCAGATTCTAAAGATTCCTCTAAGCTTTTTTCTGTTTTCCAATTCAATTCTTTATTTGCAATTGTTGTATCAGCAAAAGCGGCAACAACATCTCCTTCTCGCCTTCCAACAATTTTATAGTTTAGTTTTATATTATTAACCTTTTCAAAGGTTTTAATAATTTCTAAAACAGAACTTCCTTTCCCTGAACCAACATTAAAATATTCAAAAGATTCTTTATTGTTTTTATTGATTAGTCTTTTTAAAGCAGCAATATGTGCTTTTGCTAAATCTACAACATGAATATAATCACGAACTGCAGTTCCATCTTTTGTTGGATAATCATTGCCAAAAACAGACAATTCTTCACGAATCCCTGCTGCCGTTTGTGTTACAAAAGGGATTAAATTTTGAGGAACCCCAAGAGGTAATTCTCCAATTTTTATAGATGGATGGCCGCCTATTGGATTAAAATAACGTAACGCAATTGCATTAATATTATGTGCGGTACTTACGTCTTTGATAATTTCTTCACCAATTTGTTTCGTATTACCATAAACAGATTCTGCTGATTTTACTGGTGCTTTTTCCGTTATTGGCAACTTATCTGCTTGACCGTAAACTGTGCAAGAAGAAGAAAAAATGAAATTATCTAATTTATGATCTCTCATTTCTTGTAAAAGATACACAAGAGATCCTAAATTATTTTCATAATAATCCAAAGGTTTACCCATGCTTTCACCGACAGCTTTAAAAGCAGCAAAATGTATAATTCCATCAACACTTATGTTCTTGAAAAAATCTTTTACATCATTCTTAATGCGTAAATCTATTTGATGAAATTCTGGTTTTATACCAGTAATTTCTGTGATTTTATCTAAAACATCAATTGTTGTGTTGGATAAATCATCTATAATTACTACTTCAAAACCTTCGTTTTGCAGCTCTACAACGGTGTGAGAACCTATAAACCCTAGGCCTCCTGTTACTAGTATTTTTTTCATTTCGTAGAATTTTATATATTAATATTATTTTAGGAATGTTGTAATTGTTTTTGTAATAAAATTAAGTTGTTCGATGTCTAATTCGGTATGCATCGGTAAGGAGATGACAGTTTTTATTAATTTATTAGTTACAGGGAAATCTTTTTCATTATATCTAGAATCAACATAAGCCTTTTGAGAATGCAATGCAATAGGATAGTAAATTGCATTTGGAATCCCTTTTTCTAATAAATGTTTGTGCAGTTCATCGCGCTTTCCGTCGGTGATTTGCAATGTATATTGATGAAAAACATGGCAATTACAAGTGTCACAAATTGCGCCACAAGAACTTGAAGTTGGAGTTTTAATATTTGGATTGTTAGCAAAAGCAGTATTGTAAAAACGAGCCGCATTTCTTCGAGCTTCACAATAAGAATCTAATAGGGGTAATTTTGCTTTTAAAACGCCTGCTTGTATAGAATCTAATCTAGAATTTACACCCACAACATCGTGATAATAACGAGTATACATTCCATGATTTACAATCCCTCTTAAGGTATGAGCTAGTGCGTCATCATTTGTAAAAATTGCGCCTCCATCTCCGTAACAGCCTAAGTTTTTGGACGGGAAAAAAGAGGTAGTTCCTACATCTCCTATCGTTCCAGCTTTTTGTTTTGTTCCATTTTTAAATTTATAGTCTGCACCAATGGCTTGTGCATTGTCTTCAATTACAAATAAGTTGTGCTCTTTTGCAATGTCCATTATAGCATCCATATTAGCAACTTGTCCAAATAAATGAACAGGAACAATTGCTTTAGTTTTTGGAGTAATGGCTCTTTTTAAAGCATCGATATCTATGTTAAAAGTTTTCTCATCAACATCAACCAAAACTGGAGTCAACTTTAAAAGTGCAATTACTTCTACAGTTGCTGCAAACGTAAAATCTACAGTAATAACTTCATCTCCTTGCTCTAAACCTAAACCCATCATTGCAATTTGTAAGGCATCTGTTCCATTTGCACAAGGAATAACATGTTTTACATCTAAATATTGTTCTAAATCTTTTTGAAACTCGTTTACTAAAGGTCCATTTATATAGGTAGATGAGTTTAAAACTTCTTGTATAGAATTGTCTACGGTTTCTTTTATTTGTTGATATTGACTTTGTAAGTCAACCATTTGAATTTTTTTCATAAGTCAAGTAAATTTTAATACATCAAAAATAAGGTATAATTCTATTATCTTTGGTAAGATCAAATGTTTTAAATGAAATTTTTTAAAAAACTGCTAAAAATTGTTATTGTATTAATTGGACTATTTGTAATTGGAGGTTGGTTGTACTCCAAAACGTATCATCCAAATTATAATAATGAGATAGAAATTAAAAATTTATCTGAAGAAGTAACTATCTATTTTGATGATATTGGTGTTCCACATATTAATGCTCAGAATCAGACAGATGCTTATACTGCTTTAGGATATGTGCATGCCCAAGAAAGGTTGTGGCAAATGGAATTGATTAGAAGAATCGCTTCTGGAAGATTATCAGAAATTTTTGGAGAAAAATTGGTAAAAACAGATAAGCTATTTTCTGGATTAGGAATCGAAGAAGCATCAGAGAAAACGATTGCAAGCTTAGATAAAAGTTCCCTTAAATATAAATTAGCAATAGCCTATTTAAATGGGGTTAATCAATATATACAAGAAGGGAAAACTCCTATAGAATTCACTTTAGTTGGTGTAGAACAAGAAAATTATACGCTAAAAGATATGTACAACGTATTTGGTTACATGGCTTTTAGTTTCGCAATTGCTCATAAAACAGATCCACTTTTAACCGAGGTGAAAGAGAAATTAGGAGATGCTTACTTTAAAGAATTAATAGGAGCGGAGTTTGAAAATTTGACTATTATCAGGAATGAAAAAAATACAGCTTTAACAGGGAGTTTTGCTAAAGCTATGAACAATTTGTATGATATTTTGCCAATATCACCATTTATAGGAAGTAATTCTTGGGTTATTGGTGCGGATAAAACAAAGAACGGAAAAGTTATTTTTGCAAACGATCCTCATATTGGGTTTTCTCAACCTTCAGTGTGGTATCAAGCACATGTGAAAACTCCAAATTTTGAAATCTACGGATTTCATTTGGCGCTAATTCCTTTTCCACTATTAGGACATAATAAAAACTACGCTTATGGTTTAACCATGTTTGAGAACGATGATATAGATTTTTATGTAGAAGAAGAAAACCCTAAAAATAAGCTTGAATATAAATCAGAAAATGGGTATGTAAATTATAAATTGATTGAAAAACGCATTAAAATAAAAGGAAGAAAGGATAGTGTTTACACTATAAAAGTGAGTAAGCATGGGCCAATAATGAATGGGATTGTTGATCATTTAGATGATGAACGTTCAATTGCTATGCAATGGATTTACACGAAGTTGGATAATCAAATTTTAGATGTGGCTTATGAGATTTCTCATGCCAATAATTTATCTGAATTTAAAAAAGGAGCCAGTAAATTACATGCACCAGGTTTAAATATGATGTATGGTGATGACGAAAATAATATTGCATGGTTTGCTTCCGGAAAATTATATAAATATAGAGACTCTTTATACACAAAAACTTTTTTAGATGGTGCTTCAGGGAAAGATGAAATTCTAGAATATTTAGATTTTGAAGAAAATCCGCAAGCGATAAATCCAACTTGGAATTATGTCTATTCAGCCAACAATCAACCAGATTCTGTTGCAGGAATGCTATATCCTGGATATTATTTAAATGAAGATAGAGGTAAAAGAATTGTAAATCTTTTAGAACCAAAAAATGATTGGACCAAAGAAGATGTTGCAAAAATGATGTTTGATGCCACCTCTTTAAATGCTCCAATTATTGTTGCTAATTTTATAGAATCAATAAACAAGAGTGATTTGTCTGTGAGTGAAAAAAAAGCAATTTATTTTTTAAAAAACTGGAAAGGGAATTTTGAGAAAGAAGAAATAGGACCGGTAATTTACAATCGAATGGTATATGAATTTCAGAAAAACACTTTTGCAGATGAAATGGGGAGAGCTTACAATCAGTTTGCGAATACGCCTTTCATAGAAAAGGTTTTACCTGTGCAAGCAAAGAGAGTGAATTCTATTTGGTGGGATAACATTTTAACCAAGGATAAAATTGAAAACAAAGAAGATATTATTAATGCCTCTTTTAAAAATGCGTTTGTTTTCTTACAAAAACAATTAGGAGCTAATGTGGAAGATTGGACATGGAAAAGAGTTATTTCTGTAGAATATAAACATGCAGTTGGTGAAGTTGCGGGTTTAAGAGAGTATTTTAATGTAGGGCCTTTTGTAACAACTGGAGGAGATCAAGTAATTAATAATCAGATTTATGATATTGATTCTACGGGTATTTATAAAGTAAAAGCAGGGCCTTCAACAAGAAGAATTGTTGATTTTTCAGATGTAGAAAATAGTTTAGCAATTTTACCCACTGGTCAATCTGGTAGAGTTTTTAGTAAGCATTATAAAGACCAAGCTCAAAAATACTTAAATGGGGAGTTTGTGAAAATGAAAATCAATCAATCTGAAATTGAAAGAAGTAAAAATGTGCTACTTTTAAAGCCTAGAAAATAATTGATTTAATGAGAAGCTAAATTTATTTTAGCTTCTCATTTTTTTTTCTATACCTCTTTGTAAACTTCTTCAAAAGGAATTCTAAAACGATCACCATAAATGCCTTCAGGTTTTCTAATTCCGCAAGAAACAATCATATTTACCTCTGATCCAGAAGGCAAATCTAATAATTTTTTTACACGCCAAGTATCTGAGCCTTCCATTGGGCAAGTGTCATAACCTTCAGCGGCCATGGAAAGCATGAAGTTTTGAGCTGCTAAACCGCATGTTTTGTGGGCAACAATTCTCATGTCACTTCTTCTAACTTCTCTATAAATAGGTTTAAAAAATCCAATAACTAAAACTAAAATATATTTTAAGAAACCTAAAATTCCTAAAAAATCGGCATACGCAAATGGGATTATTTTTCCGTAATAATTTCTTGCTACTTTTTCTCTACTACTTTGTTCTGCTTTCGGATTATTTTCACCAAAATTAGCATCCATAAAACTTAAATTAGATTTGGCTCTCTTTTTCCATAAATCTTTTCGAACTACAAAAACAACCAATTGTTGAGCTGTTTTTGCTGCATTTTGATTGAAACAAAAAGGTGCAATTTTATCAATAATATCTTTGGATGTAATATGGTAAAATTCCCATAATTGCATGTTGCTGCTGTTCGGTGCTAAAGAAGCCAGCTTAATACATTTTTTAACAATTGTTTTATCTATTGCTTTTTCATTGTCGTAAATTCTTACTGAGCGTCTATAATGTATAGCCTCAGATACTGTTTTTTCTTGTGACATAAAATTTATGATAGTTTTTGTATTTTTTTATTCATCACCCAAAACCAAAGAGGTGGAAAAAATGAAAGTAACATCATCCCCGGATATCCTGCTGGCATTTGCGGACTTTCTGGAACTGATTTTAATATTTGATAATGTTTAGATCCGTTATAATGGTGGTCTGAATGACGTGATAAATTGAACAACAAAATTTGTCCAACTTGATGATCTGAATTCCAAGAATGATTTCTTTTTACTTTTTCATAACGACCATGCTCTTTTTTTTTTCTTAGCAATCCATAATGTTCTATGTAGTTAACAGTTTCAAGGAAAGCAATTCCAATAACCGCAGCAGCTATATAATATAATAGAACTATTTTTCCGAAGAAAAAGTAAATCAAACTTAAAAATATGACATTACAAATTGAATAAATAACCATTCTATTTTGAGGATGAAACCAGCTTCTTTGTTTTAAAATCATCCTTTTGTTTTCCAGTTTCCATGCTTCAATGTAGCTTGAGAAGTGAGATCGAATCCAGAAGGTAAATAAAACTTCGTTTTTTCTGGCAGTAGCAGCATCATTTGGGGTTGCAACATTATAATGATGCCCTCCATTATGATAAGGTAAAAAATGAGTATTTAAAGAAGTTAGTAATAAAATTTCACCAAGAAATTGATCAAATTTATTGTTTCTATGTCCTAATTCATGGCCCACATTTATACCAATAATTGTACACATAATTCCCATAGAAAATATGCGTCCAAAAACTTCTGAATTTGTTAAATTGACTTCTTGTATTGCATATAAAAAAAATATTAAACAGGGTATTTGTACAAATAAAGTAGCATATAAAAGATAGGTATACAATTTATTTTCTTTTTCAATTTTCTCTTCTTCTTTGCTGAAATTAATCTTGTTAGGTTTTATTATAAACTCTATCAGAGGCACTAAGCCAAACAAAATAATAGCGGGTGTATATGTGAGCCAGCCTTTACAGGTGAAAGAAATATATACAAAAAAAGGAACGATTAATATTGAAAAATATTTGAAAGCTTTCATTATTTAAAGAAGAATTATTTTCTAAATATACCAATTACTTACAAGCGTTCCAAATTACTTCTTTAGGGGTAGGTGCGATAACCGAAATTTGTTCTTTAGTAACAGGGTGAATAAATACTATTTTTCGGGCATGTAAATGAATGCTGCCATCTTTATTACTTCTATTAAATCCGTATTTTAAATCCCCTTTAATTGGGAAACCAATAAATGATAATTGCGCTCTAATTTGATGATGTCTTCCTGTCTCTAAATCAATTTCTACTAAGGAATAATTATCTAATTTTTTGATAACATTGTAGTGTAAAATGGCTTTTTTCGAATCCGTAATTTCTTTAGTATAGACAGAAGACTTATTGTTTTTGGGATTCTTTTTTAGGTAATTTATTAAAGTATCTTTTTCTTTCTTTGGAGTGTCTTTTATAACAGCCCAATATGTTTTGCTAACTGTTTTATCGCGCAACATTTTATTTAAACGCTCTAAAGCTTTGGAAGTTCTTGCAAAAATAATAACGCCAGAAGTGGGTCTGTCTAATCTATGCACAACACCTAAAAAGACATTGCCAGCTTTGTTGTATTTTTCCTTAACATATTCTTTTACAACGTCGCTTAAAGGTTTGTCTCCAGTTTTATCACCTTGCGTGATATCTCCAGAACGTTTGTTAACAATAATTACATGATTGTCTTCGAATAAAACCTGTAAGTTTTCTTTTGTAGAATGCATGAATGATTATTTAAAATCTTTTGCAACATCTTTATTTACACCATCAATAAAATCTAAAAATTCTTCACGACCTAATCTAGTAGAAGAAGAAGTAAGAAACGTCATAGGTAAAGTTTCCCAAGAGTTTAGTAATTTCTTTTTATAGGAAGTGATTTGTTTATTTAATTTAGAGCTACCTAGTTTGTCTGCTTTGGTGAAAACGAGGCAAAAAGGAATTTGGTTTTCACCTAAAAAATGCATGAATTCCAAATCAATTTTTTGAGGATCATGTCTGCTATCAATCAAAACAAAAGTACAAACTAGTTGTTCTCTTTCTTTAAAGTAGTTTTCTATAAAGTACTGAAAAATAGTTCTTTTCTTTTTAGAAATTTGAGCATATCCATAGCCTGGCAAATCTACCAAAAACCATTCGTCATTTATTTTGAAATGATTGATGAGCTGTGTTTTTCCAGGTTTTCCAGAGATCTTTGCTAAATCTTTACGTTCCATTAACATATTAATTAACGAAGATTTACCAACATTAGAGCGACCAATAAAAGCGTATTCAGGAATTCTGTCTTTCGGTGCCTTTATAACATTGCTGTTACTCATCAAAAATTCTGCAGATTTTATTTTCATTATAAAAAGTTCTTTGCTATTGAAATTCTTTACTGCAGTAGTTTAAATATTTCTAGAAATTAACCATTCATGAAGAATATTATTAAACTCTTCAGGTTGTTCCATCATTGCAGCATGACCACATTTATCAATCCAAAATAAATCTGAATCTGGCAATAATTTATTAAAATCGATGGCAACTTCAGGAGGTGTAACTTCATCTTGTTTTCCCCAAATTAAACAAACTGGTTGTTTCATTTCTTGTAAGTCATTTGCCATATTGTGTCTTATTGCACTTTTGGCAATAGACAAAGTTTTTAAGGCTTTTACCCTATCGTTTACAGTTGCATACACAGTATCTACCAATTCTTTAGTAGCAGTTTTTGGATCATAAAAAACCTGTTGTGCTTTTTGTTCAATGTATTCGTAACTCCCTCTTTTAGGAAAACTATCTCCCATTGCTTTTTCGTACAAGCCAGAACTTCCAGTAAGTATAAGCGTATTTACTTTTTCTGGATAATATTTAGTAAAATATAATGCAATATGTCCTCCTAATGAGTTTCCTAAAAGGATAGCATTATCTATTTCTTTATACTCTAAAAATTCTTTTAAAAATTTGGCTAAATTTTTTACATTAGTTTTTATAAGCGGTAAAGAATATAATGGTAATTCTGGTATCAAAACTTTGTAACCATTGTTAGAAAAGTGATTAAAAGTTGCTCCAAAATTACTTAAAGCTCCCATTAGCCCATGTAAAACAATGATTGTAGGTCCTTCTCCAGCTTCAGCATAGGTAAAATTACCTTCAGTTTTTAACTTATCAGTCATTAAGTTTTATTTGATTTTACGTAGCGTCAAAGATAGTTTTTTTTTATAACATAGAAATTGATTTCATTATCAGTTTGTCCAGGTTTTTACAATTTTGAAAGGGATAGAAATAAAGATGATTCTTAATACTTATTAACAAAGTGGTAAAATGTGGTAAAATGTGGTAATTTTTATATATTTTTGATATTAATAAAATATTTTTTTGAGTGGTAAACTTAATTGGTACATATGAGTGCAGGGCAGATGCTAAAGGGAGGGTGATGTTTTCATCAGCTTTTAAAAAGCAATTGTCTTCAGTGTTGCAAGAAGGTTTTGTTATTAAAAGAGCAGTCTTTCAGCCTTGCTTAGAGTTATATCCAATGCAAGAATGGAATTTGATGATGGGTAAAGTTAATAAGCTAAACCGGTTTAAAAAGAAAAATAACGATTTTATTAGAAGGTTTACAGCAGGTGTTAAAATGGTTGAGTTAGATGTCACTGGTAGAATACAGATTCCTAAAGATTTATGTGATTTTGCAGGAGTACAGAAGCAAATTGTTATGTCATCATCAGTAAATATTATTGAGATTTGGGATAAAGACAAATATGAAAAAGCGATTAATGATGCAGCTTTAGATTTTGCAGATTTGGCTGAAGAAGTAATGGGAAATACAGATGAAGATGAATTATCATAATCCAGTTTTATTAAAAGAAAGTATTGATGCATTGGCTATTAAAGTAGACGGAGTTTATGTAGATGTAACTTTTGGAGGGGGAGGTCATTCAAGAGAAATCTTGAAAAGACTTGGGAGCGAAGGGAAGCTATTTGCATTTGATCAAGACCCTGATGCTTTAGGGAATTTAATTGATGATGAGCGTTTTGTATTGATTCCTGAGAATTTTAGATTTATTTCTCGTTTTTTAAGGTTTCATGGAATTAGAAAAGTTGATGGAGTTTTGGCTGATTTAGGCGTTTCGTCTCATCAATTTGATGAAGCGGAAAGAGGTTTTTCAATTCGTTTTGATGGGGATTTAGATATGAGAATGAATCAGAAATCTAAAACATCAGCAAAGGAAATTATCAATAAATATTCTGAAGAGAAATTAGCCGAAATATTGTTTTTATACGGAGAGTTAAGAAACTCTAGAAATGTTGCAAAAACAATTGTTGAAGAAAGAGAGAAAGAGAAAATTGAAACGAGTTTTCAGTTGAAAAACGTTTTGAAAAAATATTTACCAAATGCGGTAGAGCACAAAATTTTAGCACAAATATTTCAGGCAATTAGAATTGAAGTAAATGAAGAATTAGATGTTTTAAAAGAGTTTTTACAACAGATGCCTAATTTATTGAATGAGAACGGAAGGTTAAGTGTTATCTCGTATCATTCTTTAGAGGACAGGTTGGTGAAAAGATTTATAAGAACAGGTATGTTTAGTGGTGAGTTGGAAAAAGATGTTTTCGGCAGGTCTAATGAGCCCATGCAAAAAGTGGGGAAATTAATTGTTCCAAGTGCAGCTGAGGTTAAAATAAATAATAGGTCTAGAAGTGCAAAATTGAGAATAGCAACATTAAGAAATAATAAGCCAAAAGCCAAAAGCTAATTATGTCTAAGGTTAAAAAAAGAGTTTATGATTTTTTAAGAGGAAGTTTCCTTACAGATGAATCAGCTTTTAAAAACTGGCTAATTATAATTTTCGTGGTTTCACTGCTGTTAATTATGATTTCAAGTGCCCATAATGCTGATAAGAAAGTAATTAAAATATCAGAATTAAATAAACGGAAAAGAGAGTTAAGGGCAGAATACGTAGATACTGGAACCATTTTAATGCGAATGAAGATGGAGTCTAGTATCAGAGAAAAAGCAAGGGTAAGAGGTCTGGTACCTTCAAAAACACCTCCAGAAAAAATAAAAGTAACATACAAAGATTAATAAATTGGCAACTCAGAAAAAAAGCATACTCACAAAATTTTATATAGTAGCTGCTTTCATGACGCTTTTTTTATTAGCTATCATTTTTAGAGTTGTAAACATACAATACGTACAAGGAGAAAAATATAAAAAACTTTCTACAGAGCTTACTATAAAGCAGGACACGATTAGAGCAAATAAAGGTAATGTGTATGCGGCAGATGGTAATTTGTTGGCAACTTCAATGTCTAAATTTACAATTAGGATGGATGTTGTTGCTGTTAACAGTAATATTTTTGAGAAAAATTTTGTTGCCTTATCAAAAGCGATGTCTCATATGTTTGGTAATTCCGTAGTCCATTATCAAAATAAATTAAGAACAGCAAAAAAACGAGGAAATAGGTATCTATTAATGGCTAGAAATGTTGGTTATAATGATTATCTAAAAATGAAAAAATTTCCAATTTTTAATTTGGGAGTTTACAGTGGTGGTTTTATTGCTGAACATAAAACAGTGCGTGCGCATCCAATTGGTAAAATTGCAGAACGTACAATTGGTTATGACGACTATAGAGGAGAGGCCGGTATCGAGGGTGCTTTTGCCGATTTCATGGAAGGTGAAAATGGTTTGCGGTGGAAACAGAAAATTGCAAAAAACCAATGGAAACCAATTTCTGACGTCAATGAAAAAGAACCCATTGATGGCCACGATGTTATTACAACAATAGATGTAAATATTCAAGATATTACGCATCATGCATTGTTACGTCAATTAGAATATTTTGAGGCAGACCACGGTTGTGCTGTAGTTATGGAAACTGCAACCGGTGAAATAAAAGCAATTTCTAATTTAGGTAGAACGTCAAAAGGGAAATATTTTGAAAAAAGAAACTATGCTCTTTGGGAAAGTCATGAGCCAGGTTCTACTTTTAAATTAGCGAGTTTAATGGCTGCTCTAGATGATAAAGTAATTGATACATCGACAGTAATTGATACTGAAAAAGGTAAAATTTATATTTATAATAGAAAGGTTGAAGATTCTAAAAAAGGGGGTTATGGAAAAATTTCTGCAGCTAGAGTTTTTGAGGTTTCATCTAATGTTGGAATTGTAAAAATAATAAGAGAGCATTATGATAACAATCCACAGAAATTTATTAGTAAACTAGAAAAATACGGATTTACAAAACCAATTGGCTTTCAAATAAAAGGTGAGGGATTACCCTATATTCCAAGTCCTAAAGACAAAAAAAGATGGAGTAAAATTTCTCTCGCATGGATGTCTTGGGGTTATGGAGTTTCTGTTACACCTATGCAAACATTAATGTTTTATAATGCTGTTGCAAACAATGGAGTCATGGTAAAACCGCGCTTTGTAAAAGAGTTAAGAAGACAAGATAAGATCGAGCAAACTTTTAAAACTGAAATTGTAAATCCTAAAATTGCTTCTGATGAAACTTTAAAAAAGATTAAAAAGGTAATGGAAAATGTAGTCGTTAAAGGGACTGCAAAGAATATTTATTCTTCTAATTTTTCTATGGCAGGAAAAACAGGAACTGCAAAAAAATACATTCCAAAACATAAAAACAGAAAAGGAGAAACTATTTCTGGTCATTATTCAATAAAACGTTATGTGGCTTCTTTTGTAGGTTTTTTCCCCGCTGATAACCCTAAATATTCTTGCATTGTAGTTGTGCATGACCCTGATAGAAAGAAAGGTTATTATGGAGCTACTGTTGCGGCGCCAATCTTTAAAGAGATTGCTCAAAAAATTTATACAACAACACCTATAGACATTCAATCTGTAGAAGATAAAGTTGAATTTGCAAGTATAGAAAATCAGTATAAGAAATATAATAAAGTTATTAATAAGGAATATACATATGTTCCAAATGTTAGAGGAATGGCCGGTATGGATGCGGTTTCTTTATTAGAAAATATTGGTTTAAAAGTAAAAATTACTGGAGTAGGCAAAGTAAAATATCAATCTATAAAAAACGGAGAAAGATTAGTGAAAGGAACAACCATTATTCTAAAATTATCGTAAACTGAAAAACTTAAAAGACATATTATATAAGGTTGCAATTAATCAAGTATTTGGGATTACAAATATTGATATACATCAGCTTGTTTTCGATTCTAGAAAAATTAAACAAAATGATGTTTTTATTGCGCAAAAAGGACTTTCTGTTAATGGTCATTTATATATAGATAAGGCCATTTCTTTGGGGGCAGTTGCAATTATTTGTGAAGTTTTTCCTTCGGATGTAAAAGAAGGAATTACTTATATTCTAGTTGATGATGCCAATGTTGCTTTGGCAGTAATGGCATCTAATTTTTATGAAAACCCTTCAACGAAATTCCCTTTAGTTGGTGTTACAGGAACCAATGGGAAAACGACAATTGCATCACTTTTGTATCAGTTGTTTTATAAAGCTGGTTATAAAGTTGGATTGCTTTCTACTGTTAAAATCTTAGTTGACGAAACCGAGTTTAAAGCGACACACACGACACCAGATTCAGTTACGATCAATAAGTATTTAGATATGATGTTAGATGCTGGTGTAGAATTCTGTTTTATGGAAGTAAGTTCTCATGGAGTTCATCAAAAAAGAACAGAAGGTTTAACGTTTGTTGGCGGAATTTTCACCAACCTTTCTCATGATCATTTAGATTATCATGACACATTTGCTGAATATAGAAATGTAAAAAAATCATTTTTTGATTCTCTGCCAAAGTCAGCTTTTGCTTTGACAAATATTGATGATAAAAATGGCAACTTTATGTTGCAAAATACCAAAGCAAAAAAGAAAACATATGCTTTAAAAACATTAGCAGATTACAAAGTTAAAATTTTAGAAAAACAAATTTCTGGAACTTTAATCTCTGTTGATGGAACAGAAGTTTGGACTAAATTAATTGGCGTTTTTAATATCTACAATTTAACGGCAATTATAGCTACTGCAGATTTATTAGGATTGGAAAAATTAGAAATTCTAACCATCGTAAGTCAATTAGAAAGTGTAAGTGGTCGTTTTCAATATGTAATCTCTGAAGAAGGAAACACAGCAATTATTGATTATGCTCACACTCCTGATGCATTAAGAAACGTATTAGAAACGATCAATGATATTAGAACAGGAAATGAAAAAGTGATTACTGTTGTAGGTTGTGGAGGAGATAGAGATATAGCAAAAAGACCAAAAATGGCACATATTGCATCTCAATTAAGCAATCAAGCAATTTTTACGTCAGATAACCCAAGGTCAGAAAACCCTCAAACTATTTTAGATGAAATGGAAGTTGGGGTTTCACCTGAAAATTATAGAAAAACATTAACAGTCTTAGATAGAAGACAAGCAATAAAAACGGCTTGTAAATTATCAGAAACTGGAGACATTATATTAATTGCCGGCAAAGGACATGAAAATTATCAAGAGGTGAATGGAGTTCGTTCTCATTTTGATGATTTAGAAGAAGTGACAAACTGTTTTAATCAATTAAAAAAGAACTAAAATGCTGTATTATTTATTCGAATATTTAGAAAGTCAATTTAGTTTTCCTGGTGCAAGTGTGTTTCAATTTATCACATTTAGAGCAGCAGCGGCTTTTATCTTGTCTTTATTGATTTCATCAATTTTTGGTAAAAGAATTATCAGTTTTTTACAAAAACAGCAAGTAGGAGAAACGGTTAGAGATTTAGGTTTAGATGGGCAGAAACAAAAATCTGGAACTCCAACAATGGGAGGAGTTATAATTATTTTAGCAACTTTAATCCCTGTAATTTTATTAACGAAATTAGATAATATTTATATTATTATTCTGATAATCACTACCGTTTGGATGGGGCTTATTGGCTTTTTGGATGATTATATTAAAGTATTTAAAAAAGATAAAGATGGTTTACAGGGTAAGTTTAAAATTTTAGGACAGGTTGGTTTAGGATTGATTGTTGGGTCTATGTTATATTTTAATGACGGAGTTACTATAAAAGAACAGCTGCCAGTAGAGCAACAAGTTATGCAGGAAAATGGAAGAAAAAAAGTCTTTGGCAAGGCTCACAAATCTACTAAAACTACAGTTCCATTTTTAAAAGATAACGAATTAGATTATTCAAAAACATTTAATTTTTTGGGAGATGGTTATGAAAAATATGGATGGATCGTTTTTATTTTTATCACCGTATTTATTGTTACAGGAATCTCAAACGGGGCAAATTTAACTGACGGAATCGATGGTTTAGCAGCAGGTTCATCAGCAATAATTGTGCTAACATTAGCTGTTTTTGCATGGGTTTCTGGGAACATAATTTTCGCTGATTACTTAGATGTCATGTACATTCCAAATTCTGGAGAAATGACCGTTTTTATTTTGGCATTTGCCGGAGCTTTAATAGGGTTTTTGTGGTACAATACATATCCTGCTCAAGTTTTTATGGGAGATACAGGAAGTTTAACAATTGGAGGAGTAATCGCAGTAATCGCTATTTCAATTCGGAAAGAGTTGCTGTTGCCGATTTTAGCGGGAATTTTTGTAGTAGAAAATCTTTCCGTAATCATGCAAGTTTCTTGGTTTAAATACACGAAGAAGAAATTTGGAGCAGGAAGAAGAATCTTTAAGATGGCACCCTTACATCATCATTATCAGAAGTTGAGTTACCACGAAAGTAAGATTGTTGTCCGCTTTTGGATTGTTGGAATTCTGTTAGCGGTCTTTGCGATTGTTACTTTGAAATTGAGATAGATGGAGAGGTTAGTGATTTTAGGAGGAGGAGAAAGTGGTGTAGGAACTGCAATTTTAGGAAAACAAAAAGGATATGAAGTTTTTGTTTCAGACAAAGGCGAAATATCAAAGAAATATAAAAAAGTTCTTTTAAATAACGAAATTGATTTTGAGGAAAATCAACATACAGAAAGTAAGATTTTAAATGCTGATGTAGTCATGAAAAGTCCTGGGATTCCAGAAAAACTATCATTAGTTCAAAAATTGATTAAAAACTCAATAAAGGTGATTTCTGAAATTGAATTTGCAGCTCAGTTTACAAAGGCAACGGTTATTGGTATCACAGGATCTAATGGAAAAACAACAACAACATTATTAATACATCATATTTTAAAAAAAGCAGGTTTAAGTGTTGGAGTTGCAGGGAATATTGGAGATAGTTTTGCGCAACAAGTTGCTGGAGAAACACATGAGAATTACGTTTTAGAATTAAGTAGTTTTCAGTTAGATGGAGTAGAGAAGTTTAACAGCCATATTGCAATTTTAACCAATATTACACCAGATCATTTAGATCGGTATGGGAATGATTTTGATAAGTACATAGCATCAAAATTTAGAATTACAAAGAACCAAAAAGAAACTGATTATTTAATTTATGATGCAGATAATACTGCAATCAATAATTGGTTAAAAAAAAATAAAACAAGGGCAAAATTAGTTCCGTTTTCGCTTGAAAAAGAATTAGAATATGGAGCCTATGTCAAAGATAATAATATAATCATCAACATTAATAAAGACCAAATTAACATGCCGTTATCAACTTTATCAATTAAAGGAAAACATAATACAAAAAATGCCATGGCAGCAGCTATGGCTGCTCAATTATTAAAGGTTAGAAAACAAGCTATAAAAGAAAGTTTAGAAGATTTTGAAGGTGTAGAGCATCGTTTAGAAAATGTCGCAAAGGTAGACGATGTAGAGTATATCAATGATTCTAAGGCAACCAACGTAAATGCAGCTTTTTATGCATTAGAATGTATGGATAAGACTACTGTTTGGATTGTTGGAGGGGTAGACAAAGGAAATGATTATAATGATTTACTGCCTTTGGTTAGAGAAAAAGTAAAGGCAATTGTTTGTTTAGGTCTGGATAATGAAAAAATTAAAAATACGTTTGGCAATGTAGTAGATATTATTGTTGAAACTGCTGGAGCCGAGGAAGCTGTAAAGGTTTCTCATAAGTTAGCAGAAAGAGGAGAAGTGGTTTTGTTATCTCCTGCATGTGCTAGTTTTGATTTATTTGATAATTATGAAGATAGAGGGCGTCAATTTAAGCAAGCGATAAGAGGTCTTTAAAAAGATTTAATTGTGCAATCTTTATAGGTTTAATCGGTAACAAGCTAAAATATTAAAGCATCTATAAATTTAAAAATGAAAATCATTTTTCAACATATAAAAGGAGATAAAACCATATGGGCAATTGTTGCCGTTTTGGTCATATTTTCATTTATGCCTGTGTACAGTGCGAGCACAAACTTGGTGTATGTTGTTGGTTCGGGTTCCACTTTAGGATATTTACTTAAGCACATGGTTCTATTAATTATGGGGTTTGGTATCATTTATGGAGTTCATAAAATTCCGTATCGATATTTCTCTGGAGGATCTGTTTTAATGCTGCCAATTGTAATTGTTTTGTTAGTTTTTACACTAACTCAAGGAACTATAATTGGAGGGGCAAATGCAAGTAGATGGATTCGTATTGCAGGTATTGGTTTTCAAACTTCTACTCTGGCAAGCTTAGTGTTGATGGTTTATGTAGCAAGATATTTAGCAAAAAATAAAGAAAAAGAAATCAATTTTAAAGAAAGTTTATTGCAACTCTGGTTGCCAGTGGCTGCAGTTTTAATATTGATATTACCTGCTAATTTCTCAACTACAGCCATCATTTTTGTAATGGTTTTAACGGTGACTTTTATTGGGGGTTATCCATTAAAATATTTAGGATTTATTTTAGGGGTAGGAATTTTAGCTTTGGTATTTTTTGTTTTAATAGCAAAAGCTTTTCCAGATGCAATGCCAAATAGAGTACAAACTTGGCAAAATAGAATTGAGAATTTTTCTGATTCAGAAAATAAAGAAGCATATCAAGTAGAAAAAGCAAAAATAGCAATTGCAACAGGCGGTCCTTTAGGCGTTGGTCCTGGTAAAAGTGTTCAGAAAAATTTTTTACCTCAATCTTCATCAGATTTCATTTTTGCAATTATTATTGAAGAATATGGCTTATTAGGGGGTGTTTTAATTGTATTTATTTACTTTTTGTTGCTCTTCAGATTGTTTGTGGTGATTAGAAAAACAACCACAGTTTTTGCAACATTGTTAGTTGTTGGTGTAGGTTGTCCAATTATATTTCAAGCAACTATAAATATGGCTGTTGCTACCAATTTGTTTCCTGTAACTGGCCAAACGTTACCGCTAATTAGTAGTGGAGGTACTTCTATTTGGATGACTTGTTTTGCATTAGGAATGATTCTTAGTGTAAGTGCATCAAAAGAAGAAACAGAAGATGATATTTTAGATGATAACCCTTTAGATATTCTACATGAAACCATATAATATACTTATTTCAGGAGGAGGGACAGGTGGTCATATTTATCCTGCGATAGCAATTGCGAATGAATTTAAATTACGCTATCCAGATGCAAATTTTCTATTTGTTGGTGCTAAAGATAGAATGGAAATGGAAAAAGTTCCGCAAGCTGGCTATGACATAAAAGGTTTATGGATTTCGGGCGTGCAAAGAAAACTAACAGCAGATAATTTATCTTTTCCATTTAAATTGATCAGTAGTTTGTGGGGAGCAAGAAAAATCATCAAACAATTTAAACCGGATATAGCAATTGGTACAGGAGGTTTTGCAAGTGGACCAATTTTAATAGTTGCAAGTAGAAAAGGAATTGCTACTTTAATACAAGAACAGAATTCTTTTCCAGGAATTACCAATAAAATATTGAGTAAATGGGCAAACAAAATTTGTGTGGCATATGATCATTTAGAACGCTTTTTTCCGTTAGATAAAATGGTAAAAACAGGAAACCCTGTTCGTCAGGATTTGTTGACGGTTTATTCAAAAGCAAAAGAAGCAAAAGGGTTTTTTAAGTTGCATAAAACGAATAAAACAATTTTAGTTTTAGGTGGAAGTTTGGGCGCAAGAAAAATAAATCAGCTTATTGAGAGTAATTTAGAATTCTTTAAAGACCAAGAAGTACAAGTTATTTGGCAATGTGGAAAACTTTATTTTGATGAGTATCATAAATACAATGACCTAAGCTACGTGCAAGTACATCAATTTGTAAATAGAATGGACTTGGCCTATGCAGCTTCGGATATTATTATTTCTAGAGCAGGAGCAAGTTCTGTATCAGAATTGTGTATTGTGGGTAAACCTGTAATTTTTATTCCATCACCAAATGTGGCTGAAGATCATCAAACAAAAAATGCAAAGTCAATAGCAGATAAACATGGAGCTATTTTGTTAAAAGAAATTGAATTAGAAACCTTTCCTATTGTTTTTGAAACTCTTTTGAAGGATAAAGGAAAGCAAGAGCATTTATCAGAAAACATAAAAGAATTAGCATTGCCAGGAGCAACAACAGATATTGTAAATGAGATTGAAAAATTATTAAAAAAGTGAATTTAAAAAATATACATACTATTTACTTCGTTGGTATTGGAGGTATAGGAATGAGTGCAATTGCTCGTTACTTTGCCACTAATGGAAAGCTTGTGGCTGGTTATGACAAAACTCCTTCTCAAATAACTTCGGGTTTAGAAGAATTGGGCATTGAAATTCATTTTGAAGATAGTTTAAAAAATATACCAATTTCTTTTTTAGATAAGGATAAAACTTTGGTTGTCTATACACCTGCAATTGCTAAAAATCATACAGAATTAAATTACTTTTTAGATAATAATTTTATAGTTTTAAAAAGAGCAGAAGTTTTAGGTAAAATAACGGAAAGTACTTTTTGCATGGCCGTTGCTGGTACGCACGGAAAAACGACAACTTCGTCTATTTTAGGTCATATTTTGCAACCAGTTAATGCCACTTCGTTTTTAGGCGGAATTGCAGAAAATTACAACTCAAATTTAATTTTAGGTGAAGACAAGGTTTCTGTTGTTGAAGCAGATGAGTTTGATCGATCTTTCTTGCAATTGAGCCCTAATATCGCTTGTGTAACTTCTATGGACGCTGATCATTTAGATATCTATGGAGAAGCAGCTGCTTTAGAAGAATCCTTTGTAGAGTTTGCAAATAAAGTTTCAGACACCTTAATTGTAGCAAAAGGATTGCCTTTAAAAGGATTAACTTATGCTGTTAATGAGTTAGCAGATTATAAAGCCTTTAATTTAAAAATTGAAAGCGGAAAATATATTTTCGATGTACAAACGCCATCGGAAATTCTAGAAAATATTGAATTTCATTTACCAGGAAAACATAATGTAATGAATGCTTTAGCGGCATTCGCAATGGCTGATATCTATGGGATTCCCTTAGAAAACATTAAATTAAGTTTGTCAACTTTTAAAGGCGTAAAACGAAGGTTTTCTTACAAAATAAAAAATAATAATTTTGTGTTAATTGATGATTATGCGCATCATCCTACAGAAATAAATGCAGTAGAAAGTTCGATAAGAGAAATGTACCCTGAGGAAAAAGTATTGGTTGTCTTTCAACCACACTTATTTTCTAGGACAAGAGATTTTATTGATGATTTTGCAACAGCATTATCAAAATTTGATGAAATTCTGTTGTTAGATATTTACCCTGCAAGAGAATTACCAATTCCTGGAGTAAATTCTAAATGGTTATTTAATAAAATTGAAAATAAGCATAAAAAATTGACTCAAAAAAATAATTTAATAAAAGATATTAAAAATTCATCAGCTAAAATAGTCGTAATGCTAGGTGCTGGTGATATTGGAGAAATGATAAATGATGTAACAAATCAACTTTTAAAGCCACTAAAGTATGAAGATTAGAAGGGTTTTTAAATACTTGTTATTCCTAGGTTTGATAGTAGGTTTAGGGTTTTTGTATAGCTTTTCGTTAACAAGAAATCTACAAATAAAAATAGGAGAGCCAATTGTAGAATTTGAAGAAGGAGATAATAATTTCTTAACATATTCAATGGTTAATAAATTGTTAATACAAAATAACGAAACAGTACAAAACCAAGCAAAATCTGTGATAAATTTATACGACTTAGAAAATAAGATCTCTAAAAATCCATACGTAGAAAAAGCAGCCGTTTTTTTAACAATTGGAGGTAGTTTAAAAACAATCATTAAACAACGGAAACCTGTTGCTAGAATTATTTTAAAAAGTGGTTCCTATTATATTGATAAACAAGGTATAAAAGTGCCATTATCCAATAATTATACTGCAAGAGTAATGTTAATTTCTGGAGTTGAAAATGCTGAAGCTACCAAAGAAATTTTACCTTTGGTTTCTCTAATTTTGGAAGATAATTTTTTGCACAAAGAGATTGTTGGAATTGAAAAATCTGGTGATGATGAGTATCATTTTGCTGTAAGAAGTGGAAATTATAAAATTGATTTTGGAAAATTATCTAAAGTTGATATAAAGTTCAAAAAGTTAAAAGCTTTTTACAACAAAACGTTTAAAGATAAAACTATTAAAAATTATAATACAATAAATTTAAAATATCACAACCAAGTTGTGTGTACTAAATAAATCAAAATGGAAGACAATAAAATAGCTGTTGGTTTAGATATTGGTACAACGAAGATTGTTGCCATGATTGGTCGTAAAAACGAATATGGTAAGATTGAGGTTGTTGGTATTGGAAAAGCTAAAAGTCTTGGGGTAAAGCGTGGAGTTGTAAGTAATATTACACAAACGATTCAATCAATTCAACAAGCGGTAGATGAAGCAGAAAGTGTTTCTGGGGTAAAGATTGAAGAGGTAGTTGTCGGTATTGCTGGTCAGCACATTAGAAGTTTGCATCATAGTGATTATATTACAAGAAATAATGCTGATGAAGTTATAGATGAAGATGATATTGAAAATTTAGTGAACCAAGTTCATAAGTTAGTGATGTTACCAGGAGAAGAAATTATCCATGTATTGCCACAAGAATTTAAAGTAGATTCTCAAGCCGATATCAAAGAACCAATAGGAATGTATGGTGGGCGTTTGGAAGCAAATTTTCATGTAGTTGTTGGGCAAGTTTCATCAATTAGAAATATCGGACGTTGTGTAAAAAGTGCAGGTTTAGGGTTAAGTGAAATCACTTTAGAACCTTTAGCGTCAGCCTCAGCAGTCTTGAGTCAAGAAGAAAAAGAAGCGGGAGTCGCTTTGATTGATATAGGAGGTGGAACTACTGATTTAGCCATTTTTAAAGACGGAATTATTAGACACACAGCTGTAATTCCTTTTGGCGGAAATGTAATTACAGATGACGTTAAAGAAGGTTGCTCTATCATAGAAAAACAAGCTGAGTTATTGAAAATTAAGTTTGGTTCTGCTTGGCCAGGAGAAAATAAAGAAACAGAAATTGTCTCTATACCTGGGTTAAGAGGGAGAGAGCCAAAAGAAATTACATTAAAGAATTTATCAAAAATTATACATGCTAGAGTGCAAGAAATTATTGAGCATGTGTATTTGGAGATAAAAAATTACGGACATGAGACTGCAAAAGGAAAACTAATTGCAGGTATTGTTTTAACTGGTGGAGGTTCTCAGCTAAAACATTTACGTCAATTAGTAGAGTACATAACAGGTATGGATGCGAGAATAGGATTTCCTAATGAGCATTTAGCAGGAGATTCTGATGAAGGCTTATCAAGTCCTTCTTATGCTACAGCAGTTGGTTTGCTGATGGTTGGTTTAGAGAAAGATCCGAAAATGGAAGAAATTATAGAAGAAATTGTGCTTGATTCAACGCAAGAAGCTCAAGATGAAGACGAAATTCAACCAAAAATTGAGGAAAAACCAAAATTAAAAAAGAAATCGTTTTTTGAGAAATTTACAGAAGGATTAAAGGATTTTTTAGACAACGCTGAATAAAATCAGCAGAAAGAGTAAGGTTAAAAGGAACAAAAAATTAATAAAAATTTAAAAAGATAAACGTTATTATGAGCTCAGAATTTGATAACATTTTATTTGACATGCCAAAAACACAATCTAATACCATAAAAGTAATTGGCGTTGGTGGTGGTGGAAGCAATGCAGTAAATCACATGTTTACCCAAAGCATAAAAGGAGTAGATTTTGTAATCTGTAATACAGATGCACAAGCTTTAGAAAATAGCCCAATTCCTAACAAAATACAATTAGGAGCAAACTTAACATCGGGTTTAGGAGCGGGTGCAAATCCAGAAATTGGGGCACAGGCGGCTAAAGAAAGTATGCAAGAAATTCAGCAAATGCTGAATACCCAAACGAAAATGGTATTTATCACTGCAGGTATGGGTGGTGGAACTGGTACAGGTGCTGCACCAATTATTGCGAAAATTGCCAAAGATATGGATATCTTAACAGTTGGTATTGTAACAATGCCATTTGCTTTCGAAGGAAAAAGACGTTCAAAACAAGCTCAGTTAGGGATTGATCAACTGCGCCAAAATGTAGATTCTTTAATTGTTATTAACAATAATAAATTACGTGAAGTATATGGAAACCTAGGTTTTAAAGCAGGTTTTTCTAAAGCTGATGAAGTTTTATCTACTGCTTCTAAAGGAATTGCAGAAGTAATTACACATCACTACAAACAAAATATTGACTTGCATGATGCTAAAACTGTGCTTTCTAATAGTGGTACAGCGATTATGGGGTCTGCAAAAGAAGAAGGACAAACGAGAGCCAAAACAGCTATTGTAAAAGCATTAGACTCACCTTTATTAAATGATAATAAAATTACAGGTGCTAAAAATGTATTGTTGTTAATTGTGTCTGGCACTAACGAAGTTACCTTAGATGAAATTGGTGAAATCAACGATTATATACAAGATGAAGCTGGTTATGATGCCAATATTATCATGGGTATTGGCGAAGATGAAGAATTAGGAGATGCAATTGCTGTAACAATTGTAGCTACTGGTTTTGCTGCAGATCAACAAAGCACAATTACAAATACAGAGGTAAAAAAAATCATTCATACGCTAGAGGATGAACAAAAAGCTACGTATAACTTTGCAGAAAAAACTGTAACTAAATCACCTACTTTAGATACTCCAATTTCTAATTCGGGAGCGCAAAAAGTTGTACATGTTTTAGAAGATGAAATTTTAGATACAAAACCAAAAATGGATTTAGTGGCGACAAATCCAATTATTTCTAGTATGCCAGTAACTTTTGATGAGGTATCTATTACTGCGGTTTCTGAAGATGATTTTATTATTACAGAGGCTGTAAAAATTGAAGAAAAAATTGAAGAAGTACCAGAGCAATTTCAAACCGATTTAATGTTTGATTTACCTCTAAACGCGGAAACAGAAAAAACTTCTGAAGATGAAATTAGATTTAATTTAAATATAGAGAAAGAATTAAATATCCATGAAATTGAAGTTTATGGCGCGAAAGAAATTAAGGTTGAAAAGACTGAAGTTGAAAAAAGATATATTTTAGAAGATTTTGATGCTCAACCAACCATAGGTAAAAGTTCTAGTTTTGTTGAGAAGAAAGTAATTGAGGAAGAGGAAATTCAATTTGAATTAAAAACAGCAAAACCGCAATCAGAAATTAATAAGATTGAAACTTCGAGCGAAGAAGTTTCTCCATTAGATTTAACAATTTTTGAATTACAAAAAAGAGCAGAGGAAAGACGTAAAAAGATGAAAGGTTTCAATTATAAGTTTAATGATCAATTAAACAAAAATATTGATGAAATAGAGCGTCAACCAGCATACAAAAGATTAGGTATAGATTTAGATAAAAATACAACAATAAGTAAAACAGAAACTTCATTAAAAAAGGATAATGGTGATTTAGGTTTTAAATCAAACAATTCTTTTTTACATGATAATGTAGATTAATATCTCTTTTAATTATAAAAAAAAATCACACCTTTTAAGGTGTGATTTTTTTTTATAATTAATTTAACAAAGCCGTCTATCATATTAAATTATTTTCCTTAAAAGGTATTGATATAAATTTAAAAAATGTCTTTTAATAGCAGCGCTTGTTAAAAAAATTAGTTTCGATTAAGGTATTAAGACTAATAAAACTGTTTTCAAAAGGATTAAAATTTGGAACATATTTTGTTGGGATTTCGAATAATTTTAGAAATTACAATAGGAATAAGCTAGTACTTAATTGAATAAATTATAGTAGACATAATCGTCATTTTTTTGATAGTTTCTTTCTGTCTTTTTTATAATTATTACATAAATTTTTATTTTTTTTCTGATTGTCGTAAACCATTAACTCTGAAGAAAAATAATTTTAGTATTGATTTTTTGGAGTTTAGCATGTAACATTTTATTTTTAAACTCGTCTCTCCTATATAATCATTTAAAGAAAACGTTATGAAATATTTACAAACAGTAGCATTAGAAGAAAGAGGGATTTTAACATCGGTCTATAAACAAGAAATTAAAAAGAACATGAAATTAGAGAAATCTAAATCGTTGTCTAGGATTAAAGCTATGATTTTAAATCATCATGGAAAAATAGAGAGTGAAGTAGGAACTATTTTACGAGTTTCATTATTCGCTTTCGCTATTATTATGATTGTTGCTTAAAAGATACGTGGAATCTTAAGTAAACCAGATTAGCTGGCAAATAATCTTTACTGAGCTATAGAAAAGGGGTCTTTTTTTTTTAATGTCAGTTTGAGTAATTTTTTGATGAAACACCAATTTTAAAAGTATCTTAAGAATTGTCTGTTTTTTATTTTTTCAAAGACGTTACAAACAAAAATAAATCCATCTTAAAAAGATGGATTTTATAATGAATATGTTTTCGCTTTTAACTTAAAGCTTTTTTAATTCTCTTAATAGCTTCACGAATTTGTAACTCAGAAGCTGCATAAGATATTCTGATACAGTTAGAAGTTCCAAAAGCATCTCCGGTTACAGTCGCAACATTGGCTTTTTCTAAGATGAATAATGAAAAATCGCTTGCATTTTTAATTTCTATTCCGTTAATAGTTTTACCAAAGAAAGCGGAGATATCTGGAAAAACGTAAAAAGCTCCTTCAGGAACATTTACTTTAAACCCATCAATCTCTCTTAATAATCCAATAATGATATCTCTTCGAGTTTTAAACTCATCTACCATAAATTGTATTTTAGAAACGGGTGCTAATACTGCTGTAATTGCTGCTCTTTGTGCAATACAGTTTGTGCCAGAGGTAATTTGACCTTGCATTTTGGTGCAGGCCTTCGCAATCCATTCTGGTGCTCCAATATAACCAATTCTCCAACCTGTCATAGCAAATGCCTTAGCCAAACCGTTGACAGTGATGGTTCTGTTATACATGCTTTCTATAGCTGCAAAACTAAATGGTTTCGAGTCGTAATTGATATGTTCATAAATTTCATCTGATAAGATAAAAATCTTTGGGTGTTTTTCTAAAACTGCGGCTAACGCTCGGTATTCTGCTTCACTATAAATAGTTCCGCTAGGGTTATTTGGCGAGTTAAAGAAAATCATTTTAGTTTTAGGCGTAATGGATGCTTCTAATTGAGCTGGAGTGATTTTAAAATCATTGTCAATAGAAGAAGGGATTTCGACATATGTTGCTTCACATAAAATAGCAATTGCAGAATAACTTACCCAATATGGTGCGGGTAATAAAACTTCATCACCTGGGTTTAATAAGACTTGTGCAATGTTAGCAATCGATTGTTTTGCGCCAGTAGAAACTACTATTTGATTAGGTTTGTAGCTCAAGCCATTATCACGTTTAAACTTGGTGCAAATAGCCTCTTTTAATTCGACATAACCATCTACTGGAGAATACGAATTATAATTTTGGTTAATAGCTTCTATCGCAGCATCTTTAATGAAATCTGGTGTGTTAAAATCTGGTTCTCCCAAACTTAAACCAATAATATCTTTTCCTTCTGCTCTTAATTCTCTTGCTTTAGCAGCCATGGCTAAAGTTTGAGACACAGGTAAACTGTTAATTCTGTCCGATAATGGATGTGTCATTTTACTGTTAGTTGTTGATTTACTTATGCTAATTCTGGGTTTTTACCTAAAACGCTCAAATGTCTAAAGTGCTCTATAATTGCTTTACGCATCGTAGCATATTCATTATATGGCAAATTAAATTCTTTGGCAGTTTCCTTCACAATTTTAGCTAATTTTTCATAATGTACATGAGAAATATGCGGAAAAATATGATGTTCAACTTGATGATTTAAGCCACCTGTATAAAAGTTTACCAGCCAGTTGCTCGGTGCAAAGTTTGAGGTAGTGTATAATTGATGGACTGCCCAAGTGTGTTCTAAATTTCCTTCTTTATCTGGAATTGGCATTTCTGTATTTGGAACAATATGTGCCAACTGAAAAACCAAACTTAAAATCATACCAGCAGTATAATGCATTACGAAAAAACCGATTAAAATTTTCCACCATGAAACATCTAAAACTAATAATGGTAAAACAATCCAAAGTGCATAATATGCAATTTTAGAAATTACTAATTTTGTCCATTCTGTTGAAGGATTTGGAAATTCACCGTAAGATAACTTACGTTTTAAATAACGGTGCATTTGCTTGATATCTGTTGTAATTGCCCAGTTAATTGTTAGTAAACCATATAAAAATATAGAATAATATTTTTGAAGTTTATGAATTTTCAACCATTTAGAATGTTTTGAGAAACGAATAATTCTACCAGCATCTATATCTTCATCATGGTCTTTAACATTGGTAAATGTGTGATGTAAAACATTGTGTTGTACTTTCCAATTATAAACGTTTCCGGCAAGAATATAGATACTACTTCCCATTAAATTATTAACCCATTTTCTTTTAGAAAATGATTCGTGATTAGCGTCGTGCATTACATTCATACCAACACCAGCCATTCCAATTCCTGTAACAACCATTAAAATAATCATTACCCATTGAGGCATAGAAACTGTTAAGATTAAAATGAAAGGAATTAAAAACAACGAAAACATGATAATTGCTTTAGAATATAATTTCCAGTTTCCTGTTCTCTTAATATCATTTTCTTTAAAATAGGTATTTACTCTTTTATTTAAAGTCCTAAAGAACTTTGCTTTGTCTACCCTTGAGAAATTTATTGTTTTCATGTAGTATCGATATATTGATTTACAAAAATAATGTTTTTGAAATATCTTTATGCAACAAACGTAGTATTTTGTTGCTAATTGTTTGTGAACAATAACTATTTTTGCAGCTGATACATTTTTTATGGAAATAATACAAAAATATTTTACAAATTTAACGGCGACTCAAATTAAACAGTTTTCGAAACTGCAAGAGTTATATAAAGATTGGAACTTAAAAATAAATGTAGTTTCTAGAAAAGATATAGACGAATTGTATTTACGTCATGTACTGCATTCTTTAGGGATTGCTAAAGTAATACAGTTTAAGCCAGGAGCAAAAGTATTGGATGTTGGCACAGGTGGAGGTTTTCCTGGAATTCCGTTGGCAATTCTATTTCCTGAAACACAGTTTCACTTGGTGGATTCTATTGGTAAAAAGATTAAAGTTGTAAATGAGGTTGCCGAAGGCTTAGGTTTAGAGAATATAAAAACAATTCACGGTAGAGTAGAAGATGTAAAAGATACGTATGATTTTATTGTGAGTAGAGCTGTTGCTCAAATGGAAACTTTTGTTCGTTGGACAAAAGGTAGAATTGCTAAAAAGCAAAATCACGACTTAAAAAACGGAATACTCTATTTAAAAGGAGGAGATTTATCTGAAGAATTAAAAAAATATACTTCTGCTACCGTTTATGACTTGCCAGATTATTTTGAAGAAAATTTCTACGAAACTAAAAAATTGGTTCATTTAGGGATGAAGTTTAAAGGAGCATAATTGTGCTTAACGGTTGCTTTAAGAATTCCTCCATTTATATGTGTGAGGTCATTTTTGTGGAAAAATCTAAGTAAAAAAAATAAATAGCACTTATATTATGATTTTTTACATGGTGCTGTAGAAAGTAATTTTTACATACCAAACTAATTATTTCTCTCATATATAGATATGAGAGAAATAATATATAATATATTTATTCTTTCGTTCTTTTGTAGTAGGTTACTATACTTGCTTTTGCGAGCGTATTATTCCAAAGGTAGAAACCAACTACTGCAGGATTTGTACTTTTATTTAGCCCAAGTTTGGCTGTTTTTAAAGCATACACTGTAATAATATATTGGTGAATTCCGTGACCTACTGGAGGACAAGGTCCACCATATCCATTTATTCCATAATCCGTGATACTTTGAATCGTTCCCTCCGGAGTTAGGTTTAGCTTTAGGTCTCCGGCATTTGAAACTAATTCAGTGGTGTTTGATGGAATATCAAATACTACCCAATGCCACCATCCGCTTCCAGTAGGTGCATCTGGGTCATACATTGTTATGGCAAAACTTTTTGTTCCTTCAGGAGCATTTTTCCATGATAGTTGAGGCGATTCATTTTTACCTGTACAACCAAAGCCATTAAACTCCTCATTGATCGTTGCTTCTCCTCCTAAACTGTTGCTAGATAGCGTAAATGTATTTTGAGTAAATAAGGTGCTAGAGATGGTTATTAGAATTCCTAAAATAATGTTTGATTTCTTCATAAGGTTCGTTTTATAATTATGGGTGTAAATTTATAAAGAGAAGGGCTCTTTGTTGTATTTGATTTAGTTTAAAAAGTAGTGGTAAAAGTTCAATTTGATTGATATTGTTTTGGGGTTACTCCATGTTTTATTTTAAATGCTTGAATGAAATTTGATAGGTTTTTATATCTAATTTACTCAATAATATCTGAGGAACGTTTTGATTTATTTTTTAAAAGAAAAGCTACGTGTTTAAGTCTTTTCTCTTGAAACCATTTGTTGGGGTACTTTGAAATACTCATATTCGATGAAAATGAATGTTCTTTTATCGTTAATCTATTTAATTGATTAATCTTAATTGTCTGAATGAATTTTTGGTTATTAGTATTCTTAATTAAGAAATAAAGAAAATCGAGACTATTAAATTCAATAAAGTATTGTAGTATTTCTTCAAACTTAGCATCTAGAATATGTTTTTGAAAAGGTTTCGAAAATTTAAATATGTTCAAAAGGCTGTTTGCAAATTTCTTTAGAAAAGAATCAAAGCCATACGAACAAGAAGAATGAAATGAGCCTAATTCTGTTGGGTTAAACTCAAGTTTTTTTATAAATTTAAATACGGCTTCATTAGATAGGAGTAATTGCCGGCTTCTGTAGTTTTATAAAAAGCTAAACTAACCAACTTCACCTCTATGAGGTTTTAAAGCATCTCTGTAAATTTTCATATCCTTTTCATCCACAATAATAAAAGCAGAAACCAACATGAAGTTTTTTTCTTGAATGTCAATTTCATGAAAAGCTAAATTTTCAACGGTTGCAAATTCTTTTAAATGAATGGTGTGATGTTTTGCCGTTTCTTTGGCATCTGGCCCTCTAAAGTCCCATAATAATTTTATTTTTCGAGGCATTTTTTTATTTTTTATGATTGATGAAAATGAATAGATTACCACTTTCAAAAGTGATTTTTATCTTATTTTTTGTTGCTTTATTTCTTGTGCCAATTCTTGCTCCAAAAGTTAAATCTTCTTTATTTAAAGCATACTGTAATCCCTCAGTAAAAATATTTGTTGCTTTTGGAAAAGGAACTAAAGAAATAACTTGTTCTTTGCAATTAGCAATTTCGGTGCTCTTGTTCGCTAAAAAATAACGACTATAAGTATCAAAAAATGTGAGGTTCAACTTTTCTTTCCATTGCATAGCAGTATGCAGGTTTCCTAAAAAATGATCTTGTTCTTTTCCGCTTGCACCAAAAACATCGATGGTGGTATAGCCTCTGTCAAATAGAATTTGTAATGCTTTATCAAAATCTGTAAAATCTTGATTTGGAGTACATATCACTTCAATGTTTTCTGGTATTTCTTGTGATGAATCTAAGTCACCACAAACAAAATCAGGTGTAATGTTATTGTTTCCTAAAAAATGATATCCACCATCTGTTGCACAAATAATATCATAATTTGATAAATTAGGCATTTCTTTTGGAGGTTCACCATTTAAAAGTAAAAAGACTTTTTTTTGTTTCATCAACAACAAAAATACAAACAAAAAAGCAATTGAGAATTTAGAAAGATACTTTTAGGAACTTATTAAAGAAGAAATTTTTTTACACTTTTTTGTCTAGGTTAAAAGAAAGGAATACAGTTTTCCTAGTAAAAAAAACATTTTAAAAGTAAAAGAAAGTATGTCAACTCCAGTTGGGTTTTAAGAATTGTTTATCGCTAAAGATATAAAATATTAAAAATTTGTTGCAAATGTAATTAGAGAAACTATTTGCAGTAAAGAATGGAAGCTACCCATAAAAAAATATGGAGTTCTTTATTCTTGTTATCATGAAATTTGCTTATTAAATAAAATAATTGATGAAGTTGAACCAAAAAAAAGACTAACAGATGGCAGCTGTAAAGAATCCGTTTTATAAAAATTAGCAAAAGTGTAGGGTAAACTTTATCTTTGGTTCAAAATTTTTAGACCTTGAATACAGATCAATTTTTAGTAAAATCAAATTTAAAATTTATTGATACAGTAAGTTTTACATCGCAAACCCCAAGTAATATCGCACTCGTAAAATATTGGGGAAAGAGCAATCCTCAAATTCCTAAAAATGCTTCTATTAGTTTCACTTTAAATAATTGTCATACAATTACTACGGTTGATTTTATCAAAAAAGAAAAATCTGATGAGGTCTTCTTTAATTTATGCTTTGAAGGAGAACAGAAAGAGGAATTTAAGCCTAAAATCGCAGAATTTTTTAAAAGAATACAAGCATATTGTCCATATATTTTGGACTATAAAATGATGATTAATACAGAAAATTCCTTTCCACATTCTAGCGGAATTGCTTCTTCTGCAAGTGGTTTAAGTGCAATTGCAATGTGTTTAGTGAGTTTAGAAAAGAAGTTAAATTCAGATTTATCAAAAGAGTTCATTAATAAAAAAGCCTCTTTTTTAGCAAGATTAGGTTCTGGAAGTGCAAGTAGAAGTATAGAAGGACCTTTAGTAGTTTGGGGAAAACATCCTGAAATAGAGGGAAGTTCAGATTTATATGGAATACAGTTTCCGTATAAAGTACACCCATTTTTTGAAAATTACCAAGATGTAATTTTATTGGTTGATAAGGGCGAAAAACAAGTTTCTAGTACAATTGGTCATAACTTAATGCATAGACATCCCTATGCGGAAAATCGTTTTTTACAGGCCAATGAAAACCTGTCTAAAATGTCTAAAATCCTTCAAGAAGGAAATAGTAAAGACTTTATTGCTTTGGTGGAAAGTGAAGCTTTAACATTGCACGCAATGATGCTGACCAGTAATCCTTATTTTATTTTGATGAAACCTAACACGTTGGAAATCATCAATAAGATTTGGGAATATCGTGCAGAAAATAACAGTAAAATTTGTTTTACGTTAGATGCAGGTGCAAATGTACATGTATTGTTTCCTGAAAACGAGAAAGAGAATATATTGGAATTCATTGAGAATGAATTATCTAAATACTGTCAAAAAAATCATTATATTTGGGATACAGCCGGTTTTGGAGCAAAAATGCTGTAAAATTTTCGGTCATTAAAATATCTCATTATGAAAACTTCAATGTTATTTACTGCACTAGTTGTTTGTTTTTTTACCACCTCTATTTTTACCCAAGAAACTGTTTGGTTTGATTCAAATTGGAACGTATCTGTCAAAGAACAAGCTACTTATTATAGACCAAGTCCAGAAAAAATTGACAAAGGTTATTGGATTGTAGACTACTACATTTCTGGAAAAAAACAAATGGAAGGGTTTAGCACTATTTTAGAGCCTGCCAAAGAAATGTTTCAAGGAAAGGTAAAATTCTTTCATGAAAACGGTAAAGTTTTTCAGAATGTAAATTATTTTAAAGGAGAACCTGAGGGTAATTTTTCTGAGTTTTATGACACAGGAGAAACACAAAGAGTTGGTAAGTATTCAAAAGGTTTGCGTGATGGAATGTGGAAAATCTATCATAAAAATGGCAAAATACAATCTCGTGGAAAATATAAGAATGGCGAAAAAGCAGGTATTTGGAAGACCTTTTATAAAAACGTTTACTAACCAGTTGATTAGTGCTGTAATAATTGTATTTTTGCAAGGCTATTGATTAATAAGAAAAGATATGAAAGGACCGCTTTTTTACGCTAAAATCTTGCTTTTTGGAGAATACGGAATTATAAAAGATTCTAAAGGACTAGCGATACCCTATAATGCTTACAAGGGTGTTTTAAAAACTTCGAACAATTTAGAAGATGCTGCTAAAAAATCTAACGAAAATTTATATAAATTCTATACGCACATAGCTAGTTTAAATTCGGTTTTAATTTCTTTCAATTTACAAGAATTTAAAACTGATTTAGAAGACGGAATGTACTTTGATTCTTCAATACCCCAGGGTTATGGTGTTGGAAGCTCTGGAGCTTTAGTCGCTGCTGTTTATGATAAATATGCTCATGACAAAATAACCGTTTTAGAAAATTTAACGCGAGAAAAGTTATTAAGGCTAAAAAAGGTTTTTTCTTTAATGGAATCTTTCTTTCATGGGAAAAGTTCTGGTTTAGATCCTCTAAATTCATATTTAAGCTTACCAATTTTAATCAACTCAAAAGAG
>Ga0209712_10000073_pt1 | contig 81793 bp, 77 predicted proteins | sample ArcOceMetagenome_FD_187443 | JGI IMG/M metagenome (GOLD analysis project Ga0209712, IMG submission 187443) | Marine eukaryotic phytoplankton communities from Arctic Ocean - Arctic Ocean - Greenland ARC118M Metagenome (SPAdes) (version 2) | ecosystem: Environmental > Aquatic > Marine > Oceanic...
GCGGTTGATGAAGCGTTGGTTGACTATATGGCCCGTCGTAAAGGCTCTTTTGCAGACCGCGACTATTAAGTAAGCAAGATTTTTGAGGAATAAACCCTATGTCTGAAGAAGACGATATTGTACTAGCCGAGTTATCCGATGAAGATCTGGTTTTGCAGATGCATGATGACCTCTACGATGGCCTAAAAGAAGAGATTCAAGAAGGCACCACCATTTTGCTGGACCGTGGTTGGAGCCCAGAAAAAGTGCTGTCTACAGCACTGGTAGATGGTATGACCGTGGTTGGTGTTGACTTTCGGGACGGCATTTTGTTTGTGCCTGAGGTGCTACTTGCAGCCAATGCCATGAAGGGCGGTATGACTATTCTTAAGCCACTCTTGGCCGAGACGGGTGCCAAGCCCGTGGGCACCATGGTAATTGGTACGGTTAAAGGCGATATCCATGATATCGGTAAAAACCTGGTTGCCATGATGATGGAAGGTGCTGGCTTCGAAGTTCACGATATGGGTATTAATAACTCAGTGGAAGAATACTTGGCCGCTCTAGAGCGTCACAAACCTGATATTTTGGGAATGTCTGCACTACTAACCACCACCATGCCCTATATGAAAGTCGTGATCGACGCCCTAAAAGATCAGGGACTGCGCGACAAATATATCGTCATGGTGGGCGGCGCGCCACTCAATGAAGAGTTTGGTACAGCGGTTGGTGCAGATGCCTACTGTCGCGATGCGGCGGATGCAGCGACTACAGCTATTCGTCTGGTGCAAGAACGCAGAGCATTAGAGGCCGCCTAATGACCGGCCATAGCGCCTCGGCAAAGTTATTGGTTATTGCCTGTGGCGCATTGGCTCGTGAAATTGTCTGGCTGCAAAAGCTCAATGGCTGGAACCAGATTGATCTGCAATGTCTGGATGCTGAGTTACACAACAGACCCAAGTTGATTCCTCAGAAATTACGAGAAAAGATTAAACAAAACCGTGCTAAGTATGAGCATATTTTTGTCGCCTATGCCGACTGTGGTACTGGCGGTGAAATTAATCGGGTTTTAGCCGAGGCCGGCGAAACCGTAGAGCGATTGCCCGGTGCCCACTGTTATTCCTTCTATGCCGGTGAGCAGCGTTTTACTGAGATTGCAGAACAGGAATTGGGTACTTTTTACCTGACAGATTTTTTGGTTGAGCACTTTGATCGCTTGGTGATTAAAGGTTTAAAACTGGATAAATATCCGGAACTAAGAGACCAGTACTTCGCCCATTACAGATTGGTGGTGTATCTGTCTCAGCGGCAAGATGCAGGCCTAGTTGCCAGAGCAAAACATGCAGCAGCGTTTTTAGGTTTGGAATTTCGCCATGAGGCTGTTGGTTATGGCGATCTACAAAATGGTCTTCAAGAACAAATTCTGAAGATTGAATAAAGTGTAAAGAGAGCGACCTGATGCAAAAAATTGAAGTGTTTTGGCGTGATATCCCAGCTCAAATTCTGGTCAAAAGTGGCCGAGTACGCGGCAAGGCAATGCTGAGCCATCGTTTTCAGGCCGCTATCGATCGCGCCGCTATGCGTGCCGGTAAGGGTGGTAGTGATGAGTACCTAGAGGACTGGCGTCGTGTGACTAGTTCAATTGAGGGGCAGGGTAGTCCTCAGGAGCTTGCTCAGCAATTTGCCGATGCTATTGAAGCTGCCTATTCCAATGCAGATATTGCAGCCCTAGTGGCGAGCAAAGGGCTTAGAGTAGAGTCAGCATGAAAGCCGTTCGTTATTGGTCGGCTAACAATGCCCGGTGGTTGCGTCGGGTCTATCAAAGCCTAGAAACTGTTTTAGTGGCTCTGCACCCACTCCTTAAACGTCTCGGTTACCAGCGTCTCGATCGAAGTTTTGCCGCCATTGAAAAAGTGGTTAAAGGCTTTTTGTTCGATTCCCAATCCTGTGGCCAGTGCACACTCGGCGAAACGGGAATGGCCTGCCCCATGAATTGCCCAAAAACATTGCGCAATGGTCCCTGTGGTGGCGTGCGCAGTAATGGTCACTGTGAGGTTGATCCCGATATGGTTTGCGTCTGGGTGACCTCCTGGGAAGGCAGTAAACTTGTGGGTGACCTAGAGTCCACTATTCAGGTTATACAGGCCCCCGTTGATGTGCGACTTAAAGGCACCAGTGCCTGGTTGCGGGCCGTGCGTAAAAGACTGGGATTGGTATCGGGAGATGGTTTGTGATCTTTGACGATGAACCCTTAGCGGGAGAGAATCTACCAATACTGCCAGGCCATGATTCCCCCGGTCGTTTGGAGCGCGTTTTGCGCGCCGGCCAATTTGCGGTAACTGCTGAAATAGCACCGCCAGATTCTGCCGACCCCCAAGAAGTGTTTGATCGTGCCGCGCTGTTTGATGGCTATGTCGATGCCATTAATGCCACCGATGGCTCCGGCGCAAATTGTCATATGTCGAGTGTCGGTATGTGCGCACTGCTAACGCGTCGAGGTTACTCGATGATTATGCAGATCTCCTGTCGCGATAAAAACCGCATTGCTATGCAGGGGGATGTGCTGGGTGCCTCGGCCATGGGTGTGTCTAATATTCTCTGTTTGACTGGGGATGGTGTGCAGTCGGGCGACCACCCTCAAGCTAAGCCCGTATTTGATATGGACTGCATGACCAGCCTACAAATGGTGCGTGGTATGCGTGATGATGGCCAGTTTTTAAGCGGTCGCAAAATCACTTCGCCACCTCAGGTTTTTTTAGGCGCAGCCGCAAACCCCTTTGCGCCGCCCTTTGATTATCGACCTCTGCGACTCGCCAAAAAAGTCGCTGCTGGTGCTCAGTTTGTCCAGACCCAGTACTGCTTTGATATTGATATGCTCAAAGAGTACATGGCCAAGGTAGGTGATCTGGGTTTGCATGAAAAGGTATTTATTTTGCCGGGGGTTGGGCCACTGGCGTCGGCTAAGTCTGCTGAGTGGATTCGAAATAATGTAGCGGGCGTGCATATTCCAGATTCCATTATTAAGCGACTTGCTGGCGCACAGGATCAAAAACAAGAAGGCGTGAATATCTGTATTGACATGATCAATGAGATTCGCGAAATAAAGGGCGCGAGCGGGGTGCATATTATGGCCTACCGACAAGAAGAGCGGATCGCTGAAATTGTAGAAAAAACTAAGGTGCTGGGAACTAGAACTCTCTGGCGCCCACAACCATAATTTTTGGAGAACGGCATGACCATCACGACTATTAGTTCCGCCACTAGAGAAGTCAAAATCGGCTTTGACCAGCCTTTTGTGATTATCGGTGAGCGTATTAATCCTACCGGCCGCAAAATCTTGGCCGAAGAAATGAAAGTAGGTGACTATAGTCGTGTGCAAGCCGATGCGCTGGCACAGGTACTTGCAGGTGCTCAGATGCTGGATATTAACGCCGGCATTCCACTGGCGGACGAGCCCCGTATTTTGGCTGAAGCCATTCAACTGGTGCAGTCGATTACCGACGTACCTTTAAGTATCGATTCCTCTATTATTGAAGCGTTGGAAGCTGGCCTTGCCGTTTATCAGGGAAAAGCCCTAGTGAATTCAGTGACAGGGGAAGATGAAGTATTAGAGCGAGTATTGCCTTTAGTGGCGAAATACGGCGCCTCTGTGGTCGCTATTTCAAACGATGAAACTGGTATCTCTGAAGATCCCAATGAGCGGTTTAAAGTCGCCAAGAAAATTGTCGAGCGCGCCGCTGATTATGGTATCCATTACAGCGATGTGATTGTTGACCCGCTGGTAATGCCCATAGGCGCAATTAATACTGCGGGCTTGCAAGTGATGCATGTAGTGCGTCGCCTCCGGGAAGAATTGAAAGTGAACACCACCTGCGGCGCATCCAATGTGAGCTTTGGCCTGCCAAACCGCAATGGTATTAACAGTGCCTTTCTAACCATGGCAATGGGTGCAGGTATGACCTCAGCCATTACTAGTCCACTACACCCAGAAGTTATGGCGGCAGTACGCGGCGGCGATGTAATGATGGGTAATGACCCCAACTGCGCTAACTGGATTAAAGCCTATCGCGACCCAGTTCCCGAAGGGGAAGGGCGTGTTCGCGGCGGCCGCAGAAAAAGAGGCTAGATAAGTTTTGGCTAATGGAAAAAGCATGGATAGTTCAAATGGCAGGGATAGTACGGATAGCACGGCTAGCACAGACAGCATGGTGAAAGTTGTTTTTACGCCCTCAGGGCGGCGCGGCAGCTTTCCGGTTAATACGCCATTACTTCATGCTGCGCGGGTATTGGGTGTCGATATTGACTCGGTTTGCGGCGGTCGTGGCCTCTGTGGTCGCTGCCAAATTATATGTGCCGAGGGCTCATTTCCCAAACATCAAATTGATTGCTCTAGTAGTCACCTCTCACCAGTCTGCGCTACCGAAATTAAATATGGCGAGCGCAAAGCACCGCTGGCTAATGGTCGTCGCCTAAGCTGCCATACGTTGCTATTAGATGATGTTGTGATCGACGTGCCACCCGAGAGTCAGGTGCACCGGCAAATTGTGCGTAAAGATGCAGAATATCGAGATATCACTCTCGACCCCGCCACGCGACTTTATTATGTTCAAGTAGACGACGCTGACATGCATGTGCCCAAGGGCGATTTGCAGCGAGTGATCGAAGCACTTGAACAGCAGTGGCAACTGCCCAGCCTTATCTGCGATAGCGCTCTATTAAAAACATTGCAGCCAGTCTTGGCGAAAGGTAAGCGCGCTATCACCGTGGCGGTCTATAACAATCAACATATTATTGCCCTGTGGCCCGGCTTTAGAGATAAGGCTTATGGCGTTGCTGTGGACGTGGGTTCAACAACCATTGCCGCTCATCTCTGTGATCTTTCCAGTGGTGAAGTATTGGCTAGTGCAAGTCTCATGAACCCGCAGATTCGTTTTGGCGAAGACCTTATGAGTCGAGTGTCCTACGTGATGATGCACCCGGAAGGGGCCGACGAAATGACCCTGGTTATTCGCGAGGCCTTAAATAGTCTGTTTACGGAAGTCTCTATAGAGATAGGTGTCACGGTTGAGGATATTCTTGAAGTCTCTCTAGTCGCTAACCCCATTATGCATCACATATTATTGGGCATTAGCCCGGTGGAATTAGGGGGCGCACCCTTTGCTCTGACCACTGATGCCGCCGTCGAAGTGCCTGCCACAGAGTTGGATCTAAAAATTAATGGTGGTGGGCGTATTTATATATTGCCCTGTATCGCCGGGCATGTGGGAGCAGATACAGCAGGGATGATTCTCTCGGAAGAACCCCAAGAACAGGACCAGATGACATTGCTGGTGGATGTGGGTACCAACGCAGAAATCGTACTGGGCAATCGCCAGCGGCTGCTTGCCTGCTCCAGTCCCACAGGCCCCGCTTTTGAAGGTGCACAGATTAGTTGCGGGCAGCGGGCGGCTACTGGTGCCATAGAGCGGGTGCGTATAGACCCACAAACCCTAGAGCCGCGCTTTAAAGTGATTGGTTCTGACCTCTGGTCCGATGAAGCTGGTTTTACGCAAGCTATTGAGGCCCATGGCGTCACTGGTATCTGTGGTTCGGGCATTATTGAAGTGGTTGCTGAAATGTATCTGGCCTGCATAGTGACGGTAGATGGAATTGTCGACGGTGACCTTGCGAGCCGCAGCCCGAGAATTATTCAAAACGACCGTACCTGGTCCTACCTGCTTCATAGTCCGGCCAATGACGGGCCGCAGATGCTCATAACACAGAATGATATCCGCCAAATTCAGCTAGCTAAAGCTGCCCTTTATGCAGGGGTGAAATTATTGATGGACCATATAGGCACCGACAAAATCGAGCGAATCCGTTTGGCCGGAGCTTTTGGCAGCCATATTAATGTGCAACACGCCATGGTGCTGGGGTTGATTCCTGACTGTGTTTTAGAGGATGTTTCATCGGCGGGCAATGCGGCGGGTACTGGAGCGCGAATTGCGCTGTTAAATCGCCAATCTCGTGTGGTGATTGAAACCTTAGTTAAAAATATCGAAAAAATTGAAACCGCTCTGGAGCCAAAATTTCAGGACTATTTTGTCGATGCCATGGCGTTTCCCAATAAAACTGATCCCTTTCCCAATTTATTCTCCGTGGTCACCAGACCAGAGGCCAAGCCGCTGGCGGAAAGTACCTCCGGTGGTCGCAAACGTCGCCGTCGCTAAAAGGCCCTAGCCGCTAAAGGTCTCTTGCGACTAACAGTCTCTTGTGACTAAAAAACCCTCACCACTAAAAAGCCCTCGCCACTAAAAGGCCCTCGCCACTAAAAGTCCCTCGAAAACCAATGGGGCTAGCGCGAAAAAAAACTGCAGTTAGTGTAAAAAAACCTTCTTTAAAATCAGATTGTTAGCCTATAATCGAAAATAGACATAGGTGCCAAATTGGGTGCTTTTCAGGCCTTTAACAATAACAACAAAAGACAAAACATGAGAAGGGATTGTGGATATGGTACATACCGTAGATGCAGTTGAAGTCGAGGGCCTAGAGCCCAATGTGGCACTACACATCGGCTTTTTAATGATGCCCGAGTACACCTTAAGTACTTTTTCAAATGCCGTTTCTGTTTTGCGGATGGCCAATCGTCTCAGTGGTCGAGAACTCTATCGCTATTCAGTATTTAGCATAGACGGTGAGCCTGTCGTCTCAAGTGCTGGCCTTGAACTTAAAATGGACGGTAGCTTTCACACCACAGTTGATATGAATGTATTGATTGTTTGCGGCGGTTACAACGTCAAAAATTACTGCGATAAACCGGTAATAGATGCGCTGCGGTCTATGGATAAAAAGGGTATTCCCTTGGGTGCCATGTGCACTGGAAGTTATGTACTAGCAGCTGCCGGACTATTGGATGGCTACCGCAGTACTATACATTGGGAAAATATCGCCAGCATGCGCGAGCAGTTTCCCAAGTTAAATATATCCTCTAGTCTGTTTGTGATTGATCGAGATCGCTACACCTGCTCAGGTGGTATTAGCTCCATTGATCTGATGCTCAACCTAGTGGCCAGTATTCATGGCCACCAACTAGTACAGCAAATTTCTGAGCAGTTTACCTGCGATCGAGTGCGCACAGAAAAAGACCCCCAGCGGGCACCGTTGCAATATTTAATTGGTGCCAGTCAGCCCCGTTTAGTGGACGCGGTGGTACTTATGGAAGCTAACATTGAAGAGCCCTTAAGTCTGGATGAGATTGCTGAGTATGTGGGTATATCAAGACGCCAGTTAGAGAGGTTATTTAATCGCTATCTACACTGTGCACCATCACGTTATTACTTAGAATTGCGTCTGTCCCGAGCTCGTCTGCTGCTATTGCAGACCTCTATTCCTGTGATTGATGTGGCGATTAGCTGTGGTTTCTCTACGGCACCGCACTTTAGTAAGTGCTACAGCGACCTATATGGAAAACCGCCTAGTAATGAACGCCGAGCGCTGAGTTAAAAACTTTAGCGGGCTTAAATTAAGAGCTACTTAGCTGCTTTAAATAAAAAGGCCCCTAGCCGCTTTAAATGAAGAGCTCCTTAGCGGGCTTAAATAAAGAAGCCCTTAGCCGCTTTAAATAAAGAGCATATTAGCTGCTTTAGAAAAAAACCATCAGTAAGTTATCCCGATAATTTTTTTAAGCCTGACGATACTCACTGGGTCTTTTTTCGAACGCACTGCGAAAGGCTCGGGAGAAATGGGCGGTATCGGCAAAGCCGCACTCCTGGGCAATATCTGTAATCGAGCGCTCGGTATTTTGTAACAGCCATAGGGCGTAACTCAGCCTAATTTTTCTATAAAACCTCTGCAAACTTTCCCCGGTGTCCGCCAAAAATAATCGTTCTAGCTGGCGTTTGGAAATATTAATGCGCTTAGCAATATCATCGGTGGCCAATGGTCTGCTCAGGTTTTGTTCCATGAGCAGCAGGGCTTTCACCACCCACTTATTGTTCACTTGGTATTCTGAGGTAGGTTGTGGCTGCGGAGTATTAGGAGGTCTAGGGCTATCCATCACCAAAATGCGCAGACTTTTGCGCGCCCAGCTCTGGCCCAAATGGCGTTCAATAATATAGGCAGCCAAGTCTGCTGCTACAGCACCGCCAGCACAGGTAATACGGTCGCCATCATCGACAAATAGCTGGTCGGCGACCGGGGTTACGTTGGTGTAGCGGTCGGTAAGATCTTTGTAATGAAACCAGCTAACGCAGCAGCGACGGTCGTCCATAAGCCCAGCGCGAATCATGGCGAACGAGCCAGTACATAAACCAATAATAGGCGTGTGTGCCTGGTCGGCTCGCTGTAAATAGTTAATCACATGTTGGCTGCCGTTTAAGGTTTCTGGTAACAGCCCTCCAACCACGACTATGTAGTCAAACTCAGCCGGGTCGCGATAGGTCTCCCAGGGCTGCACGCTGACCCCAGAGCTAGAGGTAATTTTATCTGTGTTTGGCCCCATTAATGTCCAGCGGCAGTTAACTTGCTCACTGTGATCGCTCTCATCGGCGGCCAGTCGCAGAGCATCAATAAAGGCTGAAAAAGGAAGAAGAGTAAAGTTGGGCATAAGCACAAAACCCACCGATAAATTTGGCGAGGCTTTTGAACCGCTAAGGGCTTTTGATTGGCTAAGGGCTTTTTGCTGGCTAAGGGCTTTTTTCTCGCTAAGGGCTTTTGATTGGCTAAGGGCTTTATGTTGGCTAAGGGCTTTTTTCTCGCTAAAGGCTTTTGGTTGGCTAGAGGCCTTTTGTGGTTTAGAAGCCTTTTGTGATTTGATTGCTTTAGTTGCCATGTTTTGACGATCGCTGCGGAGCTTGGATTTAACCTCATTGTGCAATTTGCGGCGTTTATATTCAATAATTCGACTCTTTAAATTGTACTAAAACGGCATTTCGCCTAGTTTTTGATCGTATTTTGGCTTGTTTGTCGCTTTTAAGCCTCTATTTGTCAGTTTTATTCTATCGAAGGCCCCTCGTATATTGCTCCAATAGCACCCATAAACAGCAATTCTTAAGAGTTTTGATCATGAAGAAATACTCTGGCTTTAGCCTGCTTAAAAATGCCCTGAGCTACCATGAAAACTGGCAAAAAATCTGGCGCAGCCCCAAGCCCAAAGCTGACTACGATGTGATTATAGTGGGTGGTGGTGGCCATGGTTTGGCGACGGCCTATTATCTTGCCAAGGTTCATGGCATTACCAATGTTGCGGTGATTGAGAAAGGTTATTTGGGGGGCGGTAATACGGCTCGTAACACCACTATCATTCGCTCCAATTATCTATGGGACGAGGCAGCGCAGCTCTATGATTTATCCCTTAAATTATGGGAGGGGCTGAGCCAAGAGCTTAACTACAATGTAATGTTTAGTCAGCGTGGTGTTTTAAACCTCGGCCATAACTTACAGGACATGCGCGATATCGAACGCCGGGTAAATGCCAATCGACTCAATGGTATCGATGGCGAAGTGGTTACCCCAGAGCGCATCAAAGAAATCGCACCTCTTATTAATATCTCAAGAGACTGTCGCTACCCCATTCTGGGCGCCTCATGGCAGCCTCGCGGCGGCACGGCCCGTCATGATGCTGTCGCTTGGGGCTATGCTCGCGGAGCAGACGCGCTGGGCGTAGACCTTATTCAGGAAACTGAAGTCACCGGCATCCGTCGCAAAAATGGCGTGGTTGTCGGTGTTGAAACTACTAAAGGCTTTATTGGTGCGCGCAAAGTGGCCTGTGTAACAGCGGGTAATTCCGGCGTGGTGGCTGCTATGGCGGGTTTGCGACTGCCCGTTGAGTCGCGGCCATTGCAGGCTTTGGTTTCGGAACCGGTTAAGCCCTGTCTGGATACCGTGGTCATGTCCAATGCAGTCCATGGCTATATCAGCCAGTCTGACAAAGGAGATCTGGTGGTTGGCGCTGGTGTAGATGGTTACAACGGCTATGGCCAGCGGGGTTCAATGCATGTCATTGAGCATACCCTTCAAGCGATCTGCGAGTTATTCCCAGCCTTTAGTCGAGTGCGCATGAACCGCCAATGGGGTGGTGTTGTAGATACCACACCAGATGCCTGCCCGATTATTAGCAAGACCTCGGTGCAAGGGCTCTATTTTAACTGTGGCTGGGGTACGGGTGGTTTTAAAGCCACGCCGGGCTCAGGTTATGTATTTGCCGATACGGTAGCCAATGATCATCCCCACCCATTAGCGGAAGCGTTTGATCTTGAACGATTTAATACCGGCGCGTTGATTGATGAACACGGAGCTGCTGGCGTTGCTCATTAAGGCTGCCTATGTTGGCAATTTTGCTCTTAATTTTGCTCTCAATTAACGCTCAATTAATTCTCAAATTTATGGCCAAGTTTATTGGCTAGATTAAGATAGAAGACCAGATTATGTTATTGATTCACTGCCCCCACTGTAGAGAAGACCGCGAAGAAGAAGAGTTTAGCTACAGTGGCGAAGCCCATATTGTGCGGCCTGTTGAACCAGAAGCACTCAGCGATAAAGAATGGGGCGATTACCTGTTCTTTCGCAAGAATCCAAGGGGTATCCACCATGAGATGTGGTATCACGGCATAGGCTGTCGCCGGTATTTTTATGCCACACGCAATACGCTGAGTTACGAAATTTTAGAGACCTATATGGTGGGTGAAAAACCTCAGGTGATAGCCGCTATAGATGTCGCTATAGATGCGCACAGAGATACCCCCAGAGGTACCCTATGAACCAGGTTAATCGTTTAAGCGCAGTGGAAGGTACCCGGACTCGAATCGATGGCACTGTGCCCATCAACTTTACCTTTAATGGTAAGCAACTACAGGGCGTCGCTGGGGATACTCTGGCCTCTGCATTACTAGCCAATGGCGTAAAAGTAGTGGGTCGCAGCTTTAAATACTCCCGCCCAAGGGGCATTGTGGGTCACGGCGCAGAAGAACCTAATGCCATTATGCAAATTGGCTCTGGCGCGGCCACTGTGCCTAATTTAAAAGCCACACAGGTTGAGCTCTACGAGGGCCTCGAAGCAGCCTCTGTGAATGGTTGGCCCAGTGTTAATTTTGACTTAATGAGTATTAGCGGCTGGTTTGGTCGTCTGATGCCCCCAGGGTTTTATTACAAAACCTTTATGTACCCCGCCAAATTATGGATGACCTACGAACACTTTATTCGTAAGGCCGCTGGTTTAGGCAGCACCCCGGTGCAGAGTGACCCCGACAGCTACGACAAACTTAACCAGCACTGCGACGTACTAGTTGTGGGTGCGGGCCCGGCTGGGTTAGTCGCGGCACGGGAGGCAGCTCGGGCTGGTGCCCGAGTGATTGTTGCCGATGAACAGAACGAATTTGGTGGTAGCTTATTGGCGTCAACACAGACTATAGATGGTCAGTTGGCAGTAGATTGGGTCGCTGACCTAGTTGCAGAATTAAACGGCTTTGACAATGTGCAGACATTGCCGCGCAGCACAGTGTTTGGTTATTACGACCATAACTTTCTAGGCATCTTAGAGCGCCGTACCGACCATCTGGGTATCAGTGCAGCAGCCGGCTCACGCCAGCGAATGCATCGGGTGCGAGCTAAGCAGGTGATACTGGCCGCCGGTGCTTTTGAGCGTCCACTGGTGTTTGCCCACAATGATATTCCCGGTGTTATGCAGGCCTCTTCGGTGTCTACCTATGTCAATCGTTACGGGGTGGCGCCGGGCAGTCGACTGGTCCTATTTACAACTAATGATAATGCCTACCAAACCGCAATCGACTGGCATCGAGCTGGTCGCCAAGTGGTTGCGATTGTAGATTCTAGGTCGCAGCCTAAGGGCGATATAGTTGCAGCCGTAAAGGGTTTAGGTATTGAGGTTATGGCAGGCCATGGGGTGATTGAAGCCCAGGGTGGCAAACGAGTTAAGCGGGCCCTAGTAGCTCGGCTCAATGCTCAGGGAGCAGACATTGTAGGGCCGGTTGAGACCCTAGCCTGCGACCTGATTGCCTGTTCTGGGGGCTGGAGCCCAGCGATCCATCTGAGCTCACATACCGGCGCTAAGCCAGTCTGGGATGACAGTATTGTGGGCTTTAGACCAGGTAAATCAAAGCAGCAGGAGCGGTCAGTAGGAGCCTGTGCCGGCACCTATGCGCTGTCAGGTTGTCTAGACGACGGAGCCAGAGCAGGCGCAGAGGCGGCGAAGTTGGCCGGCCATGGGGACGGCAAGCTGTACTTTCCTAGCGCTGCGGTTGAAGAGTATAAAGAGCAGCCTCAGCAGGCATTGTTTTTAGTGCCCCACAGCAAAAAGACTAGTCGTGCTCCCAGCCAGTTTGTCGATATGCAGTTGGATGTCAGTGCTAGCGGTATTGAACTGGCGGTGCGCGAAGGCTTCGAATCTGTAGAACATATCAAGCGTTATACCGCTATGGGTTTTGGCACAGATCAAGGCAAGCTGGGCAATATTAATGGCATGGCTATTTTGGCTAATGCCCTGGGTCAAAGTATCCCTGAGACAGGTACAACGATTTTTCGCCCGTCCTATACGCCGACCACCTTTGGCGCTATTGCCGGTCGTGATATAGGCGAGCTATTTGACCCAGAGCGCTACACCGCGATGCATCGTTGGCATGCAGAGCAGGGCGCAGAGTTTGAAGATGTCGGCCAGTGGAAGCGACCTTGGTACTTCCCCCATGTTGGCGAGTCCATGCATCAGGCGGTCAACCGTGAATGTCTAGCGGTGCGTAAATCGGTAGGCATTTTGGATGCCAGCACTCTGGGTAAAATTGATATTCAGGGCCCAGACGCAGCGGAATTTATTACCCGCATGTACACCAACTCCTACCTTAAGTTGGCTCTGGGAAAATGTCGCTACGGCGTCATGTTAAAAGAAGACGGCATGATTTTTGACGATGGTGTCTGCGCCTGTTTGGGCGACAACCATTATCTGATGTTTACCACCACCGGTGGTGCAGCCGGTGTATTGGCCTGGCTTGAACTGTGGCAGCAAACAGAGTGGCCTCACCTAAATGTGTATTTCACCTCAGTCACCGATCACTGGACAACAGCGACCATCACCGGCCCTAATGCCCGCAAGGTACTGGCCAAGGTCTGTGGTGATATTGAGCTAGCCAATGACGAATTTAAGTTTATGGATTGGCGAGACGGCACCGTAGCAGGAGTTGCCGCACGGATATTCCGTATCAGCTTTACCGGCGAACTAACCTATGAAATTAATGTGCCGGCCCATTATGGCCGACATATTTGGGAGGCGTTAATCGCGGCGGGGGAGGAGTTTGGTATAACGCCTTACGGCACAGAAACCATGCACGTACTGCGCGCAGAAAAAGGTTTCATTATTGTGGGGCAGGACACCGATGGCTCCATGACGCCGGCGGATATGAATATGGATTGGGTGGTTGGTAAAAACAAAACCTTTAGCTTTATTGGCAAGCGATCTTTGCAGCGCAGCGATTCGGTGCGCGAAAATCGCAAGCAGTTAGTGGGTCTTAAAACTATTGATGCAAATACCGTACTGCCCGAGGGCGCCCAAGTTGTCTTCGACGCCAAACAGGCGATTCCCATGTCCATGCAGGGCCATGTTACCTCCAGCTATTACAGCGCTAACCTCGGCCATTCAATTGCCCTTGCGGTAGTAAAAGGCGGCCATAGTCGAGAGGGCCAGATAGTTCATTGCCCACTGGCAGATGGGCGCACCATTGCTGCCGAGATTGTCAGCTCAGTGTTTTATGACCCCAAAGGGGAGCGCCAAAATGTCGAATAAACTCAGCAGCATAAAAGTGGAATCGCCACTGCAGTACTTTCATCGCCGCACGAGTCACCAGAGTCAGGTTGCTGCCGTGAATGGTACCGAGCTATTCAATGGTGATGCCGAGTTTGCTCTGGTGGTTAAAGAAGCACCAATTTGCACACATCTTAACCTGCGGGGCGATGGTCGGGATGATGGTTTTAGTGCTGGTGTCAGCGAAGTACTCGGTATTCCGTTACCCACAGAGCCCGGCCACTACCACTGCAACCATGAGCACAGTCTTTATTGGCTGGGCCCAGATGAGTGGATGCTGGTGTCTCAGGCAGGTGCGCTAACCCTTGAGGCCGCTCTTAGACAAAGGTTGACTGGGCACATCTCGATTGTGGATCTGAGCGGTGGCCAGACGTTAATCAATATGCGGGGTAGTAATACTGCCGTGCAGACAATGCTTAAAAAATCCTCTGTCTATGACTTTGCCGGTTGGCCCAGTGCCCAGACCGATAAGGGTTGCTGTGTGCAGACCACTTTTGCCAAAGCGACAGCGGTAGTTAGCAATAAATCTGATGGTTCTTTTGATTTGATTATTAGGCGAAGCTTTGCCGACTATATTGCTCGGTGGCTATTGGATGCGGGCCAAGAATTTGGCTGCCGAATTGAAGGGTAGGTTGTGACTGTAAAAAATGACCCCAAGACTGCCGCGTTGTGCCAAGGCGGTGGCTCTGCGTTCGGGGTCCAAAGTACTTCAAGGTTACTACAGGTTCTTTAATCTCTTTTTAGAGGGAGTCTTGCTAGTCATCTCTCTGGCTAATACAGCTTATGGCCGGCGCTTCACAGACATTGCACTCGACAGACCGCAGCTTACAGGTTCTAACGCATCGATGAAACTCGCTAAGGCAATGGCGTATGGCAGGCTTTTGGGTGCCGCAGGACTTGGGTGTGACTTTGGCGTAAATCGTGCGCCTTTTAACTAGATCACAGTAGCTCGCCAGCAATAGTTGTGGCCGCTGTTCGTTGGCTTCAATAGTCGGGTCGAGTTGGGTATTGATCAATTCTCGCTGGGTGTAAGTGGCACTGCGCGCGAGGCTGTAAAGGTCTACCGAGTAATCTGGTTTCTCTGGTTGCATCGTACAAGCATTTACAAAAAGCATAATAAAAAGACTGAGAAGATTTAGTGGGACTTGATGATTCACCTGTGTGCTCCTTGGTGGTCGGACTAAAAACGCCATGCTAGGCGTGTAGATTGAAAAGTGAATATGCCACCCTTGGCGGGAAGTTTCAATAGGAATTTAGAATAAAACGTTATGCAACGCCCAAATACAGACTCCATTTATTACGATGAATTCTTAGAGCTTCAGAAAAAGCTGCACAGTAAAATTCGTGAGCTGCGTAAAAGCCGGGGCATGGTTCAGGAAGACATGGCAAATTATGAGCTGTCGGTACGCCAGTATCAGCGCATGGAAGAGGACCCAACTGCCATTGTGTCTCTGTGGCAGATATTCAAACTCGCCAAGGCCCATGATCTGGATGTCCACGAGCTGCTCGATCTTTAGTCTGACTAGTTTAGGCGCTTAGGAAACCAAGAAAATCTGTCTCAGGCTATTGCCAACAGCCCCCAATTTGTCTCGCCAGAATCCGCTTTAATTTACTCATAAAAAAACCTCTACGCGCTAATGATCGGTTGCTTAGCTCCTCAGCCAAGCTAGACGTGTCGGTTGAAATTTGAATATGCAAACCTTGGTCGCAAATTTCAATAGGGAGATTGAATAGACCATTATGCAACGTCCAAACCCAGACTCAATTTACTACGATGAATTTATAGAACTGCAACAAAACCTCTGCACCAAGATCAAGGGATTGCGCAAGAGCCGCGAACTGGTTCAAGAAGATATGGCCGACTACGAACTGTCGGTTCGCCAGTATCAGCGCATGGAACAGGATCCCACTAAGATAGTGTCGCTGTGGCAGGTGTTTAAACTGGCTAAGGCTCACAACCTGAATATCCACGAGCTACTAGACCTTTAAGGCTGAGGCCGACACAAAAAATCCTAGGTTTATTTATAAGAACCATTCTTCTTTCTAAGGTTGTGGCTTACCCCTGCTTCGGGCTATTGTGATGGGTATAAAAATAACAATGACTGAACGTGTGTCGCCCTAGGAACCCCCATGAATAAATTTCTGATCACCCCATTGGCTGTTAGCTTATTTGCTTTACAGGGTTGCGATACAAACAATTCTATTTCCGATGCTGCTACTGAAAATTCTAGCCCCCTCACACATATGGACAATAGTTGGTACGTAGAGTCTGCGGCAAAGGTCGAGGATATTCATACGGCCATGACACAGCTGAGTAAAAATAGAGGGGCTGCCAAAAATATTATTTTGTTTATTGGTGATGGCATGAGTATTGGTACCGTCACAGCAGCACGTATTTTAGATGGTCAGCAGAAGGGTATGTCTGGTGAGGAGAACAGTCTTAGCTTTGGCCATTTTCCCTTTACTGGTTTATCAAAAACCTACAATGTTGATGCTCAGACTCCAGACTCGGCTGGCACCATGACCGCCATTATTAGTGGGGTTAAGACCGATGTCGGCGTCATTGGTTTGAATGAGAATGTTGTTATGGGTGACTGCAGTTCGGGGCAGGGTAACGAACTAATGACAGCTCTTGAGTTGGCAGAAATCGCCGGACTATCGACTGGGGTTCTCACTACTACGAGTATTACCCATGCTACACCAGCTGCAACCTATGCCAAAGCTGCCGACCGCGAATGGGACGACGACTCAAGAATGCCTGCCGAGGCTATAGCAAGTGGTTGCCAAGATATTGCGTCACAGCTGATAAACTTTGAAAGCAACCTACAAGCCAAGTTTGAAGGCCTAAATACCGATGGTATTGATGGTATTGAGGTTGTAATGGGTGGCGGGCGCAAGCACTTTTTACCGGCCGATGCCGCAGCTAACAGCGCAGATGCGAGGAGTGAGATAGAAGGTGATCGCAGTGATGGTCGCAACCTAGTCGAAGAATGGCAGGCTATTTATCCAGATGGTACTTATATTGATCAGCAGTCTGGTTTTGATGCCCTAGACCGCAATGCTCAGGGCCCGGTGTTTGGTTTATTTAACGAGTCTCATATGCTGTATGAAGCAGATCGCGGCAATGATATTGCAGGTGAGCCCTCGTTGACGGAGATGACTAGGCTAGCCATTGATGTTCTCGATAATAATCCCAAAGGGTATTTTCTAATGGTTGAGTCAGGCCGCATCGACCATGGTCACCATGCCAGCAGCGCTTATAACGCACTGACTGATACCATCGAGTTTTCTCAGGCCATTCAAGCGGCCGTCGACAGTACTAATCCGGATGAAACGCTGATTATTGTCACAGCAGACCATAGTCATGTGTTTACTATTGCCGGTTACCCTAGGCGCGGCAACCCGATACTAGGCAAGGTAATTGATGTTGGCACCACCGAGCTCGCTAAAGGCTTAGATGATTTACCTTACACCACATTGGGTTATGCCAATGGTCTTGGGTTTCAAGATTTAGGCGACGAGACTAATGCTGACAGACGCTATTACAGCGAGCCGTTTGAAGGTCGTGCGGATCTTACTGATATAGATACACAGGCTAGCGGCTATCACCAAGAGGCATTGATGCCAATGAGCCTAGAAACCCATTCTGGAGAAGATGTGGCTGTGTATGCTACCGGCCCCGGCGCTCATTTGGTGTCTGGTACTCAAGAGCAGACAGCTATCTTTCATGTGATGAATTTTGCCGGTGATCTGGTAACCAAAGCTGAGGCTGCTCTGGCCCAGTAAACGGATCTTTCCTGTCTTTTCTGTCTTGCCTGTCTATGGTGTTTTGGGCTGCCTAGACCCTGCGGCCTAAAAATCGCACGAGCAAAATGTAAAATAATGGCCCTAGAATGATCCATGGTAGCTGCCCTTGCAGACTTACTGACCGACCTTGGTATTCAAATAGTATGGGATTCCACCAAGAGCCAAAAGGAGACAATATAGCCCAGGATAGCGGTTTTCCAATGGCGAGTTGGTCCTGATACAAAAACATTTCCACCAGTATATTCTGGCCGATAAAAAAGGCGGTTAGGCACAGCAGTACAGAATTACGATAGTGAGAGAATAAATTTTGGGCTCGGCCAAACAGTAGCCAGACCAACAATAATCCACCGCAGAAAACAGCACCTGCATCAGCCAATGAATTGAGTACCCAGTTAAGGTGAATAGGGATTCGTTGGGATAGCCCTAGGGCCCGTCGCATATCCACTGTGTCACCACCGACAATGCCGTAGGTAAACCAAATTTCCCAGCCTAGTGCAGAAATAATAAAAACAGCGATATAGGCCGGTAGTACCCAGCTAGGGATTAGTCGGCGAATATGCAGATAAGGAATTGCCAAGAGCGGTACTATCGCGCTGCTGTAGACGATAAAGACCAACCGCGCTTGCTCAGGAGTCAAAGTTTCCATGGTTTACTCTCAGTTCACAGCATACTTATAGTTATAGTTAGCGATTAGATATTGCGGCATAGGGTGCCTAGCCAGTCGCTATTTTTTTGTTTTTAATGCTGACACCACAAATATGCTTATATCTTGGGTTATTGTCAATGGTTGCTTAGGGGAGGGAAAGGTGGGATGCTGCCAGCCATTAATTATCAGAAGATATTCCTATGAAAACTTTTGCCCCGCTGACAATTCTGGCTGTACTGATGTCGTCCCTGTGCGCATTTTTTGTCCAGGCTGAATCTGAAAACATAATGAAGTCCACCGTGTCCGCCGATGCGCGAATTTGGATTGAGTCTCCATTGGATGGACAAAAAGTGAGCTCGCCATTTAAGGTTACGTTTGGGAGTACCAATGTAGGTATTTCTCCTGCAGGTAAGCCAGTGCCTAATAGTGGGCATCATCACTTACTTATAAATCTCGATGATCTTCCCAGAATGGATATGCCGCTGCCTGCCAGCGCCCAGGTTATTCATTTTGGCAAAGGGCAGACCGAAAACCAGCTTGAACTTGAGCCCGGTACCCATAGTTTGCAACTGTTACTGGGTAATTACATGCATGTACCCCACGCTAGACCGCTGCTCTCGCAGAAAATAACTATTATTGTTGACTAAGGTGTTCTCGATTAACTTATTGCGGGTGGCCCAGATCGCTGGCGTATGTTTCATATAGCGCTTCACTTTATGGTGCCAGCACTAGTTGTAGGGCTTTTTTTTCGCCGTAACTGGACTGTCGCCTACCTGATACTGGTCGGCACCATGCTGGTGGACTTAGATCATCTATTGGCCAGCCCGATCTATAGCCCGAGCCGTTGCAGTATCGGTTTTCATCCGTTGCATCAGCTGGGTTTTATTGGGGTTTATTTATTACTCTGTATGCTGCCCAAGACTAGAATCCTGGGTATTGGGCTAGTGATTCATATGGCCTTGGATGCCATAGATTGTCAGGTGACTAATGGGTTGTGGGTAAACTAGATACTGCTGCTTTACTACTTACTTGTTAAGGGGAGCACTGAAAATTACTCTACAGGCTAGAGCAAAGCCAATTAGGCCCAGCACATTAATTAGCGCGCCAAAGACTCTAAAATAATTCGACGGCCAAAGCTCTGCGGCCCCTGTAAAGGCTGTATAAATCGCCGATAGACAGCCCAGCGCCAGAATTCCAGAGGCACTAGCATAGAGCCAGCGCACTCGGTTGGCGCTCAATGCAATAAGCACTGCGACTGCGAGCATTACCGCAACAACCGTCATTGAGGCTGAAGCGCCTAAGGGTTGCTGGCCAACGTCTATTAACCCAACACCAATCAGATTCCACATCACAGACATGCCGATGTAGGAGAGCTGGATCGTCAGTGCGACGATAAGTAGTCTTGGTTTATTTTGGTCGGTCATGTTTTTTGCTCTTTATTAGGGGCCGCTGAGGGCTCTTTATTAGAAGCTGCTGAGGGCTCTTTATTAGGAGCCGCTGAGGGCTATTTATCAGCTTATGGCTATTTAACAACCTCAACAGCAAGCAGTTCGCTTGCATCACCTAGGCCGCCAGCATTGGTAACATTGGTGTAGCCGAGGCTTTCCATTATTATTTTGGCTTGGCCAGACCGATTGCCACTGCGGCAATAGACATAAACTTCTTGGTCTTTATCAGCTACTAAATTGCCTACCGACTCTGCTACGAGCTCTAGTTGCAGGTGCTGTGCTGTGGCGAGATGCCCGGCATTCCATTCTTCTATAGTTCTAACATCAATGATCACGCTATCGTCTCCCATTGCCCAGGCACTGCATGCCAGGCTGGTTATCATTAGTATTGCTGAGAATAGTTTTTGCATGGCTTTTCTCCTGTTATTTTACTTGTGGATTTTACGGATTAAACCGATCAATAAAGGCCTTAAACGCGCCTATAAACATGGGCCGTGGTGTCTCCATAAAGGCAGCATGGTCACCACCGGAAATCACTACCCAGCTCTTGTCAGCGGTCTTAAGCCTGGTAAATAACTTGGCCTGCAGGTCTGTGGGGGCAATGGGGTCCAACTCACCCTGAACAAGCAAAACTGGCAGGGTAATACGGCTTGGATCAATGCTTAAAAATTCCGATTCCCGGCGCCAGTCAACCCGCACAGGGTCTGCGGCTAGGGAAACGGCGACATAGGTGTCGATAGCCCGCTGGCTAATACTGCCCGGCACAATGAAATCACTGGCGGCAGCGGTGGCTGTATTTACCCGTCTTTCTAATGTTCCATTATCTGGGGTGTCGGTGTCAGCCTCTGCATCCAAATCCAACCAGAAGCCAAATAGCGTCAAACTGGCTATATTGTCGGGGTTCTTCTGGCTGGCTAGCAGAGAGATCACAGAACCATAGGACCAGCCAAACACATGAACCTGTGTGTTGTTATGGCGCTCAGATATCCACTGCAGCACATTAATAACATCGTTGGCGGCTTTGGAGGGTGACAGCCATTGGGACGCATCTCTTGGAGTAGCGCCATAGCCCCTTAGATCAACCGCATAAGAGCTATAACCTTGCTCAAGCATGCCATCCATCAGCGAAAGGTCTTCGCCCTCTACCTGTAGATCAAAGTCGGGCAGGCCGCTCCATGTTCTTCCATGGACAAACAGAATAATCCCCTTGGTATCATCCCGGGACTTCTCCCACAGGGCCATCGGATGGCCATCGGATAAAACGGTATGTCTAACGGGGGTTGAATTGTCAGCGATGGCAGCGTCGGACCAAGCTAAAAAGCCGATTAGCGTAGCCAGCAGAATAAGGGTGCTTTTGACTAAATACTGCATGGTGTTAGATCCAATTTCTAAGTAATAACATCACACATTCGATCATGTGTTTGCCCAGGATAACCTTATAGTCAAAGGGAACCTTAAACAAGAGAGACTGCAATTCGACCAATGAGTTATCTATAGCAATGTATATGGAAGCATTTACTACTGACTGATAAATATCGCGCAGGCTCCAAACTGTGTATTTGTCTTAGTTTGGCCATTTGGGCAGCTATAGGAGCACTGGTTAAATTCTTTCACGTCGTTTGGCAGAACCCCACCAGATTGTTTAGCACTGTCAGTTAGGCTGCAGCTATTTAATGGTCGCTCTACAGGCGCTAATGCGTTGCAGGCAGAAAGTGTAATTACTAATGTAATAAGAAATAAATTGCGCATTTTTGCTCCTTTCTTTTTAATAAGATAAAAGCTACAGGCTAGAAACGGCAGGAGAAGCCAGAGTAGAGGAAATACTATTTAGTCAAAACCTTAGCTTGCTGAATGTGCAGGTTTGGTAAAATGGTGGGCCCAGTAGGACTTGAACCTACGACCAATCGATTATGAGTCGACTGCTCTAACCAGCTGAGCTATGGGCCCTTTAACTTGTCTTTTTGTCGTTACGCGTCGTCGCGTGCTCGCTAATCTCGGTCACATACTTAATGTATGCTCCCTCAAACCGCTGTGCGGCTCCTAGCCTAACAACAAAAATTCTGCGTTAATTTGTCTTTTTGTCGTTACGCGTCGCCGCTAATCTCGGTCACATAATTAATTTATGTGATCTCAAACCGCTACGCGGCTCCTAGTCTGATAACAAAAAACCTGTGCTCTAATTACTCGTCGATAAAGCTACGCAGATGATCCGAACGGGTCGGGTGACGTAGCTTGCGCAGTGCTTTCGCTTCGATCTGACGAATGCGCTCACGGGTTACATCAAACTGCTTACCTACTTCTTCTAACGTGTGATCTGTGTTCATGTCGATACCAAAACGCATGCGCAGTACCTTGGCTTCGCGAGCGGTTAGGCTGCTCAGAACGCCACGAGTTGACTCGGTGAGGTTGTGCTTTGTGGCTTCATCGACCGGTAGGGCGATGGTGGTATCTTCAATAAGATCGCCAATGCTGGCATCCTCGTCTTCACCAATGGGCGTCTCCATAGAGATTGGCTCTTTAGCGATCTTGAGTACTTTACGGATCTTATCTTCAGGCATTTCCATACGCTCGGCCAACTCTTCTGGAGTGGGTTCGCGACCCATTTCCTGGAGCATTTGACGAGAAATACGGTTGAGCTTGTTGATCGTTTCAATCATGTGCACCGGAATACGAATGGTGCGGGCCTGATCGGCAATGGAGCGAGTAATCGCCTGACGAATCCACCAGGTGGCGTAGGTCGAGAACTTGTAGCCGCGACGATATTCAAACTTGTCGACTGCCTTCATCAAACCAATGTTGCCTTCCTGGATTAGATCTAGGAACTGCAGGCCGCGATTGGTATATTTCTTGGCGATAGAGATAACCAGACGCAGGTTAGCTTCAACCATTTCTTTCTTGGCTCTGCGGGCCATCGCTTCACCAATGGTGAGGCGGCGATTGATATCTTTAATAGTTAGGATAGTCAGGCCGCTGCTTTTCTCTACCTGTGCTAGCTTGCGCTGGGCTCTTAAAATATCGATCTCGTGCTTTTCGATACCGGCGGACCAAGGGTCATTTGCTTTGATGAGCTTGCCAGTCCACTTCAAATCGGTCTCATTGCCTGGGAAGGCTTTGATGAAATCTTTGCGGGGCATTTTCGAGTAGCGAATGCACAGTTTCATGAGATTGCGTTCTTCGGCGCGGATTTTTTCTACGGCCTTGCGAACCAAGCTAACCAACGGGTCAAATTGACGTGGCGTTAGCTTCAGATATTTAAAGACATCAGCCAAACCTTCGATATTCTTGACTGACGCATTACCGTCTCGGCCATAGCGAGTGATGGAGGAGTCGGTCTTTTTGAGCTGGGTACGGATCTCTTCGAAGCGCTGGTGGGCGATTTCAGGGTCCAGACCACCTTCGTGCTCTTCTTCCTCTTCTTCGTCCTCGTCGGGTAACTCACCGTTGGCGATCTTCTCTGCTTCAGCGGCTTCGGCTGCTTGCTGTTGGGCAAGGGCGGAGGGAACGTGTTCCATTGGGTTGAGGTAACCGCTGATGATATCAGTCAGTTTTTTGTCACCGGCGACAACTTTGTCCCATTCACCGATAACCGTTGCAACGGTGGTAGGCCAGTCCGAGACAGCAGACATAAGCTCTCTGGTGCCTTCTTCGATGCGCTTGGCGATCTCGATTTCGCCTTCCCGGGTCAGCAGCTCAACAGAACCCATCTCACGCATGTACATGCGCACTGGGTCGGTCGTTCTGTGCTGTTCAGATTCGACGGAGGCGAGAGCGGCAGCAGCTTCAGCAGCGGCCGTCTCATCTGGCGTGTTATCGCCAGCCATCATCAACAACTGTTCTGCATCAGGCGCCGTTTCAAAAACGGTGATGCCCATGTCGTTGATCATCTGAATAATATCTTCGACCTGTTCTGGGTCTGCAATATCTTCGGGGAGGTGATCGTTCACCTCTGCGTAGGTGAGATATCCCTGTTCTCGACCTTTGGCGATTAAATCTTTAATGCCTGATTGTTGCTTCTGGGTGTTTTCGCTCATAGGTACTTTTTCTGTGTTGGGACGCGGAAAAATAGCGCGCAATTATATCGAATTAATAGCCTGATGTCCCAGATAATTTAAGGATTATTGGACATACTTTGTTTTTCTAATATTAGACTACAAGCCGTTGTTTTATCTTGTTTTTTAACTCAATTGACTGAGGGTCATCACCTAGCTGCATACGTATTTTGTGGAGCTGCTTTATTTCCCGCTCGTTTAGAGTTTCTTGAACCAGCAGGTGAACGGCTTTATCGGCCGCTGGCAGGGCCTTAAAGGCGCTTTGAATGACGTGTTTTAAGGTGTCACAAAACTCTTGGTCATCGTCGCGACCAGTGCCTTTGGGCGGGTGGTAGAGCTCGCTTGCAGCCAGTGACTGCAACACTTTGGTCTCTTCCTGGTTGCCATGGGTGCCGAGCCAGTAGGCAAAGATATGCGAGGGCTTGTAATGGGGGTTGTCGCGAACCACTTTTAGAACTCGCAAAAATAGCTCTGTGTCTGGTTCTCCTGTGTCATCTAAGAGCGCTGTGTCGTCGACGTGCTCTGAGAGGCTTGGGTGGTTTAGCAGCAGTGCGGTTAAAAATTTGATCGGTGCCAGACGAATCCTGCTAGTTTTTGCCGCGGCAAGGTCGGGGAAGGGCTCGTAGTCAAAGTCGCCACGGCTCTCCATGGGCTCGTCATAGTTGCCCGGATCAGAGCTGCTTTGGCTAAAGTGGCCGGAATTCGAGTTGCTGCGGTTCGAATTTCCTGCATAGTTGGAGCCTGAAGCTGCTGGGGCATTCGTTTTAGCAGCCGCAGCGCGCTGTTCCGGAGCCTTGTGGCTGGCGACATAGTCGCGAAGGTTTTCGGCGCTAATACCGGTGCGACGAGATAGTTCTTCGAGCATTAGCTGGCGAAAAACTCCTTGGGGAATACGGTTGATCTGTGGCGCGCAGACTTTACTTAGCCGCGCTTTGCCATCGGCAGTGCTGGTGTCTATGCCATCGCTTAGCTGGTCAAACAGAAATTCTGATAGGGGCGTGGCCTTGTCTACCTGTTTGTTGAAGTCCTCGGTGCCGAGCTTGCGCACCATACTATCTGGGTCTTCACCGTCGGGTAAAAAGAGAAACTTGGCAGACACGCCATCACGCATTTCTGGCAGGGCAATTTCTAGGGATCGCCCAGCCGCTCGCACGCCCGCTTTGTCTCCGTCAAAGCAAAATACTAGCTCTGAGGTGTAGCGAAAGAGTTTTTGAAGGTGGCTCTCTGTTAGGGCTGTGCCCAATGTTGCCACTGCGTTATGTATGCCGTATTGGGCGAGAGCAATCACGTCCATATAGCCCTCTACCATGATTAGGTAGGGTATTTCTTTGAGTGCCTGGCGGGCTTCATAAAGGCCGTAGAGCTCCCGGCCCTTGTGAAATACAGGGGTTTCTGGGGAGTTGAGATATTTGGGCGTGCTGTCGTCTAGTACTCGGCCACCAAAACCAATGGTGCGGCCACGTTGATCGCGGATAGGGAACATAATGCGATGACGAAAACGGTCGTATTGCTTTTTCTCTTCGGGTTTAACTATGAGCATGCCCGACTCTTCGAGCAGTTTAGCTTTTTCGGGTTCGGTGCCTGCTGCTTTGAGCAGGTTGTCCCAGCCTGGCGGCGCATAGCCCACGCCAAACTTTGCCGCTATCTGGCCGCTAAGGCCTCGCCCTTTTAGATAATCTACTGCGGTGGCCGCTGCTGAATGGGAGCGAAGCTGCTGGCGAAAGAATTTATCGGATTCGGTGAGCATTGAGTAGAGGCTGTCTTTTTGTTTGGCTACTGCGCGATCGGGTGCGGCTTCTCGAGGAATTTCTAGGCCGGCATTTTTGGCCAGCATCTCTACCGCAGGCAAAAAATCAATGCGGTCAAACTCCATGACAAAGCCCAGTGCGTTGCCGCCGGTGCCACAGCCAAAGCAGTAGTAGAATTGCTTGTCTTGGGCAACGGTAAATGAGGGGCTTTTTTCTTCGTGGAACGGGCAGCAGGCTTTGTAGTTTTTGCCGGCTTTTTTGAGCTGCACACGGCTACTCACCACATCGACTATATCAACGCGATCGAGCAGGTCATCGATAAAATTTTGTGGAATTAATCCAGCCATGGGCGCTACAAGTTCATCAAGTTGGTGGGGCAGTGTAACGTCTTGGGTCTTGGCTTTCTATTACGCTCAAGGCTTTCTATTACGCTCAGGGCTGTCTATTGGCTCAGGGCTGTTTATCCGCTCAAGGCTGTCTAAAGCGCTCAGGGCTTTCTATTACGCTCAGGGCTGTCTATTACGCTCAGGGCTATCTATTACGCTCAGGGCTGTCTATGCGCTCAGGGCTGGTTTAGGAATTCAAAGCTGCCTTTATCAGGCCGCTAACAGCGCCGGCATCGGCACGGCCTTGAATCTGCGGCTTGATGATACCCATTACCTTACCCATGTCGGCCATAGAAGCAGCGCCGGTCTGGGCGATTGCCGCTTGAACCATGTCGGCTATTTCAGCGTCAGTAAGGGGTGTGGGTAAAAAGTCCTGAATCACATTGATTTCGGAAATTTCTATATCGGCAAGCTCTTGGCGGCCTGCGGCTTCGTACTGGGTGATCGAGTCACGACGTTGCTTGACCATTTTGTCGAGGATAGCCAGTACTCGGGCGTCGTCAATTTCAATGCGCTCATCGACTTCGATACGTTTGATATCAGCTTGGATTAGGCGAATGGCTCCGAGGCGGGGCTTGTCTTTGGCGCGCATTGCAGCTTTCATCGCGTCATGGATTGTTTGTTTCATCGACATGCTCATTCTCCGTTTGGCTAAAATGCTGTTCTAAAATATTGCTTAGTAACTAAGGTAGTTAACAAAAAGGCGTTTTACAAAAAAAGGCCTGTAAATGTTAGGTACTTTTGCTGCGTGCTTTTGCTACGTACTTTTATAGGCTACTTTGTATATTCCAGATGCACAAAAAGCGCCGGTGGGCGCTCTTTGCTATAACTCTTTAATCAACAACTCTGGTGTCAGAGTTATCTCTAGTAGAGTCGAGTAAACTTGCGTGATTCGCGAGATACTTTTTTCTGATTGCGCTTAACAGCGGCTGCAGCTTTACGCTTGCGTTCCCAAGTGGGCTTCTCGTAGAACTCACAGCTACGTACTTTGGCGAGAATACCTGCCTTCTCGCAAGAACGTTTAAAACGACGTAATGCAACGTCAAAGGGCTCGTTTTCTTTAATTCGAACGCTTGGCATAAATGCTTAATCCTGTAGTGAAAATTAATCTCGGTACAGCCAACCTGTACTCGACTCTTCAAGGGCGCGTAGTCTATACACTTCGGGCTATTGATGCAAAGTTTTTTGTAGGGGTTTTTAGGTGATCTGGAGTGCCCTTAAAGTACAGGTTCACACTGAGCTGCAGAGGGTTTAAAGTGGCGCCCACAAATAGCTTTTGGAAGCGATGGTAAATGCTGGTATTGGGTATCGAAACATCATGCGATGAAACTGGGTTGGCTGTCTATGACAGCGAGCGGGGTTTGCTTGCCCACACCCTTTATTCTCAGGTCAAACTCCATGCGGAATACGGTGGTGTCGTACCTGAGCTAGCGTCCCGTGACCATGTGCGTAAAATTATTCCCCTGGTAACCCTGGTGCTAAAAGAGGCCAATGTCACCAAACAAGATATTGACGGCATTGCCTACACCTCGGGCCCGGGCCTTATGGGGGCGCTAATGGTGGGTGGAGCTATGGCCACGGGCCTTGGCTTTGCTTTGGGTATCCCCGTACTTGGCGTTCATCATATGGAGGGGCATCTGCTGGCTCCAATGCTAGAAGATAAGCCTCCAGAATTTCCTTTTGTCGCGCTTCTGGTCTCTGGCGGTCACACACAGCTAGTGTCGGTTAAAGGGATTGGTCAATACGAGATACTTGGCGAGTCTCTAGACGATGCGGCGGGCGAAGCTTTTGATAAGACCGCCAAGATGCTCGATTTAGATTACCCTGGTGGGCCTGTGCTGGCAGGTATGGCAGATCGTGGGCAGATCGATCGGTTTGAGTTTCCTCGGCCCATGACCGACCGACCGGGATTGGACTTTAGTTTTTCTGGGCTAAAGACGTTCACCAGAAATTTGATACAAAAGCACTGTGGCGACGATGTGCTCCCAGATGACCAAACGATTCTAGATATCTGTGCGGGCTTTCAAGAGGCTGTGGTGGACACGTTAGTGATTAAATGTCGCCGCGCCCTTAGCCAGACTCAGATGAAAACCTTAGTGATCGCCGGAGGTGTATCTGCCAACACAAGGTTGCGTCACAAACTCGAAGTCGCGCTGGCGAAAGAGGGCGCCGAGGTTTTCTATGCACGTCATGAGTTTTGCACGGATAATGGAGCCATGATTGCTTATGCTGGCTGTCAGAGGCTGTTGGCGGGTCAGGTCAATGGGTTAGAAATATCGGCCACACCTCGCTGGCCACTGGATCAATTACCAGCGTTACAATCACGCTCATAAAGGAAAGTAGATGGACATTGTTTATATTAGAGACCTGCGCATAGAAACTATTATTGGTATCTATGACTGGGAGCGTGAAGTAAAGCAGACCATTAGTTTGGACCTAGAGATGGCTCATGATATTCGTCAGGCTGCCGAGACCGACGATATTGCCTATGCTCTAAATTATAAATCCATCGCCAAGCGCTTGATTGCTTTTATCGAAGCCAGCGAGTTTTTACTGGTGGAGCGCATGGCAGAAGAGATTGCTCGCATTGTGCGAGAGGAATTTTCGGTACCCTGGTTAAAACTGCGCGTCAGCAAGCCTGGTGCACTAAGATACAGCCAAGATGTCGGCATTATTATTGAACGAGGTGAGCGAACTTAATGGCCCTAATTTATCTCAGTCTAGGCAGTAATATCGAGCGTCGCCTTAATATAGGCGCGGCGTTGGACGCATTGGCTGAGAATTTTGGTGAGCTGGTCATTTCCTCGGTGTACGAGAGTGAGGCGGTCGGCTTTGAGGGCGACAGTTTTTACAACCTAGTGGTGGGGATTAATTCTGACGTGGCTGTTGGGGATATATCCAAAACCCTCAAACAGATAGAAGATACCAACGGCCGCGATCGCAGCGGGCCAAAATTTGGGCCACGAAATTTGGATATCGATATTCTCACCGTGGATGGTGTGGCTGGGCAAATAGATGGTATTGCTCTGCCCAGAGATGAGGTTTTAAAGAATGCCTTTGTGCTACTGCCTCTCGCCGAAGTGGCGCCAGACGCCTTGCATCCTGTGACCCAAAAAAGTTACAGCGATCATTGGCAGGAATACGACAAAAACAAACAGAATTTGTGGCCAGTATCTTTTGTTTGGCGCGGTATAGACGTTACCAAAACAACTTAAAGGCTGTTTGAGCTGCCACCATCAACTGCAATGGTCTGACCGGTCATATAGGTCGCGTTAACAGCCAAAAAGAACGCCGTATCAGCAATATCCGATTCAGTTCCCAGACGCCCCATGGGCACCTTGCTCAACACAGAGTCCTGCTTGTCTGTGTCGTCTTCTTCGTGTTCCGGCCATAGTATGGCTCCCGGAGCCACGCTATTTACCCGTACATCTGGGCCCAAATCTAAAGCCATCGATTTAGTCATGGCAATATTGCCGGCTTTGGCGATGGTATAAATAGGGTGGTTTCTAAGTGCTTGGCGGGCATGCATATCTGAAATATTAACAATAGCGCCCTGATTTTTTATCAGTAGCGGGGCCATTTTCTGTGACAAAAAGAATGGGCCTTTTAGGTTGCTGTTAATCAGGTCGTCCCACTGCTGTTGATCACAGTTTTCGAGGGGCGTTGGGTAAAAGCTTGAGGCGTTGTTGATCAATACATCGAGGCGACCAACGCTGCTGACCAAATCGGCAATCTTATCTAAGCCAGTCATATCATTGAGGTCACATTGCACTAGCAGACAGCTGTCCGCCCGCTGGTGGTTGAGCTCTTCGCAGAGTTTGTCGGCAGCCGCTGCGCTATTATTGTAATGAATAATGACACCGTAGCCGGCAGCATGAAATAGCCGGGCTGTGACGGCGCCAATGCGGCGCGCAGCGCCTGTAATAAGGACGACTTTGCTATCTGAATTCATGGGGCTACCTAGATTATGTTTGGGTAATTTGCTTTAAATTCTGTCAGCCCAGCGGTTTGGCGCAGGCTGAGTTGGGTGCCAATCTCGGCGCCGGTAATGCCGGCCTCCACTAGATCGGAGATGTCGGTTTGCAGGGCCACTTTACGTGCTTCACGCAAGTAATCTGAGGAAGGGTACTCGCGATTCTCAAATCCAGTACGGCCTCTTGCATCGGCTTCGCAGCAGAGTAAAAACTCGTCCAGACGCTCTGCCGATTTAAGTGCGCCCAAGCCTTTAAGGAGTTTTAAAATGGTTTCGGGGCGCAGTTCAAAGGCTTTGTGGCACAGCAGGTGAAATTCTGTAACGGCCATGGCTAGCTGGCGATGGTCATTGGGGATTTTAAATCGGTCGCAGACATCTTTAACCAGCGGTAAGCCACGAGCTTCATGGCCTTTGTGGCTGGGCAACACATCGTCCGGGGTAATGCCTTTGCCCAGATCATGAACCAATACCGAGAAGCGAACTCTGGCACTGTCCGAAAGTCTGGCCGCCTGCTGCAACGACATCAATGTATGAATGCCGGTATCTATCTCTGGGTGATAATCTGCTCTTTGGGGCACGCCAAACAGCTTCTCTACTTCTGGTAATAAAACCCCTAATGCACCGCAGTCACGCAATACCTGAATATAGATATCTGGAGACTTTTCGCACAGGGCACGCTCGGTTTCTTTCCAAACTCGCTCTGCGACCAGATGCTGTATCTCACCGCTGGCAACAATATTGCTCATTAATGTCAGAGTTTCTGGTGCTACGGTAAAACCAAGATGGTGATAGCGGGCGGCAAAACGCGCCACTCTAAGCACTCTTAAGGGGTCTTCGGTAAAGGCATCCGAGACATGGCGTAGAAGTTTGTCCTGTAGGTCTTGCTGGCCGCCATAGGGGTCGATAATCTGCCCGTTTTCATCTTCTGCCATGGCATTGATGGTGAGGTCGCGGCGAATCAGGTCGTCTTCTAGGCTTATATCTGGTGCGGTATGGAAGGTAAAACCTTGATAACCATGCCCAGATTTTCGCTCGGTACGGGCGAGGGCATATTCCTCACCGGTCTGGGGTTTGATAAATACTGGGAAATCCTGACCTACCGGATGATAGCCTAACTCGACCATCTGTTCGGGCGAGCTACCAACCACTACCCAGTCATTCTCATCACTTGGGTAATTGAGCAGCTTGTCGCGCACGGCACCGCCGACTAGGTAGATTTTCATACTGGATTCCAATGGTTTTCGCCATTGTAGGTTGATGGGGCTGGCAGCTCAATCGAAAGTCCTAAAAAGGGCTTTTGACTGGTCGCTAAGGGCTCTATACACCGCTAAGGGCTTTTTATAAGTCGCTAATAGCTTTTTATGAGTCGCTAATGGCTTTCTATACCGCTAATGGCTTTTGATACGTTGCCTAAGTGATTTTAGGCTTGTGGGCTAGGGAAGAAAGGCCGGGGAGGTTGGTGATCTCTATTTCTTTTTTGTCACACAAAATGAGATCAAAGCTCTGAAAGCGGCTAAATACTCGGCTCACTGTTTCGACAGTCAGGCCTAAATAATTGCCAATATCGGCGCGGGACATTGGTAGGCGAAATCGAGTGGCACTAAGATGCTGGCGTTTAAGGCGGTTAGAGAGGCTGATTAGTAGGCTGGCCACTCGCTCTTCGGCAGAGCTTTTTGCCAGTAATGTAATGAGTTCTTGGTCTGAGGTGATCTCTTTAGCCATTAGACGCATAAAGTGCTGCTGCAGTATTGGCATGGTGCGGCTAACTTCTTCGAAACGGTTAAAGGGTATTTCACAGAGTGCCGTGGTCTCTAGCGCCACGGCTGTGTTTTTGTGGTTGTTATTGTCTATGCCGTCCCAGCCAAAAATCTCGCCGGGTAAGTAAAAGCCGGTCACCTGCTCGCTGCCGTCTTCACTAGTGCAATAGGACTTTATAGCCCCGCTACGAATGGCATAGACCGACTGAAATGGGTCTCCAGCATGAAAGATGAACTGCTGTTTATGCACTGGTCTACCCCGTTCAATGACGGTCTCCAGCCGATCCAAAGAACCGACATCAAGAGTGAGAGGGAGGCACAAAGTGCTCATTCGGCAGTTGTGGCAGTTATTTGCTTGGATATTTAGTGTCGGTGAGCGCATCTTATTCCCTGCTGATCAAATCGAGTCCATATAGATATAAGTATAGACACAGAATTGATCTATATCATGGAAGCTGGGTAAATCCGCAAACCCTTGGCCCCAGACGCTTTTCACTTACTAGAATCAAATTGAGATACAGGAAGATTGATTAAATTCTAAAAAGCATGGTGGAGGTGGGTAATGGATAATATTTTGGTCGTTTTAGACGGATCCGATAACGACAATCTGGCGATGCAACAGGCGGTCAAATTAATCGCCCAGAGTCAGGGAAAGCTACATATTTTGATGACGGTGTATGACCAGATTGAAGAAATGCATAAATACATCGGGTTTGATAATTTTAAAGACATTAAGCAAGCGCTTCTTGATGATGCAGAAACCCAGTTGAGGCTCTTAGCTGATCGCCACAGTATGCATTTTTCTTCCAGTATGGCCTGGGGTAAACGGTGGAATAGATCGGCGGTCGATACCGCGAATAAAATGAAGGCAGATCTTATTATCAAAGTCGCAGGCGACAAGCATTCTCGTATCGCCCAGATGTTTCAAACACCAGAAGACTGGAATCTATTGCGCGATGCGAGCTGTCCCGTATGGCTGATCAATGCTGATGGTCAGCGCATAAACAAGGTGATTGCTGCCATCAGCACCCTAGACGAAAGTGCTGAGCATTGGGCCTTGGGTAAAAGAGTTATTTTGCGGGCCCAGGGGCTCTCTGCAGCCTTGGCAGTGCCTATGCAGCTGGTATCAGTGATTCCAGATTTTAGAGCCATGGCGTTGGCGACTGCCTATGTGCCACCTATGCCTGGTCAGGCGATTCTGTGGCATGACAATGCAGATCAAGCGCGGGTCGATGCCCAGAAGAAACTTGATCTGGCCCTCGACGAGCTAAAGGTCGAGGCAGATACTTATGTATTTGTTGGCAGTGTCGAAAAAGAACTGTCTGACAGGGTTGAGTCCGGCGCTTTGCTGGTGATAGGCAGTGCGGCAAATCGCGGTTTAAAGGGCAAGTTTATTGGTAATACAGCAGAGAAAGTACTGCATTACCTGACCGCAGATATGGTGGTCGTGCACTGACTACTTTTTGCCCCATAAGCTCTCTAACCGTTTGTCGCGGCCACAGCTCCAGCGGTAATAGTTATATCTGCTGGGGTTTTTCTTGTAATAATCTTGGTGATAGCCTTCGGCGACATAGAATTTGCTGGCTGCACTGAGTTTAGTTTGCAGTTTGCCAGTAAACTGTTTCTGAGCGCTTATGGCCTCGACAGATGCCTGAGCCGCGAGCTTCTGGCTGTCATTGCGATAAAACAGCTCGCTGCGATACTGTTGTCCTCGGTCACAGAACTGGCCGCCGCCATCTAATGGATCAATGTTAATCCAAAAATGCTCCAGGAGCTGTTCAAAGGTGACTGTCTCGTTATCAAACTCGATCTGCACGGCTTCTGTATGGCCTGTGTTGCCCCCGGAGACCTGCTTGTAGGTCGGGTTGGCCACATGGCCGCCGATATAGCCTGAAACCACAGACTTTACGCCATCTATTTTTTCATAGTCGCTTTCCATACACCAAAAACAACCACCGGCAAAAATAGCCAGATCGTCTTCGGCGAGGCTTTGACTCGACAATGCACTGAGAAGGCTAAAGCACAAGCTAAAGAGCAAGGCAGATGAGATTTTAGAACGGCTTTTAACTAACAAGGTTATTCTCCCTAAATGGGTTTATGGCTCGTGAATAAAGGTTGTTACGTTTCTGGAGTCCCTGTGGTTTGACTCTGGCATATTGAATAGTTTCCACGATGAATTTATTCCCTTGACGGGGCGCTGTTTTAGACTTACTTTTGCCCTAAGGGGCAGCTGTGTATTTTTGGTTATGCTGATTCGCAGATAGTCTCAAAGATTTAATGCGAGGTTAATGTATGAACGATGATCTTGAAGATATCGGAGATGCAGAAGGCTTAGACGATTCTGAGGCCAGTTCGGCTAATGAAAAACCGCTCAGTACTCTATCAGAGAAGCAGCAAGCTCAAGCTGATCTAGAGACTCGCCGCCGCTTAGAGCTTAGGCTCGAAGAGGTGCGGATACAAAAACAAATGCAGGAATATGATTTCGACGATGACTTTGCTTAGGTATCGTCAGAGGCTGCATTAGACGCTAATATTAAAAGCTAATCTTGCCTAGATTAAAGCCAACATCTTATGCCTATTCTTTGGCATAATGTCCCCCGCAAAAACAACCAGATCGCGGAAAAATCGTTGCCCACAGAATCTCTCCTAACAGTTGATGAGCTCGCCTACGAGCGCGACGACTGCAATGTCTTTAATCCAATCAACCTTGTGGTTGAGGCGGGGGATATCCTGCAGATTGAAGGCGCTAATGGCGCGGGCAAAACCACCTTGATGCGTTTGCTTACCAGTGCCTTGCAACAGACTTCTGGGTCCATAGCCTATCAGGGGCAATCGATCGCTCAGTGCCGCTATGAATATCTGGCAGATATTCTTTATATAGGTCATCAGTCTGGCACCAAAATGGGGCTTTCCCCCGCAGAGAATCTACGTTGGATGAGCCCGGCTTCGACAAGTAAGGCTGACATTACCCATGCTCTAGAAAATCTGGGCTTGGCTGGTTATACCGATGTGCCCTGTTACAGTCTCTCTGCAGGTCAGCATCGTCGGGTTGCATTGGCGCGTCTAGCGACCAGTCAGGCCAAAATTTGGTACCTCGACGAACCTTTCACTGCCATTGATAAACAGGGTGTTAAGGCTATTGAAAAGCAGCTGCAAAATCATGCTGAGCAGGGTGGCGCTGTTGTGCTGTCTACTCATCAGGATCTAGCTCTGGATACGGTGCGTAAATACAGCATTGAGGCCCATGCCGATCGGGGAGCATTGCAATGATGGGTGCCAGCGGAGGCTTTAGCGCCTATGTGCGACGCGACTTATTGCTTGCTTATCGTCGGCGTGGTGAAGCGGCCAGCCCAATCATCTTTTTTCTGCTGGTCTCGACGCTGATCCCCTTGGGAGTCAGCCCAGATTCGGCGCGGTTAGCGGAGTTGGCCCCTGGTATTATTTGGGTGATGGCACTGCTGGCAACACTGCTCTCTACTGAGAGTCTATTTGCTAGTGACTATCAGGATGGGTCGCTGGAACAGATGTTAATTACTCCGCAGCTATTGGTGCTGCCGGTACTAGGCAAGGTGACGGCCCACTGGTTGGTCACGGGCCTGCCTCTAACCCTAGTGTCACCGGTTATTGGCGTTATGCTTTCGCTACCCACCGCAGGCACTGTACCTATGATGGCTAGCCTGGCACTGGGTACTGCTTGCCTCAGCCTGATTGGCGCTGTAGGTGCTGCATTAACAGTGTCGCTACGTAAAGGTGGCTTGCTACTGTCAGTGTTGGTTATTCCGCTGTATATGCCGGTGATTATTTTTGGAAGTGCGTCGGTGCAGTCGGCTATCGACGGTTTGAATTGGTTTGGCCCTCTGGCTGTCTTGGGGGCAATGTTAAGTGCGGCGATCGTTCTTTGCCCACTGGCTATCGCAGGGGCGTTGCGCCTTGTGAGTAATAATTAATAAAGATGAAAGGTCTTGAGTAATATGGCTTCAGGTAGAAGTTGGAATTGGTTTCACCGTATGGGATCACCTCGTTGGTTTTACGAAACCACGGGTCGCTGGTTGCCATGGCTGTGGGTGCTAACCTTGGCTCTGATGATCACTGGTCTGGTCTGGGGTTTGGCTTTTGCTCCCCAGGACGCCAAGCAGGGCAATAGTTTTCGCATTATTTACCTGCATGTGCCGGCCTCATTTTTAGCGCTTGCGGGCTACTATATTATGGCTATTGCTGGTGCGGTTGGTTTGATTTGGAAGATGAAACTCAGCTACATGGTCATGAAATCGGCGGCGCCTATTGGGGCGGCACTGACTTTTCTAGCGCTGTTTACCGGTGCGGTTTGGGGCAAACCTACCTGGGGAACCTACTGGGTCTGGGATGCACGTATCACGTCTATGCTTATTTTGCTGTTCCTTTATCTGGGGGTGTTGGCATTGCAGTACGCGTTTCATTCCCGGGAAGCGGGTAACAAAGCCAGTGCCATTTTGGCGTTGGTGGGTACGGTTAATATCCCTATTATTTATAAGTCGGTGGACTGGTGGTACACATTGCACCAGCCAGCGACGATTAAACTGACCTCTGCACCCAGCATGCACCCGGATATGTTTCAGCCTCTGTTAGTGATGATTCTAGCGCTCTATAGTTTTTATGCTCTGGCTCTAATCTTATTTACCCGCGCAGAGATATTGCAGCGGGAGAGCAAGACCGGTTGGGTGCGTGAATTGGCCCAGCAAGCTCATCCAGCCCAATCAGCTGGAGTGACCAAATGACCTTTCAGTTTAATAGCCTTCAAGAGATGTGGGCCATGGCCGGTCATGGCCCCTACGTTTGGACAGCGGTATTGGTGTCGGTCGCAGTGCTGTGTTGGTTACTGGCCAAGCCAATAATGCAACATCGTCAGGCATTAAAATCCATCGCTAGGAATTTGCAACGCGATGGAGGGCAGCTCGATAAAGAGCAGCCTAAGAAGAAAAACCAATCGACCCCAGTCTCAGAGGACAATAAATAATGCACCCCATACGCCGACAGCGTTTACAGTTTGTCATTCTGATTGTGGTTGCGGCCTCAGTTATTGTGGGCCTTATGGCCTATATGCTCGGGCAAAATGCCAATTACTTTTACACACCATCGCAGATTGCTGGGGGTGAAGCGCCCCAGGCTGTGCATATTCGCGCGGGGGGCATGGTAGTGGACGGTTCGGTTAAGCGCTCGCCAGACAGTCTTGATGTGCAGTTTGAAGTCAGCGACGGCATGGCAACTCTGGTGATTCAGTACGGCGGTATTCTGCCGGATCTTTTCGGTGAGGGTGAAGCTGCGATTGCGGCCGGCAAACTAGATGAAAATTTGGTGTTACAGGCCACAGAAGTTCTCGCCAAGCACGACGAAAAGTACACGCCGCCTGAAGTGGCAGATGCCATGAATCAGGCCTACAAACTTAAGCAACAGCAGGAAGCCAATCAATGACACCAGAGTTAGGTCATGCGGCATTAATTATTGCGGTTTGGTTTGCTGTCGCTCAGGCCGTTGTGCCTATGGCAGGTTCGTTTACGGGCCATAGGAGCTGGATGCGCCTCGGGCATAGTCTGGCGGTAGGGCAGTTGGCGTTTATGGCGCTGTCGTTTGCCTGTCTGGCCAATGCTTTTTTGCTGGACGACTTTTCTGTGGCCTATGTGGCCAACAACTCAAACACATTGCTGCCAGATCGTTTTAAATTTAGTGCTGTCTGGGGTGCTCACGAAGGGTCATTGCAGCTCTGGGCTCTGATCCTGGCAGGGTGGTCTGCCGCCGTTGCTCTGCTCAGCAAGCAGCTGCCGTTACAACTTTCTGCTCGGGTACTGTCAGTACTGGGCGCTATCGCCGTGGGTTTTGGGTTATTCCTGTTATATACCTCCAATCCGTTTGAGCGGATATTGCCTGTTTCTCCAATCGAGGGAGGTGACCTTAATCCGCTGCTACAAGATTTTGGCCTAATTGTTCACCCGCCGATGCTGTATATGGGTTATGTGGGTTTTTCTGTGCCCTTTGCTTTTGCGATTGCCGCTTTAATTGGTGGTCAGTTCGACAGCGCTTGGGCACGCTGGGCAAGACCTTGGATCAATGTGGCTTGGGTGTTTTTGACCGTAGGCATCGCCTTGGGAAGCTGGTGGGCCTATTACGAATTGGGTTGGGGTGGTTGGTGGTTCTGGGATCCAGTCGAGAATGCGTCCTTTATGCCTTGGTTGGTGGGCACCGCGCTGGTACACAGTATTGCCGCCACAGAAAAACGCGGGGTGTTTAGAAGCTGGACTTTGCTGCTGGCGATCTTTGCTTTTTCCTTAAGTTTGCTAGGTACCTTCTTGGTGCGCTCTGGCGTTCTGACTTCTGTACATGCCTTTGCGAGTGACCCCGAGCGGGGGGTATTTATTTTGGCATTCTTGGCGATAGTGGTCGGTGGTTCTCTGTTGCTATTTGCCCTGCGTGGCCCGGCCATGCAAAAAGTGGTGGGCTACGGAGCCTGGTCCCGAGAAATGATGCTGTTGCTGAACAATATTTTATTGGTCAGTTCTATGGCGATGATTTTAGTGGGTACATTGTATCCACTGCTGGCCGACGTATTGGATTTGGGTAAAATCTCGGTAGGCCCTCCTTACTTTAATTTCTTCTTCGTGCCATTGACCTGCGGTTTGGCGATTTGTGTGGGCTTTGCGGCCTTTACCCGCTGGAAGAAAACCGAGGTCAGTCTACTGCTCAAAAAAGGTGTCGTGCCGGCCCTTGTCAGTACATTTTTGGCGTTGATATTACCTCTGTTTTTGGCACCAGAGCTATCTTGGGCCAGCTACTCTTTTGGGGCTGCATTTACATTGCTGCTAGCACTGTGGGTGATCACCATGAGCCTCGAGGACTTATGGGATAAGCTCGGCGGCAATCTGGCAAGAGTCACCAAACTGTCTGGTAGTTACTGGGGCATGTTGACGGCCCATATTGGATTGGCAGTTTGTATTATTGGTGTTGGTTTAAGCAGCGCCTATGACATGCAGCGAGATGTGCGCATGGAGCCGGGGGACAAGGCCGAGGTGTCTGGTTATGAGTTTGAATTTGTTAGGCTGACTCAAGTTCAGGGCCCCAATTATGTCGCCTATCGGGGCGAGATTAAGGTTGAGTATGGGGGCCGTCAGGTGGCCACTATGCTGCCAGAAAAACGCAATTACCGGGCCGGTGGTCAGGTTATGACTGAGGCTGCTATCGATGCGGCGCTTGCTCGTGACCTGTATGTCAGCCTGGGGGAACCTCTAAGGGGCGATGCCTGGGCTATACGTCTTTACGTAAAACCCTTTATTCGCTGTATTTGGCTGGGGGCACTGATGATTGGATTGGGTGGCCTCTTAGCCGCTGGAGATAAGCGTTATCGTCGTAAGACTAAAGTCGGCACTGCTGCTGTAGATAGCACCAAGGCTGTAGATAGCACCAAGGCTGTCGATAGCACCAAGGCTGTCAAAAGCACCAAGGCTGAAGCTCAATGAACAGACTGGCATTGTTTTTACCTCTAGCATTGTTTGTCGGGTTATCGCTGGTGCTGTTATTTGGTTTGGATAAAGACCCAACCGACTTACCTTCAGCGCTAGTCGGTGAGGCCTTTCCTGAGTTTATGCTGCCCACACTCCAAGATGAAACTAAGCTGGTCAGCCAGCAAGATTTGCAGGGGCAGGTGCTACTCGTCAACGTCTGGGCGACCTGGTGTTTTGCCTGTCGTATCGAGCATCCCAATCTCAATGAATTAGCAGAGCAGGGGGTGGTGATCGTAGGCCTTAACTATAAGGACCAGCGCAACGCGGCCAAGTTATGGCTGCTAGAGCGAGGCAATCCCTACAGCTTTAATATTTTTGATGATCAGGGTAGCCTGGGTATTGATTTAGGCGTTTACGGTGCGCCAGAAACCTATTTGGTAGATGCCGATGGTGTTATCCGGCACCGCCGGGTGGGTGTGGTCGACAAGCGGGTATGGGACTCAGAGTTCAGTGCTCTTTACCAAGAATTGACCGGTAAGACTCCAATCATTGGTGGCGTGCGATGAAGGTTCTACTGCTACTAATGTTTTTAGTGCAGTCCAATCTAGTGTTGGCCAATGCCGAGGTGGTGGAATTTTCTGACGAGTCTCTGCGGCCCCGTTATCAGCAGCTAGTGGAAGAACTGCGCTGCCCAAAGTGCCAAAATCAAAACCTTGCCGACTCCAATTCGCCGATCTCAAAGGATCTCCGTGTGCAGGTTCAGCAGCTCCTCGAAGAGGGCTTAACGGACCAGCAAATTAAAGATTATCTCAAGGCCCGCTATTCAGAGTTTATTCTCTATCGCCCAGAAGTAAATCAGGCTACCTGGTTACTGTGGGCAGCACCGGTGCTGTTTCTAATAATGGGTCTGCTGATTATTTATCGGCTGTACTTTCGATTTAAGGCTGACTCTAGTTCTGGCTCTAGTTCTGGCTCTAGCGATTCTTCTGACTCTAGCACTATAGAAGCAGCCAGTGCCCTAAATAAAGATGAGCAGACGCGGTTAGATAAGCTTCTGGCTGATAGGAAGTAACAGTAATGGCCTTTTCGAGTATTCTTGTATTGTTGTTTTTAGTGGCCATTCTATTTGTGGCTTATCCCTTTGTTGTGGGCTCTGCTGCTTTTGGTGCGTCATCATCTCGCCGGCTAAATAGCGATGTAACAGAGGCCAATGTTGGGATCTTTCGCGATCAACAGGCGCAGTTGCAGCGTCAGCTCGATAGTGACGAGATAAACCAGGTTCAATATGAACAGTTGCTGGCAGATGCCAAGCAGCTATTGCTCAGCAATACAGCGGACTCTCAAACTGCACCAGTGCAAGCAAAGTCTTTGGGTCTTTGGCTACTGCCAGTGTTGGTGTTGAGCCTACCTCTGGCGGCCATGTTCGCCTACAACCAGCTAGGTGCCGAGGCCGACGAAGAGATACTCGCTCTGATGGCTCAAAATGATAGCTTTACCGGGGTGGCTTCGGCCGCGGCAGATGACAGCCAAAAAGCCTGGCGCGAAGCACTAGATCGCAAAATTCTGCAGCGTGTAAAACAGCGCCCAGAGAATATTTATTACTGGGCCATGCTCGCTCAGGGTGCCCTTGCTAAAGGTGATGTATTGGCCGCCAGTCAGTATTTTGCCTCTGCCGTCGAGGTGCAGCCAGAAGATGGTTTTCTTCAGGCCCAGTACGCAGAGTCGCTATATCTTGTGGCTGGCAATCGCTTTACGTCCTCAGTAGTGCGCGCTATGGACAGAGCCTTTGCAGTGGATTCAAACAACCCAACCATACTGGGGCTCAAAGGTATTCAGTCCTTTGAAAATAATGAGTTGTCCTTGGCTATTACCTATTGGCAGAGAGCCATGCAGACGCTGGGTCCCGATAGCCCCACCTCAAAAGCACTGCAGCTAGGTGTCGAACGAGCACAAAGTTTGCTGGGTAAGCCTGCAAAAACTCCTTCTGTTGTCATCGCATCAGGTACCGAAATTTCAGTGCTGGTTAGTCTAGACCCTAGTATTGTTTTTCAACCGAACCAGCTAGTCTTTGTTGCTGCGGTTCGAGACTCTGGTTCACCCATGCCGCTCGCCGCTCGCAAGTTAACCGCTGCTGATCTACCCGCGCTGGTGACCCTGAGTGACAGTGATGCATTGATGGCAGGGCAAAACCTTTCCTCAGTAGACAGAGTTCGGCTGGTGGCACGGCTATCTGCAACGGGTTCCGCCACGCCTCAGTCTGGTGATTGGGAAATGGTCTCAAATGCTGTCAAACTCGACGATTCCGTTGAAAAAATAGAGCTTCAGATCAGTACCCAGAGACCCTAAAACTGTCGTTGACGCACCCAGCCTCAAGGCTTCTCAAAGTAATCATAAAAGTAAATGAAACAATCCCCGATTTACTGTTTTGTGTGGCGCTCAGACTGTGTAGAATTGTCCGCTAACCTTTAAGTAATTCTGTGGTTGAAACAATGGGCCACAGCCTAATAGAAATGATTAAACATGCGGCTTAAATCGATTAAATTAGCTGGGTTCAAATCCTTTGTGGACCCAACCACAGTCAATTTCCCCAGCAACCTCTGTGCTGTGGTAGGTCCCAATGGCTGTGGCAAGTCCAATATTATTGATGCCGTGCGCTGGGTGATGGGTGAGAGTTCTGCCAAGAACCTCCGTGGCGAGTCCATGTCTGACGTGATCTTTAATGGCTCTGGTGGTCGTAAGCCGGTAGGGCAGGCAGCTATTGAGCTGATCTTTGATAACTCTGATGGCCGCATTGTCGGCGAATATGCCTCTTACAATGAGATTGGTATCAAGCGCAAAGTGACAAGAGATGGTCAGTCTAACTACTACCTCAATGGCAATAAATGTCGCCGTCGTGATATCACCGATATCTTCCTGGGCACTGGTCTAGGGCCGCGCAGTTACGCAATTATCGAGCAGGGTATGATCTCGCGCCTTATTGAGGCCAAGCCCGATGAGCTGCGCATCTATATCGAAGAAGCCGCAGGTATCTCCAAATACAAAGAGCGCCGCCGCGACACTGAAGGGCGAATTCAGAGAACCATGGAAAACCTGGAGCGACTCACGGATATTCGTGATGAGTTAGGTCGCCAAATTGGCAGGCTCGAGCGTCAGGCCAAGGCCGCCGAAAAGTATTCAGAATTCAAAAAAGAAGAGCGTCAAACCTCGGCCGAGTTGTTGGCATTAAAGTGGCGTGGCTACAATGTGTCAGCCACCGACCAAAAGCAGGTTATTGGCGGCTTGGAAGTTGAGCTTGAAAAAATCACTGCCCAGCGCAGTGGCTGTGACACCAATATTGAAAAACTACGCTCTGAGTTCACCGACCACGGTGATGCTTTTAATGAAGTGCAGGCGCGCTTCTATAAAATTGGCGGTGATGTGGCCCGCATAGAGCAAGCCATTGAACATGCCCAGCAGCGCGCTCAGGAACTACACAAAGACCTAGAGCAAACCGAGCGTAACTTCAGTGAAGCAGAGCAACATTTAAACAGCGACCGACAAAAAGCCGCTGGTTGGACCGCAGAATTTGACGAATTGGCTCCAGCGCTAGAGCAGGCTATAGCCGCAGAAGCCATTTCCTCTGAAGCGCTTCAGGCCGCCGAGTTGGCCATGCAGTCCTGGCAGCAATCCTGGGATGAGTTTAATCAGAAGTCCGCAAGCCCCAGGCAGCAAGCCGAAGTGCAGCAGTCGCGCATTCAGCATTTAGAACAGTTAATGAGGCGTTTAACGGAACGCCAGCAGGCGCTGTCCACAGAGGCGAGCAGCTTTCAGGCCAGCCCCGCAGAAGAAGAGATGGCGTCGATACAAGAAATGCTCTCGGACGCCGAACTGGCCCGAGAGGCTATTGAAAAACAGCGTGTTGATAACAGTGCAGACATTGAACAGCTTCGCGGTGAAGAAAAGCAGACCGCTTCAGATTACAACGAAGCCCGCAGTCGCCAGCAAACCTTGCAAGGCCGTCAGGCTTCCCTAGAAGCGCTGCAGCAAGCAGCCATGGGCGACGATGCAGAAAGGCAGTGGCTCAGTGCAAAAGGTCTGGGTGACAAGCCTCGACTCGCCGCCTCGGTAAAACCGGTCGATGGCTGGGAAGTGGCAGTAGAAACAGTATTGGGCAGTTATCTACAGGCCATTTCGGTCGATGATATTGCCAGCACCGTTGGGCTACTAGACGATTTCAAAAAAGGCGAGCTGTTGCTGGTTGGTAATGCTCCAACTACAGCTGGGTCCGGCGATAAAGGCAAACTGCTCAGTACTCTTGTTGAGGGTGATGCAGCCCGCGGACTCATGAGCAATGTGTATGCGACTGAGACCTTGGCCGAAGCATTAATACTGCAATCTTCATTGTCAGCCATCGAGTCTGTAGTGACTCGCGACGGCATCTGGCTGGGCAACAACTGGTTGCGAGTGGCTCGCGATAAAGACGCGACAGCAGGCGTGCTTCAGCGCAAGCAAGAGCTTGAGACTATTGGCACTCAGATGACCGAGTTGGATAGCCAGATCGCTACGCTAGCAGACAGTCGTCAAAATAATGAACAGCGTTTAAAAAGCCTCGAAGCTACCCGCCAAGAAATCGCCACCAACATGGCCCAGCAGCAGAGCCAGTATGCAGATTTACGTTCTAAGCTGAGTGGTTTCGAAGTGCAGATCGAACAGTACAAGGCCCGTAAAGAGCGCGCCGAGAATGAACTTGCCGAAGTGCTTAAGCAGACCGAGACCGAGCAGGAAAACCTTGCCGCAGCGCGAGTTATTTTGCAGGACTCTATCGAAAAAATGGAAGCTGACACAGTGCAGCGGGAAACCCTAATCGTTCAGCGCGACCAGTGCCGCACCGAGCTAGATGGGGTAAGGCAAAAAGCCCGCCATGATCGTGATCGAGGCCAAGAGTTGCGAGTGCGTGAAAGCTCATTAACCACTCAGCTAACTTCGATTAGAGAGGGCATTGGCCGTTTAGAAGTTCAAGTAGAGCGTTTGCAAGAGCGTCGTGAACAGCTTCGTGAAGCCTTCAATATTAAAGAAGACCCAACCGAAGGTTATAAGGTCGAGTTGGAAACCCAACTTGAAGCACGCTTGCTAGTAGATACCGAAATGACCGAGGCGCGAGCATTGGTCGATTCCATTGAGCACCAGATGCGCGAACAAGAAAAACTGCGCGGCGAGCTCGAAAATGAAGTTCAGCAGGTCCGTGGCAAACTTGAGCAAAAGCGTATTTCCGCTCAGGAAATCAGCACATTAAGTCGTACCATCGAAGATCAGATCACAGAGAAGCAGGCCAACCTTGAAACATTGCTCGAAGGTCTTGATGAAGACGCTGCCTTGGTAGACTGGGAAGAGCAGCTAGCGTTGATTGGCAATCGTATTCAGCGCTTAGGCCCGATTAATCTGGCGGCCATTGACGAGTATAAAATTGAATCTGAGCGCAAAGATTATCTAGATCAGCAAAATGCCGAACTAGAAGATGCCCTGACCACATTACAAAATGCCATCCAAAAAATTGATCGCGAGACCAGAACTCGATTTAAAGAAACCTTTGAGTTGGTCAACGGCCATATACAAGAGCTGTTCCCCAAATTATTTGGTGGCGGTCACGCCTATCTAGAGATGACCGGTGAAGATTTATTAAACACTGGTGTTACGCTGATGGCGCGCCCACCGGGCAAAAAGAATTCATCAATCCACCTACTGTCCGGTGGTGAAAAAGCTATGACCGCGATCGCCATGGTATTTTCAATCTTTAAGTTGAACCCAGCGCCGTTCTGTATGCTCGACGAGGTTGATGCACCATTGGATGATGCCAATGTGGGTCGCTATGCCGCGATGGTTAAAGAGATGTCGGAACATGTGCAGTTTATTTTCATTACCCACAACAAGGTGTCTATGGAAGCGGCCAACCAATTGATGGGTGTGACTATGCACGAGCCGGGCGTTTCTCGACTGGTCACCGTTGACGTAAACCAAGCCGCGGAATTGGCTGAAGCCTAAGTCGTTTTCGCGATGAAAAAAAACCTGTGTTTTTTGCCATCGCGAACTACAATAACTAAAGTTTAATGACAAGTTGAGTAAGCGACAGATATGGATTTTTTTGGTCCACGTGAAGTTTTAATTACCGTTGGTGCTCTAGTGTTTCTTGCTATTGTGCTCGACGGTATTCGCCGCATAAAACGCAATCGTTATGAAAACCTGCAAATGTCGTCGCGCAACCTGCGCAAGAACGCTGGCGGTGACCGTTACGGCAGCGAGGGTGATAGCGAACCTACTGTTAACCATTCGCAGTTCCCTTCTGGCGGTTCTCGCGTTGTCGGTATTCGTGACGATGCAGATATCCAGCAGGTAGAAGAAAGTCTGCGTCGCACTCAGGGCGGCGGTATAGATTTAAATTTTTCTCGCCAGCCTCAGCAAGAGCAATTTGACCTTGATAATTCGATTTTCGAGCGCGAACGCGAGCAACTCAACGAACAAAATGCCAGAGAGACTGAAGAGCAGAACTCGCAGCAGGCTAGGGCTGAAGTAGCTTCCTCTACCCCAAAGGACGAGGGCTTAGAGCAGGACGTTCTGGTGATTCACCTGATGGCCAACAAAGGTGAGCGAATTGCTGGCCAGGCATTGTTAGATGCTGTTTTAGAAACGGGCTTTCGGTTTGGCGGTAAAAAGTTTTTTGACCGCCATATTAATAGTGATGGTTCCGGTGAGGTTTTGTTTAGCTTGGCCAACCTGCTTAACCCGGGCACCTTCGATTTAAACACCATGGCTGAAATGGAAACCCCTGGTGTGACCTTATTTATGCTCCTCGGTGAGTTAGAGGACCCAGTTGCAGCCTTCGACATGATGATCATTGCTGTAGATGGTCTAGTGGCTCGGCTTAATCTTAATGTCATGGACGAATCCCGCAGTTCCATGACCAAGCAAACTATTGATCATTATCGTCAGCGTGCCAGCTCAGTGTCAGTGCGGCGCGATCAGAGCAGCTAATAACTAACGGCGAAATACATGGCAAAGATTCCCGAGCACGTTCTAGTTGATTACGAGCGTCTCAAGGACGAGTTAAACCAACATAATCATAGTTACTATGTACTGGACGATCCGTCTGTTCCAGATAGTGAGTATGATCGCCAAATGCGACTTCTACAGGACCTTGAAGCGCAGTATCCCAGCCTAACGACTGCCGACTCCCCTAGTCAGCGTGTGGGTGGCGAAGCCTTGTCGTCATTCGACCAGGTCCGTCACGACGTTCCCATGCTGTCACTAGACAATGCTTTTAGCGATGAAGAGCTTGTAGACTTTGATCGTAAAGTGAAAGACCGCCTTAATTATTCTGCACAAAAAGAATCACCAGAAATAGAATTCGCCTGCGAGCCAAAGCTCGATGGTGCTGCCGTGAGTTTGCTCTATCGTGATGGATTACTCGTGCGCGGTGCCACAAGGGGTGACGGCACGGTAGGCGAAGATATTACCGCCAACGTGCGCACCATCAATAGTATTCCAATCAAGCTGGTCGGCGATAATATACCCAGTTTGCTAGAAGTGCGGGGCGAGATATATCTACCTCGGGCTGGCTTTGATGCGCTTAATACCAAAGCTATAGCCGCGGGCGAAAAGGCCTTTGTTAATCCCCGCAACGCGGCAGCGGGAAGTCTGCGCCAGCTGGATTCAAAAATAACCGCGAGTCGGCCCCTAGAAATGTGCGCCTATAGTGTGGGCCAGTTCGAGGCCGACATCACCCCAGACACCCACCTCAATATGCTTGTGGCTCTGGGTCGCTGGGGCTTTAAAATTAATGAGCATGTCGAGGTGGTATCGGGCATTGCAGCCTGCGAAGACTATTACCAGCGCATGGCCGAGCGTCGCGATAATCTTGCCTATGATATCGATGGCATTGTTTACAAGGTTAATGACCTAAAGCTGCAAGAGCGATTGGGTTTTGTGGCCAAGGCACCGCGCTGGGCTATTGCTCGCAAGTTTCCGGCCCAAGAAGAAATGACCAAATTGCTTGATGTGGAATTTCAGGTGGGTCGCACTGGTGCCGTGACACCGGTCGCCCGTCTCGAGCCTGTATTTGTTGGTGGCGTAACCGTTAGTAATGCCACATTGCACAATGGTGACGAGATCAAGCGTCTGGGCATCTGTATCGGCGATACGGTCATTATTCGTCGCGCTGGTGATGTGATACCAAAGATTGCCAAGGTGGTGTTAGAGAAGCGCCCAGCGGATGCCCGAGAGATCGTTTTCCCCGACCGGTGCCCGGTTTGTGAATCATCTGTTAAGCGCGCCGAAGGCGAAGCCGTTGCTCGCTGTTCCGGCGGGTTGTTCTGCGGAGCTCAAATTAAACAGGCAATTAAACACTTTGCCTCACGCAAGGCCATGGACATCGATGGTTTGGGCGACAAGTTAGTCGACCTGCTGGTAGACAAAAATGCGATTTTCTCGGTGGCCGATCTCTATGATCTAAAGGCTGAGCAGTTAATAGGTCTAGAGCGTCTTGCCGAAAAGTCAGCCACCAACCTCGTGGCTGCGATTGATGCCAGTAAGAAGACCACTTTGGCAAAGTTTTTCTTTAGTCTGGGCATTCGCGAGGTGGGTGAGACCACAGGGCAAACATTGGCTAATAACTTTGGCTCACTAGATGCGGTTATCGAAGCAGATGCTGAGACATTGCTAGAGGTCGATGATATAGGCCCAATAGTGGCTAGACATATTGTTAATTTCTTTCGTAATCCAGATAATTTATCTATTATTCAAGCATTGCGTGAGGCCGGCGTACAATGGCCCGATATCGATCAAAATGCTCAGGCATCGCAGCCCTTAAAAGGCCAGACTTGGGTGCTGACGGGCGGCATGGAAGTGATGAGTCGCGCGGAAGCCAAAGATCGGCTGCAGGATCTGGGTGCCAAGGTGGCGGGATCCGTGTCGGCAAAAACAGCTCAGGTAGTGGCAGGGCCGGGAGCTGGGTCAAAGCTATCCAAGGCGCAAAAACTTGAAGTGCCAGTGATGGACGAAGCCGAATTTATAGAATTTTTAAGTAGGGTTTAATCCCAGTAATAGAGATGCAAGGAGCATGACATTGGATAAGGATCATCAAAGCGATTGGCAATCAGAATCAGTAGTTTATGGCTGCATTAAAAACGTGGCGATGCTAGACAGTTCAGAGCATCGGCGCAGCAACCGCGAAGCAATGTTGGGTTTGCCGTCGGCAGAGTCTTGGAGTTTATTGAATCGCGAGATGTTTGCGTTAACAGACCAGCAGTGCGCAGATATTGACCTGAGTATAGATGTCATGCATTTTGGTGCCTCCTACAAAGGGGTAGAGCACGAGTGGAAGTATTGGCTCGAGCAGTTTGAAAATTTACTGCGTAAAATGCATTGGGTGTCTGCGACAGTTCACCTTGAAACAGAGCTGTCGGGACTTCATTCCTTCGTGTTTGAAACCGACGGTATGGCTCATGATCCAAACGAATCGAGCATTAATATTCGTTGCGAGTGGGCTAGAGATGCTAATTAGCCGCAGGATAAAAAGAGCCGTAATTAAAAAACGGCCGTAAGCCAATAACAATAACTAGGTAAAACAAGTGGCACAATCAAATAACAGAAACGCCATCCGCCAGCGGTCCGCATGGATAGCCTCCATGGTCGCCTGTGGTGCCTTTTTATTGATGGCAGTTAAGGTCTATGACGTGCCCCTATCCGACATGGGTAGCAACCTGCTTGCCATGGTGCTGGGGCTTGCAGTGATTATCGGTGCAGCTGCACTGCTAGGGCGTTTGATCGCTACGTTGCGCCAGCGTTTTAAATAGGTGTCATCCCAGAGTTTTTCTTTCCGCTATTTCCTGGCGACCATAGGTACAAGCAATCTAGCCATGGGTCTGCACAAGGTGATTTACCCATGGTTGGTGGTGGGTGTGCTGTACGAATCTCCAAGCCGTTTAGGGTTGGCGACCATGGCGCTATTACTGCCTAATCTGCTGTTTATTCTGCCTGGTGGTGTGGTTGCTGATCGTCGTCATCGTGGCAGCTGGCTGTCGTTCCTGTACTTGCTCTATCTACTGCCCCTTGGGCTCTTATTAGGCGCAGTGGTCGTTGGGGAACTGACGTTCACCATGCTGCTGATGTTTGGCGTGACCTTTGGCACTATTCTGGCATTTATACAGCCTGCCAGGGAAAGCTTGCTAGGCTATGCGCCGCCAGAGATCATGCATCAAGCAGTAGCCAAGATGATGATTGTGCAGTTTGTCGCCCAGGGTGTGGGGTTTGTTATAGCGGGCCAGCTCGACATGATAAGCCTACCGCAGCTACTGGGTTTTCAAATGCTGATATTTTTACTCAGTTCAGTGCTCATGAAACGCTGTCACCCGCTGCCGGAAAAAGGCTCGATTGAAGAGGCTGAGCAAGCAGAGAAATCGAATAAGACCGCCACACAGACCTGGGGCGAATTACGCGAGGGGCTAGGACTGTTTCGCGATGACAAAGGGCTGTTACATCTTCTATTTATTGTCTTTGCTACCGGTTTTTTAGCGTTTGGTGTCTACTTGGTCGGCATGCCACTTATTGCGCAAGAGCTCTATGGTGGTGGCGTAAGTTTGTATGCGACGCTGCAGATTGTGTTTAGTTTGGGCATAGTCAGCACTAATTTCGGGGTGATGAAACAGGTTAAAACATTCAGTCGACCCGGTCGTCTGATGGTGCTTAGTTTTTTGATGCGCGGTAGCCTAGTCGGTATCATCGCTACAGTGCCTAGTATTTGGGTACTGTTCCCAGTGGTATTTGTCTGGGGGATTTTCTCAGGATTGTCGATGACCTTGGGCCGCACAATACTGCACAACCAAGTTCCTCATGAACTGCGGTCAAGAGCGGCGTCGGTGTATCAGCTGTGTCTGTTTGGCGGGGCGCCCCTGGGAGCCTGGGTCTGTGGTATGACGATCGAAGGGTTAGGTTTGAGTACTGCATTTTATGCCATTGCCGGTACCACTATTGTGGTCTCGCTATGGACTGTGCTGCGTTCACCACTTTGGCATGTTAGGGGACATATAACGGGCGATAAGCCAGCTGCTTAGGCTCTAAAAGTTGCTATCCTTTAAAGCTACTAGACTCTAAAAGCGATTAGCGCCGCAGTGACTGCCACATTTAAAGACTCCACGCCATTAGCCATAGGAATGCCAACTCGGTGGTCGCTGAGTGCTGCAATCTCATTGCTGACACCCTCTGTTTCATTACCCAACACAAAAATTACTGGCCCCTTAGGATTGAACTCGGCAATGGGTGTAGCCTCATGGGAGGAGAGTGTACAAATCTCATAACCTTGCTGCTTAAAGTCTTTTAACGCAGCAAACAGAGAGTCACAGCGGAGAATATTGCCTTTAAATAATGTACCTGCGCTAGCCTTGATCACCAGTGGTGAAATGTCAGCGGTACCTTTGCTCGGCAACAGCAATCCGTAACAGGGGCTGGCCGTGACACTACGAATAATCATGCCGAGATTTTGCGGATTGGTCACGCCGTCTAGAGCAATAATACTGCGCTTATTTTGGGGGATATCTGTGGGCTCAGCTAAAACCTGCTGGTAGGGCCTGTAGCCCGGGCAGTGAATGTCGCAAGCTGCGCCCTGGTCCTGTTTGCTGTTTCGCGAGATACGGGACAGCTCTGCCCGGCTATGTAAACATATTTCGATATCTCGCCGGCGGGCTAGCTCTTTTATTTCATCAATAATCCCGCCGCTGCGATTAGAGTCGGCCAGATGAACCCGGAACACTTTGAGGCTGTGATCCTGGAGTATTTCTATAACAGGCTTGCGACCATAGACAGTAATAAGCTGATCAAAAAATGATTTGCGGTGCAGATATTCTGGGCTGTCAGTGCGCTGATTTTTATTATCTTTTTTGCTCATCTTATTATTGGTCGCTTATGTTTGTGGCTTATTTTTTAGGGAGCAGAAGTTTAGCAATAGCTTGCAGACTCTCTGTTGATGCCTGGCCCTGCTGCGCCGAAATAGGGACTGCAGCGCTACCCAGTGCACTGTAAACCTGTTGCCACAAATCGCCATTGGGTTCCCCCGCCATGGCCTCTAAATGACTGGCCACTACATGGTCGTCACCTCGGGCTATAGGCCCAGTAAGAGCAGACTTGGCATCATGCTTAAAAAAGTTATCCATGGTTTGCCGGATAAGCGGTTCTAGGGGGCTAGAGCCCTTTGCTGGATATCCAGAAGCCAATAACATTTGCTGGCTAGTCTCTAGCAGACTCACCAAATAGTTACAGGCCATTACCGTTGATGCGTGATAGAGCGCTTTACGGTCTGCATCAATGGCAAAGGGCAGAGCGCCTAAGGCAGTAAAGAGGTGGGTTAACAATGCTGTGGCCTGAGGCTGACCTTCGATGGCGCAGTGGGTGCCCGCAAAACATTTTAGAGATTCACTGGGGTTAGCAAAGCTGTGTATGGGGTGCACTGACCCAGTGTAAATATCGTCGCTAGCAAAGTTAAAAGCCGCAGCACTACTTACAGAGCCGCTGCAGTGGAAAACAATATTCCCCGGCTTTAAAACGCCGCTGTTATAAAGAGCCTGACCTGTACTTTCAAGAGCATCGTCTGTGGTGGCTATGAGCCAGATATCCGCTGGGGCAATATCAGCAAAACAAGCTGGAGTGCCAGTACCAATAAAATCTACTGCATTCTGTGATGATAGTGGTGAACGATTGATAACTTGCCCAATCCTGACCTGAGACGAGAGTAACTGACACAGAGTCTTGCCCAGTAAGCCGGCACCAATACAGGATAGGGTCCGCATGAGCTGCTAGCGCAGCCGCTGTTGGTAGGCTTGCACAGCTTGGGTCATTCCCATGGCCAACGAGTCCACCGTAAAGGCATGGCCGATAGATACCTCTAGAAGACTAGGTATGCTGGCAAATTTAGCCAGATTATCCAAGTTGAGATCATGCCCGGCATTCACACCCATGCCCAAGGAAGTGGCAAGGGCTGCTGCGGCTACATGGGTTTGAAATATTGTCTCGAAATTGTCAGTACCCCAAGCCGCAGCATAGGGGCCGGTATAGAGTTCGATGCGATCAGCACCAATCTTGGCGGCCAACTCGATTTGCGCAAGGTCCGGATCCATAAATAGGCTGACCCGCATACCCTGATCCTGAAGTCTCTTAATAATTGGTGCCAGCTGATCACCCGAGTGATTTAAGTCAAAACCATGGTCCGAAGTAAGCTGATCATCGCCGTCAGGTACCAGCGTGCACTGATCGGGTTTGGTCTCTTCACAGAGCTCAACAAACCCCGGATAATCATTCAGAGCTGGTGCAAAAGGATTGCCTTCGATATTGAACTCAACGCCCGCGATAGGGCGCACTAGCTCGGCGAGCTGACGGACATCACTGGGACGAATATGGCGTTGGTCGGGCCGTGGGTGCACTGTAATGCCTTCAACGCCCTGGTCTATGCACAGCCGTGCATGGTCTACCACATTGGGATAGTTGCCCTCTCTAGAATTTCTGATCAGGGCAATTTTATTCAGGTTGATACTCAGAGCTGTCATGGCAGTTACCGGTTATTGAAGGGGTACAGGCTTCTCAATAGTTGCAGCGGGAGTAGGCTCAGGAAGGGCCGTCCAAGATTCTGGATTGGCCAGACGAGCGCTGAGGATACGGATAGGCTTCACGGGTACATCGCCATAGGGGCCCATTGTCTGAGTGTTCACCACGGCGATCGCATCAACAACACGCATCCCTGAAACCACAGCGCCAAAAACGGCATAGCCAGGGTTATTACCTTTGGCATTCAATGAACCATTGCTCTTGTGATTGATAAAAAACTGCGCCTTGGCGCTATCTGGGTCGGCAGTGCGGGCCATGGCCAGGGTGCCGCGATTATTCTTAAGCCCATTACCCGACTCATTGACTATGGCGTCACGGCCAGCATCTCGAGGGCTAAAATCGAATGTGAAGCCACCGGTTTGAATCATAAAGCCTTTGATCACTCGGTGAAAAATTAAACCGTCGTAATGAAAGTTGTTCACATTTTTAACGAAGTTATCAACGCTGATTGGTGCGGCCTTTGGAAACAACTCAACGACAATATCACCCATCTCGGTTTTGAAAATGACCTGAGGGTTGTCCTGCTTGGCTTGGGCAAAGCCAGCATTAACCGACAGGAGAAATGTAATGGCCAGGCTAGATAGAATTTTTTTCATCGGTAAACTCCGTACTGATATTAGGTTTTTTTTACTGCCATTCTGAGAAACGTTTTCTGCCGCGCAGTTTAGGAATCAACACCACCAAAATCGCGCCTAAAAAGACCGTCAGACCACCATACAAAAATGACTGGTTGCGCTTGTCTTTTTGCAGGACATTTAAGTTTGCCTTGAGCACATCATTCTCTCTCTGCAACATGTGGTTCTGTTTGGCTAGCTCTTGGTTTTGATCATTCAGAGCAATCGCGTCAGAGGAGATCTCTTTAATAGCCGCTAGTTCATTGACCAGATTGTCTTTGCTACCTACGGTGCTATTTAACTCGCCGCGCAGAGATTTAGACTGCTTACGCAGGTCGCTTAGAATATTTTCTAGCTTACTGTTGCGGTCGACCATTTTTTTCATCTTGGCATCGTTTTTGGTCAGCTGATTACGGGCAACTGGGTTTTCGACCAAATGCTGTTGTTCCATCCAACCCTCAACGTCTTTGTCGGTTACTACTAGGGCCCAGCCGTCTCGGAGCTCAAGTAACTTCATCTTAGTACCTGATTTAATGCCTCTGTGGACAATCGTACAGCGGCGACAGGGTGATTCGCGCAGAGGGACGTAGAACTCGTCTGAAATATAGCGTACCAAAGGTTTGGCAAGCCTTTGGCTTGGCGCTGAGGCCGGCTTGTCTGCGGCAGTGATCTCTACTTCCGCTGCAGGGCTGTTAGTTTCTGCACCAGGGCTGCTTATAACGGCATCAGGGCTGTCCGTTTCCGCGCCAGGGCTGTTCTGCGCGACGGCATTGGGGGCAAAATAAGCGGCGATGGTAATGATGGCAATATATAGATAGTTCATAGCTCTACTGTCTTAAATTTTGGTGGCTCAGATCATACTCTGATCTAAGATAAATAATAACCGTTCAGGTCGTTATTTTTAGGGGGCTACAGCTGGTTTAGCAGGGGCTGCAGCTATTTATATCTGGCTAAGGAAGCACCTTTTTAAACAGCTTCACTTTCACGTTGGCGTAAACACCTGTAGTGACATAGGGGTCTTCATCAGCCCATTGTTGTGCAGTTTCCAAGCTATCAAACTCGGCAATAACCAGGCTGCCAGTAAATCCCGCTTCTCCCGGCTCGAGATTATCAATTGCCGGGTGAGGTCCAGCGACTAAAAGCCGACCCTGATCTTTAAGCAGGTGCAATCGGTCTAGGTGAGCGGGTCGCGCGGCTAATCGTTTGGCCAAACTATTGTCTATATCTTCGCTGATAATGGCGTACCACATAAGCACCAGACTCCTTTTAAACGTTTAAATATCAGGTTATTTTTGTTTCATCATCTCTTCAATGGACAGGCCCGTCAGCTTAGTAATACCTCTAAAAAGGTAGAACAGATTGCCCACCATCACCAGCGTTGCTGGCAGGGCGATCACGGGAAAGCTCAGCGCGGTCATTTTGCCAAGCTGTTCATTAAAGGCAACCGTGCCGGGGTCAGCAGTCAATAAAACCACCGCCAAGATGTAATTTAGAATTGAGGACAACAGAAAAGAACCCGCTAAAATCCACGAGACCTTAATAAGTAGCTTATCAAACTCGGCAAGACAGTTATTTTGCACCAACGCCTGGTTTATCTTTTTGGTTTCTAGTAGCGCGTCATTAAGCAAAAACGTATGCACAAGAGGCTGAGAAGTCTTTAGGGATAGCAGAGTGGCCAAACCTATCAAGGCGGGAATAGTCGCCTCCTTGATCGCAATATACACCGCGTCAAATTCCATCAAGCTAATCGCGCCGGTCAAGGAAACATTAACAATACCCAGACCCGAAAAGAAATTGACCTTACCGCGGCTCACAAAGTCATGTATGCCATAAATAATGGGGAAGGCCAGAGCCACAATGATCGCCAATTTGATACCCAGATAATCGGGATTACTGAGTTTGGTGAGAATAAGTGAGGGCACCAGCAAATTAAAGGCGAGATTAAGTAGCAGACTCTCCCGCTTTTCAGGCAATTCAGTTTCAGACTCGTTGGGTGTTGTGGAATCCGGGTTTTGCATAGGTAAATAGGGCGTCTTAGGCTTTGCAGCATTGTAACGGCTGGCGAACGATTGTCGAGAAACGGCGGTGTTTATTTGTTTAGCTATAGCTTTTATGCGAAGTTTAGCTTCGTTTTTGTATTTCAGTTCAAAGATATTATTGAAATGCCCCAAGTATTGATCTATTAATTTATACCAATTGAAATATTTATTAGGTATGGATTGTAAGTTATTAATATATAAGGGAATAATATCCTATTATGAGCAACATAGACGCGGAATCAGAAGTGCAGGGAACGGCTTTAGTAGAGCCTGAAATGGGTGATTTGTTAGTTGCGTACCTTAATCAACTAGGTGTTGAGTATGTGTTCGGAGTTCCAGGAGGCGCAATTGAACCCCTGTACAACGCGCTGGCTCGCAGCGAACGCCAAGGTGGTGTGCGCGCGGTGGTTGCTCGACATGAAACCGGTGCAGCCTTTATGGCCGATGGTTATGCCAGAAACACCGGCAAACTGGGCGTCTGCTGCTCAACCACAGGGCCTGGCGCCACCAATATGATCACTGGCGTTGCGTCTGCCTATGAAAACAACGTGCCCATGCTGGTTATTACTGCGCAAACCGCTATCTCTACCTTCGGTAAAGGTGCTATTCAAGATTCGTCCTGTACAGGCATCAACACCGTTGGCCTCTACCAACACTGCACCAGATACAACACATTGATTTCCCACCCCGCACAATTTGAACACAAGCTTGCGGCGGCCATTATGTCTGCCATGGGCTCACCGGCTGGGCCAGCGCACATCAGTGTGCCTCGGGATGTTATGGCGCTGCATGCACCAGTCAGTCAACCGACTTACGCTCTAAATAAGCTGTTAGACCGCCCTACACTTATAGATGAGACTGCTGTTGACGCCCTTTATGATGAAATTACTCATGCTAAAAAACCAATTTTTATTATTGGTGATGAGGCTTGTAACGCGATGTCCGGAATTTTGTCGCTGGCTACTGCGGCTAGTGCAGAGATTATTGTTACTCCTCACGGTAAAGGCATGGTCAGCCCCTATCACCCGTTGTTTAAGGGGGTAATTGGTTTTGCAGGTCACGAGTCGGCGAAGCAGCTTCTAGCGGACCCCAATGTTGATCTAGTTGTCGCTATAGGCGCTAGGTTTGGCGAGTTTTCGAGTAATGCTTGGGACACTAAAACTCTCTTAACTAATCGATTGGTCCATGTTGAATCCACAGACGCAAACCTCACTAGAACACCCATGGCAAAACTGCATGTTCGCGGTTGTTTAGAGAGTATCTTTTCTCGATTAGCCGACCGGTATAAGGCTGACCCTAGACTTAATATGAAGTTAGTACCCCCAGATACCGAAGAGCAGGACGAAGAGTTTGAGGCACCGCTGGAGATGCATTTCGAATGCGACGATATGGAGGCCTTCAACAGCCCCAATAAACCTATAACGCCACAGAGATTAATGCGCGACCTGCCTTCATTATTTCCGCCTAATACTAAATACCTTGCTGATTCCGGGAATAGTTTTGCTTGGGCTACCCATTACCTGCATCCCTATGATCGACGATTTGCAGGCATGCGAGAGCGGGGTGGTCTGTTTAGTGCCTCCATGGACTTCGCGTCTATGGGTTGGGCGATCGGTAGTGCGATTGGTACGGCTCTGGCCGCACCTAATATTCCTGTTGTCTGCTTGACAGGAGACGGCAGTTGGTTGATGAGTGGGCAGGAGTTGACGGTTGCTGTTGAAGAGAGTTTAACGGTCATTTTTATTGTCCTAAATGACAGCGCTTACGGAATGGTTAAGCATGGGCAGATGCTAACAGGGGCTGAGCGCACCGCGAATCAACTGACTAAGGTTGATTTCTGTGCTCTCGCCAAAGCGATGGGCGCAGATGCCGTCGTCATTGATTCGCCCAGTCAGCTGAATGGGCTTGATATCAAAGCGATTTGTCGGAGAAATGGACCGACTGTGCTGGATGTTCGAATAGATAAGGAGCAAGCACCGCCAATCCGCTTGCGGACTAATGTTTTGAAAAGCGTCAAAGGTTAGTGCTATCACCGAGACTATAACCACCAAAATCTGGTCCGAAACTGTCGCTCCAGATAATCCATTTGCCGCGGCTAGCTGTCATTGCTCCGGGTTTGACGTCTATGGCGACCTGCTAAAAAACGCCAGTTACATAGACTACTTGTATTTGCTATTTAGGCTTGAACCCCCGACTAAGACTCAGTCCCTAATTCTTGAAGGACTTGCGATAGCCCTTGCTAACTTAGGACCTAGAGATCATGCGATTAGAGCGGCGATGAATTCTGGTGTTGGAGGCTCGACTCACCCCTCAGCTCTTATAGCGGCTATTGCTGTTGGTGCAGGTAATTTGGGTGGTTCTAGGGAGGTTGTCCACTGTGTCGGGTACTGGCAGGAGTGCGGTACTGATATTAATCAATGGGTAGAGTTAATTGGTAACCCGCCAGAGCAGGAGCGCCTCGATGTTTGGCTACCCATGGAGCATGCCCCAGGTTTCGATCCTAACGGTGTGAGCTGTCCTTCTCCTGTTTTACAAACGCTTGAACATCTTGCTGCCGTTGGGCAAACGACGCACCTTTGCTGGCTGCTAGAAAATCGTCTTGCACTAGAAGACGCAGCTAAATGTCCACTAGCTTTTACTGGTGTTGCAGGTGCTGCTTTTTATGATTTGGAATTGGCGCCAGAGCAAGCCGAAATGCTCTTCCTTTTACTACGACTACCAGGGGCAGCCGTACATGCCCTCGAACAAGAAAAGCTTGGTTGGCGTAAATATCCGTTTTTTTCGAAAGGCTTCAAAGTAACAGAGTGATCTATCAAACAGTATCAGAGAATTTTGCATGGGCCATCACAGTAAATTAGAGAAATATGAAGATAATTGGCAAACCTCTATGGGTGGATGGTTTCCGGGTGAAAAGGTATTGCTGCGCGGGAAAAACGTTTTTACCGAGCTCAATGATAAATCCTGGATGGAATACCTTTTATTTGCGGCAACAGGCAGAGAGTCCGCAAAGATCGCCAAACTCATGGAGGGGATGTGGGTAATTTGCACAAGCTTTCCGGACCCACGAATTTGGAATAATCGAGTGTCTGCCTTAGCGGGTACAACTCGGTCAACTGGAGCTTTAGCTGCTGCGGCTTCGGTTGCGGTAACTGTAGCCACCTTATATGGGTTGAAACCCATTAAGGGAGCATCTGACTTTTTGTATCGGGCCAAAAAATATAGTTCCAACAAGCGGGCCCTAGAGGAGTTTATTAAGCAGGAGTTGAAAACGCATCGGTCCATTTATGGCTTTGGAAGACCACTCATAAATGCCGATGAGAGGATTGAGCCGATGGTGGATTTTGCTAAATCAATTGATTGTGGCGACGGAGATTTTCTTAAATTAGTGTTTGAGGTAGAAGATATATTAGTAAATTCGAGGTTTCGGTATAGAGCCAATATAGCAGTAGTTTGTGCTGGCTTGTTAGCAGATGTGGCAATGCTGCCAGAGGATTTTTATAACATGATGATACTAGGGTTTTCTGGGGGTGCTATGCCATGTTTTATAGACGCATCCAAACAGCAAGAAGGATGTTTTTTTCCCTTACGAACTTCTCAGCTAAATTATATAGGGGCTGAGAAGGACAAGCACTGGAGGGTGTGAATAATGAAAATATTTTTTGGAACATTATTGGTCTTAGTTTCGATGTCAGTTTTAGCCGATTCTGAAAGTGACGTTGAAGAGCTAGAGCTAGCAGGGTTCTATGGTGATGATGATTTTGTCTCTATTGCCACGGGTGAAGTCCAACCAATAGCCAAGGCCCCAGCGGTAGCTTCAGTGATCACTGCTGAGCAAATGCGAGCCATGGGCGTGCGTGATATTGATCAAGCATTAGAAACCGTTCCAGGTTTACATGTCGGGCGCGATATCATTGGCTATAACCCCCTATACACATTCCGTGGTATTAGCGCAGATTTCAATCCACAGGTTCTGATGTTGATCAACGGCATACCCATTACAAACTTATTTCAGGGCGATCGTAATGTAGTTTGGGGTGGTATGCCTATTGAGGCCATTTCTCGGATCGAAGTTATTCGTGGTCCCGGCTCGGCGCTTTATGGCGCAGATGCATTTGCCGGAGTAATCAATATAGTGACAAAGAGTGCGAAGGAAATAGAGTCAGGTACGATTGGGGCCAGTATTGGGAGTTTTAACTCACGTGATTTATGGTTTGCAAAAGCGGGCGCTACTGGTGATCTTTCCTATTCTGCCGTTGTCGAGATTCATGAAACAGACGGTGCTAAGCCTATCATTGATAGTGACGCCCAAAGTTTTCTTGATGCTATCACCGGAACACAGGCATCGAATGCTCCCGGACACGTAAATCTGCAGCGAGACAATATTGACGCACGCTTTGAGGTTGAATATAAAAAATTACTCGTGCGAAGTGGCGTACAAATAAGAGACCACTTTGGCGATGGGGCGGGAGCAGCTCAGACTTTAAATTTTGGCAATACCTTTAATAGCAAACGTTACAATATAGATATTACCTACGAAGATGAGTTTTTTGACAATCTAGCTGTTGCATTCCAGCTGAGTCACCTCGATACATCCCAAGAAGTCGAAGGCGATTTTGTTGTTTTCCCTGAGGGCTCTACCGGCCCATTCCTGGATCCATTTGGGGTTCCTATCTTTGGCGTCTTCCCCGAGGGCGTCATTGGCAGCCCAGAAATTTTTGAGAACCATACTCGAGCAGGATTTACTGCAAAATATGATGCTATTGAAAAGCATGACATCAGCTTTGGATCTGGTTACTACAATGGTGAAATCGATAAGGTTACCGAACAAAAGAACTTCGGTATTAACCCGTTAACTTTGCTGCCAATTCTACCGGGAGATCCCGTTATAGACGTATCGGATACGCCCTTTGTATTTTTGACGGAAGATCAGCGTGAAAACACCTATGCGTACATTCAAGATGTCTGGCGTTTTTCTAATGATTGGGAGCTCACCGCTGGTTTGCGCCATGATAATTATTCCGACTTTGGTGGGACTACAAACCCGCGCTTGGCGTTAGTCTGGTCGACGGCTTACCAGCTGACAACTAAATTACTCTATGGGGAGGCATTTAGGGCTCCGTCGTTTGCTCAGACTCGTGCCATCAACAACCCGCTCATTTTGGGAAACATTGAACTCAAACCGGAGCAGATAAAAAGCTATGAGTTGGCCTTTGATTATCGCCCAAGTTATGACCTCACCCTTAACATGAACTTTTTTTACTATGATTGGACTGACATCATTCAGTTTGTACCCGACAACAGTGGTAGTTCTAGAACGGCTCAAAATGCGGGTGAGCAAACCGGTAAAGGGTTAGAAGTTGAAGCGAAATGGTCTGTGTCAGAAAGCTTGGTCTTAAGTGGTAACTTTGCCTGGCAGGATTCTCAGGACGAATTGGCTGATGCCCCTGCGGCAAACTCCCCAGAGAAACAGCTGTATCTGCGGAGTGACTGGACGATGAATAATGGCTGGCGCATGAATATGCAAGCCAACTGGGTGATCGGCCGTAACCGTGTTGTTGGCGACCTACGAGACCCCGTCGATGACTATGTGTTAGTTGATATGAATCTTAGAAAAGTTCTTTCTGACCACATTGAAGTGGCCTTAATTATTAACAATTTGTTGGACGAGGACGTTTATGAACCGAGTCCAAATGCAATGCCAGTACCCTTTATTCCCAATGACTTACCACTCGCTGGGCGTAGTTTTTTAGGAGAGATTCGCTACAAGTTTTAACCATGACTGCCATTTTGACTATGACCGCTATCTGGAGATAGGGTATTAAAATTAACGGATTAATCAAAAACTTTCTCATGATTGTGCTGACTGTTATGTCTCAGTCGGCTCTCTCATTAGAACCTCCGCCGATTGGTAGCGATACTAATAGTAATTTGGTCGTGGTCTACCCCGAGGTTCGCCAGCCTTTTCTTAAGGTCTATCAGACTATTGCAAAAGGTGCCGCTGAAGGGTTTGCCGGGGCCACGTCTGAGTTCATGCTCAGAGAGGAATTACCCCCCAGCGATCTAGGCACACAGCTGTCCGATAGTTTAGTCGTTGCTCTGGGAGGGCGCGGGGTTAAGCAACTGCAGTCATTGGAGTTGGCTCACCCTCTGGTGGTTGGTGCTGTAAGTCGGGAGATTCCCGATGTCTTCGGGCTGACCATGATCCCCGACTCTTCCATTATTGCCAATAGGCTAAAAATACTGGCCCCAATGACAACGCGGGTTTTTGTCGTTGTTCGGGATGAAAATGCAGTGGTAGATCTAAAGTTCGCTCAGCTGGAGTTCAATAATGTCGGCGTACAACTCATTATCAAAGAGGTCAAAGATGTTCGCGGTGCGGCAGGCAGTTATAGAGAAATTGTCAGGAGTTTGGGAAAGGGGGATGCAGTGTGGATTCCCTCCGGAGATCGGTTTGTCAGTAACGCACTTTTGTCGATTTTGCTCCAGGCTTCTTGGAAATCAGAATTTATCGTCTTTTCATCTAACCCAACCCATGTGAAGCGAGGGGCGTATTTCTCGGTGTACCCGGATAACTTCAAGATGGGGGTATGTCTAGGAGAGCTCGCCCGTGAAATTGCGCAAGGAAGTCAGCAGGCTGCGAAAATGGAGCCACTGAAACATGTGTTTGTCACTGTCAACGAGCGAACCAGCAATCACCTTGGCATTCAACTAACCGACGAGATGAAGCAGCATATTGATCTCGTACTTCCTGCGCGGTGACCATTGATGAATAGGCCCTATAAGCGTTGGTTTGATCGGCTCCAATTCAGGCGTCAGCTCTCGGTGATCTTTATCGTGGGCATTATTGTTCTGACCCTGATCACCTCATTTGTAGTGAGCAAGGTCTCGACAGTTATTATTACGGAACAACAAATCAAGCAGGGGCTTCAAGTCACAGAATCTCTGGCAAGTCAGAGTGAGCTGGCCTTGCTGTACCAAAGCGCCGAGTCAGCACGAGATATTGCCGAAAGTGCCATCAACTTCCCTGAGGTTAAAGGCATCAGAATCATGACGGAGAAGAGTGAAGAGCTTTTTCAGCTAGGCAAAGTCTATCCAGATATTGACCAGGTAGAGGTCAAGGTAAAGTCCCCGACTCTAGTGGTGGAAGATAGAAATTTTTGGCTATTTTCTGCCCCAGTCATGTCAACCCAAGACTACGACAACCAACTCAATATTTTGCCGGACGACCAAGTTAGTTTTCTATTGGGCTACATTACAGTGTTAGTGGGCAAGGACACTCAGCTACTCATGCAAAGTGGCATTTTGCGCAGTAACCTAGTTATCTCCAGTAGTCTCGCCAGTATTCTTTTAGTGCTGCTGCTCATGATTTCCCGTCGTGTCACTAAGCCCATTGAGCATTTATCGCAAACCATGAAACGTGCCCAGACCGGGGACAGTTTAATCCGGGCTGAGATTGAAGGTCCCAGTGACATAACCGACATGCAGACCTCGTTTAATAGCATGATGGAGGTGTTAGAGCGTCGTCAGGACGAACTTCATGTGGCCATGCAGTCGGCGCTGGACTCGGCCAAGGCCAAAGGTGAATTTGCCGCCAATGTCACCCATGAGTTACGCACACCCATGAACGCGGTGTTGGGGATGTTAGATTTATTGCTGACGATGGGGCTTACTTTAAAACAGCAAGAATATGTTGAGACGGCTAAGTCGTCTGGCCATGCTTTACTATCTCTGATTGACGAAGTATTGAATTTTTCTGAAGCGGATGCAGGCAAAATCAATATCATCAACAAAGACTGTGCCTTGCAAAACACCCTAGATGATGTGGTCGGACTACTGGCCAGCCAAGCATTAAAAAAACATATCGATATTGGCTATACCGTGGCAGACAATGTTCCAAAAATTGTCACTGCAGATGGAGCGCGGCTGCGGCAAGTGCTTATCAATTTAGTTGGTAATTCTATTAAATTTACTGACAGAGGTGAGGTGTCTATCTTTGTCAGTGCTGTGGGTTCAGGTACTGCTAAACGCAATGTATCTGCTCTGTATTTTAGAGTGGTCGACAGCGGCATTGGTATCGACGAAGAGAACCAAAAGAAAATCTTTGAAGCCTTTACCCAGGTAGATGCGTCCACGACCAAACAATATCCGGGTACTGGGTTAGGCCTGGCTATCTCCCGGCAGCTCGTTGAGCTGATGGGTGGTCATATTTCGGTGTCTAGTGAGTTGGGCCGCGGTAGTGAATTTAGTTTTACCCTACCTATCGTAGCCTTAGACGATGTTAGTGCTGAGCCTGTTCACCCCGAGCTCAAGGGGTTACGCGCTCTGTTTGTGAGCAAAGCAACGGTGATGAGGTCGTTTGCCAAGCACAGTCTTAAGGAGCTAGGTCTAACCGTAATTACCGCTCGTTCGGGTCTCGAGGCATTCAAGATAGTGCGCAGCTGTGTTTCTGGTGAGACTTTTGACGTGTTATTTGTCGATGAAGACATGGTAGATATTAGGCTCAATGACTTTATTAGAATCATGTCGGACGAGCCAAGCTTTAATGATGAGTTGACCGTGATTCTAAGTAACCCTTGGGCGGCAGATGATCATGCCAGCGCGCCGCAATTACCGCGTATGAATAAGCCCCTTAAGTCCGATTCGTTTCTAACTCTATTGCGCAGCCATTTCATGGATGACAAAGGCAATGTTTCATCAGCAGCAACCGTGGTAGATATTAAGCCCAACAAAACCTGCACAGTGTTAGTCGTCGATGACAATAGAGCTAACCAGCAGGTAGCTGTGGGTATGTTAGATAAATTAGGCTGCGTGTCTAAGGTTGCCAATAATGGTCGCGAGGCAGTCGAAGCTGTTTTACGCAGCCATTTCGATATGGTGCTTATGGACTGCAATATGCCCGTGATGAGCGGCTATGACACCACTAAACAGCTGCGTATGTATGAGGGCGATACTGCTGGTACATTACCTATTATTGCCATGACCGCCAATAATTCAATGACCGAGTCTGACCGCTGTAAAGAGTCGGGCATGAATGACTTTCTGGCTAAGCCTCTTAGCTTGGTTGGTCTCAGGGAGCAACTAGAGAAATGGGCTCAGCTAACCTGTACCGACGTACTGCGCGCGGCAGAACCCAGAGCTGAGTACTTGGTGCATAACGATGATCACGAAAGCCGTCAGGTTTCTAACAATGGCGCGTTAGAGGTATCTGAAGTTCAAAAAGCAGCTGGGGTTCAAGAGGTGACCGATCATGATGCCTCGCCGCTCAGCTATGACCCAAAGGTTATGGCGTCTCTAAAAGAAGCCGTCGGCGATGCTGTGGGTTCTTTGATTGAAGCCTTTCAGGAAGATATGGTTATTTATTTGGACAACCTATCCAAGGCTATTAAGGACAATGACGCGCTACAGATTCGCCAAATAGCTCATACTATTAAAGGCAGTACATCCAATTTTGGTGCCCGTGAATTGGTCAAACACAGCAAAGAGCTTGAGGACCGTACCGAGCTCGACGATACGCGCGACGCGGCAGTTTATGCAGAGCGCATTGCTACCGCCTTTAGTGCATTGACCATCGACCTTGACCAAGAAGTGTCTTTGGTAGGCCAGATCGATAAGGTCAGCGTGAGCTCCCTAGAACAGCGTTATCGTATTCTAGTGGTCGACGACGATCGTTCACTTAGGCTGTTGTTAGTCAATGCATTTAAGCGAGAAGACTATGAGTTAGAAGAAGCCACTAATGGTGCCCAGGCGATCGAGATTTGTCAGCGACGCATGCCTGACCTGATACTAATGGATGCAGTGATGCCAGAGATGGACGGCTTTGATGCATGCCAAGCGATCCGCGAAATTCCCCTAGGCGCCGATATCCCCGTATTAATGATCACAGGTCTCGAAGACGAAGAATCTATTATTAGAGCTTTTTCTTCTGGTGCCACAGATTATATTTCCAAGCCGATAAACTTTTCGGTCATGAAGCAGCGAGTAGCGCGACTCATTAAAGCCAATAAGGCCGAAAAGCACGTCAAACAGTTGGCCTACCACGACACCCTAACCAGCCTGCCAAATAGGGCTAATCTGATGCAGCATCTGCGTCTGGTTGTCGAACATGCAGCAGAAGAAAATGACAAATTTGCGATTCTATTCCTCGATCTAGATCGCTTTAAAATGATCAATAACACCATGGGTCATGACGTAGGCGATCTGCTATTAAAGGCTGTGTCCGATCGAGTTCGCAACTGTGTGCGCGACCAAGACTTTATTGCCCGGCTAGGCGGTGACGAATTTACTATCGTGCTAGAAAAGATCAAAGGCCCACAGACAGCTGCAAAGGTTGCAGAGAAAATTTGTCTGTCGCTCAACCAGCCTTTTGTCTTTATGCGCAAAAAAATGTTTGTTACCACCAGCATCGGCATTTCTATTTTTCCCGATAATGGCGGTGATGTAATCGACCTCATTAAACATGCCGACTCGGCGATGTTTAAAGCCAAAGAAAAACGCAACGACTACTGTTTTTATCAGACTGGCATGGAAGCAGAAATAGCTGAGCGATTAGAGATGGAGCGAGAACTTCGCCAAGCCATTGAGCGAGATGAATTGGTGCTGTTTTACCAGCCCAAGATTGATTTTAAAACCGGCAAGCTCACCGGTGCCGAAGCACTGGTACGCTGGGAACATCCCACAGAGGGGATTATTGGCCCCAACGTATGTATTCCATTGGCCGAAGAGAGCGGTCTTATTAACAAACTCAGTGACTGGGTGCTGGAAGAGGGCGCGCGGCAGCTAAAACTGTGGATTAATAAAGGCTATAAACTGAGTCTAGCACTCAATCTCTCAGTTAAAGACCTCATGGCCGAAGAGTTACACGGCCAGCTAGAGAGCTTAATGAAGCGCAACAAACTCCCCAGAGGCGTTCTAGAAATAGAAATCACCGAAAGCACATTAATGAATCACCCAGAGCTCATGAGCACAGAGTTAGTCAAAATCAAAAAGCTCGGCATCACCGTTGCTATCGATGATTTTGGCAGCGGTTACTCCTCATTAAATTATCTAAAACGCCTGCCCGTCGATGTGCTCAAAATCGACCGCTCGTTTATTCAAGACATTGAAACAGACCCCAGCGACAGCGCCATTGTTTCCGGCATTGTGGCACTGGCAGAAACCCTGAACATGGAAACCGTTGCCGAAGGGGTCGAGACAGAAGGTCAGAGAGCAATACTCAAAAAGCTGGGCTGCAATAGTTTTCAGGGTTATCTGGTGGCCAAGCCTAAGCCTGCCGATAAGTTTGAAGAACAATTCTTGGTAAACAGCAAAACTAAAGCACTGAACGCGCACTAGCATTCAAAGCTGTGTGATAATGACCGCCAGATTTTCTAGTCGTTGACGTTTCTTTAGAGAGCAGTATGAGTCAGTATTTTTCTATTCACCCCGAAAACCCCCAGCAGCGTTTAATTGCCCAGGCCGCAGAGATCGTTCGCCGCGGCGGCGTAATCGTGTATCCCACAGACTCAGTCTATGCCCTAGGTTGCCATATTGGTGACAAGCAAGCTCTAGAGCGTATCCGAGCTATTCGTCAGGTCGACAAACACCATAATTTTACATTGATGTGCCGAGACCTCTCCGAGTTAGCCAACTATGCGCGGGTTGATAACAGCGATTTCCGTATACTTAAAGCCAGCACCCCAGGCCCATTTACGTTTATTCTGCCGGCCACCTCCGAAGTACCCAAAAGACTAATGCACCCCAAGCGGAAAACCATTGGTATCCGTGTGCCAGACAGTGCCATTTCCCAGGCGCTACTCGCTGAACTGGGCGAGCCTATGATGAGCGTGACCCTGATTATGCCCAACGACCAATACCCGCTTGCCGACCCCTACGATATCCGCCAAACCTTAGAATCTCAGGTCGACGCCATTATTGATGGTGGATCCTGCGGCCTCGAGCCCACCACGGTTGTGGATATGACCGGCGACCAGCCAGAGATTGCTCGGCAGGGCATGGGCGATTTTTCTAAAATCTGATATTGATGATGCTCCCGGGCAACATTGTGGTTATAATCGGTCGCTGAATACTGATGGGATATCAAGTGTCTAGCGAAGCCAACTCAACAAGCGAAAATCCGCCTGCAATCGACAGTTCGCCTGTAATCGACAGCGCAGACTCTACCGCTAAAAACGCCTCTGTGGCGACACCGCGTCCCCAACAAGAAGAAATGCCCTTTGCCATGGTGCAAGGCAAAGAACTTACGGTACTGCCCAAAGACCTCTATATTCCGCCAGATGCCCTAGAAGTTATTCTTGAGGCCTTCGAAGGCCCCCTAGATCTATTGCTCTACCTTATTCGACGCCAAAACCTCGACATCCTAGAAATCAACGTCGCTGAGATTACCCGTCAGTACATGAGCTATATCGATCTCATGACCACGATTCATCTCGAGCTGGCAGCAGAGTATCTAGTCATGGCCGCCATGTTGGCAGAAATAAAATCGCGCATGTTATTGCCCCGCCAGTCCGTAGAAGAAGACGAAGAGGGCGACCCCCGCGCAGAGTTGATTCGTCGACTGCAAGAATACGAACGCTTTAAAACTGCAGCCGAAGATGTCGACGAGATCCCGCGCATGGGCCGCGACATTCATCAGGCCAGTGCAGCAGCGCCAGACCGCGAACAGCAGCGTCCCGACCCAGAGGTCGATATGCGTGAAATATTAGCCGCATTGGCTGCCGTTTTACGTCGCGCAGAGATGTTCGAGAGCCACCAGATTGAGCGAGAAAAACTGTCTACCCGTGAGCGCATGTCTCAGGTGTTAGAGCACATTCGCGGCAACCAATTTGTGCCCTTTGTCAGCCTATTCAAAGAGTCAGAAGGGCGACTGGGTGTAGTAGTCACATTCCTCGCCGTTATGGAATTAATTAAAGAGTCATTAGTAGAGATTGTGCAAAGCGAATCTTTTGGTCCAATACACGTAAAAGCCAGAACATCATGAACCCAGACTTGATCAGAAAAATTATTGAAGGCGCGCTGTTAGCAGCGGGCAAACCCCTCGACATTCCAAGGCTTGAAAGTCTGTTTGACGAAGACGAGCGGCCGCCTCGAGACCAGATACAGGCAGCCCTCGAAGAGATCGACAGCGACTGTCGCGAGCGCGGCTTCGAACTAAAGCAGGTCGCCAGCGGCTACAGATTCCAAGTGCGCCAAGAATTGGCCAGCTGGATCAATCGCCTCTGGGAAGAAAAGCCCAAGCGCTACTCCAGAGCCATGCTCGAGACATTGTCACTTATCGCCTACCGCCAGCCCCTTACCCGAGGTGATATTGAGCTGGTCCGTGGTGTTGCCGTGAGTTCCGATATTATTAAAACCCTGCAAGAGCGCGACTGGGTGCGGGTGGTTGGCTATAGGGATGTACCCGGCAAGCCAGCGCTTTACGCGACCACCAAACAGTTTCTTGATTACTTTAACCTCAAGAGTTTAGAGCACCTGCCTGCACTGGGTGACATCAAAGATCTGTCCGAGTTAGACCCTGAGCTGGAGCTCAGTTTGGCTGTTAAAGCTGGCGATACGGGTTCACTGTCCGCAGTTCCCCCCGTACCCGCTATTCCTTTGGCTGCCAATGACGAATTTGAGTTGAATCAGCAAGTTGATGGCGCGGACGAAGAGTCCGTTGCTGACGTTGATCCGCAGCCCCCTGAACTCGACACAGAGATAGAAAGCCCTGTGTCACCTGAAACGAGTGACACCCCCAGCCATGAGTGAAAAATTACAGAAACTGTTAGCCACCGCAGGTCTTGGCTCGCGCCGCGAATTAGAGAAATGGATATCGGCAGGCCGTGTATCGGTCAATGGCTCCCTGTCTAAATTAGGCGATCGCGCAGAATCAGACGACCGCATTATGGTCGATGGCCGCACCATTAAAATCGTTATTGACGACAGCCCCAGAGTACTGATGTACAGCAAGCCAGAGGGCGAAGTGAGCACCACCAACGACCCCGACGGCAGACCCACCGTTTTTGACAAGCTACCGCGCCTAACCCGCGGCCGCTGGATCGCCATTGGCCGTCTCGACATTAACACCAGTGGTTTGCTGCTATTTACCAATCACGGTGAGCTGGCTAATCGATTGATGCACCCGTCCTACGAAGTAAAGCGCGAATATATGGCACGTATTCATGGTGAAGTAGACGAGGCGATGATTAAGCGTCTGACCGACGGCGTTATTCTCGACGATGGTATTGCCAAGTTTCAAACGGTTAAAGCCCAGCATGCGCGCAACGCCGATGAGCGTGGCGGCAGTAACAACTGGTTCCGGGTAATTCTTGCCGAGGGCCGTACTCGCGAAGTGCGTCGTCTGTGGGAATCTCAAGATGTCGAGGTCAACCGCCTCAAGCGTATTAGCTACGGCCCAATCGAGCTGCCGTCTATTGTGCGTAAATCACAATTTATCGAGCTCGACCCCAAACAGGTGGTTTCCCTGTTTCGTGCCGTGGCTCTTAAGCCGCCAAGATTTTCTGAAAAGAATGTCTATCGGGACATCCGCGAGCGCAAAGAGAAGAAGCTGCGCGCCCGAGGTGATACTAGAAAGCTCTAAACTAAGTGCTCTAAATTAGTAGCTCTAAATTAGTAGCTCTAAATCAAGGGCTCTAAATCAAGAGCTCTAAATCATCTGTTTTGGGCTTTGATCGACTGGCCATTAACGCCAGTACTGTCAGGGCCCAGCAGATACAGATAGGTCGGCATAATCTCTGCTGCGGTTTTAAGGTCATTGGGGTTTTCTGCCGGAAAAGCCTGAGCACGCATAGTCGTCGCTGTAGCGCCGGGATCAATGGCGTTTAAGCGCACCGACCCCAAATCCTCTAACTCTGCTGCCCAAGTCTGCACCATGCCCTCTATGGCAAATTTGGACACCGCATAAGCGCCCCAAAAAGCACGCCCAACCTTGCCAACACCAGACGAAGTGAAAATCACCGAAGCATCGGCAGACTTTTCCAGTACAGGCATAAGCGCCTGAGTCATCTGAAACTGGGCCGTCACATTGACCTTTATCACCCGGTCCCAGACGTCCTGGCGATAGTTACTTAAAGGCGTGCGCTGGCCAAGAATACCTGCATTTAAAAGCAAGCCGTCCAAACGACCAAACTGGTTATCTATATTGAGCGCGAGCTCGTTATAGTCATCCTCAGTGGCACCCTCTAAATCGATGGGGTATATCACCGGCTCATGGCCTTGGGCAGCCAATATGTCGTCGTACACCTGCTCTAATTTGGCAACAGTTCTACCCGCCAAGATCACTTTTGCACCAGCCGCAGCGCAGGCCATAGCGGCCGCTTTGCCTATGCCATCACCAGCACCGGTAATCAAAATAATACGGTCCTGCAGTAACGTTGGGCTAGCCTGATACTGAATAATTTGGTCTGCTGAGAGCACGCTGGGTTCCTTGTTTAAAACAGTAGTGAATGCAGCTCATGGGACTGATCAACAACCCAGTCGGCATTCCAATGGTGAATATTTTCGCCAGCTTCTATATAGCCCCAACCAGCAGCCACAGTGGCCATGCCCGCGGCACGTCCCGCATCAATATCCCGCACATGGTCACCCACATACAGGCACTTGTCAGGAGCAATATTAATCTGTGAGCAGGCCAGGTACATGGCTTCAGGGTCTGGCTTGGGCAGGGCCACATGATCAGGGCAGATCACAGTCGCGGCGCTGTCCATGAGACCTAGCTCAATCAGAGCGGGCTCGGTATATTTCCAAGGCTTATTGGTCACAATACCCCAGGGAATATTGCGCGTAGAGCACTCGTCAAGCACCTGCTGCAGGCCAGCAAAAAGGGCCGTTTTATCGGCCAGATTACTCAGGTACAGAGCCAAAAACTCTTCCCGCAAGGTTTCAAATTGAGGGTGGTCAGTGGGCATATCAAAGCCCCGCTGAATCAAGCCTACACTGCCGTTAGTCACACAGGTACGAATCACCTCATCAGCCAAGGGCTCGCGGCCGTGGCGCTGCAGTTGAATTTTCAGGGCAGTAATAAAGTCTGGTGCTGTATCCAGCAGGGTGCCGTCTAAATCAAACAGCAGAGCGTCAAAATTGAGCATAGTTTAGGCCGGCTTGCGGGCGCAGATCATGTAGTTAACATCCACATCGCGCTCATCTAATTTATAGGTTTTAGTGATGGGGTTATAGAGCAGCCCCGTCATTTGGTCGATCTCTAAACCGGCCTCACGAATCCATTGGCCCAACTCAGAGGGGCGAATAAACTTGCTGTATTCGTGGGTGCCCTTAGGCAACATGCGCAGCACATATTCCACACCGATCACCGCAAATAGGTACGACTTGGGGTTGCGATTAATAGTCGAGAAAAACACAGTGCCACCGGGTTTGGTCATAGCGGCACAGGCGGCAACCACAGAGCTTGGGTCGGGCACATGTTCCAGCATTTCCAAGCAGGTCACAGTATCAAAGGCTTCACCATGGGTTTCGGCGTAGTCTTCTGCGGTTGATTTTACATAGTTCACCGCAACCCCAGACTCGAGCTTATGCAAATTGCCTACGGCCAATGGCGCGTCGCCCATATCTATACCAGTCACCACAGCACCGCGCTGAGCTAGAGCCTCACAGAGAATCCCGCCGCCGCAGCCAACGTCTAATATATTCTTTTCGGCAACCGGTGCCAGCACATCAATCCAGTTGGCGCGCAGAGGGTTAATGTCGTGCAGCGGCTTAAATTCACTGTTTCTGTCCCACCAGCGGCTAGCCAGTTCTTCAAACTTGCGAATTTCATGGGGATCAACATTTTGTGTTTTAGACATTAGCTTGTTCCGGTTTTTTTAAGAGCTACTTTCAGCTCGAGTGTCGCTGTAGATAAAGTGTCGTTTTAGATAAGGTGCCACTTTAGACAAACTGCCATTTTAGGCAAAGCGCCATTTAAGACAAAGCGCCATTTTAGACAAAGTGCCGCTCAGCCAAACTACCATTATAGAATTTTGTTACGCCACTCATTGGCCGTCTGGATCAAGCTGTGCTTATTGAGTGTCGTTAACTCACCGTCTGCGAGTAGAGGTTTGCCAGCGACCCAGCTGTGGCTCACCCGGTGGCCCACATTGGTATAAACCAGCTGTGACTCCGGATTATACAGCGGTTGCTGAGAGATAGAATCCATTTTAACAGCTATAAAATCCGCTGACTTACCCGCCTCTAAGCTACCAATCTCATCGTCCCAACCCAGAGCCTTAGCGCCATTAATAGTGGCCATGCGCAGCGCTGCGTGGGCATTCAGGGCCGAGGGGTCATTGGCTACGCCCTTGGCTAGTAGTGCTGCGGTTTTGAGTTCGCTAAATAGATCTAAGTCGTTGTTGCTGGCCGCGCCGTCAGTGCCTAGAGCCACATTAATGCCCGCATCCATAAGCTCAGACACAGGGCAAAAGCCACTGGCAAGCTTAAGGTTGGACTCAGGGCAGTGCACAACATGGCAGTTATGGTCCTGCACCAGCTTAATGTCTTCAGGGGCTATCTGGGTCATATGCACAAGCTGCGTCTGGGGTAACAGCAGGCCAAGATTACACAGGCGCTGCAGAGGGCGACAGCCGTATTGCTCCAGAGACTCGCTAACTTCACCGGCGGTTTCATGGCAGTGAATATGAATAGCCATATCCAGCTCATTGGCATAGGTCGAGATAACCTGCATGGCATCGTCAGACACCGAATAGGGAGCATGGGGTGCGCAGGCCACTTTAATCAGTGACTGGCCACTGTACTTGTCATTGAGGCGCAACCCTTTGTGAATGTAGTCATTAGCGTCTTTACCGTAGGCCGTGGGTGCGTCGATTACCGTAAAGCCAATCTGGCAGCGCATGCCGGCACTGCGCACAGCTTCGGCGATGGCCTCATCGAAAAAATACATATCCGCAAAGCAGGTGGTGCCACTGGCGATCATCTCAGCCATGGCGATATTGGTGCCGTCGCGCACAAACTCTTCGCTCACATGGGTGGCTTCGGCTGGCCATATATGGTCTTCAAGCCAGGGGCGCAGGGCATAATCATCGGCATAACCACGCAGCAATGTCATGGCACTGTGGCCGTGAGCATTAACCAGCCCTGGCATCACAACATGGTCGTCTAAATGCTCAACATGGGCAGCCTCAAAACGCTTTTCCGCTTCGACTCGGGGGTATATACCAATGATTTTTTCAGCGTCTACAGCCAGGCTGCAGTTTTCTAGTATTTGATTCTCTGGAACGATGGGAATAATCCATTTGCAATGGATTAATAAGTCTATTTTTGTCGCTTGCATGTCCACTCCTGAGTCAGCTTTTGGAGTATACCCAGTTTTTTCTGCGGTTTAAGTTATATAGGTGTTTTAGGGGCAATAAAAGCGAGAAAAGCCCCCTATAACTGTGTTAATATTTTGCCCATATTAGGGGTAGTAAAAGGGCTTATATTTAGGTGTTTTAGCGGGCTTTTTAAAGGCTCGTTTTTAATGCTCCCCAAGAACGTTTAATGGTGATGTGACTAGCCGCCATTAACCGGTAGTTAGCGAGCGGTCAACGCACGATTAACGCAAGACAAACGCACATTAAAATCAGGGAATAATGATAAATTATGGGTGATTTAGCGAAGGAAATTGTTCCGGTTAATATTGAGGACGAGCTCAAGCAGTCGTATCTCGACTATGCCATGAGTGTCATCGTCGGCAGGGCACTGCCCGATGTTCGCGATGGTCTAAAACCAGTGCACAGGCGCGTTCTGTTTGCCATGAGTGAGCTGAACAACGACTGGAACAAGGCTTACAAGAAATCTGCCCGTGTTGTAGGCGACGTGATCGGTAAGTATCACCCCCACGGTGACTCTGCGGTTTACGAGACAATCGTTCGTATGGCCCAGCCATTTTCCCTACGCTACATGCTGGTAGACGGTCAGGGTAACTTCGGTTCCGTAGACGGTGACTCAGCGGCGGCCATGCGATACACCGAAATCCGCATGACCAAAATTGCCCATATGCTGCTCGAAGATCTTGAAAAAGACACCGTCGACTTTGCGCCTAACTACGACGAAACCGAACAGATTCCCGTGGTTATGCCAACCCGTGTGCCGGCCCTGCTAGTGAATGGCTCCTCCGGTATTGCCGTAGGTATGGCCACCAATATTCCGCCCCACAACCTGACCGAAGTGGTTAAAGGCTGTCTGGCTCTTATCGAAAACCCCGAAATTACCATCGACGAACTGATGGAATACATCCCCGGTCCAGATTTCCCCACCGGCGCAATCATCAATGGTAAAGCAGGCATTATTCAGGCCTACCGCACAGGCCGTGGACGCATTTATATGCGCGCCGTTGCCGACATTGAAGTCAACGAAAAGACCAAGCGCGAAACCATAATCGTCACAGAGATCCCTTATCAGCTAAACAAGGCACGCCTCATTGAGCGTATTGCCGAATTAGTAAAAGAGAAAAAGCTAGAAGGTATCTCCGAGCTGCGTGATGAGTCCGACAAAGACGGCATGCGCATTGTTATCGAAATTAAGCGCGGTGAAGTAGGTGAGGTTGTTCTTAACAACCTGTACCAACAAACCCAGATGCAGAATGTATTTGGTATTAACGTGGTAGCACTGGTCGACGGCCAGCCGCGCATTCTCAATCTTAAGCAGATGCTCGAAGCCTTTGTTCGTCACCGCCGCGAAGTCGTCACACGCAGAACGATTTTCTTGCTGCGTAAGGCCCGTGAACGCGCCCATACATTGGAAGGCTTCGCCATTGCACTGGCCAATATCGACGAGATTATTGTACTCATTAAGAAATCGACAACCCCAGCAGATGCCCGTGAAGCATTGATAGCCCAAGGCTGGAACCCAGGTTCAGTGGTTGCCATGCTAGAACGTGCGGGCCCAGACGCCGCAAGACCTGAATGGCTAGAAGAGCAGTTTGGTCTGCGCGACGGCAAGTATTACCTGTCTCCAGAGCAAGCCAAAGACATTCTCGAGTTGCGCCTGCACCGTCTCACCGGTATGGAACACGACAAGATTATCGAAGAGTTTGCAGTCAAGTTAGAAGAGATTGCCGAGTATCAAGATATTCTGGGTGACCTCACTAGACTAATGACCGTGATTCGTGAAGAGCTAGAAGCTGTTGTCGAAGAGTTTGGCGACAAGCGTCGTAGCCAGATTATCGAATCTATGCACGACCTGACGGTTGAAGACCTGATCACTGAAGAAGACCGTGTAGTAACCATTTCCCACGGTGGCTATGCCAAAACTCAGCCATTGTCAGACTACCAGGCCCAGCGTCGCGGCGGCACAGGCAAGTCTGCTACTGCGGTTAAAGACGAAGATTTTGTAGAGCACTTGCTAGTAGCCAGCACTCACGCCACTATTTTGTGCTTTACCAACTTGGGTAAAGTGTACTGGCTCAAGGTCTACCAGATTCCCGTGGCCGGTCGCAACTCTCGCGGTCGCCCGGTGGTTAACCTGCTGCCTCTTGATGAAGGCGAGCGCATTAGCTCCATATTGCCCGTCGAAGAATACAGCGCCGACAAGTTTGTACTCATGGCAACCGCCAACGGCACCATTAAAAAGACCAGTCTCGAGCAGTATTCTCGTCCCCGTAGCGTCGGTTTGCGCGCGGTAGATTTGGTTGAAGGCGATCACTTGGTCGGCACCGCTATTATTGACGACAACAGCGACGTCATGCTGTTTAGCTCTGAAGGCAAGGCCGTGCGCTTTGCCAGCACCGACGCCCGCGCCATGGGTCGAGTGTCTAAAGGTGTGCGCGGCATGCGTCTGCCAGAGGGTCACGCCGTGATCTCAATGGTCATACCAGAAGAAGACGGCTTCCTATTAACCGTGTGTGAAAACGGTTACGGCAAGCGCACCAAAGTAGAAGAGTTCCCCACTAAAGGTCGTGGCGGCAAGGGCATGATTGCCATTCAAGCCAGCGAACGTAACGGGCCTTTAGTAGGCGCAACCCAGCTGTTCTCTGGTGACGAGATAATGCTTATCTCAGATCAGGGCACCATGGTTCGCACCAGAGGTGACGAAGTCTCTGTCGTTGGCCGTAACACCCAGGGAGTTCGTATTATTCGCCTGAAAGACAATGAAAATCTCGTAAGTCTGGCCCGTATTGCTGAGCCAGAGGAAGAGGAAGTTATAGAAGGCGAAGCGAAAGTCATCGAGGGCGAAGCGAAAGTTATAGAGGGCGAAGTAGACGTTAGCGGTGAAGTTTCAGATGCAGTTGATAACGAAACCACAGACGGCGACAGCGAAGAAGCTGCACCAGAGGAATAGGGCATATGTCAGAAGAAAACCCCCTACTGGGCCTTAGAGAAAAGATAGACGCGCTGGACCTGCAAATCATGCAGGCCATCAGCGACCGCGCCCGCTGTGCCCAGCAGGTTGCCGAAGTCAAAAAAGGCCAAGGCGACGACGTGTTTTACAAGCCCGAACGGGAAGCTCAGGTGCTGCGTCATATCATGGCCGAAAACGCAGGCCCCCTCGACAACGAAGAAATGGCACGCCTATTTAGGCAGATCATGTCCGCCTGCCTAGCCCTAGAAGAGCCCGTTAAAGTGGCGTTTCTAGGCCCCGAAGGTACCTTTACACAAGAAGCCGCGCTAAAGCACTTCGGTGACTCCGCCGTCAGCGTGCCCCAGGCCGCCATCGACGAAGTGTTCCGTGAAGTACTCGCCGGCTCCTGCAACTACGGTGTAGTCCCAGTCGAAAACAGCACAGAGGGCGTAATAAGCCATACCCTCGACAGCTTTATGGACTCCTCATTAAAGATTTGCGGCGAAGTCGAGTTGCGTATTCACCAGCACTTTATGACCGGCCCCAACACCAACAAAGACACCATCACTCGGGTGTACTCCCATGCCCAGTCATTGGCTCAGTGTCGCCAGTGGCTAAACAGTAACTACCCCAACATTGAGCGCGTGGCCGTGAGCAGCAATGCCGAAGCCGCCAAACGCGTGCAGGGTGAGTGGAACTCCGCCGCCATTGCTGGTGATATGGCCTGCGAACTCTACAACCTAGAGAAAATGTGGGAAAAAATTGAAGACCGCCCAGACAACTCAACTCGCTTCCTGATTATTGGTCGCGAAGAAGTGCCTCGCAGTGGCGACGACCGCACCTCCGTAGTCGTGTCTGTGCACAACAAACCCGGCGCACTGCATGACTTGCTCGAGCCATTCCGTCGTCACAATGTCGATATGACACGCCTAGAAAGCCGGCCGTCTCGCAACAGCAAATGGTCCTACGTATTCTTTATCGATCTAGTAGGGCACCTCGAAGATAAAGCGGTTGCCGACGTATTGGCAGAGCTGAGTACCTCGGTAGCGCAAATTAAGATTCTGGGGTCCTATCCGCGAGCAGTCCTTTAATTAAGAGCACTTTTTAATGAAGGGCATTTTGTAATAAAGAGCCACACCATCAACATTAATAACCTGGTACCCCTATGCCAACAGATGCAGCGCGTTCCAAGCCAACCATCAACCGTTTAGTGATTGTTGGCCTAGGCCTCATAGGGTCTAGCTTGGCTGCCGTTGCACGTAAAAAAGGCCTAGCACAGCAGGTTATCGGCATCTCCCGCCGAGAATCCACCCTAGAAATAGCATTGCAAATGGGCGTTATCGACCGTGCAGAGCCCAACCTAGCGGCCATAGCCAAAGAGTTAACCGCGGGCGATTTAGTAGTAATAGGCGTACCAACCCTAACCGTCCCCGCCGTATTGCAAGACTGTTTCGAACTGCTATCAGCCGACGTTAGCATCACCGATGTCGCCAGCGTAAAAGGTTCAGTCGTAGAGGCGGCCACTGCTATTTACTCTACTATGCCAGCGCAGTTAGTACCCGGGCACCCCATAGCAGGCTCAGAAAAAAGCGGTGTTACCGCGGCCAATACCGAGTTGTTCGTAGACCACCGTATTATTCTCACACCCAATAAAACCACTGGAGCCAAGCACCTAAAACTGGTGTCCGACCTGTGGGCCGGCACCGGCGCCATAGTCTCCAGCATGGACGTTAAAGAGCACGACGAAATACTGGCAGCTACCAGCCATCTACCCCATTTTCTCGCCTATTCCCTCGTCGACACCTTGGCGGCCATGGGCGACAACCGTGAAATATTTCGCTATGCGGCCGGCGGCTTTCGCGACTTTACCCGCATCGCCGCCAGCGACCCGGTTATGTGGCGAGACATTGCCCTAGCCAACCGCGACGCCATTCTGACCATCTTAGATCAGACCATGGCCAACTTCGCAGCCATGCGCAACGCCATCGAAGCCGGTGACCAAGACTATCTTATGGGCACCTTTACCCGCGCCCGAGATGCCCGCAATCACTTCGGCAAAATATTAGAGAGCAAGACGACAAACACTGGAATACAGAGCCCCATGACCGAAAAAACCATCAATTACATCGTTTCCCCAGGCGGTAACGCCCAGGGTGACCTGCGTGTACCCGGCGACAAATCCATGTCCCACCGCTCCATAATGCTCGGTTCATTGGCCGAGGGCATGACCGAAGTGACAGGCTTTTTAGAGGGCGAAGACAGCCTAGCCACCTTGCAGTCATTCCGTGAAATGGGGGTGCAAATTGAAGGCCCAGACAAAGGTCGTGTAGTGATTCATGGCGTTGGCCTACATGGGCTTAAAGCACCCAGCAAACCCCTGTATTTAGGTAACTCCGGCACCTCAATTCGCCTATTAAGCGGCCTATTAGCAGGCCAAAGCTTCGACACAGAACTCACCGGCGACGCCTCATTGTCCGGCCGGCCCATGGGTCGAGTAGCAGACCCCTTGCGTGAAATGGGCGCAGTCATAGAAACCGCCGAGGGCGGCAGGCCCCCGTTAAAAATCAAAGGCGGCCAGACCCTTAAACCTATAAGTTACGCCATGCCCATGGCCAGTGCCCAGGTAAAATCCTGCGTGCTTTTAGCGGGTCTGTATACCCAGGGTCAAACCTCAGTAGTAGAGCCCGCACCAACCCGCGACCATACCGAACGTATGCTGCGCGGCTTTGGTTACTCAGTCACCACCGACGGCAGCAAAGCGTCCCTAAACGGTGGCGGCAAACTCACCGCCAACCGTATTGATGTGCCAGCAGACATTTCATCCGCAGCCTTCTTTATGGTCGCCGCAGCCATAGTGCCCGGGTCAGATATTACCCTGCGCCACGTAGGCGTTAACCCCACCAGAGTAGGGGTAATTAACATATTGCGCCAAATGGGTACCCAGATTGACCTGAGCAACAACATAGAAGTGGGTGGCGAGCCCGTAGCCGATATCCGCGTACGCTATGCCCCCTTAAAAGGTATTAATATCCCCGAAGATCAGGTGCCTTTAGCGATTGACGAGTTCCCAGTGCTGTTTGTAGCAGCAGCCTGTGCCGAGGGCGAGACCGTGCTCACCGGCGCCGAAGAGTTACGTGTTAAAGAGAGCGACCGTATTCAAAGCATGGCCGATGGCCTAGCGACATTAGGTATAGACGCCCAGGCCACCGCAGACGGTATTCGTATTATCGGCGGCCAAATAGGCGCAGGCACGGTACAGAGCCACGACGACCATCGCATTGCCATGGCCTTTACCATCGCCTCGTTGCGAGCCAGCGGCGATATTGTGGTCCACGAAGCCAATAATGTGGCAACATCGTTCCCCAATTTTGTGGGTCTTGCCCAGCAGATAGGCATTGGGCTCAGAGTAGTAGAATCATAGCGTTGGAGTCAGAGTAACTATTAAAAACAGCAGCGGTCTTAAACTCCGTCTAAAAAAGCCGAGCTTAAAGCTAGGCTCATATTAGCCCTTTATTAGGAACATCCATGGCAACAATTATTGCAATAGACGGGCCGAGCGGCGCGGGCAAAGGCACCATTAGCCGTGCACTTGCCGCCAAATTGGGTTTCAAATACCTCGACAGCGGGGCACTCTATCGTCTGGTAGGTCTTGCAGCCAAGCGCCATAGCGTTGATTTGGCTAACCATATCGACGTCAGTGCCCTAGCGGCCCACATGGACATCGACTTTCGCACCACCAAAGACGGCAGCCTGAGTGTTTTTCTCGAGAGTGAAGACGTCACCCAAGAGCTGCGCACCGAAGAAACCGGCGCCTTAGCCTCCCAAGTGGCGTCCCACAAGCCCGTTCGCGCAGCACTTTTGGCTCGCCAGCGTCTGTTTGCCACAGCAGAGGGTCTAGTGGCCGACGGCCGTGACATGGGCACCGTGGTTTTCCCCCAGGCACAGCTCAAAATTTACCTCACCGCCAGCATCGAAGAACGGGCCCAGCGCCGCTACAAAGAGTTGCTTGCCAAGGGCGAAAATGTTAATCTCCCCGCCCTCGAAGAGCAGGTGCGCTCTAGAGATGAACGAGATATGAGCCGAGATGCATCTCCATTGATTCCCGCTGAGGACGCAATAGAGTTAGACACCTCCGAACTGTCTATTCAAGAAGTGATGGATACCGTGCTAAACCTTGTTTATATAAAAGGCCTAGCCAACTAAAATTTTCTATCTAGCAGATGCTAAATAGCAGATCCATCAAAAACGGGCTTCGCAGCAATCGCCAGCTAACATTGCTGTAAGCCTCTATTTTAACTGACCCGCGTAAACTGGCCACGCGGAACCAAGAGAACAGCCCATGCTGCGTCTCTGTCAATACTTAGGTATTTCCCATGAGCGAAAATTTCGCAGAACTATTTGAAGAAAGTCTACAAACCGTTGAGATGACTCCCGGCGCCATTATCACAGGCGTAATTATCGATATCGATAAAGACTGGGTCACCGTCCACGCAGGACTTAAGTCCGAAGGCGTTATTCCCGCCGACCAATTTTATAACGAGAAAGGCGAAATTGAAGTTGCCATTGGCGACGAAGTTCAAGTAGCCCTAGAAGCCGTAGAAGACGGTTTCGGTGCCACTAAGCTATCTCGTGAAAAAGCCCGCCGTGCAGAATCCTGGATCGAACTCGAAGCAGCTCATGTTGCTGACGAAGTGGTTACAGGCGTTATCTCCGGTAAGGTTAAAGGTGGTTTCACTGTTGATGTTCGTGGCTTGCGCGCGTTCCTACCGGGTTCACTGGTAGATGTACGCCCACTACGCGAAATTACACACCTAGAAAACATCGAACTAGAATTTAAAGTTATCAAACTAGACCCTAAGCGCAACAACGTTGTTGTTAGCCGTCGTGCCGTAATGGAGAGTGCAAACTCTGTAGAACGTGAAGAGCTGCTAGCTAACCTCGAAGAAGGCGCATCACTCAAAGGTGTCATTAAGAACCTTACTGATTACGGCGCGTTCGTTGATCTGGGTGGCATCGATGGTCTGTTGCACATCACTGACATGTCTTGGAAGCGTATCAAGCATCCATCAGAGATGATCAATGTAGGCGACGAGATTGACGTTAAAGTACTTAAGTTTGATCGCGAGCGTAACCGCGTATCACTAGGTATGAAGCAGATGGGCGAAGATCCTTGGGGCGACATCAAAGGCCGTTACCCAGAAGGCGCACGTT